>JAABUW010010640.1_pt1 | contig 10190 bp, 10 predicted proteins | sample 5560081 | NCBI WGS metagenome assembly JAABUW01 (sample SAMN10711882, study PRJNA513363) | rock metagenome | isolation source: Antarctica rocks | place: Antarctica: Victoria Land, Knobhead sud | reverse complement strand
GTGATGCCTACCAACCGTAACAAATAAACGACCGGACAACCACAACGCTAATGATAAAGTGCTTAACGTTCCACATACGTGTGAATATCGCGGATTCGTCGGTTTCTGGACGCTTACTCCTCGCCTTCCATGGGAGCAACCTCCTCGCTACGGCACGAAAGTAGTCAGCAAATGTTTTGATACTCCCAAAAGTTTGCGGGCTTACTACTCTTCTTCTCCCTCAGATACTGAAGCCTCCTGGTACTGCTGGTACTCCGAAACCAAATCATTCATGTTGCTCTCTGCCTCGGTGAACTCCATCTCATCCATTCCCTCTCCAGTGTACCAATGCAAGAAAGCCTTGCGACGGAACATGGCAGTGAACTGGTCGCCCACGCGCTTGAAGAGCTCCTGGATGGAAGTGGAGTTGCCGATGAAAGTAGCGGACATCCTAAGGCCACGGGGTGGGATTGAGCAGAGCGCGGTCTGCACGTTGTTGGGGATCCACTCTACGAAGTAAGAGGCATTCTTATTCTGGACATTTCTCATCTGATCCTCAACCTCCTTCATTGAAACCTTGCCACGGCTGTCATAACGTTAGCGATTGACGAAAACCCGATGAGATAAGGAAACATACAAGATGGCAGCGCAAGTGAGGTAGCGGCCATTCCTAAAGTCAGAAGCAGCCATCATGTTTTTTGGGTCGTACATCTGCTGCGTCAATTCTGGGACGGTGACGGCACGGAATTTGGAAGCGCCACGACTAGTAAGTGGTGCAAAGCCGACCATGAAGAAATGAAGACGAGGGAACGGGACCATGTTGACAGCCAACTTGCGGAGGTCCGAATTCAGCTGGCCGGGGAAACGAAGACAAGTAGTGATACCAGACATGACAGCTGAAACAAGATGGTTCAGATCACCGTAAGAAGGGTTGGTTAGCTTCAGGGTGCGCATGCAGATATCGTAGAGTGCCTAGACTTGTCAGTCTCTAAAGTTGCACATAACAATTCAGAGACCCATACCTCGTTGTCGATACAAAATGTCTCATCTGAGTTCTCAACCAATTGATGCACGGAGAGTGTAGCGTTGTATGGCTCAACGACCGTGTCTGACACCTTGGGCGATGGTACCACAGAGAAAGTGGCCATCATACGGTCTGGAAATTCCTCACGAATCTTGGAAATCAACAAAGTTCCCATACCGGCGCCGGTACCACCACCAAGGGAGTGAGTGATCTGGAAACCCTGGAGGCAGTCACAGCCCTCGGCCTCGCGACGCACAACATCGAGTACTTGGTCCACCAATTCTGCACCTTCTGTGTAATGACCCTTCGCCCAGTTGTTACCAGCACCGGATTGACCGAACACAAAGTTGTCGGGACGGAAAAGGTGACCAAATGGACCAGCACGGACAGCATCCATTGTACCAGGCTCAAGGTCCACGAGGACAGCGCGAGGAACATACTTGTTATGCTCGGCCTTCCAGAAATTTAGCCGAGTAACAAGCCTATACCTTATAGGCTGACTCTTACCTCGTTGAAGTAAACGTTCATGCGCTCAAGCTGAAGATCCGAGGTACCGTTGTACCTAACAAATGTTAGGGCGAATCGGGGAATTTGAACATCTCGAGGTACTTACACTCCTTCGCCGTCTAACCCATGCTCGCCAGAAATTAACTGCCTATATTTTGAAAAGCCAATGAGTATGTATTCAAGGTCGCGTTAGGAAAGGTTGGGGACGTACCAAAAGGCAGCACCGATTTGGTTACCCTGAGGTATGCTAGTCAGTATATCCTCCTAGATCGAAACAAGAGCAGCATACACATTGGCCGGTTTGAAGATGGACCTATAACACAGAGTTTGCTGGTTAGCCAGAAGCTCATCTGCAATGGGAGAGGGGTAAGAGCAACGAGGGACGCGTTGGGGGAAAACGCTTCTGCCTCCCACCCCAAGAACGAACGTACAATTTCACGCATATTTGCTGTGGCGGATTACGGTAATGAGATTATGAGGGTGGAGTCTGGATGATGAATGGTTAAGGAATTGGAACTGAAGAGTAGCTAGGATGTGTGGTGAATGGTGAGAAACGAGTCGAGAGACGGTCTTGATGGTGTTGTGGGAAGGAATCCTTAGCGCGTAAACATCTCCCTCATCTTTTCGCACAACTTTAGGTCACGTGCAAATTCTATCACATCAGTTGGTATATGGGCGTAGTTAGATTTGGTCCAATTTGATCCTAACGTACCCACCTCTTATATACCAAGTAATGCGGTACCTATCTTGCACAGCAATATCTCAACTCCATCAGTGGACATCTGGCTATTGGAATATTCTTTTTCATCAATGCTATGTACAATCCCCAGCACCTATATATATCAGACCCTTTTCCATGCAAACAAGCCTTTTACTATGCTAGACTTTACTGTTCTGCGCATGGATGCTGGTGCAGGTGTTTGCCCCTGGAGCTCACTCGGTATGGCACTCACTTCCTCTGGTGCTTTCCCTTGCTCTGCCGCAATTTGCTCTATTTCTCCAATCTTCCACGCCCGTAGAAACCACATGCTTATTGCAGATACTACATACATGAGACCTGTGAAGATCTGTGCATGTAAATATATATCCCCATTAGTCTGCCGAAGCTTTAAAGCTATGGGTTCGGAGACTAGAAATATATCAGCCAGATGCCGTGCGTCTTAGCTAAGGAACTTACAAGTCGTAGGTAGTACAAGCACTATCCAAACGATAGAAAGGGCCGAAGGTAACTCTCTCAAGCCCACTACCTCTGCCACTACAGGGGCGATAGTGGTCCAAAAAGTTCCGGCGACCGTTCCAACGATGAGTGCGAAGAAAATGAGAACCCCAAAGCTTTTAGCAAATATCCAGATAACGAAGCAGAAAATACCACACAGGAACGATAGGAACCCTGCAATGTTGATACGTCCCGCTCTGTCGCTGAAAATTCCCACCACAGGGCGACCAAGACCTTGCCCGAGGTTGAGCAGTGCTCCAATGATCGAGCCTTGTTGGGCGGTCAGACCTATGCTCAGTGCGTAATTGGGAAGGGAAAACAAAAGAACAATGTAGCCCAGCATGCTGAAGAACCCCCATGAAAGCGTAAGGAGGAACTCCACTTTTTTGAACAATCGGTAATCAAATCCTAATTGTGTAGCTCCAACCGCTTTATTACGGTCTTTGATGAGTAGCGCACATATGGTATTGACGGCGAAGGCGAGAATCCCCAATATTCTGAAAGCCCAACCAATGCCAATGCTCTGGATCATGGCGTTCGTAGCTAAGCTGTACATCATTCCACCGATACCACTGCCAGCAGTGCCTATACCATTCGCGAGACTTCTTTTCGTGGTGAACCATTGTGGGACCACTCCAACAGAGCCGACAAAAAGGAAACCCATGCCAAATCCAAAACAAATGCCTTGGCTAAGAAAGAGCTGCCATACTTGTTTGGTGAAAGACGCTCCGATCAGGGCAATTACTTCGAGGGAAACGCCAACGAGAAGTGTAGTCCTTGTACCATACAAACGAGTAACATTCGTCGCAAGAGGTGAGATGATCAGCGCCTGAGAGATAGACAGGCCGCCAACAAAGGCAAAATCCAATGGAGTAGCGCCTGGATAGGTATCATGGGCAAGATAGTAAGCGAGAAAAACACCATAGGACTAGAAACCGGTCAGCAAATATAAAGCTAGGAAATACTATTAAATAACGAACACTATTGATCCCCCAAGTGTGGGCATTTATGCAAAAGACACAAGCAACGCAAACCCAGCCATAGCCTCCATTTGGTGGAACGTCGAGCTGGTCCTTCCTCACAATGTCCGCTTGTTCAGCATCCTGCGGTGCAACGGTCTTTTCACTGTCGGCTCCTGATCCATTTCCATTGGCGTGAAGGGGCTCCTCCAGCTGCGGCGATGCGGTCAACTTGGGTTGATCAGCGGTCATGACGGAAAGGCCATTGGTAAATAAGGAACAACCCAGGAGAAGGTCAAGGGAGCATTATCACCGTTCTCATCCCATACATAAGACAGACAATTACATGACTGGAACAGCACTGGAAGTAAAAGTCAGGTAGGCTTTGATTATTCGATCTACAAGATTAGTGAAATCTAGTGTGTCATGGCACACATATGGTGCCGAGTTACCGGTTGGCACCAAAAAGACAAAGGCGAAGGCATCCTTCGCTCCGAGTCACCATCACCCAACTACCTACCTCTGCCTGCAATTTCTAAGGCTGTTGAATGGTGGTGCAAGCTTCATCTTCGCTTCGACGATGTAGAGTCGTCGTTAGACTCGGGGTGTTCCCATGTAAGGTACATAGTCTTGTGTAGCGCCATGTCGCACGTCAGTTTCAGGTTAGCGCCTCGGCCGTTGCTGGGCGAGATTTGTTATTGGTGTTTACATTCACAAACATCAAGCAACGCATTCCTAAACGCCATCCTTTTCTTATTTTGAGCATATCCTACTCTTGAATCTCCTACACTCCCTTACTGCATAACAAACAGAGAACAGTCACCTTAATATAGTCTTCGGTACTCATCGCTGCTTGTTTGCTGGCTATCACTTAATGGATATGGCTGAGAAAGCCGACACCCAGGTTGATCCTAACCTTCACAGACAATCTGCCTCTTTCCTAAGACAACCCGAGCATAACAGTCGACTCGCCAGTCACCTACCATCCCACGCTTCTCCACTGAAGCTCCTTGCTTCTTCCTCTACCTTCAAATCCGCGCCGCCCAAAAATTCACAGAGGGCTTGGCAGAAAGAGTACCTCACCGACCTTCGTAACTATCGTCCATCTCGTCCAAGTGGCTCGAGACCATTACCTAACCGAGATGCTACCGCCTCACCTATACCCGGGTCGGAGTCGCCTTTGAGAACGTCGTCGGCGATGTCTGGGCGGTTGGAGTCAGGACGGGGAACAGACTTGAACAGGTCTACCGGGCATGACAGATCTTCCAGTGCATTGTCTCACCACCGGGCACAATCAGAGATGCCTACCATTGCAGCAGCTGCCAAACACGCCGGCAGGCCTTTGGTCCAGCCGCCTCACGTCGAAGGAGACTCACGAGACATCTCAGACCCCACAACAACAAGATCATTTACGCCAAGTGTTGCATACAGAGAGTGTGGCATGCGGTGGATGGAGAAGCAAGAAGCTCGGTCTCTAAGAGAGGCACTGGAAGATATGGACTTGCAGGATGAAGAGCGGTTGCATGCAGTGGCTCAGCAGGAAGCATCTGGGCTTGTGTGGCAGCACAGAAATCCCTCGGTACCTCACCGAAATCCAGACGCTCCTTACAGCTATACCGAACACCTTAAGAAAGGAAGCCATGCAAGGGGTCAGAACGTTGGATATTATGGTGGACTTGGTCCAGGAAGAGTATGTGAGGAGACAAGCCATCGATCGGTATCTGATGGCTCAACGTCCCAGAAGAGCGACAGCAGTGCCTCGTTTGGCAGTCGTAAATCAAGTGGTTCTGCGGTGGAAGCTAAAAAAGCCCGCCTAGATGCTACCACGAAAGGCCATCCTCTGTGGGACTCGCCAGAGAAAAAGTCCTATATGAATCTATCATTTCAATTGCCTTCCTCTCTAAAGTCCAGCCACCGTCGAGCCAGTGGACCCAAATCAAGAAAGTCGAGTGGAGGCCTTTTCAGGAATCCTCGGGATAAAATTTATGAAGAGCCAGAAGTGGTTAAGAAAGGACCCGAGTCTGATACAACGGAGGACATTCCACTGGCTAGTCCGCTCAAGCCAAAGGCTCGCAACACGATTTCTCACCTACCAATAGCAAACCAGACACTACTTCGTTCTGCGACAGCCTCGGTCGAGGAGAGTAAGAAACTCTCGAAATTCGAGATACACAAAAACCCGCCTTCCCAGTCTCGAAATCCATCATACGTGAAAAACCCTCTGCCGCCGACTCCGCCTGACTCCGGAAGTGGAAGCGACATTGATGGACTGGTGGTTGTACCAGGAAAGAAGGACGGCATTGAAATTCGGAGCGACGATATTCGAGCGGCTACAAGCCTTCGCATGAAAGATAGAAGTCCAAAACTCCCTTCGCCCACTGTCGTGAGCGATCAGAAGGGAAGGCCTATCGTCAGCTTTGATATCGACTGGAAACCGAGCGAAGCCGACACGAAGCGAGGAGCTTCTCCCCTAAACCAATCTTCAAGTCGTGATGGAGTGAAGAAGGCACCGTCAATACTTTGCTCGAAGCCCCAACTCCCAGGGTCCACCGTCTCCGCGCCAGCTATCCCAACCATCAGTATCGCAGAGCCCCCTATTGTCCAACTCAACGATACGCCTGCGATTCCATCCATCAATATATCCTCCGTACCCTCGATCTCAGTCTCCACGCCAGAGATCCCAAGTATCTCGGTTCAAGAAAGCCCCAGCGTTGCATTCCAGGAACCCACCAAGCCTCGCCCTCTTCCATTCCCCTCGAGCAAGCCCCGGCCTCTTCCCCACCACTCCTCCACCGATCCCACGCGAATCTCCAGACCCCACTGGTCCCTCATACCTTCGAACAACCGCCCCACAGCCCAATGCGCCGCCTGCGCGCTCCCCATCTCGGGCCGTATCGTCAGTGCCGCCTCCCAACGCTTTCACCCCTCCTGCTTCACCTGTTACCACTGCTCCGAACTCCTCGAATGCGTCGCCTTTTACCCCGAACCCTCTACCTCCCACAACGCCCGCCTCGAACGCATCGAAGCCCGTGCTAACGGCGAACAAGTTCCCTCAGATGACGTTGACGGAACCTCGGCGGAAGCCGACGGAGATAAAGCATTGAGATTTTACTGCCATCTTGACTTTCACGAGCATTTCAGCCCGAGATGCAGGAGTTGCAAAACACCGATTGAAGGCGAGGTCGTGGTTGCCTGCGGCGGTGAGTGGCATGTCGGACACTTCTTCTGCGCCGAGTGCGGGGATCCCTTTGACAAGAGCACGCCGTTTGTGGAGAGGGAGGGGTTCGCGTGGTGTGTGGGGTGTCATACGCGGAGGTTTAGCGGGAAGTGCAGAGGGTGCCGGCGACCGATTACGGATTTGGTTGTGCAGGCTTTGGGGGGGGAGTGGCATGAGGGGTGTTTTTGCTGTAAGGTATGTTTGGGATTTTGACCTTCGGTTTTCTATTGAGATTGTTGAGGTTGTTAGGGATAGGTGTGAGAAGGGCTTGGCTGACATATTTGGTGTAATAGGAGTGCGGTGGGGGGTTCGAGGATGGGAGATTTTTTACGCGTGGGGAGGAGGAGATGCCGGTTTGTGTGGGCTGTGAGGAGAGGAGGTTGAAGGCGTAGGGGGTAGTGCGGAGGGTAGGAAGGCTGGATTCGGGGAGTTCAACGAGAGGTTGGGAAAGAGTTTGTGCTTTGTGAGCGACTATTCTTGGAATAATATTCTTTTTCAGGGCTGTGCGTCATCGAAATGTGGATCTTTGAGACTGGGAATGTCCGACGGTGCTGTTTTGAAACCTGGTGAAGGAACGATTTTGCTCGATTTGTGGGTGGATTTGCGGATGCGCATTCACAAACTCAGTTTAGGCGGTTGATCTTTTGTCAGCACAAGGCATATAACGCATCGCGGCTGGTGGGTTTTGTCTTTTTAGCATTTTAGCATGCACGTTTTCTACGGGTCAAACCCATGAATGACTAAAGATGTTGTTTGAATTCTAAGAAGAAGAAAATGATTGCGTGCTGGGCCTCTGTTGATTGAGTAGGGTGCTGGAATACATATGTAGCAGAGGGGTTCGATTTAAGGGGGGTGAGGGGGGGGGGGCGTCTTTGGGAGGAGCTGCCGTGAGGGAAATTGAAGTGTGTGTGCCACTGGGGAAGGGGGGTTTGGGAATGTGGGGTTGGGAATGTGGGGAGTTGGCAGGGTGGATGGTATTAGGAGATTTGCTGTGGAGAGAGAGAGATGGTTTGGGTGAGAGAGTGAGGCGTGTTTAGATATGGTGTGAGTGTGGGTTGAGTGCTCTTTGCTAGGCCCTTCTACCTTTGGGCCTAGGGGGGGTTGCTTTGCTCTGGGGAGGTTGGAGGTAGCCATGTCTGTGGTTTCTCCTTGATTTGGGAACGATCCAATTCGCTTTTTCCCAAGTGATATTTTTTCTTGCAAGGTCAGGTGAGGTTAAGTAGAGATAACAAATGCCTATACTCCTGTGACAAAATCCCTTGAATTTTTTTTTGGGTTTATTCTCTTTTCTATCATGATATATGTATCCCCCATTTCCCCATCGGTCTCTTTCCTAATCCATGCTACATTTTCATGCTTGGCCTTGTATGTTCCCAAGGACAATTGATGAGTCACTCAGCTCGCTCGACGCTTGGACAAATATAGTAGGTCGATGCGCAAGGATACTCGACGTCCAACGCGGACTGCAGGCGAAGCCAGAAATGAGGGTTACATCCTGGATCCCGTCGTGCTATTGTATGATTACCAGTGTCTCATTATCAGAGACTTTCTCACCTGAGTTATATCTCGACACCCGAATCAAAACTGCTTGACCAAAACCAGTTTGGCCACTCCTTGGCTGTCAAAGCCAGCTGTCTCTCCACCGCTCCTTGACGATTCCCTGCGGTCATGAATATTAATTGCAAGAAGCCACAGCAGACGCTTAAAAAATAGCTGCTCACAATGATGGTCATGGAAGAGAGTCTGAGGCAGCTCGGATTTGTTTGAAAGGGTGTTCTTTGAGTCTGCAACAACGTGCTGTGAAACCTGGGAATGAGAGGTCGAGGAGGAATTGCAGTTGAAGTAGTCCCTCAAGATGACAAAGTCGACGTGCTTGGGTGTATGATCGGCTTCCTCGACGCTTGGGATGATGCTCTCTCATATAGTGGACTCACTTTCATGAATTTCACTCGACAGGGACAGGATGGAAGCCAGTAAGACTGCCAGTGGAATGTGGTAGTCGGCCTAAGGTCTTGGTTAGCCTCGTAGGTCGATGGCTGATCGGTTTGGTCAAGACACAAGGATCGTTTTCTGTGCTCTGTTTTCCGGTTCAATGCTCTTACCGCTGTGAGAGAATGAGTCATAAGAGATCCATAGAGGCGGAAAGTTTTGTTTGCTTTTGCTTTGGGTCCTACTCTTTGTACGTACTACTTTTGCTCCGTGCGAATCTCACTTACATCCGAACAATACAATTCTTTGAACAATGATCACAATTGGGCAATTGGTTTCCGTAATCCTCAGATTATTGGAACGAAAACGATCAAAAGGTGTATACACAAGCTGTCCTCATGTGTTCTTTGACTTTACTGTACCCTGAATCCAGTAATCTATGTACGCCGCGATATCATCGCTATTCTTCTCTAACATAGAGTAGTGACCGTTCCCGCGGATTCCAATGTCTGGAAGATACGTGGCATTGACCTTCACCCCCGCTTGCTGCAGGAACTGGACTGTGCATTGATCATAGGTAACGTGGATACTGGCCTCTGTCGTTAGATACAAGACTGGTGCTTTGGCAATGTTAACCAGTTTTCGAGGTGGCGGAGTATCCGCTTGCGCTATGCAGGGAAATTTCGACACAAGTCCGGCCGTGTACTCGAGTTTGCCGGTTTGGGCCTGGACAAGCTGACTGGCATTGGTCACTGGAGGGTCGTAGGCAAGAGGTACGGTGGCTAGCCCATACGGCCTCGTCGGAACCGACTTATTGGCTCCCAAGGCACCTCCGTCGTAGCTTGCAAAGGGACTTGCATCGCCTTCAACTGAAACATGGCCTTTCACGTAATCAGGGCATCCGTCAGTGGCTAAAAAAGCCGATGAAGACCCCAATGAATGACTGATAAGGATCGATGGCCCAATCATCCCAAGCAATGCGCACGAGGAATTCCGCATAATGTTCTGTTGCTTGTCACTGAAGCTGAGAGGTAGGTATCTGGCAAAGAAAGCATCAAACACAGGATCTCCCATTGTACCGTTCTGTTTACGGACACACGTTAGCCTTTCCGGGCAGTTGAACTTGTGGGGAAGGGCTACGTCATCAAGGTTCGGAAAGACGTACGCCAGGCCACTGGGTATGAAATCTCGCCTGGTAATACTTGTTGTAGAGCTGTGGTGCAGTAAAGGCCGACTCTACGAGCTCAGCGGTGCCTCCAGCAAATTCAGGGTCCAGAGTCTCCGAACTTGATCGGCCAACGCTCCATATGTCGATCAGGAAGACTTCATAGCCATGGTCAAGAAACCAAGAAGCCCAGC
>JAABUW010010637.1_pt1 | contig 10191 bp, 7 predicted proteins | sample 5560081 | NCBI WGS metagenome assembly JAABUW01 (sample SAMN10711882, study PRJNA513363) | rock metagenome | isolation source: Antarctica rocks | place: Antarctica: Victoria Land, Knobhead sud | reverse complement strand
ACAGGAGGGCGCCATTCCATGACAGTGTCGCCCCAATTACTTATGCTAAATAGCAGTGGTGGTTCGCCAGGGAAACACCAACGATTCCAGAAGGCGATTCGAAGGTCTTGCCATTGCGATGCATAGCACTGACGGTTATCTGTGAGAGGTGCCTCCTCAAAGTAATGCAATATGAAGTCATCTCGAGTGAATCGCAAAGCTTGCTGTATACTCGCGGCTTCGGCCTCGTTGCGAGGCGCCACGTAGCGAGGATCGTTTCGAAAAACGTTTGCCGCCGCGGCACCGTATCTTCGGTATTCGCATAGCCGTGATACTTGAGGGATTTCGTTGGTTGGTGGTCCGACGAAGCTACGAGCAATAGGGCGAGCAGAGCTCTGTGGCGTTGCGCTCATCCGTCGGCTAGGGTCGTGTAGTCGCTGGTGCTGAGGCATGGCCTCAGACAAACTTCCGTTCATTTGGGAGGCTTCAGTCAAGTGAACACCTGAATGTGCAGATGGGGCCGTCATGGCCGCCTCTTGTTTTACTGGTGCCTGGGTGTACTCATCCTCCTCATGCATACTGACTTCTTCTTCGCCGTCGTCATCTGATCCTAGGACCACTGGGTGTTGTTTTGATCCAGTCTGTTGCCCTATATCCTCAAGCTTGGTTCTCCAACGACGACGTTCTGGATGTTGCCCTTTATTGACTACCACGACTTCCGCGACCTCTGCGTCTGTGAGGTCTCTTCCGAAACCCGCTGTTGAATTTGCGGCAACGCAGGCGGGGCCAATGAGCTTGCTCATGTATTCCTTGATAGCTAGACATCCTTCTCGTTCGATCCAGGAAATACAAGCTGCTCTAAGACGAAACCGCGTCATTCGCATGGACAACTTGTTCCTATCGGTAAGGTGTGGTCTGTCCGTCTTGGGCATCCGAGCCATGCAGTCAGGGATGGTAATATTCGGATTAAGCCTCCGCCATGCTTCCATTTTGTATCCAGGAACTTTAGAAGAAATACAAAGTGGAAGTTCTCGAAAGGCTTTGACTGGGTGATTCTCCTGGTCTATCACCACACGCCCGCGGTCTGTCAAAACTCCAGGGTCGTAGTATGGAACAGAATAGCCGTCCCGAGCGAACCGTTGTAAGATTCGAGGACGGTTTGGCCAATTTGGACCCCAGTCCTTGTAATCGGAATGGTAGCTTGTAATATCGAGAGTATCCCGCCCTCGTGGGTCTGGGAAGTCGTACCCCTCGCCGCTTGGAATCGACGACAAGATGTACTGTTCCCTCAGTTGGTAGTGATACACAGCAGGTACCCACTTCTCCCCAGCATTCTCTCGGTAATCCATTCCAATGGGTAGGAATCGCACCTCGCCCTTTTTCTTGCAGTCCGAAAACCAGCGTTTCGTACTTGGCATCGACGGAACTTGTGCCGTAGGGTCTTCTCGATACTCAGGAATGTCAGCGAGTTTTCTAGGCATACAGCTCGACTTTGATATGAAGATGGGGCTCTGACCAGCTGCCGCGTCTTCTGCTGACTGGGATAAAGGAGCCTGAGACAGTCCCGCATCGGCCCGTTGCTGCTCGACGGCTTCATTCTGACGATCGACTTCGCGATAATTCATCCCTGGTGAGCCCACTTCGTTGACTGGATTGTCTACGCTCAACGGTTCGGCGGGTAGAGGAACACCGTCATCGTTGATTTCATTGCCCTGCATGTCATTAGAGCTGCTGAAAATCATAGCATTGTATGCATCTTCGAAGTATTGGGTCGCAGGACAAACCAGAAAAGCATCCTCATCATACGGATTCTCAACGTCTTGAGCCTCCATGCCTAGACCTGCTACTGTGTTCCGGATAATTTGCAGTGTTCCTGGGGGATGTGTAGTGTATCGAGTCTTTGTGTGTCGTGATGGAGGGAGTCGATAATTTGGTGGGGTCGGTTGTATGATAAGGAAGAGGAGGAGGAAGGCGAGAGGGGAAAATATGCTGCAATATATCTTACAGATCCAAATCGAGGCAAGGTGTTACGAGCTACGACAATCAATCTTAGTCAGTGTTGGGCTTGGGACAATTGGGTATAAACACAGTGTTTCTCCAGGACATATGAAGGCTTACAAGAACGATAAGTGTTGAGCGTGAAGATGCTAGAGTGTCAACACTAATTGAAATTCTAGAAATTTATTCATCGTATGGAATGTCCCATACGGAGTGTTGAAAGGGCTGCTGAAAAACATCGAACTCTTTGCTGCCCAGCAGAATTAGGGCTCGCTTAATTAGCGAAATTCTTGTGTCCTAGCTAGAAGGGTGGACAATGACATTCAACAGTTTCTTTGTTCATTGGTTGGGAACAGCGAGAATACACGATGGCCTTCGATGTCGGCTGTCAATACTGTGCTCGACGCGATGCTCCCCGCCGTGTGGCTCGTAGACCCAGGTTTTTCAGCGACTAGATTTCGTACTTCAGTGGTAGGAGTTTTCTTCGAGTGGATCTACGAAACGGCTTCTAATGAGAAGAAAACATCAAAATCGATCAGCCTCGGGCGATACGGGCAATGAAGAGGACTCCGAGCAGAACAAGGCCTCGATAACGTAACTTCAGTCAACCTCCTCAACGAGCTGTCTGAACTCCAATTCCGATAAGAAAATTCAGTCAACCAAGTCTTCAATTGATCTAACGTAGAAAAACTTAGTGGACTTACTCAGCTCGGTTTTTGCATATGAAGTGTTCCTAAACTAAGCTATCGAGGAAACCATCAGCCCATAAATGATTCGGGTGATACGATGGAAGGCTTTTCGCCTCACAGCAGCTGGGGGAAGATAATTTAGGTAGGTAATGGTCGGTCTGATGAGACTTATGGGCTGGTTTCACCTGGAAGATTACATGAAAATATTCTTGCCTGGGCCACGGCATACACGACAAAGCATGTAATTCAACATTAGAGATGACAATAGAAAATTAGTCTGCGAGTAGCCAAGCTTCAATCGACAGCCAGGAATGGGCTTACTGACCAAATTGGCATCTACTGGTTTAGAGAATTGGCATCAAGACATACCAAAAATCTATGGATCAAGAGCCGTAGAAAGCGGGGATCAATGGTGAAGTCGTGTTATTCAATAAGTTATTATAGGTGGTTTGACATAGGTATGGGGAAGGAACACCCTTTCCTCTCTGATAGCCGAGACCTTCCACTTCCATGACTATGCTTGTGAGTACTCCCCTCTTACCATTCCATATGTGTAAGCCTGACGACTAAACCAAAACGAAGCGAGGCCTAAATCACTAGTACTAAGATATCAACCCAAAATATTCACCGATAAAATCTTGAAGCAGCCGCTTCAGATATCACCCGGATGCTGCCACGGTGGAGCGTTTTCTGGAAGCGCCAACAGGAGTTCGTTGAAGTGCTCAATGGTCATATTAGGAATTGGGTGGTGCTCAAAGCTCCTATACCACGGTCCTAGACGAACTAGCTGCGGAGCTGGAGTCTCAAGCAACCACAGGCTTGCGAACGCAGCTTCTATCTCTTCGTACTGAGACTGGTAGCTGTTGCGTTGTGTGGTGGTCACTGTGGCTCCAGTCCACCAACTCACTTCCGCCAACGTATACCACAGTGCATCGTTGATGAGTCGCTCATCGATCGCGCTGTGTGGCTCGACGAATCGGTAGTCTAGGCTTAGTGGCTCTTCACTTGCCGCCGCTTCGAGGTCAAAGAAGTTGCGTATAAGTGCCGCTTCCAAGTCACTTCCAGACACGACGTTGTCGAGCTGTACACCGTCTAGTGAGACCACTCTAGTTTGTGTGGTCTCAGCCGCTGGCGTCATGGATTCCTGGACTTGAGAAGCATGTGGAGTAGGGATCTGGTTCTCCTTATCGCTGTCAGCTGCAGCATCCTCCACCCTATCCTCGAATCCAATTTGTCCATGAGAAACATCCCCTTCCTGACGAGTTTCAGACGTGTCTTCTCTTATCTCGAAACGAGTTCCGACATGGAAGTTGCGTTGCGGAATATCTTCCTCTGAATTTCGTTGCTGTTGATGGTTCGTCTCCCGCAAGACCGTAGCAGATGTATTCTCCATCTCTGGCGAGGGACTTAAGGTGCGTAATCTTGTTCTATTCTCTGGTGTTTCAGGTGCGGCATCAGCAGAGTCAAGATTTCCATCGTTAAAGAATAGTCCATCACCATAAAACAATGCGTCCGATACCAGTTGTTCCTTCAGTGAGCGGCCATTGTCCCGTGCGACACTGGCGATACTGGATACGTTGTTCGAGAAGTCCGCATTGTCCGATATTATACGGTCCTCGTTGTTCCTTGTGTACGCAATCTCACGAACAGAGTGCTGCTGGCGGTGCGTTGCGTAAGAAGCGGAATAAGGTTCGATAAGACCCTGCAGAGTTGGGCGCTGAGTTCGAGCAGCAGAGTTGTATCGGCGTGATCCTCTATTTGGGAAGGGTGACCGACGGCTCGAGACTCCAACTTCTTGACTGGCAAACGAATTATCAGGGAGGCGCGACCGCTGGATGGAACCGCGCCGCTTTGGCTCTGGATCTGATTGCTCGTCATCTAAGACACGAGTATTACTATAGCGTCGTTTGCGGTTGCTTGAGCCTTCAATATCATCTGGTATGGGGTTGTAACCCACAGAGAACGAGGCTAGGGGATTATGCGACGCGTTGCTAAGAGTTCTCGGGGATCTACTACCAAAGCCTGGAGTAGCTCTCCACGAGTTGGTGGCAGGGCCTGGTTGGAAGCCTCTCCCAGCAGAGTATGGTATTGGGGGACGATGAGTGGAAGTCCCAAACGCAGAGCCTGTAGAAGGGTCTTCAAATGCGTATGAGGACTGCTGATGGCGATTGCTGTTCAACTCTTGCAGGAATGAATCGTCCTCCGAGTTATCTTCAACATAGCGTGACCGATTCCGCCTATCTGATTTCCTGGAACTGCCAGGTAAAGAATGATTCTGTAGTGGGTACGGTGGGTATACGACATTCAGGTGAGCCTCTGCCTCACGCGCCGGGTACAAAGCCTGCAGCTCATCATCGACTTTTTGCTCAATAGAAGGATTTTTATGAAGAGTCTTCCGTCGCTTGCTACCGAGGAATTGCACCTCATCTTCGTCGTCGGTGTCCAAAGATACGCTGAAATTTCGCTTACGCTGGTTGCTAGATCTCTCTTGTTGAGATCCAGCGTTTTGGCGAAGTCGCGAAAGTTTGTCCGCGTCAACAGCGTATCGCCTTTTTCGCTCCTCATCTGGCAAAGCACGGCTGCCAGCTCGTTCCAGGAACTTTCCCTTAGTCTGCTCTTTGAATTCAGCCAGTTGCAGTTCCGTCAACATTCCAAGTCCTTGGGTTGACTTTGCATTTCGTTGCTGTTGCGACATAAGGCTCCAGACATAATCTCTCAGGCGATCACTGCCGGTTCTTTCCAACCAGGATGGACATACATTCTTTTCACGGAAGCGGACCGTCCGATTTCCCAGTGCCGTAAGACCAAAGAGAGGTGTGACCTTGTCTTTCCTCGGCCCAGTCAATGTGTGTTTCGGCATCCGCGCTCTGACATCGAGTAACGTTATCCCTGGATTAATACGCCGGACAGTCTCAATGTCTGAGCCTTCTAATGCACTCGAGAGACAGAGAGGGAGTTCTCGCCAGTTCTTCACCGGGTGATTATCAAGGTCGAGGACTATGCGACCCTCGTCCATTAAATATTCCGGCGTATAATTTGGTATTGGGTATCCGTCCCTCTCGAACCGATATAGAACTTCTGCTTGGACGCCTTGCCATCCGTCGTTCCGGCTAGGGCGCCAGTGCTTCCACAACCCGAGGTATGTGGTAACGTCGTATTGCTCATTTCCCATCGCTCGAGCTACGTCGAATCTGATCAGTGGATCTTGCTGGACGACGTATTTTTGCCTCAATTGGTAATGGTATACTGCAGGCCTCCAGTGCTCCCTGTCACTGTTCCGCCACTGCAATTGTGAATTGTGAAACCGAGTGAATTGTACCAGTCCCTTCGGTTGATTATCCGCACCGAGCTGTGTATCTTGTCCGTGCTCTTCAAGAACCTTGGTAGCCTTGCTTGCTCGCTTTGATATCGGTTTGGTGCTGTCCTCATTGAGACTTGTGCTTTCAGTGTCTAATCCCTCGGTACTGTTCTGGATCGAATGAGGAAGAATCTGTGGTTTCTGACGTCCCGGCACAGTATTGTCTCGTGTTCTACGCCCATCGTCTGGAAAGTTGGGTTGATTTACTTGTCGATGGCCCAAGTTTGAAGCGTATAATGACCTCCTTGGATTTTCGCGAGTTCTGTTTGTCTCAGCTCGTATGTGCTTATGCTGATGGCCAAAAGTCGTGGAGTACGATGGCCTCTTCAAAGCTTCATGACATCTGTTTTGTTCAGCCCTTGTGGTATCACGTATTCGTCCATGATCGGGCTCAATTATCTCCAGTGTCTCTCGTTGTTGCCGGCTTAAAGCTTGATATCTTGGATGAGTTATTTCTTCATCTGGGAAAGTTTGAAATCCGCCTTGTGCCCGAGATTCGTGCACAGCATACAGGTCATGCTGCAGGCCCGCAGCTGGCTCTGCATCAGCGAATGAACGGTCAAGGCCATTGGCTGGTAAAGCTGTGAGATCACGCTGGGCTTGTGATGGAAGACTTGGAGCAGAATCAAAATTGTATAATCGCTCCTGAACATTCAATGCGTCAGACTGGGAACTCTGATTTCTTATCGTAGGGGTAGGTGTATATGGCCTAGTCTGTTGCTGGTCGTGCGGATAGTCCTGAATAGCTCGCCGTTGCTCTGGTATCTCTGGAGTACGTACCAGCGGATTAATTCGCTGGTTCTGGATCGTCACTGGTTGAACCAGCAGCCATCCAGGTGTATAGTCTTGACCATTGGACCTCGCAAAATTTTGAGTCGATGTGTGTACACGAGGAGGTCTTCCTGGTGGAGCCATTGGATGTATCCTCTGTGGACGCATTCTCCTGGTGTAGCTGTAATAATGATGGACCGAACGATACGTCTGACCGCAGACAAGAGATCTTTCGTGGACTTGGTCCGCTGAACAAGAAGCTGGGAGGATTTTAAAGAGTTATAAACCCGGTGCTGATAGTGAACACCGTGGTGGAAGATATCTGTTGCCCTTGTGTATTTGCTGTCGAGGTTGAACGATGAACGGTCGTTGATGACATTGTGAGAGGTTATAAACTCCCCAAGGATACTTCATCATAAAGTCTTGCCAACATTTCAGCCAAAATTTCAGCCAACATAACTTCCAGCATAGTGAATATTGAGATGTTAAAGGTCGTTGGCGGCTTTCCCGTTTCCATGGTTCCTATCTAAATTCAGATTAGTCGATGTCCATGTCACAAAGTGGATGTGTTTGAATAATGAAGATTGGAGGTTCAACACCAGAAAGAAGGATATGAGAAGAACTTACAACCATTCATAGAGTATCAGACCAAACCTTCAACATTTTCCCAATATAACTTAGGGCTCGCTTAGCTAGCGCCTCGACACTTGATCTTCTAACACCGCATCATCGCAATAGCGCGGTTCCGTTCTGAGTTCCTGACAACCTTAGCTGTAAGGTATAGCCATAACGAACGGCATGTTCCCTTGCAGGAGCCAAGGAAACAGCAAAGATGCGACCCCTGTCTGTCAGAGTATTCGTCACAAATATGCCAGTCTCCATTGCTTCTGGCCACATAGAGGTGTAGTCATAATGAACGGCGAATTCCTCTGCAGAAGCCGACGGAAACAGCAAAGATGCTACCCCTGTCTGTCAGAATCTTCGTCACGAATATGTCACTGTCTTCGTTGCTTCTGGTCATACAGAGGTGTAGCCATGATGAACGGCAAAATTCTCTGCAGGAGCCGAAGAAACAGCCAAAATGTCACTTCGTCTGTCAGAATCTTCTTCAGGGATGGGCCACGGTTTCCGTTGCTTCTAAGTATATAGAGAGAGGTATAGCCGTAATGAACGGCGAATTCCCCTGCAGGAGCCGAAGAAACAGCAAAGATCACACCGTCTGTCAGAATCTTCTTCAGGGATGGGCCACGGTTTCCGTTGCTTCTAAGTATATAGAGAGAGGTATAGCCGTAGTGAACGGCGAATTCCCCTGCAGGAGCCGAAGAAACAGCAAAGATCACACCGTCTGTCAGAATCTTCTTCAGAGATGGGCCACAGTCTTCGTTGCTTCTAAGTATATAGAGAGAGGTATAGCCGTAATGAACGGCGAATTTCCCTGCAGGAGCCGAAGAAACAGCAAAGATGTCACTCTATTTGTCAGAATCTTCGTCATGGATATGCCACAATTCTATTGCTTCTGGCCACATAGAGCCGGTCGCGGCCATGCAGGTACTCAGTATTTCTGCGTGGTGGCGCCAACCATGGGCATATATGTTTGATACCGGTATCGTGTCTCTACGGCATATTGTGTATTTCCCCCCTATTTTCCCAATCGAAACATCTGTTTCGGAAAACGTGGAATGTGCTCTTTCAGGCTCAAGATTTGCTAGCTCTTAGCAGTCACACAAGGCTGCGAAACACCTTTGCAGGCTCCATGGATCCGAGTGCCGTCAATTGTTGATGAATGTTATTAGGACATAAAGCAGTCAAAACCGATAGCTGGGAGCCCAGAGACCTGAATCTGTGAGTTCGTGGTAACGATACGTTCTGGGGGGGGTGCCTTTACTTACCATGCTTCGATAGTTGTTCAGATGGCTCCTAAGCCAATGAAGAACCGCTCTTTGGTCATCACCAGTAATTGAAAACGTGCTTGAGTATAGTATTAATAACATTGCGAGCAGGTATGGACCTATACGAAACGTCGTAGCAATGTCTAGCGAAAACCAGAGGTGGTGGAGTTCATCAATACCCAGAGGTGAGCCATAGCAATTTAACAGACGCATAGCGCGGGGATGTCTGTGCTTAACTCGTCTTCCTTCCGGATGGTTCCAGTTCCATCTTCGATATTCTACCTGGCGGCAGTGTGAGGCTCCACTGTTTTGTCGAATGGCTGGCCAGTGTCGACATCTCTACCATAGATGTCGAAGTGAGGAAGTATTCCAGGCATTCCACGGCGGCGAAGTTCATGATCTCTATCGCTGCCGAACCAAGTTGGCTCAACAGTTCGGGAAGGTGTTGCTTCACAAAGCCTTCTATATCGATGAAGCTCATATTGCAAGACCATAGCTACCGCTTTAATGGAATAAAATTGCGTGATATGACATGCAGAAGCCCAAGGTAGGTTTGATCACTCAAATTATGGTGCCTGGACCCAACAACGGTGTGTCTTGGCGACGGAATGCTCTTTGTTAGTGCACGCTCCTTTGCTTGTGGCGAGACCTGTACAAGGAAGAGGGGTCAACTATAGAATGCGGAGACGTAGTTAAGTGAAGGAACCATATTTGCTTTGGTGAGCACAATAAACGTCCTCTTCGCCTCACGGTTGCGGCTGTGCTGATATAGTCAGCTCGCCGAGCTTTTCACTATCCCCGAGCTAGACTGTTGGCTGCGTGAGATCCTCTCAACACCTTCGAGGTTTGAGTCCAACGGACGCTGACAAACCGCTTTGCCTGTCATGCTGGGCCGATTTATATCATGTTGTCCTTCTTTGAGTCTCTGAAAATTAACGCGAAGACAATTGAGTGAGTGGAAGATACCGAATTTCAAAACGAAGATAGTAGTTATTGAACCGGAGACGAAAGAGTGCAAAGGCTATAGTTCAACAGGTTAGCTCTTTGTTATCCTAAGGTCTAAACTTCAAACTTACCCCTTGACCTCTTCGATAGCAGCACTGGTACGCGGCTTCAAGAATCAAGCGACACAGAGACACAAGATGCCCGAAAACCCTCTCAGACGGCTCGGGCATGCCAAGTGATAGGGCGTGGCACCACATATATACATCTGTACCGAAATAGCACAGGATACCGAACATTCGACCACAGGGGTGGCTACCTATATAGGCTAAAGAAACAAAGAAGTAGCCCAACATGTATCCGGAGTCACTTCCGAAGCAGGGAGGGTTGCAAAGGATGCAAACATATATACATGTAGAAGAGGAAGAGGAAAGTAGTGGGAAATTCAAAGTTATTTGTACACGATGATGATGGTCCGTGTTGGAATTTCTAGTGTCACTGCTTCTATTTGATTCGGATTCCCGTTTCTAATCAATCTTCATTCATCATTAGATACCATTTCAAT
>JAABUW010010636.1_pt1 | contig 10192 bp, 10 predicted proteins | sample 5560081 | NCBI WGS metagenome assembly JAABUW01 (sample SAMN10711882, study PRJNA513363) | rock metagenome | isolation source: Antarctica rocks | place: Antarctica: Victoria Land, Knobhead sud | reverse complement strand
CGCAGAGCGTGTCCGGTCGCCGGAATCCCCCTGCAAAGAGATCGGGCGTCTGACCTTCCGAGTGTGGGATGAGCCAGGACCACAGGACGGCCCGTGCCGAGCTCACGATCATATGTGTTCCTCTCGATCGAGGAATCTGAATCGCACATGGATCGCACGCCGACTTTGTGGCCAGTGGTGATTACGAGGTGTTTTGGCTGCTCAGAGGCGGTTTTCTGTTGGTGGGCGATACTGGGTTTGAACCAGTGACCTCTTCCGTGTCAAGGAAGCGCGCTACCACTGCGCCAATCGCCCGTCGGTCGTGCTGTGCAGGGGTCGAACAGGTATGTCCCTGAGGTGGAGACGGGATTTGAACCCGTGTACGCGGCTTTGCAGGCCGCTGCCTCGCCTCTCGGCCACTCCACCGTGAAGGCGTCAAACCAGACCTCCGAGCGGACAACCGGGCTCGAACCGGCGACCTCAACCTTGGCAAGGTTGCGCTCTACCAACTGAGCTATGTCCGCGGGAACACCAGCGGTGTAACTTCCCCGCTCGATGCTTCGTAGACATTAGCGGATTCCCATCGCGTTGCCAAAACCCGGACCGGCCGCCGGAGCGGCCCCTCACTCAGGAGGCTCGGCGGCGCCCTCGGCCCTGCTCTCGGGCTTGCTCTCGGGACGCCTCACCGGCGGTCCGGACCCGGTCCCGTCTTCGCCACGACGGGTCGATGAGCTGCTGCTCCTCGGCCAGGATCTCCTCGTCCACGAGCGGGTCCTGCCCGAAGTCCAGCGGCGAGCGCCGGCGTTCGACCTCCTGCCGGGCCCACGAGACCAGCCGGGCGCTCGAGCTCATCCGCGTCTCGACCGGCCAGAGCACCCGGGTGGCCGAGTTGAGGCCGGCGCCGACGAGGACGGCGATGGCCAGGGCGTAGAGCCAGATGAGGATGACGATGGGCGCCGACAGCGGTCCGTAGATCGACGTCCCGTCGAGGGACGCCGCCACCGAGCCGCGGACGACGAACGAGGCGAGCAGCCAGATGACCAGGGCGAGCAGCGCGCCCGGCAGGTCGCGCCACCACCGGGCCCGCTGAGGGGTGGCGATATGGAAGAGGGAGGTCAGGGCTGCGACGGACGCGACGACGACGACGGGCCAGTAGAGGACACGCAGGAAACCCACCCGCTCCGGTAGCCACCCGTCGAGCACCGAGGGCCCGATGAGGACCAGCGGGATGATCAGCACCCCGCAGACCATGGCTATCAGGTAGAGCGAGAACGACAGCGCCCGCGTCCGCACGATGCCCCGGACACCGCTCTGCCCGTACATGATCGCAATGGTGTCGACGAAGACGTTGAGCGCCCGCGAGCCGGACCAGAGCGCCAGCAGGAACCCGATCGAAACGAGCTCGAAGCGCCCGCCGCGGAACACGTCGTCGACCGTCGGGAGCAGCACCTGAGTGATGCTGTCCTCGGTGAGGAAGCGGGCGGCATACTCGCGGATCGCAAAGGTGACCTCCGAGACGGCGTTGGTGCCGAGCCAGTGACCGACATAGCCGACGCCACCGAAGAGACCAAGCACGAGCGGCGGCAGCGACAGCAGCATGAAGAAGGCCGCCTCGGACGCCAGCCCGGTGACGCGGTAACGCAGGCACGCGCGGATGGTCTCGAGCACCAGGCGCGCGGACGTCGTCGCGCCGTGGACTTTGTCCAGCTCGCGTCGGATCCGGGCCCGGGTCGTCATCCACGCCACGCTAGCCGTCACCACCTCACGAGGTCCGCCGTGACACGGCAATCGGTGTTGCGGAAGGGTCACGTGACGCTTGCGAGCAGCGGTTCCTGACAGGATGGCTCCGTGGCAGGGGCAGGAGCCGGGGGTGCAGGAGTGGTCGACCGAGAGCCGGTCGCCTGGCGACCGCTGACCCTGCTCGCCGTCGCGTATGCCGTGCTGCTCACCGCGGCCTCACGCGGCTACGGCTACCACCGTGATGAGCTCTACTTCACCTGGCTCGGCGCCCGCCCGGCCGCCGGGTACGTCGACCAGCCGCCGTTGGTGCCGTTGCTCGCCGGGCTCATGGACCGTGTCGGTGACGGCTCGTTGCCGGTGCTGAGAGCGCCTGCCGCAGTCGCCGGTTGCCTGGTCGTGCTCGTCACCGGCCTCGTCGCCCGGGAGATCGGTGGGGGCCGCGGTGCCCAGCTGCTCGCCGCGGCGTCGATGGCGTGCGCGGCGATCCTCTTCGCCGGGGCGCACCTGGCGACGACGACGGTCTACGACCTGCTGGGCTGGACGGTGCTGTCGTGGCTCGCCATGCGCGCCCTGCGGGACGGAGGACGCAGCTGGCTCCTCGTCGGGGTCGCCCTCGGCATCGCGCTCGAGGTCAAGACCCTGATCCTGCTCCTCGCCGCGGCACTCCTTGCCGGCATCGTGGCCGTCGGGCCCCGCCGCGTCCTGGCCAGCCGCTGGCCGTGGTGCGCCGCCGCCGTCGCCGTCGCGCTGTGGACGCCGAACCTGTGGTGGCAGCTCGCCCACGGGCTCCCGCAGCTGGAGATGAGCCGGCAGATCGCCTCGGGCACCTCCGGCACGAGCGAGCCCCGAGCGCTCGTCGTCCCGATGCAGCTCGTGCTCGTCGCGCCGCTGCTCGCGCCGGTCTGGTTGCTCGGTCTCTGGCGGCTCGCGTGCGACCGGCGGCTGGTCCTCTGGCGCTGCTTCGCGGTGGCCTACGCCGTAGCCCTGGTCGTCGTGCTGGTCACCGGCGGCAAGTCCTACTACGTCGCCGGCCTCTACCCGGTGCTCCTCGCCGCAGGGGCGGTCCGCGTCGTCGAGTGGCTGGAAAGGCGGCCGCGGGCCACGGCTGCGCGGATGGGTCTGGGCCTGGCGCTCGCCGCCAGCATCGCGGTCAACGCCGTGCTGTTCCTCCCGGTGCTGCCCGCCGAGCGGCTCGACGGCACACCGGTCCTGGCCATCAACTACGACGCCGGCGAGCAGGTCGGCTGGCCGGAGCTCGCGGCCGCCGTCGCCGCGGCCCGGGACACCCTGCCGGCGGACCAGCGGGCCGGCGCGATCTCGCTCGGCCGCAACTACGGGCAGGCGGGGGCGGTCCATCGCTACCTTCCGTCGATGCCGGCCTACAGCGGACACAACAGCCTCTACGCCCTCGGTCCCCCACCGGCTGGGACCCGTTCGGCCATCGTCCTGGGCTATCCCGAGGCGCTGCTGCGTTCCTGGTTCAGCGACGTGGCGCGGGTCGGGACCATCGAGAACGCCGCAGGGGTGGACAACGACGAGCAGGGGCGCGCGGTGTGGCGGTGCACCGGGCCGACGGCCCCGTGGCCGCAGCTGTGGCCCCAGATGAGACGCGTCGGCTGAGCTGACGGCCGCTACTCCCCCGTCGTGCCGTCGACGAGCTCACGGACGACGTCGAGGTGGCCGGCGTGCCGGGCGAGCTCCTGTACGAGGTGAAGCAGGACCCGTTCCAGGGGCGGCGGGTCAGCCCCGTCCCACCGTTCGCCCGGGGCGCCGACGTCAGTGAGCTCGTGCGCCATGACGATCGCCCGGGTGCGCGCGCCGCCGGCCGTGAGTGCGCCGAGCAGACCGTCCAGGGACTCGTTCCTGGCGACGACCCACCGCCCGTCCCGAGTATCCGCCCACGGGTCACCGACGTCGAGGCCGGCGAAACCCCAGACCAGCCAACGCCGTTCGACGTTGACGAGGTGGCTGACCAGCTCGAGCGGCGACCATCCTGACGGGAGGGCGCTCGACCTCAGCTGCTCGTCCGACAACCCGCCGACCTTGGTCATGACGACGGACCGGAAGTAGTCGAGGTAGTCCAGGAGAACCTCCCGACGGTCAGCCGCCGGACGGGTCGGCTCGGGGAAGTCCACCCTCGCCTTTCCGAGGTCAGCTGGCTGCCAGGCGGGCTTGCTCGGCCTCCACGTCGAGGCCCATGTCGGGCCAGTCCGGCGCCATCTGCTCGAACGTGTCCAGCAGGAGCCGCTGCACGGCATACCGGGCGTACCACTTCTTGTTCGCCGGGACGACGTGCCACGGCGCGTCTGCCGTCGAGCACTGGGTCAGCGCTGCCTGGTAGGCCTCCATGTAGGCATCCCACTTCAGGCGCTCGCCGATGTCGCCGGGGTTGTACTTGTAGTGCTTGTCCGGTCGTTCGAGGCGCTCGGACAGTCTCGCCTTCTGCTCGTCCTTGGAGATGTGCAGCATGACCTTGATGACCTCGGTGCCGGACTCGACGACCTGCTGCTCGAACGCGTTGATCTCTGTGTAGCGCTTCAACCACTCCTTCTGGGGCACGAGGTCGTGCACCCGGACGATGAGGACGTCCTCGTAGTGCGAGCGGTCGAACACGCCGATGGTCCCCGGTCTCGGCAGTGCCCTGCGGATCCGCCAGAGGAAGGCGTGCCGGCGCTCCTCCGGGGTCGGCGCCTTGAACGCGGTGGTCTTGACCCCCTCGGGGTCGACCGCGGTCACGACATGGCGCATGATCCCGCCCTTGCCCGAGGTGTCCATGCCCTGGATGACCAGCAGCACCGACCGCTGGCCGTCGGCGCGGGACTCGGCGAAGAGCTTCTCCTGCCATTCCCCCAACTCGGCTGCGTGCTGGGCCAGCACCTTCGCCCCGGCCTTCTTGCCCCCCGAGAAGCCCGGCGTGGACTCGCAGTCCACGGCGGCGAGGAGGAAGTCGGGGCCGGCCCGGAGCATCTCGGACAGCGGCTGCTGCTCGTCGTCGGGCTTGCGGTCCTTCTTCGAGCTCGTAGAAGACATGCCCGTCATCCTGCCCTACGGCGGCCAGACGCCGCAGGGAACGGCTCGGCATACTCGGCTCATGCGCCTGCTCCTCGCGGACCTCCCGGTCACCGACACACCAGCCCCCGGCTCGACCCTGAGTGACGCAGATCTCCTCGGCCTGTATGCCGTGCCACGCGCCTCCGCGCGATGGCTGCGGGCGAACTTCGCGGCGAGCGTCGACGGGGGCATCACCGGTGCCGACGGCCGGTCCGGGTCGGTCAACAGCGCAGCCGACCACGTCGTCTTCGACCTGCTGCGGGCCCTCAGCGACGTCGTCGTCATCGGTGCCGGGACCGCTCGGGAGGAGGGCTACGGCCCGCTCTCGGTGGCCCGGCGGTGGCAGGCGGCCCGGGCCTCCGAGGGGATCGCCCCGGAGCTGCCCCTGGTCGTCGTCTCGGACCGGGGCCGCGTTCCGACAAGAATGATTGGTGCTGAGCCGAGTACGGTGTTTCTGGCGACCCACGGCGCTGCCGACGGGCTTGGTGTCGCCCAGCAGTCGCTTGGCGCCGACCAGGTACTCGTCTGCGGGGACTGTCACGTCCAGCCGGTGCGGCTCCTGGAGCAGCTCGCCGAGCGCGGCTGGAGCCAGATCCTCACCGAGGGCGGCCCGCGACTGTTCGGCTCGCTCCTCGAGGCGCAGGTCGTGGACGAGCTCTGTCTCTCGGTGACGCCGCGAGTCATCGGCGGCACGGGGACGCGACTCACCGCGAGCGGCGTGCGTGACGACCCTTTCGTGCCAAGGCTGCTCGTCGAGGAGGACGGGACGCTCATGGGTCGCTGGCTTCGCGTCCGGTGACGGGTGCCGGGCGGCGCGGAGTCGCTCGGCTCAGTGAGTGGCGACGAGGAAGTCGGCCAGCACCCGCTCCCAGCGGCCCGGGTCGAGGTTCCACTCCTTGCAGTGCCGGGCGGTGTCCCAGCGCTCGAGGGTGACCCGGTCAGGGCGGGCCTCGGCCAGGGCCCAGGACGGTCCGACCGGGACGAACTCGTCGTCGACGGAGTGCTGGATGAGGATCGGGTGGCGGATCTCCTGCGCGCGCGCCACCCAGTTGGTCCGGGCGACGTCGACCGGGTCGTGCACGCCGGCCAGGCGGCGGGTTGCCCGGCGTCCCATGAGATGGGAGCCCATCCGGCCGAACACCGCTGGCACGCGGTGGATCTGCGCGTGGTGCGCCAGGACGTCCCCCCAGTCCACGACCGGCGCGTCCAGGACCACGGCCTCGACGAGGTCGCTCAGCCAGGACCGGTTCAGGGTCTGCAGGGCGATCGCCCCGCCCATCGACCAGCCACCGAGGACCAGTGCCTCGGCGCCCTGCTGCACGGCATACAGCATCGCGGACTCGACGTCGCGCCACTCGCTGAGCCCGAGGTTGTAGCGCCCGTCCGGCGCAGGGGGTGCGCCGAGGTCGTTGCGGTAGGAGATGACCAGGCTCGTGTAGCCGAGCCGGCGCAGCGTGGGGACGGCCCGCAGGCACTCCTCGCGCCGGGCACCGCGACCGTGGACGAGGACGGCCCACCGGCCGTTGGGGTTCTCCGGCTCGACGAGCCAGGCCGGCATCGGCCCGAGCTCACTCTCAATCTCCACGTCGCGCGTCGACAGCTGCAGGCTCCGGGCCGGCGAGTCCCAGTAGTAGTACTGGTTCCACCGGGCCGGGCCCGGCGCGAGCACGCCGCGGTCGACCGAGAGCAGCTCCCGCACAACGGTGCCGGCCTCGTCGTTGCGTCGAACGAGGTCCCCGACCCGGGCGTGCCCCGACCCGCCGTCGAGCCAGAGGCCGTAACGACCGGGCACGGTGGTCTCCGGCGTGAGCCCGAGGGTGACCTCGTCTCCGTCGACGTCGAGCACCTCGGTGTCGTCGGGCCTGCGGGCGTCCGGGGTGAGCACCTTGCGGGCGAAGATCGTCGCGCCGGCGAGCGAGCCGCCGAGCGTGACGCCCACTGCTGCGGCGCCGCTGACGCCCGCCACCAGGGCTGCGCGGTGGGCGCTCGAGCGGGCCTGCTTCGTCGATGACACGAGGGCCATCGTGTCAGGAGCCCTCGCGTCGGCCACAATGGGCGCGTGGACCAGCCCATCGACCTCCCGATCCAGCCCATGCTCGCCAGGGCCGTCGACGGGGTGCCGGCAGCCGACAGCGTCCCGGGCGGGCTGGCCTACGAGCCGAAGTGGGACGGCTTCCGCTGCCTCGTCGTGCGCGACGGCGACGAGGTCGAGCTCGCGAGCCGCGGGAGCAAGCCGTTGACCCGCTACTTCCCGGAGGTGGTCGACGACGTCCGCCGCCTGCTGCCCGAGAAGTGCGTGATCGACGCGGAGATCGTCGTTCGGACCGGGCCGGCCGGCGCCGAGCGGCTGCACTGGGTGAACCTCTCGGCGCGGATCCACCCGGCGCAGTCGCGGGTCGCCAGGCTGTCGGTCGAGACGCCGGCAGAGCTCGTCTGCTTCGACCTGCTGGCCCTTGGGGACGTCTCCCTGCTCGCCCTGCCCTTCAAGGACCGGCGGGCGTGGCTGGAGAAGGCGCTCACCGGGCTGTCCGACCGCGACCCGGTCCATCTCACCCAGGTGACGACCGACGCCTCCGTGGCACAGAGCTGGTTCGAGCGCTTCGAGGGGGCAGGCCTGGACGGCGTCGTCGCGAAACCGCTGCAGCAGCCCTATGCCCCCGGCAAGCGGACGATGCTCAAGGTCAAGCACCACCGCTCGGCGGACGCCGTCGTCTACGGCTACCGTGTCCACAAGTCCGGGCAGGGCGTCGGGTCGCTGCTCCTGGGCCTCTTCACCGAGAGGGACGGCAAGGACCAGCTCGTGCCGGTCGGTGGCATCGCGGCGTTCAGCAACGCCCGACGGCTCGAGCTCGTCGAGGAGTTCGCGCCGCTGGTCCTGCGCGACGACGAGGGCAACGCGCTCGACGCCGCGACCGACCGGTCCCGCTTCTCCTCGAGCAAGGACGTGTCCTTCGTGCCGGTGCGGGCCGAGCGCGTCGTCGAGGTCGCCTTCGACCAGATGGAGGGCCAGCGCTTTCGGCACGCCGTGACGTTCGTGCGGTGGCGCCCCGACCGTGAGCCGGCGTCCTGCCGGCTCGACCAGGTCGACCGGGCCCCCGCCTACGACCTCGCCGAGGTGCTCGCGACGCCCTGACTCCGTGGTCACGCCGAGCCGGTGCGCCGGGGTCGGCTAGCTCGGTCCGACCGACCGGGGCGCGCCGAGGAGCGCGGCCATCTCCGGCAGCTCGAAGAACTGCGCGACGGTCACCGCGTCCGGGTCGCCCAGCCCGGGGTCGGCGCCCGCGTCGAGCAGGGCGCGCACTATTTGCGGGTCGTTGCGAAAGACCGCCGCTGCGAGAGGCGTCTGGCCCCGGTCGTTGACCCGGGCCGTGTCCGCGCCCCGCTCGAGCAGGGCCCGGACGAGGTCGGTGTGCTTGTGGTATGCCGCCATGGTGAGCAGCGTGTCGCCCTTGCTGTTCGTCAGGTTCAGCGGCAGCCCGCGGTCGAGGAACGCCACCACCCGCGCCGTCTCGCCCTGACGGACCAGCTCGAACACGGAGGCAAGGAAGTCCAGCTGCGCGGCGGTCAGCTCGTTGCCGTCGTCGGTGCGCGGCTGCGGGGAGTTGTCCATCCGGTCATGGTAAGTCGGGTCAGTCTGCCCCTCCGCCCGTGGTCACCGGCGAACCGGGCCGGTTGTTCTCCGCCGCCTGCCGTGCGGCGGCGAACGGTGCGCGGTCGAAGATGAACCTCATCGCGGTGATCGTGCCGTCGGAGATGCTGTGGCACTCGGCTCCCGGCGCGTTGGGCACCGGGACGGTGTCGGTGTCATAGATCAGCACCGCGGTCTCGTCGTCCCCGAACGCCGCCACCAGCGCAGACCGGGTGACGATCCGGGAGAACGGCTCCATGAAGCCGCGGAAGGCGAGAGCACCGTCGAGGCGGCCGGCCGGGGCGTGGCAGACGATGCCGTCGGCGATGAAGGTCATCGCCTGGTCGAAGTCGTGGCTCGTCCACGCCTCGTAGTAGGCCAGCGCGGTCTCCAACGCCTTGCCGGTGCATTCACTCATGCCAGTCCTCTCCTCGCGTCGACAGTGATGTTCGTTGAGACACCACCAACCACCGAGATGGAACGACCCGCTGAGATCTCGCGCTCTTGCCTACCGAGATCCGCACGGTGGGCTACGTGCGACGATGCACCGGTGAGCAGCTCGATCCTTGACCAGGCGAGGGCTGGGGATGAGCAGGCCTTCTCCAACCTCACCGCGCCGTATGTTCGCGAGCTGCACCTGCACTGTTACCGGATGCTCGGCTCCCTGACCGACGCCGAGGACCTGGTCCAGGAGACGCTGACGGCGGCGTGGCGCGGCCTCGACGACTTCGCGGGCCGTTCCTCGCTCCGCACGTGGCTCTACCGCATCGCCACCAACCGCTGCCTGAACGCCATCCGCGATGCCAAGCGGCGGCCGCCCGCCCCACCGGTTCCCCCGTTCAACCCGCCCGAGCCCTCTCGCCGCGGCGAGGTGACCTGGCTGCAGCCCTGTCCGGACGCGTGGCTGGATGTCGCGGACACCACCCCGGGGCCGGCGGCGACGTCCGAGAGCCGTGCGGGCGTCGAGCTGGCCTTCATCGCCGCGCTGCAGAGGCTGCCTCCGCGCCAGACCGCGGTCGTCATCCTCGCCGACGTGCTGGGCTTCTCCACCGCTGAGGTGGCCGGCATGCTGGACACCAGCCCGACCGCCGTCAAGGGCACACTTCAACGCGCGCGGGCAGCCCTGGCCAGACCCGCCGCCGGAGGCAGCCACGCCCCCGACGGCGGACGGGGGTCAGCCGCCGAGCGCGACCTCGCGAGCCGGTTCGCCGCAGCCTTCACCGCGGGTGACGTCGACCGCGTCGTGTCCCTGCTGACCGACGACGCGTGGCTCGCCATGCCGCCAGCGTCACACGAGTACGTCGGGCGCGAGGCGGTCACGGGCTTCCTGCGCGCCAGCACCGCATGGCGCGCGCGGCAGGGGACGAGGTTCAGGCTGTTGCCCGTTCGGGCCAACGGGCAGCCAGCCTTCGCCTGCTATCTCAGCGTTCGCACAGGGGAGGCCACGGCATACGTCGAGGGGCCTACGGCATCCTTCACCGACCTCCTCGTCCTCACCATCTGCGGCAACCGGATCAGCGGCATCACCCGCTTCCTCGACAGCGGCCTCCACCGACAGTTCGGGCTCGCCGGCCAGGTCGACGGTGACGTTGCCCCTCAGCTTCCGGGTGCCGCGGGGTGCTCGCGCAGGTAGCCGCCCTCGGACTCGCGGTAGCCCACGTCGTCGTAGCGCTTCCTCGAGGGTTGCACCCGAGGCGGCTCCCCCGGCATCTTCGGGTAGTCCGGCGGGAAGCTCAGCTCAGGCAGCCCGTCGGCTGCGTCGCGGTCCCACCAGCCGAGCGCCGGCCCGAGGTC
>JAABUW010010635.1_pt1 | contig 10193 bp, 12 predicted proteins | sample 5560081 | NCBI WGS metagenome assembly JAABUW01 (sample SAMN10711882, study PRJNA513363) | rock metagenome | isolation source: Antarctica rocks | place: Antarctica: Victoria Land, Knobhead sud | reverse complement strand
AGTCCTGCGCCTTTGCCGCCATCCTTTCCTTCTCCGCCTCCCGGGAGATACGTGACGTTGGGGTTACTTGCTAGGGTCTGTGCTATCTCTCTGCTGGCCTCGATTCTTCGGATCATGATGAGGCCATCTCCAGCCTTCGCCACGGCCTTGCTGATCGTATCGGCGCTCTCGGCCTCACCTTCAGCCCGGATGACATTCGCTTGCCTTTCTTGCTCTGCCTTCTCCACGATGAATCTAGATCGCTCTGCATCCTGCTGAGCAATCTGCTTTTGCTCGACAGCCCTAGTGAATTCCTTCCCAAAGGTCATGTGGGTGATGGATACATCCTCCAGCGCGATATTGAATTCCGACGCACGCCTCAAGAGATCTGTGCGGATCCGAGCGGACACCGCCTCTCTCTGGGTGATAAGTTCGGCAGCATCGAACTGAGCTACAATAGACTTCAGGACTTCGTTGCCAATGGAAGGAAGGACACGTTCGTCGTAATCTAATCCGAGGGACTATTGTGGATGGTCAGCATGTAGAGAAAGTGGCGACAATGAATTCCAATCATGGAATGGTAGCAGTGTTGCATACCTGGTATATCTTCGGCAATTGTTGAACTTCTGGCCGATGGAGTACACGTAATGTCAGACTGACCATCTGCAGATCTTTGCTGCCGGTCGTGGTGGAGATGTTGCGTGGCTTGGTGCGGACATCGTAGATAATAGACTTCTGTAACCAGGGAATGAGGAAGTGGGTGCCTTCATTGACGACCTGCTCTTTTACACCCTTCAGACGATCGAAGATGACAGCGCGGGTACCGCCCTTGACGTCGTAGATGGAGGCTTGCGCGAAAGAAAGTCCAAGGGCTAGTGGCACCGCATAACGGTAGACTGCCTGGAGTCCGTTAGCGGCCATCTCTGGTCGCTCAATGCAGATAACCTTGGAGTCGTTTATGTATGAGGGAGGATATGGGCGGTAGAGTTGGTTACACTGTTGGAGAGCTCAGAGGTCCCAGGAAAATAAAGTCAGGACCGAGGTCATAGCTCAATCAGGCTAGCGTGTGTTGTCGAGCGGTCGACATTAACTTCCCGTGTCCGGAATCAATAGAACATCTTCTTTCTTCCTAGCGTCACTCGAAAACCAAACCTTCAAGTCTGCTACGAACAATAGGATTGGCAGTGTATCATGGCTGGGGGAAGTGAACCGTTAGATACCAAGCACGGCCAGTAAGTTTTATCCACCAGAGGAAGCAGTAGGAGTACGTGGGCAGAAGTTCACTGCTCTCTACATGCAGCCCACCCCAGACTTCTTCGGCGTGTTCTTTCATAACACACATTTTGAATGCTCACTGACTTCTTTCTACAGGTATATAGGGGGTTGGGGCAACCTAGGTACGAAGATCCACTCCGGATAGATCTACCTCAGCGCATCGGATTAAAGAGATGGAACAAAGTTAGCTCGCGTTACGAGGCAACATCTTAATGCATCGGGAGACTTGAAGCCACAGCGTAGCCGAAATGACTGACTTTCCGGCGGACAGGTTCTCAAACACAGAAGGGCATCGTGACCTACGCTCTGTCCGCCAATCGACAGCGACCACTAGCCGGCACAGCAAATGCGGCCATTTTCAACTCATGGAGAAGGTTCCGGGCACAGGCGCTTTACTTCATTCCTCCCTTTGCTGCAGCATATCTGGCGATGAATTGGGCAATCGAGAAGTACGTCAATCAACATGAGACTGTCATCCGTCAAGAAGCACGATGGGCGGTACCCACCATTCGTACTTGGAGCTGATCGTTTCTTAGGAACGAATACTTGAACTCGAAGCCCGGTCGTACGCATAGTCCAGAGGAGTCGTCAGAGGCACGCCAGGGTGGTACGGTCCGCGGTTAGAATAGCTTCTTTGATGGGGAACATGAGCTGATATTGTTATCACTATCGGAGAGTATTGTACATATTAAATCCGAAGAGTGGTTGCATTGAGTCTTCCAGGTATGGGCTTCAATTACATCTTTGACATTGTCATACATCGATGACATCCGGAAGCTTGAGGCTTAGATCTGTTAAGAGCCATCCCATAGGAACAAGTCTGACGTACGCCAATTTACTCAGGAAATCTTCCCTGAGATTTTGCCTACATTATACTGATCGTTGGTTAAGCTCCTGCATCGCATTGAAGTAAGGTAGCTCCTTTACTGTAGGGCTGGTGTAGCTTTGCCAAGGCTTGGCGGTGGATAATTCGAGGACTCGCCTATTTTCGCCCTCGAGAGCCGAACCAAGCTTGGTCGCAATTATTTAATCGCAATGGCGAAGGAGAAGAGCACCGAAAAAGAGGAGCGGAAGAAGGAGACGAAGGTCTCAAAAGAAAAGCGCTCAGCTAAGGATGGTGTTCACAAAAGCAAAAAGGATAAAAAAGAGAAGAAGACAGCTGCTGCAGCCGAAGATGTCGAGGTCACGACGAAGCTGCTGAATGCGTTGGAGAGCCAGAAGCCCGGCAGCGTAGCCGTCAAAGATGAGGGAGAATTGCAAGTGAAGATAAAGGCCGTGCCTCTAATCGGCGCGTTGGTACCGTTCGCCAATCCATTGGCAGACAAGAAAGTGGGGAAGAAGTTACTCAAGAGCGTCAAAAAGGGTACTTTATCCCGACCTTCCTTGAGTCCTGATGCTAATACGATAGCCCGGCAGCTGCCAAACAAAAGGCGCTCAAGCGCGGTGTCAAAGAGGTCGTCAAGGCAGTTCGAAAATCCCCTACAACCTCATCCGGTGATGCACCTCACAGTGTCGTTATCATCGCCGCAGATATCTCGCCGATGGACGTCATATCTCATATCCCTGTTCTGTGCGAGGATCACGAGGTTCCCTACATTTTCGTTACCTCAAGGACGGAGTTGGGGGCAGCAGGAAGTACGAAGAGGCCTACCAGCGTGGTTATGATCAGCAAGGAGAAGGGAGGCAAGAAGAAAGACACCGAAAAGGAGGAAGGCGAGGAGGACTGGGGCGAGGTCTACAAAGATCTGGTCAAAGTTGTATCGAAAGCGTCTAAGGGTGTCAGGATATAATGCCTGCGGTGCAGAGGACTCCATACGATCGGCGTTGCGAATGTTCAAAGGTGTACTCTGGAGAATAGGTTCTGTGGTGAGTACGCATGTTTTGGAGGCAAGAAGATCCCGGTTTCAGAGCAGGATGTGCTGACATTCAGACAGGTTTTGCGCTGGTAAAAAGTGATCTTCTATAGATACCCACTCGATGCCAACATGCATCTCCACATTACGCATTGCATAGTCTCGTACAATTGGCGCTGCTTTACTAAGGATGATTCTCTCTAACATGTGATCGGGCTCGAAAAGGCTTCAGCAACTGTGTCACTGGATCCATGCTAGGTACTTTTTCTTAAGTTATTCATCGAGTGCAAGGCTTCACTCATGTTGGTGTCCCTTCAACAACTTCACATAGCGAAGATAAGACCTAGCCAAGAACCCAAACAGACCAATAAAGCAGTCTACTTTCTATTGCAGGGTATATGGTTTGAACTCGATGAAGATGAGTGCTCTGGGAACGTATACAGCACAGAGGCTCTCTCATTCAGGTGGTTCGCTTCAAGTCTACTTACGTCATGCATGGATATCCGCAGTTCATATGCTGTCAGCCCAAACTATTCCCTTCCCTTATCTAAATTCATCTGATACACCAATTCCTTGGAAATCAGGACAATCCAAATCAAATCTATATCACAGACGAACCCCCATCAACATGTCGGACGAAACCTTCCACACTACACGTGAGGACCTCCGCAAGCCTACATCCAAGGTCTCGCACAAGTCCGGCGGCGACATACCCTCGGAATCTGAGCCAGCCAAGATGATGGTTTGCAACTTTCCACCCGCCCTTAGTAACTCCAAGGCTAACTCAAACACCCAGTCCATCATCGATCAAAACTCCAAATCTAAGCAAGAACTTATCAACGAGCGACAAGCCGATCTACCGCTCCCCGATCAGCCTCCTGTGGCTTCAGACTTCAACTCGGCGGATGGCAGCGCGGTCAACGTCGGTTCCGGACGCTTTTCGGAGGGGATGTCGTATGGCAACGATAAGCTGAGGGGGCCTGCGACTGGCGATAGCGGTGTTAGGACGAATGATGGTGTCCTCAGTAGGAACACTGCTGCTCCGAGTGGTGTGGGAAGGGAAGGTTATGAGAATTTGGAGGGGTTGCCTAAGGATGCTAAGAAATCGTTAAGGGATACTCATTAACTGCCTACCTCGGACTGTAGAGAAATATCATAGTTGAGCTACACTATCGGACCAGAACCAAGGCCTCGTTTGCAAAAGCAGCCTAGGCTGCAGAAATGTGACTATGCTTTAGTGACTACATATGCCGCGACTTCTCAAGGACTTCCGTGCTACTCTACGACGAGCTACATGTACGGAGACCTGAGAACTCAACATGAGTGCGGTACTTGACGTCCTATGGGCATAGTGGGGCTTATCAGATTTCAGATTTGGAACTTTGGTGGGGCAGCAGTGACATCACAACTCACTTAATTCAATGATGTAGCCAATTCGGAAAAAAATCTCTTGCGCCTCAAGATACATCTAAGTTAATTTGAACGAAGACGTAGAAGAAGAAAGATACAAATTCACCGAGGGACATTATACAAAACAAAATCCACCGGTATCAAGCCCTAATATTCACATCATGAACGAACAAGGCACACCTATTGGCTCTACAAACCAGGGCATGAAGGTATGCGCATTTACAGACCCGCCTACCGAATTTCGAGACTTGCAGGTCACTGACATGTCCAACAGGTAACTACCGACCCTGAGAGCTACCGCAACCCCAAATCAGAGAATCCCGGACCTATCGCCGCTGATTCTCTTGCCGCGGAATCTGCCAATGCTGGCGGTGAGTTCAGCAAGAACACAAACTCCAAGCCACTCTCCGTCTCCGGCAGTTCCTCCACCTTCAACAACACCGACACCTCTGGCGCCACGAAGCTTTCTGCAGCGCCTGATGCCATCGAGCGTGAGGCTCAGCAAGTATCCCAAGACACCTCCGACGAAGCGAGAGGACCGGGCGGAATGAAATATCCAGAAGGTCTAGGCGGGCAGGGCAGCTTTGACGGCCAGCACAATCTGGATGGGTACACTGGTGGCCCAACGAGCGCAAAGCAGGACTCAGCGGACAAGTCGGGCGTCTATCAAGCCTCCGGTATCCGCGGCGGAGGGCCCGGCGCTGATGACTCACGCGAGGACTACAAACCTGGCGGCAGCGGTGGGAACCCCGACTCAAGTGCTTCCGATACTGCTCCGAGTTACGTCGATAGCGTGCAGTCACAGGGCAATTCTAGCGCCAAGCCAAAGGGAAAGAACATCACAGAAGGAGGCTTTGACGATGATCCAAGTAAGAATGCAAGCTTCAACTCTGAAATTGGGACGGAAGACGACCCCGGTAGGCAGGCAGAGAATGATCTGCTACGGAAGTCGCAGGCTGTCTCTGGATCTTCGGCGCCGAGACAGAAGATGGGGGAGGGCGAAAAGTCGCAGTACGATGTTTTGAAGGACGACCAAAGCCTGTGAAGGATTGTTTTTGTCCTGGCTAGTCAAGTCGGAGAGGAAGTCATCAAATTAGGAAGAGACAGCCCGTCCAAACAGCATTATGCAATGAACAAAAATTGGAATGACACCTAGATCTCGGGCAAATGTATGGTGCACTTACAGGGGTAAATGAAGACAAAGTTACCTTGTCTTATCATACTCCATCTCTAGCTTCCTACTCTTCAGGCCTCCTGCTATCCTGAAGGAGCACCAGTCGTTCCACGCTATGCCTCCTTAGCAACGGAATCTCACAAGTCAATCAGTCCATCATCTTTTCGTCAAGTCGTCCTCTAATAATGTCGATGACACGAGGAGCATTTCTTGCTCGCACGTCGAGACAAGCATCCTCTTTCGAATCAGAGTTGTTGTAGGATGTCTCCGGTCAGGTGATCCACCTTCATTGCTATATCCGCCTGTACAGGTGATACTGACAACGCATGTCTTCCAAATCTATCGGGTATTTCAAGCCGTCCGTTAATCTAAACCATCTTGACTCGCATTCCTCCACTTTCTCCCATTGTTGATCTTTCTCATCACGTTTGCTACTCGCAGTAGCGGCTGCTTTAAGTAACGTATGATCCAAAAGCCATTGCATTGGATACTTCTTTTGCGCTGCAGCCTCTTCAACTCCTGAGTTTTTGCCGACACTGACTGTGGAGTAGCTACCTGGACTGTCAACGACCAGTAGTAGCGAGCCTGGTTCCAGTAAGTGCGTTATGGTTAAGAGCAGGTTGGTCGCGGCGCTCATGGACGTGCTATACAATTCGTTTAGCGTGAACATCAAAGTCACGAGATCACAGTCCTGAAGCAAGGGGCCCAGTTGAGAGACGTCCATCTTCAGGACATCCTGTTTCAGGAAACTCATCCTCAGGTTACTGGGACCAACAAGGGCTTTTCTAGTATCTTGGTCCACCCTAGAGGCGTACTTCGAGACTTCGGGAGGTGTGGTGATGCCAGTGTGCAGCAGTCCAAGGACCCTAGACCAGTCTGCTATATCGACAGCAGTAATATCAAAGCCGACTCCTGGTCCCCTTGAGTCAAATGCTTTACCCGCCAGGTCCGAGTCTGAGGCAGCATTGGCACAATACAAGAGTCCAGCAAAAGCGAGCAATTCCGCGCCTGCACCTCCTCCTATGCAAACCACTTTGAGCTTCCGGACTCCATCAATTTCTGTAAAAAGCTCATGTTCTTCAGATTGGATTTTGGGTGTCCTTTGTGGGCTTAGAGATTTCCGGTTCGCTCCCAACGTTTTGGATGTCAGAGCTGCCAGAATAGTGGGACTGCTATTGAGGAGGTCTGCGTAGGCTAGAGCGCGACACGGACTCCACCTCATAGCATACGCTTCGAGTAAAGATTCTTTGCCAAAAGCGCTGACAAAGTCACGATTATACAGATGTTGCTTAATCTCTTGGATCAAAGCCGGTAGACTGTCATTGAAGCGAGAAGTGAACACGCCCTTGAAGATATCGAGCAAAAGCTGCTGCAGTCCAAGCGGGATGGTCTTGCTTGACGTTTTATTCCCATCGTCATTTGTACCTCTGACATCTCGCTGTGAGGAATTGTTATTGTCCTTGCCATGCGTTTTGTTGTGTCTTGATTTATTGCCCTGCGAACCTGGGCCCATCACTTCGTGGTCATATATGTCTCTGGAAAATTGCGGTAATCCAGAATTCTGGAAAGGGCCATGGGTGCTTTTCAAAAACATATGCAGAACAGCGTGAAAAGCTTGGCATATACATCATCATAACATAGATGTTGGATGGGAGATAGCAAAGATCCTTATTTCACATGTCTCGTTCAATCGCCAACCATGCTTGCGCTGTGGGATACCTCTCTTGAGAAGCCGCGAGATGCTCGATTATCATGCGAGCGAATGATCCTTTACTCCTAATCCCAATCGGCACGCGCTACTCGCGGCTGCACGACTATATCGTCGAAGCCATAGTACTAGTGCTTGTCCACGCGTCGACTGAAGCGCAATAGGCTTTCATATCGGTAGTGAAACTCCACTGGGTGGCTTAATCACAAGCGAAATACCTGACTGATGAATGACTACAAGTGATGGGATATCAAGCTGCCCCTGGCGACGCAACCTCGCTTCTAAGTCCTTTACTAGATCCTCTGAATCTCTGCGCGGCAGACCTATGAGGCGATGATAAGGTGACTTGCTGGCGTAGAAGCGTAAGTTCCGATGTTTTTCTCTCTTGTGAGACCAGTACTATAAGCGGTTCATTTGTTTTCGTACCGACGGGGAGCTCGACCACCCGTGCCTCGCTCTTTCCCGACAGCTACGCGCCGATTTAAGCCTAATAAGGTACATCAAGCTTTCGAATTCTGTTATCGTTTCTGTTTTACTTAAAGACACGGGTCGGTGGCATGAAAGACAGAGCGCACGACGCTTTGGCTGCATTTCAATTATCCATATCTCAAACCCACTACTTTCTCTCCAGGATACCTGCATGAGAGATACCTTTTGTTTTCAATTTTTATACGATTGGCTATGGCGGACTTACTAGCCGTTGCCCCTGTGCACCCTGACTACTACTTTTGCGATGCATTTTACAGCTCCGGCGCTTTCGGTCACATCAATGCAGCTGACTGCATCGCTGCCGAACGCCAGATGCCTCGTGGGGCAGCTCCTGTAACCTGGTCGTCCTCCAGGCTAGATGAAGAGAATGTTCATCCTTTCGAGATTCCAAAGATTTATTTGGACGGTAAGAAGAGCGACATAATTCGAAGAACCTAAGATTGCTCCCAGGATTTATGTATGTATTTAGGAACTTGCGAAATCAGAGTTGAGTCTGTTCATCCACTCTTGCATGAGGCGGAGACGATTTATGAGATTGCACCCGATGAGTTTCGAGAAATGACCGGGTGGGTAATTCAAAATTGTGTCCAAGGCGTCTCTGGTGACGGAGGTATCATCACGCGGAACATCTCTAACGTAGTCGACTACCTCTCGACTCCAAATGCGAATTTATTTCCCGAAGCATATCGTATGAAACCCTCCCCTTACCAGCCATGCTCATCTCGATGTCGACCTTGACACTAACAGTACTTCTCCACATGTAGCCCGCAGTGCCACTTTCTTTGCTGTCACCGTGACAGGGTTCAGCATGCATGAACAATTCATGGCAGGTCATTCCGATCCCACAGTAGGAGGCGCCATATACAGCTCTCTCTATGCAAGACTTGTCAATCTCGCCTTCGGTGATGCCAACTGGAATCAACTTTCCAACGTTGCGGAGTATATCGCCCGCGCCTGGTCCCTTATGCAGCGCAGACCGGTCGACAACGGTGGCGGCTATCCCTGGTATGGTGAAGCCGCAGCAAACCCACCTGAGCAGATGACAACATTCCAATGCGACTCGAATCTAGGCAATCCTCGGCATGCTGACTGCAGCCAGCTACAGTATTCCCAGCTCTCAACCCCGTCAGGCAGCATCTCGCTTCAAGCAGGCGAGGCCAGGTTTCTCCATGCGGGCACTTGCAGCATTGGAATATCAGTATCTGCACCTTCGCTACTTTCATGGGACCAGATCAAGGCGGCTCTGAACGACCTAATCGAGATTTGCGTCAACAATCCGCTGGCAAAAGCGGTTGGAGGACGAGCCTACCATGGAGCACAAGACAAAGTACTATATAACGTTGGTGGCCAAAAGCCGCAGAAGCGAAATACGGTCTCGGATGTACTGCCCCCTCACGTGAACATTACATTGTTTCAGCAATACGAGATCTATCCCAGTTTCCCTGAAGCTGCGGAAGAGCTCCAGTCTTGCACCTGGCAAAAGGTGACGACTGGGCAGGATGTCCGGCCATGCCAGAACACCCATCACCACCAGACTCGGCCTCCCACTGCTGAGAATCCACGAGGTAGTGACCCTTGCGTTGCAAACTCGGATTGTGGATTACCTGGCGAATCCATCTGTGCCTTGAACGATGGCATCGCCCTTGATGAAAGCGGTCCTAGTAATTTTTCATGCATATCCATACGGGATGCTGCCACAGCTCTAGGAAGCGACGTTGCTCAGATACATCGGTGTGTCGGGAGATGTCTATCAGGCAATGATAATACAAATGGAACAGTAGCAGCAGCACCGTCAGGCACAACGGTGACCCTAGCGCCACTGCCGCTAGATGTGGTCTGTCCTTGCAACTGCACGTATGTCTCCCATGATTGCTGTCTCTCAAACACCCAAATCGTGTTGGCGGAGTCATCGCAGAAGCTCAATATCTCGGTTCAGGCGCCTAATAGCACGGTGTGCTGCAACGCCTTAACGGGCCAATGGGCAAAAGCTCCTGTACAGAGGGATAATCTTACTCTCAATACGCTTTGTCCCGATCATCCAATTACGATCCTTGGGACCGGATATATTAACGTCTAAACGAATCAGAGTTGGTTCTTGGGCTTAAGATATGGACGTGATAATAAGATCTTTTCCATCTCGGGGTCTGGAACGTTCTCAAAGGGTTTGAACATATGGTAATCCATCAAGCCATATTATCATTCATCCATTTTTCGCAAGCGATTTCACTTGTGTGTCATGAGATTGGTGCACCACAGATTGCCGGCCTATGGTACAGACGAGTCAATACATTAGCAGAGCACCTTT
>JAABUW010010632.1_pt1 | contig 10194 bp, 10 predicted proteins | sample 5560081 | NCBI WGS metagenome assembly JAABUW01 (sample SAMN10711882, study PRJNA513363) | rock metagenome | isolation source: Antarctica rocks | place: Antarctica: Victoria Land, Knobhead sud | reverse complement strand
GTCCGTCAAGTCAAGACGTTCGTATCCACTGCAAAACTCGATTATAAGAGGGCGGCGAAGGTCCAAACTCGCCGCCATTCCATCGTCGCCGGTGAGCAGAGTGTCAGGCCTCCTCTCAGCCTTGTGAAGAGACATGTACAAGACGGAGGACGTCTTCCCAACTTGCCCTTCGTCCCGTAAGTCTTGTTTAGCCTCCATTACTTCCTGTTACTCTCTCACCTCGTCACTTCCGTCCAGGTCTTACTGGATGAGAAGTCTCAAGCTTACAGCATTTCAGATAGCAAGAGCGGAGTACATGTCCACGCATATGGGTATCAAATCCACCCGTCCACTGACACTTACCCCTCTCTCGCCTCTTTTCCCTCCTTCGCCAATTCCCTCTTAAGATACTCCTTGAGCAAATTCTTCACACTCTCCGGGTCACGATTCTCATCATACTCCACCCACAAATGCCAACTCCCATACAACACCTCCACCACAATCAACCAAATGATAATCCACTCCAGAAAATGACTATGCGCCGCACTCAGCCTCTCCCTCAGTACACTCGCAATCTCACTCGCGTAGTCCATCTTCTCATTCAAAGCTTTGATCCTTTGCCCGACATCCAACGCTCTGCTCACAGCGTCGAAGTATGATTCCAGCCCTAGCTCATGCGGACTATCCCAGAACAGATCGGGAAGGGAATCGGTGAGCTCAGAATACAGATTCAGCTGCGCGCGGATGTGCAGCAGGTCGTACGTCTTGGCCAACATAGACGTGCGTTCCCGCCTCGGGATCCGCGTGCGGGAGAGGAGGGAGGGAAGGGTGGAGGTTGTGCGGAAGTAGGAGGAGAGGTTCGATTCGAGGACGGCGAGTTTGGTTGATCGGGCGAGGGCAGAGGAGAAGGCGATTTTGGCCAGGATCGTGTCGGTCTCGGGGTGCGGGTGGTCTGCTGCGCCGTCCGCAGCAAGTATGTCTGAGGGGGAGGTGTGAGGAGATTTAGTGCCTAGGATGATGGTATCTCCCAATATCTGGCTCTTTTCCCGCGTGGGGTCTTGGATGTATTCGAGATCTTCCGCCTCCAGACGATCTAAATGACTGACAGTGGCGGCGGGCGGGAGGACACGCTCAACCAAATGATGCGCGATTTTGTCGGGGACGTTCCAGGCGACTACTGTGCCGGAGGGGAATACCAGAACATCGCCCAAGCCCTCCTCTTCCTCTTTCGCTCGACCCCAGGTTGTATTCCGGACCTGCACATGCAGGACTTGCGGAAAGAGCGCAGTGCTGCAGGGATCAGCTTCCCAGCCTTCCTTTCGCAGTAGGTCACGGGCGACGTGGATGTTGTAGGTTTCGGCGGCGCAGTAGGCCGTTACGTCTTTGGTCTCGACTTCCGGGTCGACGTGGCGGCGCTGACCGCGGCCTATGATGAAGCCGCTGGCACCGGCTGCCGCGCCACGAGAGCGTTCTGCTTCTACCGCGACTCTTCGTAGAGAACTGGCCTTCTGGGTGCGTTGGGCGGCTTTTCGCCTGGGGGGCTTCTCCTGGGTTTTGCTGCCGTGTTGGTCCTGAGGGGGTGGTGGCGGGTGTTGGCCATCGTTGAGTAAGGGGCGATGCGATGTGAAGTGGTTCTTGGGTAGTTTCCTGCTTTGGCCAGCCTTCGAGACGAGCGTGTTGTGTGGTGGGAGAGACAGTAGAGGTCGAGGCGAGTGGCGGGTTGGAGTGAAGGTGGTGAGGCTGCGCTTAACGATGGTCCCAAATGCAATGAAAGTCGCCGATCCTCCTGCGCCGGGCATTATGATATGCGATGCTGTATGCTGTCTAGTAGTGGAAGTGGAAGTGGGAGAAACAAAAGATAGAGTTTCCGCAACTTCCCAATCAGGAAGCTAGCTTGACATCATTCTCCGCGACCTCTCCCCTCCACTTCTGTCCACTACAACAGATACTCCATGGATCGCGACCGGAGAAGGGGCAGATGACGGATCAATGGCAGCCGATGTGCATGCCAAGAAGCAGAAGGGCATGTCTGGCCCGCAGAACGCCGCAGTGCCCGACGAAGATGGTGTCGGTGGTGCTGTCGAAGCCGACGACGACGACGACGACGAGGATGAAGAGGACGAGGATGAGGATGAGCCGAAGCTGAAGTACGCCAAACTCACGGGCAGCCTCCCAAATGTCTACCGCAACGGCGACAGCACCTCCGCCTTTGCTGTGGTGGGAGACAAGATGGTGCTGGGAACACACAATGGCAACGTCCATGTCCTGAGTCTGCCTTCGCTACCGCCACTGCGGACATATCACGCACACTCGGCGACCATAACGAGCATATCTGTGTCGCCAACTCCGTCCCCGCTGTCACATCGACCTGCAGCAGAACCGACCACTAGTGCAGGCCTGAGCTCCCCTCCACCTCCAATACGCTCCCCACCCACCACCACCAATAGCCCCCGGCCAGCGCGATCGCAACAGCAAGCTCCACCAGTACCCAATACACCCAGCAACGCCATCTACATCGCCACTTCCTCCCTCGACGGCCACGTCTGCATCTCCTCCCTCCTCGATCCCAAGGATGTCCAACTACGCAACTTTGCTCGACCTTTACAAGCCGTTTGCCTAAGCCCGACATATACCAGCGACCGAACATACCTCTCCGGTGGTCTCGCAGGCCAGCTCATCCTGACTGTTGGCGGAAAGGCGGGCGTGACAGTAGATGCCAACACCAACAGTGCTGCAGCCGCGGCAGGAGGATGGCTGAACACTATTGGTCTGGGAGGAGACAGGGGCAAAGATACTGTACTGCATTCCGGAGAGGGCAAGATTGGGGAGATCAAATGGAGTCTGAGTGGGAAGTGGGTGGTCTGGATCAACGAGGAGGGGATTAAGATCATGCGATCGCACCTCAAACTCGACAGTGAGGCAAGCGAGGATGCTTGGAGAAGGATCGCTCATGCTGCGAAACCAAACAAAGCGGGCTGGGAGGATGGGGCTAGCGTGTGGAGAGGGAGGGCGCAATGGGTGGACGAGCGAAGGGTCGAGACGGACGATGTCGTTGAGCTAACTGTTGGCGAAGGCGAGAAAGGAGCTACTGTGTTGGTCAACGGGGCTCCGAACGCAAAGAAGAAGCCTGCGGGCAGAGCGGAGAAACTGGTAGTAGGCTGGGGCAACACAGCTTGGATCCTACATGTTACCGAAGGCGGCACGAGCGCAGCGGGCAAGAAACAGATCGGGAGCGCCGACATCATGCACAAGCTTGCCTTCGAATGTATTATCTCCGGCATCGCACTCTTCACGCCTTCGCTGCTTGCGATCCTTGCGTATCGGACAACAGCGGACGAAGAGGACTCCACTCAGCAGTCCAGCAAGACTACCAATGGTACACCGCGGAAAGGCCGATCACACCGGCATACGGGTCTGGCGCCACAACTACGGTTGATCGATATTGGGACCGCTGTCGAGGTCGATCTGGACGAGCTGTCGATGTCGCGGTTCGAGACACTCTCGGCGCAGGACTACCATCTTAGTACTCTTTACATTCCTCCTCCGCCGCCGACCAACAGTTCCACGATCTCTTCGGGAGAGCGAGGCGCGCTAGAAGGGCTATGGGACGCTGCAGGTGGCAAATACGCCACTCGCATGTTCTCATCGTCCGCCAGCGTTTTGTCACGAAGCAGCGACGATCGCAACGCTTCGTTCACTTCACCACCTTCATCATTTGCTGGAGTCACTGCTACAGCTGTGTCTAAGAAGAGGCGGCTAGACGCGCACCCGTACGTCGTCGAGCAGGGTTTGAAGCTCTTCATTCAGAGTCCCTACGATTGCGTTTTAGCAATCAAGCGCGGACGAGGCGACCGACTGGAGTGGTTGATGGAGCGGAAGCTGTATCGAGAGGCGTGGGAGCTGGTCGATAAACATCCTGAGGTCGTGGGTACTCCTGCGGATGGTGACGCGAGTGCTGAAGCCCGCACCCCAAGATCTAACAAAGGGCAAGGCAGTCTAGCAGACTTCTTCGCCGATTCGTCTTCCTCACAGCATGGTGGTTCTGGTGGTAGCCAGGCGACCACGGTGGACAGAGAGAAGCGTCGGATCGGCGACTTGTGGCTCAAACAACTGATCGATGCTTCGAAATGGTCCGAAGCAGGTCGCGTTGCTGGCAAAGTGCTAGGGACCAGTTCGGGCTGGGAGCACTGGGTGTGGAAATTCGCGGAAGCCAATAAGTTCGACGACATCACTCCCTTCATCCCAAGCACCGCTGACGCGCATCTGCCGAGCGTGGTATACGAAGTCGTGCTCGGCCACTACGTCCAAGCCGACCCACAGCGCTTACAACAGCTGCTAGAGGACTGGGACCCAAGCCTCGAACTCTACGACGTCGGCAGCGTAATCAAAGCCATCGAGTCCCGCCTCAGCAACGCCAACACTGAATTCGAGCAAGAAGACGACGTACAAGAGGGAGGCGAGAAATGGAACGTCCTAACCGAATGCCTCGCCCGCCTCTACCTCGCCGATGCCCGACCGAAAGAGGCGCTGCGCTGCTGGATCCATGTGCAAAACGCCGACGCAGCTTTCCAACTCATCAGAGAAGAAAAGCTAATGGACGTAGTCGCCGCCGAAGACGTCACAGGCCTGCTCACGCTCCGCGTCCGCAAAACCCTCATGGCCACCGGCTCCCTCCGTGAGCTAGGAGAAGCGACTTCCGAACCCATCGCCCTCCTCGTCTCAGAAGCGCTGCGCGGGACCGTCTTGCCGGCGACAGTGATATCGCAACTCCAGCGGAGGGGACCAAGTTTCAGACCCTTCATCTACCTCTACCTCCGCGCACTCTGGCATGGCTCTGACACCACCGCTTCCACCTCCGCCGAGGCCAGGAAACCTCGCCGCAAGAACATTCAAATGGTAGACGAGGGCCACGCTCTAGTCGAAGACCACGCCGACCTAGCCGTCGCCCTCTTCTCCCAATACGACAGGGAACTGCTCATGACTTTCCTCCGCGCCAGCTCCATCTACAGCTACGAATCCGCGGCCGCGATCTGCGAACAACTCCACTACATCCCCGAACTCGTGCACATCCTCTCCAAAACCGGCCAGACGAAACGTGCGCTCTTCCTCATCATAGGCGAGCTAGGAGACGTGAAACAAGCCATCGAGTTCGCGAAGGAGAACCCTGACCTCTGGAACGATCTGCTCGACTACTCCATGGACAAACCAGCCTTCATCAAAGGTCTACTAGAAGAAGTGGGCACCGCCATCGATCCTATCGCTCTCGTCAGGCGTATCCCTGCGGGGCTGGAGATTGAGGGTCTGAAGGAGGGGGTGAAGAAGATGTTGCGGGAGTATGATATCCAGTTCTCTATCTCCGAGGGCGTGGCGAGGGTACTGCGCGGGGAGGTGGGGATGGGGATGGAGACTCTACGAGCGGGAAGGAAGAAGGGGGTGAGGTTTGAGGTCGTGCATGACGATGGGCAGGATGTGCAGATTGAGGTTAAGGACCCGCCGACCAGGGTGGAGAGTGGGGAGGAACTTCTGGTGCCGCGGCGGAAGGTTGATAAGGCCGATGCGAAGGCTGCGAAAGCTGGGTGCTGTGTTGGGTGTGGTGAACTGTTCAGTGAAGACGGTAAGTGTCTCCTCCGCCATCCACATTCACTACAGCCCACTGATTTGCGTCATGTTACAGAGAAAGAACCCCTCATCGGCTTCGCCTGCGGCCACGTCTACCACCTCTCCTGCCTCCTCAGGTCGACCCCCGAAACTTCAGACCCCGATACCATCGCGCAACTCCTCGCCCAGCTGGGTAAAGGTGCGGACGACGAAACGGGGTACACAGGACGCAGCGTTGGGCAGAAAGTTGCGCATGCTCACATCGTCAAGGGTTTGGTCAAGGGCGGGTGCCGGCACTGCTTGGTGCCTGGTGGAGCTTGATGTACTCTTGGGGTGGTATTTTCAAGCGAGGCGTACTGGTGTTTGGGGTTAATATGACGATGTGGAAGATCTCGGGCATTGAGCGTTGAATGTGGATTGTGAGCATTTTGCATTTACTGACGCGGGAATACCCAGCACGCCGCCGCCGTTGTCGTTGTAGAGATGTCATATATAGCTGTTTCAGCACATTTGAGCCATGAAAGATCGAGAGTAGATCCGCAGCTACCTGTCCCCGAGCACCATCCAATCAGCCGTCGCCGTTGCACTATCCGCTCTCGACGTCTTTGGTGGCCAAATCTAATTGTCGGAGGCTTGATGTAACTTTAGTGTCACCTTCTTGCCCGGAGCGTTTGTCAGGTTAAGTCCACTTCGCACATAGCCTTCCAGCTCGTTCGCGCCTGGCTCGATCTTGTCGAACTTCTGCAGCAGTCTCACAACAACATATGACGCCTCACTAACACATGTCAGCAGATCTTCCAACGGTATCAGTCGAAGAGGACATACGTAAGAGCAAACTGCTGCCCAATACAAATCCTCGGCCCACCGTTGAATGGCAAATACTCCCACCCAGGTCTCCGGCCCACAAACCGCTCCGGCTTGAACTCCTCGGCATCCTCACCCCAGAGGTCCTTGCGGCGGTGCATGACGTGGATCGAGTAGTTGACTTCCGTGTCTTTGGGGATGAAGACAGGACTCTCACCATCGGGTCCACCACCGCGGGGGAGTGTAGTGTCTTTGTTCGAGCGGCGCCCGTTACCTGGTACCACGGTCCAGAGGCGGAGGGTCTCGTTGAGGCAGTGCTGCAAGTACTGCGAACCCTTCAAGGTGCTAAAGGAAATGTCTCGGGGGTTCTCGTAGGTGCCGAAGGTGTAGATGATGGTCTCACGGAGTTTTGTGAAGATTTCGGGGTTGCGCAGGAGTTGGTGGAAGAGCCAGGAGAGCAAAGAGGCGGTTGTGTCGCGGCCGGCGAGGAGGATGTTGAGCATTTGAGCACGGAGTTCTTCGGGGTCGCGGGTCTGTTGTGCGAGAGCTTCGAGGAAGACATATTTCTCTTTACCGTGACCCTTCTCGGCCTTGCTGTCTTGTGGATCTTTTTCGAGTGCTAACTTGACGAAGTGCTCGACGAATTGGTTTACGATCTTGTTGTCGTCTCGGAACTATGCACACAAGAGGTAGAGGTGTCAGTGATGTCTTGGGCTGTCATACCCACTCATCGAGGCTGCATACCTCTTTCGGATTGTGCAACCAGTACTGGTCGGCGAAACGGAAGCGCTTGGCGAGGTGCAAAAGAGACCTGTCAAAGTGTGTAGCGAAGTCGATGCGTTTCTCATCCTTCGAGGGCAGGAGACCGGCTTCCTTGAGTTGGCTGTCGACGCTCTCGCCGAAAAGGAACTCGCAAGCGGAGTCAATAGTGAGGCGGAAGAAGAGTGTTTGGATATCGATTTCGGGAGTCCATCCGGATTCCTCCACCGGCATCACTTTAAACAAATCCTGAACGTGGCGTTCTTCGAGCTCGAGATCGGAGACTTGGTCGCGGACGAAGTTAGGCTGGTGGACATGTCAGTCGCAGTATACGGAGTGAAACATCGCGGTAGCTTACTCGAAGTAACGCGCGGCTGTGCTCCCACGCTTTTCCGTCTTGGACAAAGATGCCATCTCCAAGCGTCACAATCATATTGCCTCGGCGAGCAGGTCCCAGGCCAAAGTCATCAAACTTGGTCGCGAGCAAAGCTTGGATGTTCTTCGGATCGCTGGTGAAGTAGACTTCTTGTCCAAGCATATGTTGCTTGAAGGTTGCGCATTCCCTGCCGTGAAGCTTGCTCATGTCCACTTCTCGATCGCACATCATGTCTGGGAACTGTTGGCGCTACAATAGAAGAGTGAATGGATCAGTAATGCTCTCATGCCCTCAGACTCATTCATGCTCACCTTATCTGCTGCTTGCATCTGCTTAATATGCTGGAAACCAAGGAACCCGCCGTTTGGAACTTCAGGCGCATCCCGACAACCCCACTCCCTCGCGCGGGCTGGTTCGCACACAAGTTAGCATTTGTCGTGAGTGGGCGTTGAAGATGACGATACCAGCCCGTTGCCGACGCTGCACGAAGATAGAGGCACCCTTCCAGATGGCCAAAGCCAGCAGACCCCATATCCCTAGCAAGATGGTGTAATGCATTCTCGATTCTCCTTGTCGGAAGGCGGATAGAAGAGTGCTTGATGGAATCACAGTAGCTGTGGAAAAGAACTCGGGTGTGTCTCTAGTCCGCGAATCCTGCTTTCAGTACCGGCTTCTTTTCTCGCAGATCGATCAAGGTGCAACCAAAAGCACGAGAAACACCAATGAAGAGTTTCCACCGCACTGACTGACCTAAGTAGGCACCACGATGGATGAAGAGCTTAAAACGTCGCAACTACATGCGGTGAAAGTTGTTCCGACGCCTGGCCCAAATCCCAAGGGCCCTTAGGCCGATGATGGCATGAGGTCGATATGACCAATGAGAGCTCTCGCAATTAGCTCGAGTTAAGGTTCTTCGCGGATGCGCGATACCACGTTCCCTTTAGCACTGCGGAGTGCAGGCGTTCCGGCCGTTTCGATTCCAGCGCTGATGTTGATTGGTTGTGCCTGCTTACAACCAACGAACAACGCGTGATGGAGTGGAGGAACAGACGGGGTCTGACGCCCAGCATCTGCACGCCTGATTCTCCTGTTTGAGAAGGTGCTCGTTTTTGTTTCTGCTGCTATAAGTGTTCCATCGAGGCAGGTCCTTGAGCGGCGATAGAAGGACTTAAAGGCGCGGCTGAAATGCAGGTGGAACGCTAAATCTGCCCGCATGCCGTGTCACTGGAGGAACCTTTACCCTGTCTATGATCAACATTGGCACCTCGCGACCGGCCGTTCTGTGAGAGACAGACACTTGCCATACTGAGTAGTCATCTGGTGTCCGCTGCTAGGGGTTCCGGTCTCCAAGCAAAGCACAAGCTCTCCGCGGACTCCACGGCCGGATGCGTGCGCGTAGGGCTGTGGAGATTCGCTAACAGGAGAGAATAGGTATCAGCTTGGCCGGTTATGCCGCGAGCCATGCAAGTATCTTGCCCACTCGTGATCAGAATCTTGCTTCTCCTCCCAAGCTCGACCTTCCTCTGGGACTTGACCGCAGTCGCACCTGCCACCTGCCACGAATTGTACCCCATACGCGCAGTCCACGAGGTCGAAAAACCATGGAAGATTTGATCTTGCTCGCTCGCACGAGAAGAGGGCAAAAAACTGGCACGAAGCGAGGAGCGGAATCCTAAATAATACGGACTCGCACTGGAGCGAAGAGGCAGCTATGCATGCGTGTACGTGGGGCTGACAGATTCGAAAAACGGCTTGCTCGAGTGGCCATATTCTCTTGCCGGCCCCGAGATGACACTCTCTTCAGCTGGTCCTTCACATGACATAGGTATGCCAAGGTACACCAGTACGGTGGAGCCCTCCTGGCCTACTGGCCCTCTTTTGTGCTGTCCACCCGAACAGCTAGGTTGAGCACAAGAGGAGACACCTTGACATGTGCAACACCGGCCTGCGGCAAGCTCGAATATGCTACTGTCGCCTCCATTAAGTCGAACACGCCGGATATCGCTTGGCCCACTTTCTAGAGATATAACCCCCGCACTTCGGACTCGTCCAACGGGGCACTCGCCGCAATGTGGACCTGTCCAATTTGGTGTCTACCAAGCAAGTATGCTTACTTGCTTAGCGTAGGATCGTCGAAACGCGAGACCCGTTGCAACGCTGGACCCGTCGGAACGCTGGATTCGTCGCAATAAGGTGAAGTAAACACGCTTACTTACGCAACGGTGAACTCGTCGTAACGCTGGACTCATCGCAAGCTGGATTGCCAACGTGGATCTGGTCGTAAAGCTGGACTTCATTGTGGATCTCGTCGCAACGTACGACCCGTCGCAGCGCTGGAATTGTCGCAACGCTGGACTCGTTCGAATGTGGATCTCGTCGCAACGCTGGACCCGTCGCAACGTTGACCTGTTTACGTTACAGCGTGGACTCGTTGTCATACGGCAAGATCGGCTTCCAGAGCTTGCGAGTCATGTTCGCCGCTGTGAGAGGGCTATTGCGGATGCGCAAATGGAGCTGTTCAGATTGAAGGATGCGAAGGCAAATCCCAGCCCTGCGACACCTATCGTTGGTACCGGACCTGGCGGCGCAGTCACCGAAAGTGATCGTCTAAAGGCTCGTGCGAAAGCTATGATGCAGCAGCGCTCCGCGGCGTTGGCGGGCAAGAAGGTTGAGGTGAC
>JAABUW010010631.1_pt1 | contig 10196 bp, 8 predicted proteins | sample 5560081 | NCBI WGS metagenome assembly JAABUW01 (sample SAMN10711882, study PRJNA513363) | rock metagenome | isolation source: Antarctica rocks | place: Antarctica: Victoria Land, Knobhead sud | reverse complement strand
ACATATGAGCCTGCAGCACAGCGTGATTCTTTGGCGAGTTGACGACACGTAGGAGAGTTGAAATTCGCGAGGTGGAATAGCATGCTCATATGGTACTAGGTATGCGCGATAGGCATCTCGTCACGAGGTCGGGGTCCGACTCGGCATGGAGACCGAAGTCTCGGCAGGAGAGGTAGCGACCTTATGCGATTTGCGAGAGTCCATAGTCGCTCGTGCCCACCCCCTTGAGAGATTGAAAGATCAGAATCCCCCTCATCGCACTACCACAACTGCTACCATCGAAGCTGTCGTGTCATCCAAGTCGGTCGCAGCCTTAAGCGTCTCCCCAAGATGAGCCCCTCGGAAGTTCTGCCAGTGATTCGAGGGCCGTTTCGCCTCGATGGCAAGGTCGCACTGGTCACAGGCGCGGGCCGTGGTATCGGTGCAGCTATGGCTGTCGAGCTGGGCCGGTGCGGAGCCAAAGTCGTGGTGAACTACGCCAAATCTACCGGTCCTGCCAACAGTGTTGTCGAGGAGATCAAGGGTTTCGGAGGCAGCGCGGATGCTGTTGCTATTCAAGCTGACGTTAGCGACGTCAGTCAGACCATAAGCCTGTTCGAGCAGGCCGTCCAACACTTTGGACAGTTGAATATCGTTTGCTCGAATTCTGGAGTGGTATCATTTGGTCATCTAGAGGATGTCACGGAGGTTAGTCTCAGTATCGCTCGAGAGGGCTGAGATTGTCCGACTATAGCTGACATACTGCCCATCTGGTACACAGGACGAGTTCGACCGAGTCTTCCGCATCAACACCCGAGGCCAGTACTTCGTAGCGCGGGAAGCCTACAAACATCTAGGGCCAGGCGGCCGCATCATTCTGATGAGTTCCAACACCACTCGTGACAAGATCGTTCCAAATCACTCCATCTATGCTGGGTCGAAGGGGGCGATTGAGTCTTTCGTTCGCTGCCTGGCGCTCGACTGCGGGAGGAAGAAGATCACCGTGAACGCTGTGGCTCCCGGGGCCACGGTGACGGACATGTTCCACGAGACTGTTCGGCTGTACGTCCCTAACGGACAGAATTTAACAAACGAAGAGATCGAAAAGGTCCAGAACAGACTGCACGCTGAACCTCGCGAGTCGCTTTGGCTGACGACTTACTCCAGTTCGCATCCGCTTCGGATTCTCCACTCAGTCGACCAGGCACGCCGAAGGATATAGCCCGGGTGGTATGCTTCCTTGCAAGCGAGGAGAGTGAGTGGATAAACGGCAAGACGATTCCTGTCGACGGGGCGGCTTGAGATAGACTGAGATGATAGTATTCATCTCATTAGACCGGCCTGTCTCGACCATCTCCCTACGGTGATGAGTCTAGTCGTCCGCGAGGTACAGTAGATTGAATTGAGTGTGTATTGTAACCTGCTATCTACTTGTTCTAATTCGCGCAGCTGAAAGTGGGGAGTTGGCCAGGCAACGGGTGCCTGAGGCTCCAAACTCTGGTAGTCGGGGATGTGCAAGGGCAGGGCAGAGCGGAGGGAGGCTCGGAGTCCGATCGGTACTTCTACAGCAGCCTGGTCCATTGGAGATCGCTGTGTTGAACATCGGGCCAACTCTGCGAACATCGAGCGTGTATAGCTTGCACCTTGTTGGGAGCCATGCTGTGGTTTCGCCTTTGCACGACATCCGTGCGAACGAACAAACCATGCCCAGCTACGCTGTCCTGGGAGCGACAGGGAACACAGGATCATCATTGATCCGTGTGCTCATGCAGTCGCCGGAGAAACAAATCAACGCCTATTGTCGCTCACGAACGAAGCTTCTCCGGCTATGTCCAGAGGCAGGAGCCTATGACAACATCCACATCTGGGAGGGACCTCTGGCAGAACCAAGAGACCTTGTGGATTGTCTGCGAGGGACGCAGGCAGCCTTCCTCGCAGTAGCACAATCCGACAACGTTCCAGGCTGCACAATTGCCTACGACACTGCCAGAATCGTCGTTGCCGCGCTCAGGATCTTGCAAAAGGAGAAGGTAGCATTGCCCAAACTGATTGTCCTCTCGTCGGCATCGCTGGAGCCCAAGTTCACCGACGATGTTCCTCAGTGGGTCCACACCATGCTCTACTATGCTGCCTCGCATGTGTACAAGGACCTGGAGAAGGCGGAAGCTCTATTGCGTGACGAGCAGAGCTGGATCCCGAACACTACCTGGATCAAGCCCGGTGGACTGTCGCACGACAAGCAACAGGGGCACGTCCTGAGCAAAAACACTGCCAAAACACCGCTTTCATTCCTTGACCTTGCGGCTGGTATGATTGAGGTTGCGGATGACATGTCAGGCGATTATGCCATGCGCAATGTTGCGGTCAATCCAACTGCGAAGCATGTCGCATTTCCTTGGGATGCTCCGGTGGCACTCTTCAGAGGACTGCTGTTCCACTTCCTTCCATGGACGTACCGTTTCCTGGCTCGGTAGACCGCACTGAACGCTGCAGTGGCGTGTGGTTTCGGGAGACTGTGGATGATGGCAAAGGGCTCGATGAATGTTTCGGTAGAGTCCATAGTTTATCACAAGACGAGTGCACTTGCGAGGTTGGGAGTCCTTGTCTCACCGTCAACTCTATCTCCCCGACAATCACATACAAGCACCTTGCCGACCTATTCATCAGTTATCAATGTGTGACTTGTAAAATGCTACCGTCTCACTATTCGATCGGCACAGTAGAGCAGTGGAGCCGAGCCAAACAGTAGAGAGTAATGCTGGTGTCGAATTTTCGAATACCTGCAAACTCGCCATGATGTTGAGACGCCTTACCCACACAGTGTCAATCTGGAGATCAAGAAAAATGTACCCATCTAACCCATCACACGGTCAATCAGGTCACTCACGCGTCGAACGTGACCCTTGGTCTAGGAAAAGTCAGCATAACATCAAAGCCAATTGCATGTATGCCGATGGAGGGAGTTGGACAACTTACCATCAAGGTGAAGTGATTTGCTCCATCGGCCTTCACAATGTCGAACACAGCACCAGGACATACGGTCTCCCAGCCGTCAGGACCGAAGTCCTGCCTCTTCTGAATCATGAAGTGCATGCCCTTCATGTCAGGCGCTCCATTTTCTTGCATGACCGTCTCCGCAGCCCAGACCAATCCCACCTTCGGCATAGTCCTAGTTTGCAGTGGCGCGACTTTATAGTCCAGCATGACATCCACAACTGCCATGAAGTGAGGAATCAGGTAAGGCGGTGGTTCGCTTGCGGCCGCGCCTCCAGGCTGATTTTCGAACAGTCCGCGTGCGTTACAGTGCTGGTAGAACTCCACGGGTAGCTTCTCCATGACCTGTGGTACCGGGGCATCGATGATGATGATGGAATGCACCTCGTCTCCCATATTGACGAGCATCTCCGCCGTCACATATGCGAACGCTCCTCCGGAAGACCAGCCGCCGAGATGGTATGGTCCCGCGGGTTGTCGCCGTTTGATCTCGTTCACGAACGAACGAATCATGGCAGTGTGGGTGCAGTTCATGTTCTCTGGGTCCCGGGCGTAAGGACAGTTAAGACCAATGATTGCTACGTCGGATCTCAGGCGAGGAATAGTGGCGTAGGAAGATGCTGAACCGCCACCGTCAGGAAGCATGAACAGGATTTTCTTGGCAATCCTAGGCAGGCCTTGGATGATGACCGAGGTCGTCGGTTTGCACTCGTCCACCAACATCAGAGCCGGTTCGTTCTGTCCGGGTTTTTGCTCTTCGTCCTCATCGGAGACATCCGTGCTACTGGTGCTAGCGTTGGAGCTGGTCGGGGTATCGTCGTTGTTGTATCTTTGCATGGCATCCGAGTCGCTGTCGTTGTCGGATGTGGAACCCCCTCCATGGCCGCCGAGGAACACCGCAAGCTGATTTACTGTCGGCAGGTCCGCGAATAGCGAGAACCCGCTGTCAAGGTCCAGTTCGAGTTCTTCCCTGAACCTCGAACCTATGACTATGGAACAGAGGCTGTCAATGCCAATGTCTCCAAAGTGCGTGTCTGGGGTGAGGTCTTCTTCCGCCACCCCGGATTCCTCTGCGATGATGCGGAGAGCATGCTTCAGCAGCAGATCTGCGGCAGTCGGATTGCTATCAATCGCGGTATGCTTGGGGCCATATTCAAGGTCCTGAGCTTGCTGAACTGCAGCAACAATAACATCAAGAGCGGGTGCAACGGAGTCGTGCTGCAGTTGAGGCACCGGTCGAATCTCATGAGAGGTGGAAGTGCTCCTAAGGAATGCTTTCAATGCGGCCACGGTGGGACAGTCGGCAAACAGGGCAAATGCCGGATCGAGATCGAGGCCAAGCTCGTCGCGAAGCCGGCTGCCGATGACCATCGAGCTGAGGCTGTCGACTCCCATGTCCTGCAACCAGTCAGTGTGCTTTCTTAGCTATCTTGCGGTCCAAAGACTTACGATGAAGCTTGAGTCATTAGTAAGGTCCTCTTTGGCGATGCCACTCTCCTGAGAAACGATGTCCAGAGCATCGTTGATTGTTTGCTCGGCCAGACCCGGTTCAGATCCTTCAAGATGTAGATCGCTTCGTGCCACTACTGCAACTGATTTTTGGGCTACTGATGGTAGCATAGCCGGAGGTCCAGATGACTTGGTGCTGACGATATTCGAGTTGACACTCGAAGAACCAGCAACTTTGCTAGTGCTGCCCACTTTGCCACCTCGCTGGCGAGTGGCTTTATCCATCGCAGACTGCAGTACAGCCCTCAGAGCTTTCCGAGGAACGCATCGTAGTGAGAGACCTCTGAAGAACGCAACGACGTTGTCTCCGTCCAGGACGATAGTGTCGCCGTGGACCAGGTCACCGGACGCATCCTTGACCATCTTCGTGTAGACGATGTAGGTCCTGTCTTTCTCCAGTGGTCGATACACCTGGAATGAGTCCCAGCCGTGGTTCACGAAGACTTCTTTGTTGATGTCTGTGTCATCTTTGGCGTTCATGGCAAACCCGGCCACCTGAGTGATGGCATCGATATAAGCAGGATGAGCCGTATATGTACCAGTGTTGATGCACGTCGAGAAGTCCATGACTGCCATGGCTTCGTTCACAGCCTCGTCAAGGATCATGTATTTCAAAAGTTTGTAGTCGGGGTGGAACTGGGCCATGCTGCTCATGAGTTTGTAGCCACTTTTGGTGTTGTAATGAACCAACTCGCCCTGATTCATTCGTTCTTGCAGTCTGGCGATGGCTTCCTTGTACTCCAGTACCTTTCTCTGCAGTGACTTCAGCTGCGCATCTGTCGTGAACCGTACCGTGCAAGAGGCATGTTCCGTGTCGAGCTTCCCGTCGGCCGTATACGTGACGAACTTGACCTTGGCACTTCGCGTTGTTGCAGCCGCCTTCGGAGGCCAGGTCATTGTGACCGTCGTTCGTAGCAACTGCGGAGCTTGCCCATGAGGTATCAGCGCCTTGTCCACAACCAAGTCGCTCACGTCCACCATCCCGTCGATGGCCTCCTTGTGACCAGCCCTTATGCGATCCATAGCATACTTGCCGACCTGCAGAGCAATATCGGCGTAGAACGAAGGCGTACAGAGAGGAATTGCGTCAACCGTGTGACCTTGGGCAATACTGTTGACGTCCTTGCGAGAGATATCAGTCTCCACGACGAGCGTAGCACCCAGCGGCTCGGTGTTCTCTTCGATCACCCTATGCAGCGTCGTGGTCGTCAAAATCCCCGGGAAAGCCTCTTTGCTGCTGTCCAGCTTAGACATCTTCTTCTCAGGCTGTGGTGTGATCCCAGGAGCCAGGATGACATTGCTTTCAAAGCTGTGTTTGCCGGGAACGTAGTTCGAAGTCGTGTGGGCATCGCAGTGCGGGTCGGCACAGTTACAGTGGATCTTGTGACGATGCAAGACCCAGTCACCCTCGTATGGGATGAAGTACTCTTTGAGGTCCCAGCCATAAGTCGGCAGTTGCAGAACTGTTTTGGCTGATGAGAAGGGTTCATGGTATGCAGTCCAGTTAATGTCGATGCCACCTGTGTACAAAGTCGCACACATGGCTGCTAGGTTTGGCCAGATGTTGCCCCGCTGGTCCAAAGTGGGTAGAGCTGGCATATGGGGACCAAGAATGTCCTTGACCATTCCGCAAAGTAGCGCCTTCGGTCCGAGCTCGATGCACACTGTGCCGGCATCAATGATGCCTTGCGACCTAGCGTTTTGGAGGACTGATGTCAGCTCGACGGTCTCACGGCAATGCCTGGCCAGATAGGCAGGCCCAAGGACTCCGACATCGTTGATGGCAGTGCCGAGAAGTGGTGACAGCACCGCCAGCTTTGGCTTCTGGAATGTTGCTCCAGCTGCAATTTGCTCGAAGCTTTCCAGAATCGGTTCAACCTGCGCAGAGTGAAAGGCAAATGGCAGCTTTAGCATCGTGGTCTTGAAACCCTCGGCTGCAACAAGTTTCTGTACGTCCAAAACAGCTTCGAGGGGACCGCTAAGCACTGTTGCCTCCGGTCCGTTGAGGCAAGCGAAATCCACTCCCTTGTCTCTGACTGCCAAAGAGTCAAGTGACGTAGTGGAAGCTTTGACCGCTAACATGGCATGGGTACCACGTTGACATCGCTGCTGGAGAAGCTTCGCCCTCTGGCCGACCAGATATATGGTATCGGTAGCAGACAGAACTCCAGCGGCGTAGAGTGCGGCGTACTCGCCCAAGCTGTGTCCAACGACTGCGCTGGCTGCGATGCCGAACGACTTCAACAGATCCAGGAGCGCTATTTGTAGACATGTCACTGCCAACTGGACCGTCACGGGAGGATGAGCTTCGATGTCGCCATCAACAGTGGCGAAGATTGGCATGATGTCTGGAAATCCTAAGGACTCTGCCATTCGGGCCAGCCCTTGCAGGTCTGCTCGAAATTTGGGATAAGTCTCCAGGAGCTGTTTGCCCATGCCAAGGTATTGCGAGCCCTGTCCAGTAAACGCAAACAAAATCGTTGGTTTCTGTTTCGGTCGAGTGCTGCCACTGCCATTCGAGATCGCTGATGACAGCTTCGTCGCAATCTCGTCGAGAGTAGAGCCGACCAGAGCCACGCGGTGAAGATGGTGCCATCGTCGAGCTGTAGTGGTATATGAGAGCTGGTCTAGAGGCAGACTTTTGTGCTGCTGAATGTGCGCGAGGAGGGCGGTCAAGTTCTTCGTGATGGATTTCCCAACGTGGCCAGATACGGTCACAACATGGCTGGACCTTGGGTCCGCCTCACCATGTGCTGGTCGTGCAGGAGCATCTTCAATCAGTAACGCAGTATTGCCGCCTGCTGCACTGAAGTTGTTTATGAGCACACGACGTGGCGCGCCGTTCTCACGCGGCCATGGTTTTGGCTCCAAGGCAATGTGAACGTTCCGCGCAGGTAAGTCCGGATAGTTGTGGTTGATCTTGCTGCCCGGCTTGATGCCGCAGTGCGGCGGAATGGTATTGTGTTGCATCATCAGCAAGACTTTGATCAAACTCGTGATACCAGAAACACCCTCTCCGTGGCCGATATTGGCTTTCGCGGAGCCAACGTGCAGAGGAGCATTGTTGGGCCGGCTACCTTCTCGCGGCGCAAAAGTGGCGAGCACTGATTCCATCTCCACCGCATCACCTACCTGTGTACCTGTGCCGTGCATCTCGATGTAGCTGACTGATTGCGGCTCGACACCGCCCATATTAAGCACAGCTGACATGTTGTCGACTTGCGCAGGTGTGTATGGACGGGTCATTGAGTCGGACATGGCAGAGTGATTGGTCTTAGCGCCCAAGATGGTGCCGAGAATAGGATCACCATCTGCTAAAGCGTCTTCCAAACGTTTAAGGAAGATCGTTCCGACACCTTCTGCTCGACAGTACCCATCGGCTTTGTCGTCAAAAGGTTTGCAGTTCCCAGTTCGGGAGAGGAAGAAGCCTTTGTCCAGTCCGGCATGGCCGTCCGGTGTGAAAATCATATTCGTACCACCAGCTACTACAGTATCGCAGTCGCCACGCCACAGAGCGTTGCATGCAAGATGGATTGCGGCCAGTGAGCTACTACATGCCGTGTCGTTGGTATAACTTTCACATTGATTAGCTTCGGCAATGAAATGGAAGCCGCCGCCACAAGAGCTCTCACCTTGGACCACTGAACTCGAAGCAGAAATTGATACGACCTGGGATGAAACCACGATTGCCTCCGGTGATGAAGTAAGTGTCGATGTTCTGGGCAGTGTTGGTCTCCATCCAATCGTTGGACGTCACCCCATGGAATACCCCGATCCTGTTTCTCTGAGTAGACGGGGTGCAATCCGCTACGATACCGCCACGCTCCATCGCCTCGTAGGTGGACATCAGCGCCATACGCTGAGCCGGGTCCATCTGTGGAGCCTCCTTGGGTGATATGCTGAAGAAGCGCGGGTCGAAGTCGCCTGCGAAGTCGAGCCAACAGCCCCATTTAGTTGCGCCTTTATTACGTGCCCTGCCAGTCGGATCCACATGCGTTTCCACGTTCCATCGACGCTTGGGAACTTCTTTGACGACGTCGAGGCCTGAATATAATAGCTCCCAGAACGCCTCTGTGCTTTGAGCCTCGGGAAATCGACCGGACATGGAAACGATCGCGATCTTGCTTTTCCCGTCACTTGGTCGGTGCGAAAGGTTATCATCCAACTTCGAAAGCTTCTCGATGTTGACATCTGCGATGGTCAAGTGCAACGCTGCAGCTAAAGAGCGTTCGGCGGATGTAGCAATTGGCAGGATCGATATATTGCTCACACCGCGAGATTGTAGCACCCTTGGGAGTTCCTTCTCCATGGCGCGGAAGTCCAGCGGTTCAAGGAGACACTGACTGAGGGCATGCTCGGTTTGTGAGAAGAAGTTAGCAGCCCACGATAGTGTTCCAGTTGCACCCGAGATCATTGGTATTTTGGCACTGTAGCCGGACCACGTGGGCACTGCCGTCGTTTCGAGGATCATGCTGACATCGTCCCTTGTAAAGATCTTCGAGTTGTGACCCGGAACGTTGACAGGTATCCGTCGCAACTTCAGGTTGGCGAAGTTAGGCATCGACAGGAGCTCTTCCAGCACCAGTGGTGGAGCAGATAAGGTCACAGACTGCGAGCTAGCAGAGGCCACCCACGGTCTTCGACTCTCAGGTAGTACGTTTGCCTTGCAAAAGGTCTCGATGGCTGCGTGCGCGGCTAGAGCATCCATTCCAGCGACAGTCGCTGACCAGGATCCCGATCGAGTAGAATTCGAAGTCTCAATTCGATCACGCATGGCCACGGTGCAGAAACCAAGACGCAAAGATATAAGCACCGCCTGTACTGCGAGCGGTAGCAACTCCGAGAGAGAACTGCTTGCGCTTACAGCAGCTGCTGCAACGGAACCAGTGCACAATCCCAAGACATAGCTATCCTCACCATTCGGATACGTTTTGCCAGATGCTTGGAACTCTCTGCAAAAGATAAGTATGAGATCGGCATTATGGTGTACATGCCTTACCTGATGAATAACCCAAGATTGCAGAGGCAGGACAGTGCGGTCTGGAAAGCAGGAGATAGGTGACCATCGGTGTACCGTTGCAGCATTCCAGCAAGGTCTGCTGTCCGCTGGGTCTTGTGTTCGGAAGGCGGAAGCGTTTGGATCATCTGTGCCCGCATGACATAATGGGACTGTTCCAGAAAGGCTGTGAGGATTGGGTGATCTTGAACGGACAGAAGCTCACGCAACTTTGGCACAAAGCTCGCTGTCTGGTCTCCAAACACGAAGAGCCGTGCATTGGGCGCCATCGTGTTGTTCAAAGCCGTAAGGCAGCACAATGGCCTGCGCAGACGGGCAGACGGAAGCTCTAGATCACACGACGGTAGGATGCCAGCCAAAGAGAGACAAGTAGGGAGCGGCCACCGAAAGACGACTGTGTCTGTATCAAAGTTGATACATGTACGCTGCGTCAAGCATCTCGGTTCCCGCTTCCGGCGAGGTCGGGTCTGGATGGAGGCTCTCAGCAAACCCGAGCGCGGCGTGGTCTTGTTCTCGGGCGCCTCACAATTCAGAATGGCGAGGAGCCAACATGGACATGTGTTGGACCGCCGAGTATAGATACCACGTGATCGGGTTTCGCAAGATTTGACACGGATTGTATCGTAGGCGGAAGCTGTATAAGGGCAGCAGCAAAGCGAGGCCGCACGCAATGACAGCTGTCTGTTGTAGTAAGAAT
>JAABUW010010626.1_pt1 | contig 10203 bp, 13 predicted proteins | sample 5560081 | NCBI WGS metagenome assembly JAABUW01 (sample SAMN10711882, study PRJNA513363) | rock metagenome | isolation source: Antarctica rocks | place: Antarctica: Victoria Land, Knobhead sud | reverse complement strand
TGCACCTTTTGTATTTGCTGTTCTGGGTGCTGCTGCTTAGTGCCTGTGCATATCTGGAAGCCTTTGAGCTCATTGATGTTGTGATGTTGCAGGCTTCCCATCGCCCAGCCAGCCCAGAACCTGTGGCTTGGTATTTGGACCCCCTGGGGAGGCCCACAGTCACCCTTTTATGAGACAAGGGCAGCTGGACTGCACAGAGTAGGACCACCAGGCAGAGGCAGATTGCCAAGACCCTTCTGATTCAATTTCATCTGCTGTAACTGCAGCGCTCCAAGGACGGACAGTATGGTGTTCTCTGGACAAGGTGACATCTCTGTTGGATTAGCTTGCTGCAGCTGCTTTTGCTGTTGAGGGTGCGACTTGTGAGCCCAGCAAGATAAGACTGCTGGTGCCCTATCACATCAGCTAGACAAAATGTTGTATCAATGCATCTTGTCATGATGATGTCACCTGACTGATCAACTTGTCATGTGCCTGCGCTATCCCCAGCTGATGTACACAGTAACTCAAAATGATCTCATCTAGTATATCTAGCAAACTGCGATGCATAATTAAAGCTTGGGTACAGTGATGTCCGGACCTGCATCCAGATGAGTCACCTCACAGACTCTCCTGTGAGTGGTGCATGCACGCTGGCTGCAGGTTTGCTGATGAGGCACAGCCACATAGAAGACAGTGGACTAAGCAGCAGATCTTTGATGCTATCTACAAGGGGGTGTGGCAGAAATGGGCAGAGGACACAAACAAGTCTTCTGTTGAGATTGGCATGTCACATGGTCCTATGACAGCAGCTGACAGGTTTCTAGGTGCAGACTACCAAGCAGTCAAGGGAGACCATAACAGAGTGACCTGCAACAGCCTTGTGTTGGTCAAGCATACAGAGGACTCCCCTGTTGGGCAGCCCACACTGACTACACCTTATGTAGGCAGAGTGAGTGTTTGGATGCGCCACATATCCCCCTGGGTGCTGCCAAATACGCCAAGTTCGGAGATGGATAGGCAGTCACAGATGATTGCTGACGTCAGCTGGTTCAGATACAAAGGCCTCCAGCCAGAGCTGCATAATTGCCCAGTTGTCAGCAAGGGCTTCTTTGATTACCAAGATGGCAATTTTGAGTTCTGTGACAACATCGAGCCTGTTGGTGTGCATGTGGTGCCATACAATGGAATCAACTATCCCAAAGCTAATCTCACTACAGATGTAGCAACGTTGAAGCCCAACATGGACTGATGTATGTGTTGTGACTTGCTGTCACTCATTATAGCAGTGCTGGTAACTTGACGCCTTGCATTGTTGCACAACCTTGCATGCTCCTGTTTGCCATGCACGCTCCTGTAATTGCTCACTGCCAGGAGACATTGTGATGCCCTAGGTGTGTGAGGCCACACACATGTACAGTTTGCAAGTGCATGCACTGTGCATTGTTGATGGTCTGTGGAAAGCAGTGCTGATCATGAGCATATGATACACTGTGTGACCTGCGTTCATTTTGATGCTTTCCTGTGATTGCTTTATGACAGCAGCTATGACAGCAGCGCTGGTTACTAGACTTGCTTTCGCATTAATGCAGAGTACACACAGGATATATCACTGCTGTAGCTTGTTGGCAGCGTTGTAGATGTGAAAGGCTTAGTGCTGATGGGCGCATGCATGCAGTCTGTGGCGTGCAACATGTCTTTGCAACTCTCAACTTCGCTGTGAGCAACCCCTGTAGCGTACAACACCATGACTATATACATCATAAGCTTGTGCATCATAAGCTTATGTACTGTTGCGGCATGCTGCGTCAGGTCCGTCCATGTCCTTACTTGGTGGCATGTGCAACATGTTACATAAGCGGGATTCAGAATCCGACTCCGTCCAGATCTGCAGAGCTCAGCCCTGGCGTAATTCAGACGTCGACAGCGCTCTGCGAGGCCGGCAGGGCTGCGCTCTGATGCCGATCCCTGCGCAGAATGTAGCTCTGCAGGCTGGCAGAGCTCAGCCCTCGAGAGCAGAGCTAGCGAGCCAGCCCTGCCAGGTTTGCAGGGCTCAGCCAAGCAGAGCCCTGCACGCACCAAGCCATTGCAGGGCTTTTCCGTCCCCCGGTCTCTAGTGCGTGAATGTCAGATTTGCAAGCTCTTGCCTGCAAGGAGGTGATATCGAGCTTGATATGCTGCACTTCAGACTTCCCTCATAGACAGCTTTGCTACTGTCGGAAGCTTCAGCTGGCAGGCAACAGTTGTCAGCATGCCAGCGCCTTCTTGAAGTCCTGAAACCAGCTGATGTTGTACTTTTGCAATGCTGCAGCCCATGACTCATTTGCCCACGTGCAGTCTCAAACAGCAGGCTGTGTGTACCACTCAAATCACCCTCAGCATCAGGAGTCCGGACTGAATCAGCAAGGCAATGAAACAGTGAGAAGCGTGACAGTGAGACAATGTGACATTGAGCCAGACACTCAATGCAAACCATGCTGTAAGTTGCGTGACCCTCCCACCCAGAGGAGTGCCTTGTGCAGCTGGGGGCTCCTGAAAAGTAAGACAGACCTCATGTAAGTCACCAGAAATCACCATTTTGAACCAGGTGAATGCAACCATGTAGCATCTGACTGCAAGCATGCTGACTGCACAGGAACAAGCATTGTGTATGCCTATCGTTGAGTACATCAATGCAATATGCATCAAACCCTGCTTCTCTGTTGCCTACAAAAGATTACTTGCATACATGGGCTCTGTTGAGCGCACGGCTATTGACTAACAACACTGCTACCCACAGCCTGTTGATTCTGTGATATGCTTACGTGTGGCAAACAGAGAAACCAGAGCATTAGCCTCTCAGAAGTTTGCACTGCAATGCCATGTGCCTTGTAAGTAGTTAGCCAGCTGTTCTTTCTGTGATCTGGCCTTGTGTTCAGGCTGCTTAGAAGCACCCTTTGTGCATGCGTGTTTGTGGCTGTATTGCTTCCCAAGCTTTCTAAAGTGCAAACATTGCCCTGAATGCCCGCTGAAAATCCTGGGAAAGGTGCTGCAAGGTCACCGTTGCATGATTTGCACAGATGTATGTCTTGACACCGCCATCTAGCAGCAATACACTAGTACTAGTGAGGCAGACATGAACACTATCTTCCATGCTGTGCTGCTGCTTGTCTGGCTGGTCCAGCTCTGCATGGTCACCACCCAGCTTCTAGACTTACAGCCAATACTCCTGCTGTGAAATGCAAAAGCAAGCAGTCCAGAAGATCTTGAATCAGATCAGCATAATGAGCAACTGACTTTGCATAGCTAGGTGATGAAAGCAGTCAGTGACACAACCTGCAGAACAGACAATGGAGCAATGCCACAAAGTTATGGCTTCAAAGCAGGGCTCAGTATGGGGGCCTGCACAGCGTCAAGCCCTCTAATGCTGCAGTCTTGGGGTATGCAACTTGAGTGCTGCATCATGCTGATGGGTCCTGTGTGCATGTGCACAGCAACAATGTTGGTCTTCTGCAGGATGTTGATGATTTACAGGGGTTGAGTGTTGAAAGAGTGATCATTACATGTTATACGGTCAAGTCATTCTAGAACCTGTAGCCTACTTAGGACACTTAACTAATGTTTTACTAAGCTAGGTAGTGTTAGTAATCCGCGTCCCCGCTGCCTTGCTAGGCTCTGCAGGCTATATAAGCCAACCTGAACTCTTTGCTTAACAATCTAAGCGAGTTGTGACAAGTACCTTGTAAACACGGTTGATCCAGTTACTTGACATTGAGGTATCCAGCTGCTGCAAAGTTGTTCAAATATGTGTTCATCATGTAAAGGTGACTAACGATGACTAAGTTGTCCGACTCATCCATACTATTAATCGTCCCTTCGAATCGCTGCGCCTGACAAACGAAGCTCACAAGCGAGAGTATGCGACATTTACTTGCAGATGGATCGGGAGTCAGTTGTGGGGTGGTCTGCGATTTTCAGTATATGTGCTTTCTTTGTGATCTTCCCTGTGCTGTTGGTGGGAGTTTCTGCACTGCACCGGAAAAATACAGGAGGCGTCGGGACCTTAACAGCCGTCACCATTGAGAGTTTCCACGTCTGCAACGGGAACATATATTTTGTTACAGGCAAAGGCGAGGCGGTCACTGCAAGCGTAGCCATCCCTTGCGAAAGCCTGGTGAACAAGACCGGGCTCAACTTACCAATCGATATCCGTTACAACTGGAGAAACCCTTCCAACGTTGCTTACAACAACGTGTTGGACGAGTGTTCGGGCTGTAGTAGCACAGGACACAATGTAGCAAAGAATCTAATAATAGTGGGCATTGCGTTGGCTGTGGTATGTGTCGTCGGTGTAGTCGCTGTGGTGGGGAGCACCTACAACTGGGGCAACTGGTGCAAGAGGCTACGAACTGTCAGAGCTGCAGTTTCGCCCGAGGCGGGTCCCACCCCGGTGTAGGACACATCATGTACAGCAAGCATCCCTGCCAGGCATAAGTAAAGCATGGAGTTTCTGTTCTGCCTGCAGAGCTTGTTTTAGTGGTGGCAAAGTTTAGGACAATTCTGTGCAAGCCAAGCTCAACAAATTTCCTGGTGTTGCTGATTCAATCGTGGAACGCGCGCTTGTTGGACAAATCCGTGAATTTGCTTTTGCTTACAGCTCAATCAGTGTAAAATACTCTCAGCAGCCGCAGGCCTGTAGGCCAGCTGGCATGCCACATGTGTATCAATATTGATAGCTGCAGCTTGCAATTGCTACGTGCACTTGATTACTTTCCAGCTGTAACATCAGGACTATTGCATTTTCTACTTTCAGCAATGAGTGTCATTATGACAGGGAGCAGGCGTCAAATGGCAACAGCCATGCTTGTCTTGAAGAACTTCAGACTTGTATATACACGGACTGCCAGTGGGCAGTCCTAGCCAGCTTACTGTCAAATACTCTTCCAAAGCCCACCTTCACTCATTACATCCTGGGCGATAACACAACCAAAGTTCATTTCCACACAAGGAAACCAGGGTTTTGCATTCAGAATTCAGCAGCTGACCTCGAAGTCGTCGTTTGGTGGTACTTCGCAATAGTGCCGGACGGTGTCGCAAGAATGCTTGCTCCGCACGGCGGGAGGCAGCGTGCGTGCCAGGCTTACAGGCGCAAGCGAGTCACGAATACTTAGTTTCGTGCTCTGCAAGCTGTGAGTATCTAGTTTGCGAAAGTCTCGAAAGGTTGTCTGCTGGTATTTGCGTTGAAAACCTGGCATTTGACCAAACAGGGTGAGGTTCTGGTTCACAAGAGTACATGACTTTGCAAGACTGTTGGGGACTCGCACAAGCCGCCTCGTGCAGAAGCCTGAGTTAACGCTGCTCTCGAGAGGCAAGATCTGTCAGCAAAGAGCATGACAGGCGTGGAGACCGGTGTACACACCGCTGACAACACCCAAGAGTTAGCAGAGCTGTTTGATGCGACGTTGAAGTTCACCTCTGTGTTGAAAAAGAAGGGAGTTTCTCAGTCTACCCTCACGGTGGGGACAGCCTTGACACCAAAAGATTGTGCTATTGTCTTCTTCAGCAAGGTTGCTGCAGCCAAGTCCGCCCCTGAAGAGGAGCTCTGGTTGCCACCTGATAACTCGCCTAGTAGAAGACAAGGTCGGTCCTGTTCCTCACCTGTGAATGACCTGATGCAAGACTCTCGGCAGACATATGCAGACTCTTGTCACTCCTGCAGTCATTTTCTAACGAACTGACAGTCAAGCCTATCGTACCTGCAATTTGTACATCAGCAACCAGAAACCCTTCCATACATGTATGTGGCCAACATGAGATTGCAGAATTGAATGGATGATCTGGCATGTTACAGGTGATCATTGTCATGGATCCTGCAGCAGCTGGCAAGCCCAGGTTGCCCATCATCAGACGCTCCACTGACATCAAGGTGCCTTCCAGAGAGAAGCGCTATGTCTTTGACAAGGCCTATGATGGCAACACTGACAACAGGACCCTTTACAATGGTGTCGTCAAGGCAAGCTTGCTCTGCTGCTTTTTCTTTTTGTACGACGGCTTGTGACATCTGCGCGTGATTGTAGTGCATGACACAATGAAGCTGTGGCCAATCTGCAGCTTGCTCTCAACTCTTGTCTGTATCTGATCACAGCATGACCAAGCCAAGCCCCATCATTATCTGCCCTGCGTGCGTGCTGACTGCCTGGGTCACCCTCAAATGCATCAGTCTTGTCAGTGAACTGCCTGCATGTGCTGAGCTCGTTGCATAATGAGAATCATTGCCTCAGCCAGTGGCCAATAGCCAATAGAGATGGCAACAGGCCTCTTTCAAACAAGACATGCCTTGTGAGACATGGTGAGCAATAGCTCTCCTCTGGCAGGACAAATCAGCAGCATGCAGCGCAAAAACACACAGCGCAGCGCAGACCAGGCGACACAGCAAGAGAAAGGATTCTCTTGTACATCTTCAGCCAACCAACCAGGTTGTGCAGATGTGCCAGGATTGTCAGTAACCTGGTCAGAACATCAGTACTGCAAGCATACACAGCCATGCAGCATGCCAGCAGGCAACGAAGCTGCCACCACCAAGCATTCCTGCAAATCAAGCTATGTTGCTGCTCCTTTGGGACACAATGTCAAGCTTCTAGCAGCGTCTGCTGTGAAGACAAGCCCAACAGCAGCACATAAGAGGCCTTGCATGGCAGATGTACTTGTCAGAAAGCAATGCTGTCAGCGAGTGTGCAGCATGTTTGGAACAAAGCTGCCAAACCCATTGTGCGCGTCACTCTTAGCAAGTACAGAGGTCCAGCAGCGTCACAGCAGTACACTGGGATACTCACATGTACCAATTGACCCAGGCAGATTGCAATTACAGGCGTGGCAGCACGACAAGATTTGCAGCTCTTCTTGGCAGTTGCATTGTTAGCATACACAGTCAGAATATGCAGAGTGCAACAGCATCAGCACTGATCACGGCTTTGACCATGATTGGATCAAGTACGCCAGGGTCAGCTGGTTCTACAGCTGTCTCCATTGCGCATGTCTGCTCTGGGACTCCCAGGAGGTCTCCCAGAAGGCAGACTAGTAGCACCTCAGCCAAGTATCCAGCAGCAATTTGCTTGCTTGAGCTTCTATGGGTACTTGCCCCTCCCCTGAACTGGACTGCAGGCACGGCTGCAAAAGTCATGTTTGACGTGTTCAGCGCGTCTGTTCTGCAGAAAGCTATAGCTACCATGTTACCGAGCCTCAATGCTGTGATCTGGCCCTATCCTGCAATAGGCTCAGGCAGGACACTCACTGCCAACACTCCGCTGATGTGCACAGACAGCTGCAGCCACCAACTGCTGATGCTGCTAGAATGTGCAACCTTCAGCCATGCTCAGCTGCTTACAGAGCCAGATGGCTGATGTCTTAGTGGGGCATGATATCACAGCGTCTGCATGTGGCATGGGCAAGACTTGCACTGCCAATGTCATGATGTGATTTCACCTAAAAGGACACCTCAAAAATCCTGCTGGATGGCTTGCAGGGCCAGGCGGCTGGTGCCTTGCTGGGGCTGAACAACACAGATCAAACACGTGGTACACACAACGGACAAGACACGCACTGCCAACTGCACAGTGTGCACGTCTAAACAGAACTTGTCCACTCTGTGCAGGGCCTGATAGCTGGTGTGCTGCTGGGACTGAACACCACAGTCTTCGCATATGGGGCAACAGGGTCGGGGAAGACCTACACCATGGTGGGGACCCCCACAGACCCTGGGATCATGGTGCTCAGCATGAGTGACATCTTTGCCTTCATGGTGAGGTCAGGCCCTTGCACCTTGCTTGGGCCTGCCTGCTGCATGTGGTAGCCCAATTACAAAAGACTGCTCTGGAAGCTCTTGGTGAAACAAACCTAGCTTGACCATGCTGGAACTTACTCATGCATTCATTTCATTGCTCACTCATCTGTTCATTCGTTTGTTTGTTTGACGGTTTGCGTGTTCATGTTTTCATTCATTTGTTTCAATCAATCATTCACTCCCTCACCACTCACTCACTCACTCACTCACTCACTCACTCACTCACTCACTCACTCACTCACTCACTCACTCACTCACTCACTCACTCACTCCGCTTCAAAGGTGGTTGAGTTGCCAACCAAGTAACACATCAATGGGAAGCACTCACTCACTCACTCACTCACTCAGTATGTGCCTTCTCTTGGGGTGAGGTACGTATCATCCTGAGATGCTGCCTGTTTGAGGTCCTGTTTTGGCATTCAGTGTACGCACAGCAAAGACTGTTGATGTGTTCTGAGTCACAATGCTGTTCAGAAGCTCAGTCTAGTGGCTGCTGCTCTTTGCAGCTTCCGCCAGGCAATCCAGCATCCCTGATCAGTCACATCTGCTGCAAGGCATACACTGCATGCCTGTCTGTGAGAGTGTGTTGTTTCTGGATGAGCAGGCAAAGGAGCCTGACAAGCAGTGGGATGTGACATGCTCCTACTGTGAGGTTTACAATGAGCTCATCTTTGACCTGCTTCAGGACAACTCACCACCATTGGACCTCAGGTGACAATAGCTGCCATGCATCTCTCAGCCCGTTGTTCCATCTGTAGATTCAGATATCATCGTGACATGCAGAGCACCATGCCTTTTCGGGATCTTTTGACTGTCATGTCAACTATTGATTTGCTGAGCCGCAATGCAGTATATGCTCCATTTGTGCAGCGACAGGTACAGCAAGCCTTGAGCCTAGCAAATACACACAATACAGTTTCATTGCTGTATGATAGTTTGCTTTCAGTCATTGCAGCAGCAGGCAACATGACAGAGGCTTCAGTCCCACAATGAAGCTTGGCACACCTAGTAGGTACCTGGAACGCCTGTGAGCATTATTGTTATTATTGTTAATGAAGGTTGGTGCGTGTGTGATATGCAGGGAGGACCCAGAGGCCGGCCCGACTGTAGCTGGCCTCAGCAAAGTCAAGGTAGACAGCGTAGACACCATCTTTGCTCTGTTGCAGGTAAACTCATTCATTCACTTGCCCACTCTGTCACCTTTGCACTCACTCACCTTCTCAACCGCTTGATTGCTTGCTCGCTCGCTCGCTCGCTCGCTCCCCCACCAACTCACATGCTCATTAAAACCCCTTGCCCACCCACCTAACCCCTCGCCAACCCATCCATTCAGCCCTTCACTCTTGTGCATGCAAGGCGGGTGAGGCCAGCTATGCCCACTTGACCAATAGACTGAAATGACAAACACAGTCATCTAAAGGTTTCAAAGCTTTCATGTACAGCATTGCCCAACCCCCATCAGCACATCTTGCACGCGTTTCAGCCCTGCTTCTCCTGTCATCTGGCCCTGACATCAGCCTTGTCATGCTGTTGTGAGGCATGAATAGTCAGATGAAGGCTGGTGTGTTTGTCATGCTGCGACCTCATTACCTGAGTTTTTTCACATAGTGTGGGTGACAGACTCAACTTGTAATGCCAGTACACGTGGAAAGTTGCAAATGCATGTGTGACCTGGCAAGGGTGGGTTCAGGAGGGCAACAAGAGGCGCAAGACTGAGGCTACAGATGCAAATGCTGCTTCCTCACGCTCCCATGCCATCCTGGAGGTCACAGTGTGCCGCAGCGACAAGAACCACTACAGGAAGCAGGTTCAACTTCTCTGTTGTTTCCAAGCTGCCCACTTTCTCAAAGCAAAAGTCATGTCAACATGTATTATCACTGCGGCATCATGGTATAGGTCCTCTATACTGTGCAGTAGAGAAATACGTCTCCTTTTTTCACAACAGCCGGTGCCCCCCCAAAGGGTAGGGCCTTAGCCTTGGCAGGCAAGTTTATGCCGGCAACCATTGGGGTATGCCATGTACAATAGGCCAATCATGACTAAATACATTTTCGTAATGTGCTGCAGTGATACTGCTGCTTCTCCTGTGAGCTCTTTAGAAATGCACAAGCCAGCACTGCATTCCTGCAGATTCGTTGTGCTCACATACAGGCACTCTCATGTCCCTGTCTGAAGGGCACGTTTCATGCTGTTGTGTCAGGGTCATGAGGCAAGACACCACAGGAGCTGCTGCAGTGCACGCTGTGCCTGCTTGCTTTGCTGTGCTGTGTCGTGCAGTATTGCACCACCCAGCTGCACAATCCTGAACTGCCATGTGCTGTGGTGTCCCTAAGTCTCAGCAGCAGCACCCAAGCATGGTCAGCATGATTAGTGATGGGTGCATGTGTCCTGGCACCAGTCAGCAA
>JAABUW010010623.1_pt1 | contig 10205 bp, 10 predicted proteins | sample 5560081 | NCBI WGS metagenome assembly JAABUW01 (sample SAMN10711882, study PRJNA513363) | rock metagenome | isolation source: Antarctica rocks | place: Antarctica: Victoria Land, Knobhead sud | reverse complement strand
GGCCTACGAGGTCCGCGACGCCGCCGGGCATGTCGGCGTGTTCCTGGCCGACCCCTATGCGCGGGCGGACAAGCGCTCCGGCGCATGGATGAGCAGCTACCGCGACCAGGAGGACATGGGCGCCCCCGGGGACCAGCCGGCCTCCCCGGTGATCGTGAACAACAACAACTTCGCCCGTGCCGAGCCGCCGCTGCTCAGCTTCACCGACGCCGAAACCCTGTTCCACGAGTTCGGCCACGCCCTGCACGGCCTGCTCAGCAAGGTCCGCTACCCCGGCCAGTCCGGCACGTCGGTACGCCGGGACTTCGTGGAGTTCCCCTCCCAGGTCTATGAGCACTGGCTGTCGGTCCCCGACACCCTGCGCCGCTATGCCCGGCACCACCGCACCAACGAGCCGATCCCCGACGCGCTGATCGCCAAGCTGCTGGCGGCGCGCGGCTGGGGCCAGGGCTTCGGCACCGTCGAATATACGTCCTCCGCGCTGCTGGACATGGCGCTGCACCAGCACCCCGACCCCGCCGTCCTGGACGTGGAGGCGTTCGAGCGCGAGTTCCTGCAGGGCATCGGCATGCCGCCGGAGATCGGCATCCGCCACCGCCCCGCGCACTTCCAGCACCTGTTCGCCGGTGGCGGCTACGCTACAGGCTACTACTCCTACATGTGGTCGGAGGTGCTGGACGCCGACGGGTTCGAGGCGTTCCAGGAAGCGGGCGACCCCTTCGACCCCGCCGCCGCTGCCCGGCTGCGCATCGTGCTGGGCGCCGGCGACACCGAGGACCCGATGGCGCTCTACACGGCATTCCGCGGCCGCCCGCCCAGCACCGCCGCCCTGCTCCGCGGCCGCGAGCTGGCGGCATAGGAACCGTTCCCCCTCCCCCCGTCGTCAAAGTAAACCCACGGGGTAAGCTGGCAAAAGCTGCTTCCTTCTCCCTCTCCCTCTGGGAGAGGGCCGGGGTGAGGGGGTCTTTCTTACGAAGCACGGCACGCACATGCCCCACGGACCCATCCCCTCCCTGCCATAAACCGGCGCCAGCCCGCCCCTCACCCTGCACCCCAAAGAAAGAGGAAGCAGTACACCCCGATACAGCCTATCCGTTACGAATACGAATTGCTAAGCTTCCGGCAACCACCCTGGAAGCCGACCCAATGGACCAGTCCACCTCCGCCCGCAGCCCGGCGCTCAGCTACGACGGCCAGCTCGGCGAGCTATACGGCATCTTCCTGATGAACCTGCTGTGGACGGTGCTGACCCTGGGCATCTTCCGCTTCTGGGCCATCACCCGCATCCGCCGCTACCTGTGGTCCCGCACCCGGTTCCAGGGGGAGCGGTTCGAATACACCGGCACCGGAGGCGAGCTGTTCGTCGGCGTGCTGCTGGCCATCCTGATCCTGATCGGCGCGGTGGTGGTAACGGGGGTGCTGTTCGCCGCGCTATACGCCATCTGGCACCCGCTCGGAGCCGTGGCGGTGCTGCTGCTGTATGGCGGGTTCTTCGTGGTGGCGGCCGGCGCGGTGTTCTCGGCCCAGCGCTACAAGCTCAGCCGGACCGTGTGGGCGGGCATACGCGGCGGCATGACCGGCTCCATGCTGGCCTACGGGCTGCGGTCGGTCCTCTATGCCGTCCTGGCCGGCCTGACGCTGTTCCAGATGCTGCCCTGGCGGTCCATCCGCCTCGCCGAGCAGCGAGTCAACGCCAGCAGCCTGGGCAACCTGCGGTTCCGTTTCCAGGGCCGGGCGCGCGACGTTTACGGGCCATTCCTGATAACTCTGCTGGTGGGCTTGCTGCTGCTGATCCTGATCACCGCCGGGGTCCGGATGGCCTTCCAGGGCGACCTGCCGGCGATCCAGGCAGCCCTGAACCGGCCCGGCGGCGCCGGGCCGAACCCGGCGGACATGCTGGTGTTCCAGCGGCTGGGATGGGCCGCCATCGGCGCCTTCGTCGTGTTGAGCCTCGGCGCCTCGCTCATCAGCCGATGGTATGTCGCCCTGTTCGAGCGGCACGTGATCGGCCGCACCACCCTGGGGCCGCTGCGGTTCAGCAGCACGCTGACCGGTCGTGGCCTGCTCTGGCTGTCGCTCGTCAATGCGGTCGTCCTGCTGGTCACGCTCGGGCTGGGGTTCCCGGTCGTGCTGCAGCGGACCATGCGGTTCCTAGCGCGCAACCTGTGGGTCAGCGGCGCCCTGGACCTGCCGGCGCTGGAGCAGGGCACTGCGCCGGAGCCGCGCCTGGCCGAGGGCCTGTTCCAGATGCTGGACGGCGGCGGCGCCATTTAAGGTGGCGGCGCGCTTCTTCGACGGCCGCCAGGCCCAGGCGCACGACGTGTCGCTGCAGATGCGCGACGGCCAGGTGCTGATCCGCTCCGCCGATAGCGCCGTTGCCGTGGACTGGCCGCTCAACGGCCTCCAGGCAGCGGCGGAGCCGGGCGGCGCCGTGCGCCTGCGCTTCGGCCGGGACCTGGCGCGGCTGGTGGTGGACGATCCGCTCGACTTGGCGGCGCTGCGCCTCGGCGTGCGCCGCTGGCCCAGGCCGGCGCGGGGCTGGGGCCTGGCGGTGGCGGCCTGCGCGGCGCTGGTGGCCTTCGGCGTGCTGCTGGTGGATGCCGGGCCGGGCCTGCTGGCGCCGTTGCTGCCGACGTCGTGGGAGGCCCGGCTGGGGGAGGGCGCCCAGGCGGCGATGCTGCGCGGGCGCCGCTGCGGCGGAGCGGACGGCCAGCGCGCCCTCGACGGCCTGGTGACCCGGCTGGCGGGCAGCGGCGGGCCGGTGCAGGCCAGCGTGGTGGACGACCCGATGGTCAACGCCTTCACCCTGCCGGGCCGCCGCGTCGTGGTAATGCGCGGGCTGATCGCCGCGGCAGGCGACGGCGACGAGCTGGCAGGGGTGGTGGCGCACGAACTGGGCCACGTCGCACACCGTGACCCGGCGAAGGCGCTGCTGCGGGCGATGGGGCTGAACCTGGTGGCGGTGTCGCTGGGCTGGGGCGGGCTGGACGGCGGGCAGGTCGCCAGCACCTTGCTGGGCCTGTCCTATGGCCGCACGGCGGAAACGGCGGCCGACGCCTATGCGCTGCAAACCCTGCGCGCCGACGGCCTGCGGGCGGACGGGCTGGGCCGGTTCTTCGCCAAGATCGAGGGCAAGGCGTCGCTGCCGGCCTTCCTGTCCGACCACCCCGCAACGTCGGAGCGGCGGGCCAAGGCGCAGGTGGGACCCAACGGTGCCCCCGCATTCACGGTGGCGGAGTGGAAGGCGCTGCGTGCGATCTGCGCGGTGCGCTGAACCAGGCCGCGGGTCGGACGGAGGCGCTCACGCCCGCGGCCTGCAAGCCGCACGGTTTCTCCCCGAAAACCGGCCGCAGTCAGGCCGGCACACCCTCCTACCGCCGCACCGCCAGCCTACCGCGTCGGCGGCACCGTGCAGCCATCCCGGTTGCAGCTCAGGTAGGCGTTCAGGTCGGCCGTGCGCTGCTCGGTCACGCGCTTCTGGCACTCTGAGAACAGCATGGGCCGGATGCTCCCGCCCTCATAGCCCTTGGTATCGAAGTCGCACTCCGCATCGCGGAAGCGTATCCACGCCCGCTGCGTCTCGACCAGGCTGCGGCGGGCGGGATCGTCCGTCAGGCGGCGCGTGATCGCCCGGTAGGCGGCGTTGAGCCTGGCGTCAGCGGCGCGGAAATCGGCGGCGGCGCACTCGTTCAACGCGGTCTGCGGACCATTGCCGCAGTCCAGCGCCGGGGCGCGGGCCTGGGCAGCGGCGGACTGGTGCAGGACCGGCAAGGCGAGCAGAACAGCGGGCACAAGGCACTTCATGGTGTCCTCCCACGACGTCGAACCTATGCCACAGCACCCCCGCGCGCCAAAAGCCCGTTCGTTTCGGCGGCATCCGGCATCGCCGCCTGCGCGCCAGGCCGGGTGCAGGCCAGCGCGGCAGCGGCGCAAGCCCGCGTCATCGCGTCTGCCAGACCCGCGCCGCGGTCCAGCGCCGCCGCCAGCACCCCGGCGAAGCAGTCCCCGGCGCCGGTCGTGTCCACCACCTGCACCGCGGCGGCGGCAACATGCCCGGCGCCCCCGCGGGTGGCATACTCCGCGCCCGCCCCGCCCATCGTCCGCACCACGCCGACGCCCAACCGCCGGTGCAGTGCCGCGGCGTCCGCCGCGCCCAGCCACTCGGCCTCATGCTCATTAACGATCAGCAGGTCCAGCATCGCCAGCGCGTCCCCCGCCAGCGGGGCCGCCGGGGCAAGGTTCAGCAGCACCCGCGCTCCCCGGCCCTTGGCACGCCGGATCAGGGCAGCGGTCTCGCCGGGGTCGCACTCCATCTGCATCAGCAGGGTGGCGCCGGGATGCAGCAGTGCATCCTCGACCTGATCCGCGCGGGCCAGCAGGTTGGCGCCGGCAGCAACGGCAATCTGCTTGCGCCCGGCCGGGTCGGTCAGCACCGCAGCGCAGCCGGTGGCGGCATCCGTCCGCGCGACGCGGGACAGGTCCACCCCCGCCCCCTCCAGCAGCACCAGCGCCGCCCCGGCAAAGGCATCCCGCCCGACCGCGCCGGCCATCGCCACGACAGCACCATCCCGCCGTGCAGCCAGCGCCTGGTTGCCGCCCTTGCCGCCGGGTCCGGCCAGCAGGGCAGGGCACAGCAGCGTCTCCCCCGGCGCCGGCAGCGCGTCGAGCGGAAAGCCAAGGTCCAAGTTGACCGAGCCGAACACGATGACCATGCCCCACACTTGGCCATGCCTGCGCCCGCCTGAAAAGGCCGCTCTGCTCCTGCTTCCTCTCCCTCCGGGAGAGGGCCGGGGTGAGGGGGTCTTGGCTGCAGAGCGGGGCACTTGAGCGTGGTGCATGGATCAGGGGTGCGGGCGCACCAATCCTGCCCGCATCTGGGATTAGGCGACGCGGACGTAGCTTGGGCGTCCAAGGTCCAGCATGCGGTTGAGCGCGTGGACGGCAACGGCCACCTCGGTCGCCCGGCGCCCGTCCGTGTGCGCGCGCAACTCGTCGCCGATCACCTGCTTCCACCGGTTCATGGCGGCTTCGGCCCGGGCTCGCTTGTTATATCCAGACGCGCTCTGCCAAGACATGCGTCCGTGCCGGGCAATATGCTGGAGGTGGCCGTCCCGCTGCGTCGGTGCGCTCTCAGCCGTGTCGCTGGGCACCGCGGTCGTGCGCGGCGGGACGACAACGGCCGCATCAGGATGGCGCTCAGCAACGCCGGCGTAGACGCGATCCTGGTCGTATGACCAGAAGGGGGTTGCCGCCACCGTGGCCGAGCGCTGTCCCGCAGCGGCGATCATCGTTCCGCCGCGGTCCACGGCCGTGCCGAGCGAGACGGCCGAGACCGCACCGACGCAGCGCGACCGCCACCTGCACAGCATCACCGAGCACGGACGAGCAGCCTGGCAGAGAGCCTCCGGCTAGATGAAGCGGGCTCGGGCCGAGGCAGCCATCGGCCGGTTCAAGCAGGTGATCGGTGACGGGCTGCGCTCGCGCACGGATCGGCGTCGCGCGACCGAGGTGGACGTCAGTGGCCAGCGCGGTCGGGGGCCAAGTGAACGGGGGTGGGCAAACGGTGCTGACCTTGTCGGACAGCACCAAGCTGCAACTGATCGGGGTGGCAAAGGTGGACAGCAGCTTCTTCGGTTGATCCGGGCATGGCTTGACCCAAATGCCGGCCAGGCGTTGCCGTCTGGCCGGCCCCAGTCGTGCCATGTTCTCCGTCCACTGTTACAATCGGCTGTCACACAAACCTGGACCTCTCGGGACCATGAGGAAGTGTGTGGTGTTCACGCCGCGTTCGCCTGACCGGCACCCTTGGAATTGTCGTTCGCCAGCCCTGGATACCAGTGCTCGAACACGGACCATGGCAAGGATTCGTGCTTATGCCGAGCTCGGCATAAACCCGTATCCCGAACCTACCCCTACTCGACCAACCGCGAGTAGCCGATGGGAAAAATGGCCGTGTTCTAAAGGGTGTGATCGAGGGTGTTCCGGAAACGGGCAACGACGTCGTCTTCGGCACGAATTCGGCCGGCGCCGCCTGTTCACTAGGATCTTGTCAGGTAGTCTGTGCTCAAGGAGCTGGAAGTCTGGCGCGTTTCGCTGGTCGCGCTGAACGGGATGACGTTCGACCTTACAACCCCGCACGGGCGCATGATCACCCCTCCCACGGTCTGGCAAAATGCCGCCTTTATTTGAGGCGCCGAGATCGGACGGGGGTGGTGCCGGCTCGATGCGGAATACGACGTTGATGTCGTCCTGGTTACGCTGTTCGACAGGCTGGTGCGTGTCCGCCTGTTCGACCGCCCTGCCGCTGGGGAGCGGGCCGAGGCCTCACGCGAGGTCTTTGCCGTCGTGGTCCTCGAACAGCCGGGCCGAGCGGACGCAGCCGTGTTGCATGGACCTGGGATGCAGGCGCAATTACCCCAGCCCCGGCTGTGGTTTAGGCGATGCGGACGGAGATCGGGCGTCCCAACTCCAGCATACGGTTGAGGGCGTAGACGGCGACGTCCACCTCAGTCGCGCGACGCCGATCCGTGCGCGAGCGCAGCCCGTCGCCGATCACCTGCTTGAACCGGCCGATGGCTGCCTCGGCCCGAGCCCGCTTCATCTAGCCGGAGGCTCTCTGCCAGGCTGCTCGTCCGTGCTCGGTGATGCTTTGCAGGTGGCGGTCGCGCTGTGTGGGTGCGGTCTCGGCCGTCTCGCTCGGCACGGCCGTGGACCGCGGCGGCACGACGACGGCCGCATCAGGATGGCGCTCGGCAACGCCGGCGTAGACGCGATCCTGGTCGTATGCGTCGTCGCCGGTGAACGACGCCACAGGTCCTGCGACTTGGTCGAGCAAGGAATTGACTTGAGACGCGTCGTCCACCTCCTTGGGTGTCAGCGTGGCGGCCACGATCCCGCCGGTGCCGGCGTCCACGCCGAGGTGCAGCATGCGCCACGACCGGTGCGTTGTGGTGCCGTGCTTCTCCAGCAGCCACTCGCCCTTGCCGCACAGCTTCAGGCCCGTGCTGTCCACCAGCAGGTGCATGGGCTCGCCGCCAGCGCCGGCGTTCCCCGGCCGCGGCACCTCCAGCGTCGCCGAACGCCGGCTCAAGGTGGTGTGGTCCGGCACAGGAAGGCCAAGGCCGAGCAGGCCGATGATGGAGCCGATCAGGCCCTCGGCTTGCCGGTGGGCGAGGCGGAACACCGCACGTAGCGTGAGCGCCGTCAGGATGGCGAGCGACGAATACCAGGGCTGGCCGCCGCGGGTCGTGCGCGGCTCGGCCATCCAAGATGCGACCGCCTCCTCGGTGAACCACACCGTCCGGCTGCCACGCTGACGCAGGCTGGCGTCGTAGGCTGGCCAGTTCGTCACCCGACGCCGCGCCCGCGGGATGTGACGGCGGCGGTCCTGGTTCAGCTTGAACGGCACAATGGACACCCCTGGGCAGGAAGAGGGGCATCCCCATACGCCGCCCAGCTTCTCAGCACCAAATAGCCGATCCGTGCACCATGCTGGGGCACGTCGCACCACAAACGCACAAACCTGCATCGGCAACGACTGCGCTTGAAGACCCCCTCACCCCAACCCCCTCCCAAAAGGAGAGGGAGAAGAAGCGTCCCACCCGCATGTCCGCAGCGCCGCCTGCATATGCCTAGGCGGCGGCGCAACGGCCTGCACCGGCGGGTCTAGCGGCAGGTGCACCGCCCGCGCCAGCAATTGCAGCCGCCCCGCCCCGTCCGCGCCCGGCCCGCCATACACCGGGTCCCCCAAGATCGGGCAGCCCAGCACCGCGCAATGCACCCGCACCTGATGCGTGCGCCCGGTCTGCGGCAGCAGCTCCAGCCAGGACATCCCGCCCCCCGTCCCGCGCACCCGCCACGCCGTCCGGGCCGGCTGCCCGGCAGAATCCGGAACCATCCACCAGCCCGCCGGCGCCGTCCGCTTCAGCAATGGCGCATCCACGACCCCAGCATCCTCCGCCGGCCGCCCCTGCACCACCGCCCAATAGGTCTTCCGCACCCGCCCCTCGGCGAACGCCGCCTGAGCCTGATGCAGCGCCGCCCGCCGCAGCGCCACCACCAGGCACCCCGCCGTATCCGCGTCCAGCCGGTGCGCAAGCCACGGCCCATCCCGCCGCCGGGACAGTTGCGGAAACACGTCCTCGATGCTCGCACCGCCCCGCGGCCCCGCATGCACGGGCACCCCGGCGGGCTTGTCCAGCACCACGAAGCGCGAATCCTGGAACAGGATGGGGGGCAACTGCATCGGCCGCCCCAGGTTGACAGCCGCACGCCGCGGGCGGAAGCACCCGGGATGCCCGATGACCGGATTTGCGGCCTGAACGCCGTCAGCGCCCTGTTCGCCCAACGCCCGGACGACGTGGTGCGCCTGTTCTACGACGACGAGCACAAGACCGCTGCAGGCCCGCTCTGCGCCGAGATGGCGCGTATGCGCCGCCCCTACCGCCTGCTGCCCGACGACGAGATGCAGCGCGCCGCCGGCACCCCGCACCACGGCGGCCTGTGCGCCGTCGCCACCGCACGGCCGATCGGCATGATGGACTTCGTGCGCCCGCCCCGCTTCCCGCTGCTGCTGATCCTGGACGGGGTCGGCAACCCGCACAACCTCGGCGCCATCGCCCGCAGCGCCGCGTTCTTCGGCGTACGCGCGTTGGTGCTGCACGAAACCCCGCTGCAGGCCATGCCGTCCGACGCCGCCTACCGCACCGCCGAGGGCGGGCTGGAGCACCTGGAGGTCAGCAAGACCCGCAACCTCCGCAAGGCGCTGCTGGCATTGGACCCATACTACCGCACCGTCGCCGCCACGCTCACGCCTGACGCCGTGCCGCTGTCCAGCCTGCCGCGCGACCGCCCAGTGGCGCTGGTGCTCGGCAACGAGGAGCGCGGCGTCGGCTACGAGGCCATGGAAACTTGCCGCCGCCGCATCCGCATTGCCGGGTCAGGCAAGGTGCAGAGCCTGAACGTCGCCCAGTCCGCCGCGGTCCTGCTGCACGCGCTCACAAGCCAGATAGCGACATGAAGGGCGGCAGCCTTCTCCCTCTCCCTCCGGGAGAGGGCCGGGGTGAGGGGGTCTTCAAGCACCGCCCCTGGCCTAGAGAGGCCAGGATCCCGCGAAACCAGCGGTTCCCCGCTCCGCAGCCATCTCCCTCTCCCTTCGGGAGAGGGCCGGGGTGAGGGGGTCTTCAAGCACCGCCCCTAACCCGGAAAGGCCAGGATCCCGCGAAACCAGCGGTTCCCTGCTCCACAGCTACCTCCCTCCTCCTCCGGCCTTGTCCGCTTCACGGCCCAAGCCCGGAAAAGGAAGCAAAGTGCCCCACCTCCTCAAACCCTTCCAAACCCAAACAAGGCCACCCCATGCGCATCCACATCCAAACCGGGTCCACCCCCGGCACCTTCCCCTTCACCCGGGACCAGTGGAACGCGGCCTGCGCCCGCGCGCCGGACATCTCGGCTGGCCATGAGGTGACGTTCGGCGAAACCCCCCAAGCCTTCGCCGATGCAATGCAGACCGCAGAGGCGCTGATCTCCCACAAGCCCCTAGTAAAGGCGCTCTTCCCCGCGCCAGCTCCCCATCTGCGGCTCATCTTCTGCGCCAACGCCGGGCTGGACGGGCTGGAGCCGTTCGATTGGCTACCTCCCGGCGCAACGCTGCTGAACAATGCCGGCGCCCACAGCGTCAGGGCCGGCGAGTACGGCATCATGGCCCTGCTGATGCTGGCCGGCGGAATGCCCGGCTTCGCGTCGGCGCAGCGCGAGGGACGCTGGGCGCCGTTCCACGGCTCCGTCCTAGCGGGCCGGACCGCTGCCGTGGTCGGGCTGGGGTCGCTCGGCGGCGCAGTCGCCGGCCAGGCCGCGCGCTTCGGCATGAACGTCACCGGCGTGCGTACCCTGGCCGAGCCGCACCCGGACTGCGCCCGCGTGGTAGCAGTGTCCGACCTGGACACGGTCCTGCCCGGCGCCGAGTTCGTCATCCTGGCCACCCCGCTCACCGAGCAAACCCGCAACCTGCTGGACCGCCGCCGCATCGGGCTGCTGCCGGCGGGCGCAGGCGTCGTAAACATCGGCCGCGGCGCGCTGCTGGACCAGGATGCCCTCTGCGACGCGCTCGACGCCGGAGCGCTGGGCGGCGCGATCCTGGACGTCTTCGTGCCGGAGCCGGTGCCGCCGGGCCATCGCCTGTGGGCGACGCGGAACCTGGTGATGAC
>JAABUW010010616.1_pt1 | contig 10208 bp, 7 predicted proteins | sample 5560081 | NCBI WGS metagenome assembly JAABUW01 (sample SAMN10711882, study PRJNA513363) | rock metagenome | isolation source: Antarctica rocks | place: Antarctica: Victoria Land, Knobhead sud | reverse complement strand
AGAGAAGCCTGTAACTGGGGAGTCTTTAATGAGGAAAGAGCCGTCGGAGAGTTTGACTTTGGCGAGGGCGGCCGGGCCATGGCAGACGGCGGAGATGACTTTGCCTGCTTCTTTGAATTCGCGGACCACCTGGTGGGAGGTGGAGTCGGTGGCTAGGTCAAACATTGCTGTACCGAAATCATCAACGCGTGCAATTCCTAGAGACTTCAAAGCACATCTTACGTCCATGACCACCAACGAAGAAAATGGCGTCAAAATCCTTGGCTTTTCCAGTAAAGCTCGACAGCTTTTCGGTGTTCTTCCATAGTGACTCCTGCTCCTTCAAGAATTTCATACTCTCCTTGTCCTCCTTAAACGCTTCAACTGAGCCTGGGTTCAAGGGAGCTTCGCCGCCCGCGGGTGAGGCGATGGTAAGTTGAGTGTGGGGAGCTAGGGCATAGTAAGGGTGGGCAAACTCGGGCTGTAAGTAATTCTCAATTAGCAGGTTGTTCGTCGACGGACAGATTAAAGGAGCAGAATAGTGTGAATTGGATGTATACCAAATACCATCCAGCGGGGTTATCAGTGTCGCCTATCTTGGATTGAGAGGTAAGAACAATCAGCACTTTTGGTTGTGACATTTTAACGAAGAGTTTATCAAGTATGAAAGAAATTGACTTTGAGTGTAATGTGAATGATGTTGTGGTTTTCGTTGCGGATATTGTTAAATATATGAGAATTGAACCGAGGGGCAGGATGAAAAGATTTCAGAACCCCACATTGATGACGCAGTGGTCAGAAAGCTTACTAAAGGTCGGCCCGGAGGTGCGGAGTAGAGTAAGATACCTTACTTGGCCTCCGGCAACTCCTATCTCCGCGTTGTCTTGTTCTGGACACTTCCTACGGAGTACATTCTCTCAACCACAGGAGGCTGTTGGATGTACTCCGCTTCCCCTACGGTTTTGATATAACTCCATTAGGGTATCGTCTCATACAGCACGTTCAAGTTGGCAAGATTTGTTATGCACAGTAGCTGTTCGTAGCTGTTTTATATTGTGGGTGTGAAGGCACAGGGCAGAGTCGATACTGGCATGTTTGTAGGTATCGATGGGCGAGACTGGGTGAGTATGAGGATTTGATTGGTCTGTGAGTACTCCAGCGGGTATGAGCAAGTACAATACATGCAGCGGAAAGTTTTTACTGGGTGGAAGGGTTGGGACTACTCAGTAAGATACGCCAAGTCGTCATGTTGTTTTTTGTTATTTCATGCTTGCAAGCCACCTTTCTCTATATTTAACGGCGAGTTGAGAGTCTGGGGTGTATCGATGGCGTCAGCTTCGCTTTTCATGTGTTCCTCAACGAGCTTTTGGTGGTTGCGGTTTCGGCAGGCCCGTAGTATCATATGCGCCACGGCCGGTATTGAGAAGATTTTCCGCTTCGAATAGCATGGCGGCGGCTGGAAGAACCGACCAAGCAGTCAGCAAAGACCTATTAACCAAGGCAGGAATGTCACGCTAGTATACTAACCGATAGTGTGGTGTTATGGTTGAGCGCAACGTCCTGAGAAAACAATCTGAGGGACGATGTAGGCCCTCGATTCAAGAGTTCGAAGCTGAAGGATACCATGTTAGAACTCTATTTGACTCTTGCAGCAATCTGCCATACGCTCACCAAGGCGGTGGGTATTCTGCTGTCCAGACCTGGCTTGATGCTAATGTAGCTCTTAAAACTTCCGTAATGAATTGAACTTGGGAAGCACAAGGTAATATTGGCGGGATCTGGGAAGGATGCTGCCGTATTGGGTACTGATTGAGAGCTGTACCTGTGAGGTGTGGGAACGAGAGGCAAGGCCAAGTTCCTTGAACGATTTAAGGTCGAGAGAAATGACGGGTAAAGAAGCCAACGAATATACTGTAAATGCCTTCCATTCAATAAGTTAGGGAATATTAAATTGCCAAGGGTACACTTGAGAAGCTATTGAAGAACAAATACAGTGTGAAGAAATGTGCTGATGGCAATGTAGAGACTGAGGTGGGGGAATGGATAGAACGGGTTGTAAGGTAATGTGGTGTTGATAAAGTGCTGTTCTTTCCTCGACACCGTAAGAAGCCGAGGCTTTAACCCGTAGGACTACCTTTGCTGACCAGAAGAATTGGGCTAACTAAGTCAGGGCATATTCATCTTGCTGCCACCAGCGTCGGCAACTATGGTAGGCTTCGCTAACTCAAACAGCACCCGCGAATGAATGTTTGGGATCAGTCAATGGTTGTGCCATCCGCAACAACGCAAAAACCCATGATGTTAAAGAAAAGACGTTAAAAAAAAGATGTTAAAAAGGACAGAAAACCGTACTGAACATGCCGAGGACCGAGTAAAATTGACCTCATTGATCCCATGTGACAATATCACAACGCTATGGACAGTCGCTGACAGGAATGAGTGAAGCCTACGGGATGCATTTGAGCCGGTGAGTTGAGATATAATCTTTAATAAAGCATGTGATAAAATTGAATGAGAAGAAGCCTGCTTGCTATGGTCGGACTGTAGGTAAGTGAACACATTTTAGAGAAGCAAACTGAAGATAATAAAAGTCGGCGGAAGATTGACGGCTAGCTTATCAGTAATATCTCTGGTGCCGAAGGTTGATCCCTATCAAACAGCCAGCTGAGTACATCCTTCGAGCTTCAAACTGCTATATATTGGAACTAAAAACGGAGAAGCCGCTTTTAGGCCAAATTTATCTCGAGGGATTAGTAGTATTCACTCCACTATTCCGGACCGGTAGGAAGCCCTTCGTACGATCGTCCCTGGAATACGTGATTGTCGCGGAAGGCGTCAACAATTTCTGCATCAACATTACTGCCACGGCCGTCTCGAAGTCTGTCGTATGCCCACCAGATCTCTGGAGGCGGAATGCAAGTCCCAAAAACGAAGTGACGGTTATCCGTACGCTCATATTGGTTATGGCAAAAGCGCCCAGCTGGATGAGCGACTTTCACCGGGCATGTGGAGGATCGGCATGGACCGAGATCATTGTTGCGCCACCAAATGATCGCCTTGTAGTAATCGTCCATTTCCTTATAGAAGTCGTCGCGCAACATTATAGATGAGGAAAAGCGTACGTGGTAGGTCGGAGTCCGTAGATCAGGAACAGATCATATTCTGTAGACGCTGAGTAAAAGCAGTATAATAGAGCGGAACGATGTGAAGATAGATAAGTTGGAAGCGGTCGAAGATATGAACGCTTTGAAGTCTGTAATAATGCACATCACAATACGGAAGCGTAAGCTGCTTTGGATAAAGAAATACATTCTTGGAAAAAGGTCCTGTCTGCCATTTCGTAATTTTGGATAAAGGAAAACGAAGAGCAGTAATGTTCTTGCAAAATCGGATTCATTTCCATCTGGAATCCAAGCAATAACGTGGTAGATATAGATGGACGTTCCGCTTGTTGAATACAAAACCGGCAAGACTCTAATGGAACCGACGAGCAGCTGAGAATGATATTAGCATAGCAGTAGTATTGACTACCTTAAGCGTGTTAAAACAAATGCAAAAGCTATGATCAAGAGAAGTACTTGACGGTTAACAATAACAACCACAATATATACAAAAGAATGAAAGTCTTCATAGAGCAGGAGAATCTCGGGGTTTAATTTAATGCGCCGGGATCCGAATACCGAGTCAGCTTTCACATGCCAATCCTGCCTTTCAAGGCTGTATTCGAACTACTCTATGTACTCCTTCCTACATTCCACCTCTCACATTATCTTGATGTCACGCGTATCATTTTGTTTCTTATTCACTCCTTATCCTCATCACCTATGCCATGACAGTAGCCTCTGCCTCCCCCAAGGCAGTGTGTGACTACTGTCGACAACTCATTGCACTCGACTTGTGTTTTTCATGTCCATTTTTCACCTCGAGACTGGACTTGAAGAAGTCTCCGGTTGGGCAAACGTGCTGGGCATTGCTTGCGATTGAATATGATCGGTAGATGATTCTCCTTTGATGCTCAATTCCACTACTTGCGCCTTTTTCTGACTAGAACATCTAGATCACGTCTTGGGCCGGCCTTCTACCAAGTTTAGGAAGATCCAGGTGTTTGCCGTTGTGTCTTTTTGGTCGCTCTATCTCTTGCGGTTAGCGCTTTCGAAATACCCTTCCTGAAGGAAGCATGCTAATACTCGATAGTGGCAACAAGAATGGCCCTCCAATCCTACGTAGGCTGTCCAGGCGCCTGTCGAAGCGACTCACTGCGTGGCAGACCATGGTAATAACGCTCCTATGGCTGTACCTATCTCGAAACTTTGCAAAACTGTTTGGACTCGAAAGCCCCGAACCACTTGCAAACCTATATACCAGATCGTATTTCCGAGCAACATGGGTGATGACCGCGTTGGATGCAGGCTTTTGGACGGCGATGAAAATCCGGAGGAAATGGCTAAGGGATTTGGCCTCGGTCATATTTACTGTGCACTATCTCATTGCTGCCGAACAAGCAGATGAAAAGGTCCGGAAGGTTAGAGGGATGCTCACTGTGGATCATCTAAGGATTTCCTGGAACAAGGGGACGACTCCATATCTCTCGCTTTTAACAAGTTTGATGAGGCCGAAGCTCACTCGGTATCCGCCGCGAGCTATCCGTATTCCCAGACCCGCCGAATCCTCGTACAAGGAGCCTGTCAATGCATGGCTGTATTTCGACGGACCGCTGTCGGCGCTCAAAAACCACACTAAGATCGTCTTGGATATCCCTGGAGGTGGGTATGTGGCAATGACTCCGAGACACCATGATGATAAACTTCTTACGTGGGCTGGTAAGACAGGATTACCGGTTCTTAGTTTGGACTATAAGAAGGCGCCTGAGTACCCATATCCTTACGCCCTTAACGAGAGCTATGATGTGTATCACACGCTCATAGCTACCCAAGGACGCTGTCTTGGTCTAGCCGGAAACTCGTCGCCACGTATTATACTAACAGGAGACAGTGCTGGCGGAAACCTCGCTACTGGAGTCATTTTGATGATCTTGCAATCTGCCAATTACGGCTCCCAGCGATGGCTAGATCAACAGACTTTACCAGTGCCGGAAGGGCTTATATTGATTTATCCGGGTCTGGATATGAACATTGGCAACTGGATGACCGATGAACAGATGTCACTTATTCAAGATCATCGCACACGTAAGGTTAACAAGAACGTCTTACGAAGGAAGAGCCAAGACTATTATCAGCTCACGCCCGATACCCCTCATCCATCAGACGGCGAAGAAGAGACGTTCCATCCTCTTAAGCCCACATCAGAAGCTGCCACAATAGCCGCGTCTGGGGCTGCGACCACCGACCACGCGAAAAAGGCGAACATAGGGGAGCCGGGTTCGACTCCCACTTCTACAGTAGCTCTTCGGACAGCTGGCCTAGCTTCTTCCAAACCGAAGACGATGAAGACTCGGCTAGCCATGTCTTCCATGATCTCGTACTTCAACGATCGAATCCTTACCCCTGAGATGATGCGCGCAATGATTATTCTTTACATCGGTCCGCACAACCGGCCTGACTTTAGCACCGACTTTCTTCTTTCACCATTGCTGGCCCCGGAGGCTTTGCTTGCTAAATTCCCCAAGACATACTTCCTGACCGGCGAACGAGATCCGCTCGTAGATGATACTGTTATCTTTGCTGGTCGTTTACGGCAAGCAAAGTACAACGACTTCGTGCAGAAGAAGGAGCTGGGCCTTTTCAAGGCTAAAGAGGAATTTGATGAGAAAGATCATGTTGAAGTCACACTTATACCAGGAATATCCCACGGCTTCCTCCAATTTGTCTCTGTGTTTCCTGAGGGCTGGAAACATCTCTCCCGCTGCGCTCGGTGGATCGAGGAGATCTTTGACGCAAACTATCCGCCGGAAAGCCCTACGACCTATCGTGTCGGCTTTTCGATGTTCAACTCTGGCGAAGCGTTGCAGCACACGCGGCATCACCGCCGTTTGCCCACCGAAAGTTCGGGCGATGAGGATAACCCTCTGGAAATGAGTTCGAGTACTGTTAAGGAGACTGGGAGTGCTGCTCGGCACTCAGCAAGAGGCCGTACTAAAACAGCAAGAATGAGGCGCGCTTCTGCTCGGAGGAGTAGAAGTATGGTCAGCCTAGCAAGCGAAGAAGATTTGCTGGGGCGGAGGATGAAAGGTTTAGCAGGAGGTTTGATGGGGATTTCGGCAGATGGAACACAGACACCATGATTGCTCATATCAGCAAACGAAGGATAGCTTGCTTCCATTGAGTTCCAGCCATGAGAATCCCCGTCGATTGCTTAGATGTTTAGGATATGCACATATGATTAAATTATAAACAAATCATTTCATGCCCCAATGTACGCCATAGCATCAGAATTTGAAAAGCAGTATAAATCACCACACATAGTTGCGCATATCCCCGCCACCCCAAGACGCCACAAATGGTATCATTATCATCCAAAACCCCGCCTCATGCTCCAAGAAAGACCTCCCACCTCCCACCTCCCGCCCTCCCACTAGTGCCACCCATTCTCCCTCCCCCCACCCTTCCTCCCCCCACCCTTCCCCTCCCTCCCCTCCTCCTCCTCCCCCATCCTCACCGCCTCCTCCACAACCAACAAATCCCTCTCCAGCACCTCGGCCCAATTCTGGATATCCCCCAGCTCCTTCAGCTTCCCGCGCGCGCTCTCCACCTCCTTCTGGAAGCGCCGGCTCTCTTTCTCCAGCGCGCCGGTTTGTGCTTTGAGATCGGCTTCTTGTTTGGCGATGGCGTGGGTGTTGGCGTGCAGGTCGGTGGCGCGGGTGGTGAGGGTGCTGGAGAGGTGGTGCGAGGCGGAGGTTAGGGAGGCGGTGAAGGCGGCGCGGGCTTCGGGGGTGTGGGGGGAGGTGGTGGGTTTGGGGGGGGAGGTGGTGGGGGGTTGGGTGGGCATTGTGGGTGTTGTGTTGTGTTGGGAGGGAGTGGGTGTTGATGGTGTTGTTTTATCATAAAGGCAAATTCGGGATCTGTTACTTTGCACTGAGATACTATGATCGTGATACCCCCTCCACGATCGTTTCTTAGCTGCATGTGAAATCGAGATTAGCTCGCAAAACCACAATTATGCCACGATGATGGCGCAATCTCTCTGTGTAGGACAATTGGGAGTCCCGCTAGCAAACTTTACTACTTTATCATACAACCAAACCTTCCGGTCTTCTCAACAAATTCTAATTCTTCTGCTCAGCATCGAGATCAAAGAGGAGCTCTTGTTCCGTAGGCCCATGTAAATGGGCTGTTTCTTCTCCTCGTCTTACGGAGCCTGAGAGAGGAATCGCAACATTCTCCTGCCGTTGCGCTACATGGCTCTTGTTTTCCAGTTTAGTTGCCTGCTGGAGAAGCCATGCGTCCAACAATATCCGAGAGTATACACAGCGGGGGGAGATGCTCAGTCAGTTGTCAGCAACACCGTGATACCATGCAATCACGGCGGCTGTGAAGAGCAAGCCGGTCCTTCGCCACCAGGTTTGGTGGTCACCCTCGGTCTCGTATACTTTGGATTGTACACATAAGCTGTGTTCCTGGACACATATACATATCCATCTTCCTTTTGCAAGGGGCGAGACAGGATCACTTTGGTCTGCATAACTGCTTTCCATCTTTTCTCGGGCATTGTACTCTTATAGAAGTTCTGTCTTACCTACATACTACAAGTGTTAGGATGCACCGAAAGCAATGCTCAATTTTGTGGACGGGTCAACAGCTGTATTGTCGCTGAAAGGCAGTACAGAGCTATTTCAGGCATGTTCCTGATAATTGGACACGTACTTTAGCTCAGCCATCCGACTATCATGTCTTTACCAGTATATCGACTTAGTAAGTGCAGCAATCTTTAGTTGCAGCGAAAACGGAGTAGGCCCGGATACCAAGGCCTCTGCTTCTGGTACCCAATGGCAGAGTAGAATCTGGCTCACTATTTCAGGGACGCTGCAGCATGTCTAAGAACAACAGACATAACTCTGATGTATTATTCGGTGGCTATATCAATGATTAAATTCATCGCAATTGATTGCGACTATATGTTCATTGTCACTTCTACAACATATTCCAAATTCAAATTCCGTCGACTCGTTCAGATTTCGAGTCGTTTGTTCCTTTTCGTCTCTATGATTATTTAACTTTCTTTGAGAGCACTCTATTTGTTTTCATTCATACAATATATAGTTATTCTATCCACATTTCGAAGTAACCCGACAGTGGATAAATATTGAACAAGCTCGTGACCTACCTGCAAAGACTACAGCTAGGTGCGTATTGCAGCACCTTGATATTATACGACAGTGAGCTGAACAGTTCCATCAGATCTCTAGAACAGCAGTCCGTTTCAACAATGGAAGGCCAAAACCTAAGCTCCCATGACAATAACGTTAGTTCGAACGTTTCTAAATCTATAACCAAGAAATCTTCAGACAAAGCAAATTTCAGATTAGCTGCAAACAACATTCCAATAAAGAACGCTATGGCATCAGGGCCTGAATTAGGGTCCAAGTCAAAGACTCGGAAGCACTATATCGCAGAGAATCACGATGGTTCCTTCAGCCCTTGCAACTCAGAGATTGGAAGCACACACCCTATGGCTCAGACCGAACATCATGCCGAGACCGGGAACAGTTCCTTGGCGGTTCTGCCATTGTTGTGGAACGAAGAACGTGAAAACACCGAGTTGGATCTCTATGCGGCTGACGCTTCTCCAAGAACCTATCCAAAGAATCTCCTGCGCCTCTGTTTCTCGTTTCCTGCAGAGCGTCGTGACCAAATTATCCAGTTCTTAGTCAACCTACCGGAGGAAAATGTGCACAAACTTACGGCGTTCCTGAAGAATCTTACCGACCATGCATACGAGGATGTTGTGGGCAGGCTTACTCTGGTCAACTTACCTCGTTGTCAAACATACCTTGAAATCTTTGCCTCATACTGTGTGCCTCCGATGGCCAATGTTCCTTACAAATGCTCGGTGCACTCGGACAAATACGACACTCATGAAGACTATCCTTACTCACAGGGATATCAAGAGAGTAACGTCTTACAGGACGACCAATGGGACGGAGAACTTGCAAGCGAGGATAGTTGGGAAAGAATTTACACCGAGTATGACGATCATGCCGGGGACCGAGAAGCTGCAAGCGATAATGGTTGGGAAAGAAATCATACCGAGTATTACAACGATGCGGAGGACGACCAAAGGGAGCGTGAATATTTTAAAGATGCCGATTCCAAACCCTTGGACACGGGTGGATCCACTACAGCTCCTGACTCGGTGGATGGTGACCAGGCACATGGTGGCTCCGCAGATACGGACAGTCTAATCCGGAGAATACATGATTTGCCCTCTGAACTGTACGATCAGATTCTTGTGTCGGTGCTAGATGTCTCTTTCCGTCCAGGCAAAATCTTTCCGCAGCAAGATCCGACATGCTATGGCTATCACTGCATGTATGGTAGACACTATGCCGATCCTGAGCCGACGGTCTTTCTTGCGCTTCCCAGAGTCCTATACCCGAGAATTCGAGAAGAATGCTGGTCAGGGAATACCTGGGTGGTTGGTGCAGGATCTCCCTTCTATACAGTGGAGTTTTTGAAGACTATACCGGAATCGATGCGCGACATGATCAGATCGGTTCACATCACCTTTACAAGTGAAGATCTTTACGGCTTTGAAGGAATGTATCTCCATGGAAGAATTAGACAAGAGATTGAACGGGCCTCAAAAGACGGCAAGGTCGATAACCTAGAGGTCCTCGAGCGCTTCAGAAAGGAGAGCGACTCATTCGAGACGGAGGTTACGCAAATCTGGTTCGACAAATTCTATGCCCTCTCGTGTCTGAGCTTGAAAAACCTCACTATAGACATGACAAAAGCTCACGCACCGGATGGCACGTTCTTGGGTTTGGAGCAGGTCAAACTCTTTCCACCGTTCTCCGATGGGATGCCTCGGCTTACCATCTTGGCGCCGACAAGATCTCTCGAGGATGAGGTACGGGAAGTCTTCGCCCGCAACAATCCTCGCCGCAACTATTAGAAGGTTTTATATCACTTTTTCGAAGTACGTGTCGAAACCTTGATTGACGGAGGGAGGCTCGTAGCTAAAATGGCAGAGTCTGATAGGTTGCCTATGCCCGGCCAACAGCCCATATTCTAAGCTCAGCAGCCATCAATTTTATGCAACTCATGGAGATT
>JAABUW010010611.1_pt1 | contig 10211 bp, 10 predicted proteins | sample 5560081 | NCBI WGS metagenome assembly JAABUW01 (sample SAMN10711882, study PRJNA513363) | rock metagenome | isolation source: Antarctica rocks | place: Antarctica: Victoria Land, Knobhead sud | reverse complement strand
TCTTCGCCCATTGGGCGTCCGTCAGCACGAATCGTTCCATCCAAAGCTTGAATCACAGCCAAGCCCGCCGTGGAATCCTAAATCTCAACAGGCCTTAGGACGCGCCACCATGCACATCACGCTGCGGGCCAACGAAAAGATCTTCATCAACGGCGCCGTGCTGAAGGTCGACCGCAAGACCTCGATCGAGCTGATGAACGACGCGGTGTTCCTGCTCGAAGCTCATGTCATGCTGGAGCGCGACGCCACGACGCCGCTGCGCCAGCTCTATTACATCGTCCAGCTCATGTTGATGGAACCCGGCGAGCGTGCCGAAAACAGGCCATGCTGGCCCAGCATGTCGGCGCCATGGGCCGGGTCTACGAGGATGCCGAGATCCTCGATGGCCTCGTCAGGGTGACGGAACACGTCGGCCGCGCCCGCCCGTTCGAAGCCCTCAGGCGATCCGTTCCCTGCTTCCGATCGAGGCCCGGCTCACCGGCCGCGCCGGAGATGCCGCCGTGCGGCCGACGCGCCCCGCGCAGCCGAAGCCCACCTTGCAGCCCGAGCAGGCCCCGATGCTGGCCGAGGCCTGCTGAGGGTTCCTGCGGGAACGACGGCTCCGCCTCGATGCGTCATGGCCCTCCGATGAGGTCCGAAGCCCATCGTCCCGCGGGCGCCGTGGCGCCTCGGGGGAGGGCGACCAGCACAGGCTCGAGGGCGCCGGGTCGGGCCTGCGTGCTGCCCCAGCGACGATAAGGACCCCGGGCGCGTGGGGACTTTCGCTTGGTTCTGGCCGTTGAGGATGTCTCACCGGAGACACCACCATGTTCATGCGCATCGACAAGTTGCAGGCCGAACTGCCGGCCCCCAAGAAGGCCGACCCCAACGCCGCGGCGGCCCTGCAGGAGCTGCTCGGCGGCAAATACGGCGAGATGTCCACGCTCGGCAACTACATGTTCCAGAGCTTCAATTTCCGCAGCAAGTCCAAGCTGCGACCCTTCTACGAGCTCGTGGCCAGCATCACGGCCGAGGAACTCGGGCACCTCGAACTGGTGTCCAACGGCGTTTCCATGCTGGCCAACGGCCCCGACGGGCAGGGCCTCGACAAGCACGGCGGCGACATTTCCAAGGCGCCCTTCGCCGACATGCAGGACATCCGGCTGGCGGGGTCCTTCCTGTCGAACGGCGGCGGCGCCATGCCGATGAACAGCAACGGCGCCTCCTGGAACATGGATTTCGTCACCACGACCGGCAACGTGGTGGTGGACCTGCTCCACAACTTCCACCTCGAATGCGGCGCCCGCATCCACAAGCTGCGCGTCTACGAGACCATGACGGAGGCGACGGGCCGCGAGGTCTGCGGCTATCTCTTGGTTCGCGGCTCGGTCCATGCCCACGCTTACGGGCTGGCCCTGAAGCAGATCACCGGCGTGGCCATCGAGAAGATGCTGCCGACGCCCAACATCGACCTCAGCAAGATCCCGGAGTGCCAGAAGTACCTCGCCGAGGGCTCTCATCGCCGGCTCTACACCTGGAGCCCGAGCGACTACAAGAAGATGTCCGGCATCTGGGGCAACGGCGAGACGGCGCTGCCCGGCGATCCGCCCGGCATGCTGGAAGTGGTCGACGGCCTGCCCGAGGGCGGCAAGATCCACGACCTCGACGGCATGGCGTCGGCCTTCACGCCGGATTACGCGCCCGAGGAGATGTACGAGATCGCGACCAAGCTCTACAAAGCGTCGCGCTGACCCGAGCCGATCAGGGGGCGCGGCGGCACCGGTGTGTGCCGCCGGACCTCTTTCCAGATTAGAACCACTCGTAACTTGCTTAGTTTGGAGCGGTTCCAAGTTGAGCTCGAAGGGTGGACAGTCGAAGTCGGGGCGCGTAACGACGGTCTTCCTTCGGACGGACCGCGGCCGCCGCCTTCCCATGAGCATCATGCACAGCATCTCCTCCGCCGACACCCGCCCGGCCTCGTCGTGGCGGCGCTTCGCGGTCGTGGCAGGACCCGGCATCGTGGTGATGCTGGCCGATACGGATGTGGGCAGCGTGGTGACGGCGGCGCAGAGCGGCGCCCAGTGGGGCTATCGCCTGCTGCTGCTGCAGTTCGTGCTGATCCCGATCCTCTACGTGGTGCAGGAACTCACGGTGCGGCTCGGCGCCGTCACGGGCGAGGGCCACGCGGCGCTCATCGGCCGCCACTTCGGGCGCTTCTGGGCCGCGGTGTCGGTGCTGACCCTGGTGGTGGCCTGCGTGGGGGCGCTGCTGACCGAGATGGGCGGCCTCGCGGGCATCGGCGCCATGATGGGGGTGCCGGTCGCCGCCACCATGGCGCTCGTGGTGGCGACGCTGACGCTCGTGGCCGTGACGGGCTCCTATCTGTCGGTCGAGCGGATCGCGCTGGCGGCCGGGGCCTTCGAGCTGGCCTTCCTGCTCGTGGCCTGGTGGGCACGGCCGAGCCTGGGCGAGGTCGCGGCCGAGATCGTGGCGATCCCGGTCGCCGACCCGAAATACATGCTGCTGGTGTCGGCCAATATCGGGGCCGTCATCATGCCCTGGATGGTGTTCTACCAGCAGTCGGCCGTGGTCGAGAAGGGTCTCACGCCGGCCGACCTGCCGGCCGCGCGGGCCGATACCGCCGTGGGCTCGGTGCTGACGCAGCTCATCATGGCATCCGTGCTGGCCGCCTCCGCGGCGGCGCTGTCGCGCGGCGGTGCCTCCCCGGTGTCGCTCGACACCGTGGGACAGATCGCCGAAGCGCTGACGCCCGTGCTGGGCGACACGGCCGGCCGGCTGGTGTTCGGCCTCGGCGTGGCCGGGGCGGGCATCGTGGCCGCCATCGTGGTGACGCTGACGGCGGCCCGCACGCTCGGCGAGCTTTTCGGGTTCCGTCACTCGCTCGACCGGCCGGTCGGCGAGGCGCCCTGGTTCTACGCCGCCTACGTCCTCGCCCTAGTGGCGGGCGCCGCCGTGGTGCTGTCGGGCGTCAACATCGTCAGCCTGTCGGTCGGCGTGCAGGTGATGAACGCGCTGCTGCTGCCCATCGTGCTGGGCTTCCTGTTCCTCCTGGCCCGCCGCCTGCCCGACCCCTACCGGCTCCGCGGCGCCTGGGCGGGCGTGGTCGGAACCGTGATGGCCGTGACGGTGGCGCTGGGGCTCTACAGCGGGGTCGCCGGGATCTGGAACTGAGATCGACGGGGATCCGCGTTCGATGTGCCCTTCTCCCGCTTGCGGGACAAGGTGGCGGGCGCGTCAGCGCACGACAGATGAGGCAGAAAGGGATGCCCGTGGCGTCCCTCCAGCGGCCGGCGCTCGGACCGCGCAGCCGTCAGGTCGGATCCTCACCTGGTGCGTGAAGCTCGGCTTCGACCATGGCCCGGAGCGGGCAGAGCCTCGTGAACAGTGTTTCCACAAGGCCCGCTGCGTGACCTCTTCGTAGCCATACCGGTAGATGTTTCCGGACCCCGCCACCTTGCGCCAGGTAATGGCCGGGTGACGTCCCTTCGTCTCTGGGGGCAGGCGGCGCGACGCTTCGGAGATGATCTCGAGGCATCGGGTGACGGCGTAAAACGTGCGCGTGTCAGCAATGAAGCCGCTGATGTCCAGACCCTCGGCGAAGACGAACGCGAGATCGATATTGAACAGGATGTCGCCCAGGCTGGCGCGTTCGAGGTCAGAAAGCGTAGATGGCATCGGCCGTCGCTCGCGGGCGCACGAAGTGCTTCAGGCCATCGCGGTGGACGACATCAACCTGTCCCTCGAACAGGTCGGCGATGAAGTCCTTCACCCCGGCATAATCGAAGACGGTCCTGACGATCTCGGGGTCGAGATCGACCATGATGTCGATGTCGCTGTCGGGCCTCTGCTCGCCGCGGGCCACGGAGCCGAACAGGGCGGCATGTGTCACGCCCTGAGCACGGAGGTCGGCTTCGCGCTCCTTCAATCGCTCGATGATCTGATCCCGGTCCATGGCGGCGAATATAACGCAGCTTCCCTCTGGATGCGACGACGGAGATCATCGTTCGCGAACGCGCGGCGGCCCGCCTCGGCTTCGGCCTCGACGAGGTTTACTGTCCCGCCGGGCAGGTGATGTGCGAGCGGGGCGGCGGGGAGGATTAGGCACTGACGCGCTTGCATCCCAAACGCCCGGGTTGCACAATGTAGATGAAGGCCAACCGAAAGGACCTCGAATGGTCGAAGCCCTCGAACACGCCGTTGTGCAGGCCCGGCGTCTCGCGCCGGACCGGCAGGACGAGCTAGCCAGTTTGATGATGCTCTACCTCGGCGAGGACGATCGGCCGCTCACGGATCTCACCCCCGAACAGGAGGTCGCGGTGCACCGCTCGCGCGAGGCGGCCCGCCGGGGCGAGATCGCCAGCGACGAGGAGATGCAGGCCATCTGGGCCAAGTATGACGCTTGAAGGTTCACTACACCCGCCCGGCGGCAGCCGATGTCGTCGCGATTTTGGATCATCTCGAAGCGCAGTCGCCGCAGGGAGCCCGGCGCGTGAGGGAGCGGCTGAGGGACATCGAGCAGATCCTCACGCAGTTCCCAAACGACGGACAACCGACACGTTTTACTTGGCTGCGGCGGTTGGCAGTACAGCCCTGCCCTTATCTCGTCTTCTACGAAGCGACGGCGGCCGATATCATCATCCACGCGGTCTGGCACGCCGCCCGCAACCTGTCCGACCGGCCTTGCCGAGCGCAGCCACCTGTAGTCTTCGCCTGCGAAAGCGGACCCAGACAAGCTTATGCCATGTTCGGCGCACTCGGCAGCCGGTTTGATTGACCAGCAAAACTCGGCGTCTAGATAACCCTTGGTACCAACCTCCCGCCTCACAGAGCGCACTCTCACGAGCACCTATGCGAATTTTATCCATCCACGCTAGCAACATACAACCAATCCAAGCTATCGCCATGGATGACCTTTCTGACGTGGTAGTTTTGGCCGGGCCAAACGGGGTGGGCAAGACAAGGTTTCTAAGCTGGCTTCTAAACTTCTTCCAGAATCCTGTGCCGAACCCGACGCAATGGCTGATCCTAGAAGCTACTAACGAAGCCGAGAAGCTCGTGTGGAAAAAGAACGTCATCGACACCCGAGAACTCGGAGATATCGCTCTATTACGCCAAACTTTGCAGAAGAACCGACGCCGTGCTGGTCATAGTAGTAGTGTTCTCAACTTCGAGAGTAACAGGTCTATCATCCAGATTCAGCCATTCAATTTTACTTGGGATTATGCTGATCCGTTTAGTGAGGATATAAACTGGTCTCTCGGATTTAATAGTCTGGCCTCCCGGTTTAATGACACCGTCCATTCCATTTTCAGGAAAGTAAGAAGCAGACGAGAAGCTTTAGCGTTGCGGGCCGAGGAATTGATCCAGACGAAGCGATTCGAAGAGAACTCAGATTTCGTCATAAGGATTGATGCTTCGGATTTCCCAGATCCACTCTTGCCATTTAAGGACCCTTTCAGTCAGCTTCTCGCTCCCAAGGTACTCGTGGAGCCAGAACCGAGAAATCAGCAATTATTCTACTCCATGAGCGGACACGAACTTCCCTTGACCTCTCTAAGTTCTGGAGAACGAGAGGTTGTCAACATCGTGTTTGATTTTATCCTAAGAAATCCAAATGATTGCATCGTTATATTTGATGAGCCTGAACTACATCTTCATCCAGAACTTAGCTACAAGCTTTTGCAGACATTACGCAACGCTGGTCACCGGAACCAATTTATTTTCTGTACGCATTCAGCGGAGATCATATCAGCTTCTCTCGATTATTCTGTCATCTTCATCTCTCCACCAAAGCCGGGGGGTGGCAATCAAGCTGTCCAGGTACGCGAGGAAGATGAAACTCATCAGGCGCTCAAGCTGATGGGTCAGTCGATCGGTATCGTTTCCCTCGGAAAGAAAATCGTGCTGATTGAAGGAGAGCATGGGAGCTTAGACAAGCAGACATATGGAGCTATACTGAAAGGTAACTTCCCAGATCTCGTATTGGTACCAAGTGGTGGAAAAGGGCTCATCCAATCGTTCCATGAGATGGTCCGCAGAATTTTGGATCAAAGCGTGTGGGGTGTCCAATTCTTTATGCTCTGCGATCGAGACGTCGTGCCGGCATCCCGGGATGTCGAAGATGTCGAAGAAACCGGCAAAGGTAGAATAAGAGTACTCGATAGGTATCATTTAGAAAACTACTTCTTGGAAGAAGATGTCATTGCCGAGTTGTTCAGACCACTAGAGAGCGAGGACTCCTGGCTCTGTTCGCCTCAACAAATCCGAGCGTGCTTAATGAGCATAGCGAAGGAATACATTTCTTACTCCGCTGCACTCATCACGTCGGCCCACTTTCGTGAAAAAGTGGGCAACATAGACATCTTACCGAAAGGGTGCCATTCTAAAACCATTGAGGAGTTACAGCAGCTTATGTCCGAGTCCGTCGAAAAAGAACGAACTCGATTCAATGCAGCAGTAACGGAGGACGTCATCAAGCAATATACATCAGAGACGATGAGGAGCTTACAGGCAAGCTTTGATACCGACAAGTGGAAAGAACTGATACCTGGACGAACGGTCCTGAAAGTATTTTGCTCGTCCCGTTATGCGAACTTTGATTTCGGACGCTTTAAGGTGGGTTACTTAAAGGCTGCATCAGATGGAAAAATATCCGATCCTTTCTCCTCGGTAAAAGCGATTTTCCGCGAATTCTCAGACATAATGCACTGAGACCACGTCGGCAAGCATACAAGCTTTGCTTAGCATCCGATCCTTACCGCATTCCCCGCCCCTTCCGCCAGTTGCTCACCCCCGGATCCGGCTTCTCCGGACGCACGAACCCGTCGGCGCCGGCCGGAGCTTCCTCGCGTCCCGGGCCCATCTCGTCGAGGTTCGGCTTCCTGGCCCGCGCCGCGGGCGCTCGGCCCGCAGCGCCACCCGCGCGCCCTGACGGCTTCCCCTCCCCGCCCCGGAAATTGTGCGGCCCCATATCGGCATCGCCGGGCTTGCGCGGCCCGCCCGCGGCGGCCGAGCGCGCCACTCCCGCCGTCCCGGGCGCGCGGCCCGCCGTCGAGCGACCTGCCCCGCCGGACCCGCCGCCGACGCGGGGCGGCAGGTTGGCGGCGCTGCCGTAGGTCCGCTCCCCGGCATACCGCCCCGCCTCGCGCTCGACCGCCTGCTGGCGGACCATGAGGTAAGCCCGATGATCAGTTCGGTGGCCCACCGGTCGAGTGTCGTCGCGCAGCTTCGGTCACGGCTCGCGTTTCATCATCGGAGAGACCGCCAAACCGAGAAAGGCCAGTATTGCGCGATTGAGACGCAGGACATCCGCGTCGCCCAAACGTCCGATGTGGGCTCCCACCTTTGATTTTGGAACAGTGGTGATCTTGTCCACCATCAGGCGACAGGCAGTGCGCAACCCGTTGTCCGCGTTCGGTTCCACGAGCAGGCGGAAAAGAGGCGCGTCCGTCTCATCCGTGGTGAGGGCGCAGATGGTGATCGAGTTGGTGGCATCGAAGCGGTCGTCCTGCAGGATGACCACAGGTCGAGGCTTACCCGCATAGTCCTTGCCACCCGCAACCGTCCAGATGTCGCCGCGCCTCATCCATCGTCCCGGTCCGAAACCGCGTCGATGAAGGCTTGGTCGTCTCCGCTTCTGGCGCTCGCCGCCACGGCGAGCGATTGCCGATGCGCTTCCGCAACGAAGGACGGCGCCCGAACGTCCGGCACCCAGATCTGGATCGGACGCAGCCCCTGCGCGCGCAGGCGGTCCCGGTGCTCTTGAACTTTCAGCCGGGAGGGCTTCTGCCGGATCGGAGACGTCATGGCCCGATGCTCCATGGGTTACATGTAACGTAATGCAAGCACTCCCACGTCGCCAGTGGTTCCTGCAGCACCCAGAGTTCTATTGCGAGGCTCGGGGAGGATTCGCCTCCTCGGTCGGCCTTGGACCTCCCCACCCCCTCCACCACGCTTCGCGTGGTCCCCCTCCCCCGCTCCGCCGGAGAGGAGACGCTACTTGCGGCCCCGTCCCCCCTTCCGCCAGTTGCTCACCGCAGGGTCCGGCTTCTCGGGCCGCACGAAGCCGTCTGACCCGGCCGGCGCCTCCTCGCGGCCCGGACCCATCTCGTCGAGGTTCGGCTTGCGCGCCCGCCCCGCGGGCGGTCGCATCCCGGCGCCCCGCCCTGACGGCTTCCCCTCGCCGCCGCCGAAATTGTGCGGCCCCATGTCGGCATCGGACGGCTTGCGCGGCCCGCCAGCCGCCGCCGACCTCGCCACCCCCGCCGTCCCGGGCGCGCGGCCTGCCGTCGAGCGCCCTGCCCCGCCGGAGCCGCCGCCGACGCGCGGCGGCAGGTTGGCGGCGCTGCCGTAGGTGCGCTCGCCGGCATAGCGGCCGGCCTCGCGTTCGACCTCGGCCTGCCGGGCCATGGGGTCGGCGCCCACCATGAGTTCGGTGGCTTCCAGCCGTTTCAGCTCGTCGCGCAGCCGCGCCGCCTCCTCGAACTCCAGGTTGGCGGCCGCGGCCCGCATGCGCTTCTCGATGTCGGCGATCGTGGCCTTGAAGTTGTGGCCGATGAGGCTGCCCGGTGCCGCGAGCCCCGGGTCCACCGTGACGTGGTCGGCCTCGTAGACGGAATTGAGGATGTCCTGGATGCCGCGCTTGATCGAGGCCGGCGTGATGCCGTGCGCAATGTTGTAGGCCGCCTGCTTCTCGCGCCGCCGCAGGGTCTCGGCCATGGCGCGGTCCATCGAGCCCGTCACCTGGTCGGCGTAGAGGATCACCTTGCCGTCGACGTTGCGGGCCGCGCGGCCGATGGTCTGCACCAGCGAGGTCTCGGAGCGCAGGAAGCCCTCCTTGTCGGCGTCGAGGATCGCCACCAGGGCGCATTCGGGGATGTCGAGGCCCTCGCGCAGCAGGTTGATGCCGACCAGCACGTCGAACGTGCCCAGGCGGAGATCCCTGATGATCTCGATGCGCTCGATCGTGTCGATGTCGGAATGCATGTAGCGGACCTTTACGCCGTGGTCGTGCAGGTACTCGGTCAGGTCCTCGGCCATGCGCTTGGTCAGCACGGTGACGAGCGAGCGGAAGCCGAGCTTCGCCGTGTCGCGGATCTCGCCCAGCACGTCGTCGACCTGGGTGCGGGCCGGGCGCACCTCGACGGGCGGGTCGATGAGCCCCGTCGGGCGGATCACCTGCTCGACGAAGACGCCCTGGGCGCGCTCGATCTCCCACGGCCCCGGCGTCGCCGAAACATGCACGGTCTGGGGCCGCATGGCGTCCCATTCCTCGAAGCGCAGCGGGCGGTTGTCGAGGCAGGAGGGCAGCCGGAAGCCGTATTCGGCCAGCGTCGCCTTGCGGCGGAAGTCGCCCTTGTACATGCCGCCGATCTGCGGGATGGTGACGTGGCTCTCGTCGGTGAAGACCAGCGCGTTGTCGGGCAGGTATTCGAACAGCGTCGGCGGCGGCTCGCCCGGCTGGCGGCCCGTGAGGTAGCGCGAATAGTTCTCGATGCCCTGGCACACGCCCGTGGCCTCCAGCATCTCGAGGTCGAAGTTGGTGCGCTGCTCCAGCCGCTGGGCCTCGAGCAACCGCCCTTGCGCATAGAGCTGCTCCAGCCGGTCCTTCAATTCCGTCTTGATGGCCTTGACGCTCTGGATCAGCGTCGGGCGCGGCGTGACGTAATGCGAGTTGGCGTAGACCTTGGCGAACTTGAGGTCGTTGGTCTTCTTGCCGGTCAGGGGATCGAACTCCTGGATCGATTCGATCTCGTCGCCGAAGAAGCCGAAGCGCCAGCCGCGGTCCTCGTAATGGGCCGGGAACAGTTCCACGGTGTCGCCGCGCACCCGGAAATTGCCGCGGCTGAAATCGGGCGTGCGCTTGTATTGCAGCGCCACGAGGTCGGCGATGAGCTGGCGCTGGTCGATGCGGTCGCCGACCGACACGCCGAACGTCATGGCCGTATAGGTCTCGACCGAGCCGATGCCGTAGATGCAGGACACGGACGCCACGATGATGCAATCGTCGCGCTCCAGCAGCGACCGGGTGGCGGCATGGCGCATCCGGTCGATCTGCTCGTTGATGGTCGATTCCTTCTCGATGTAGGTGTCGGACCGCGGCACATAGGCTTCGGGCTGGTAGTAATCGTAGTAGGACACGAAATATTCCACGGCATTGTCGGGGAAGAAGCTCTTGAACTCGCCGTAGAGCTGCGCCGCCAGGGTCTTGT
>JAABUW010010608.1_pt1 | contig 10213 bp, 8 predicted proteins | sample 5560081 | NCBI WGS metagenome assembly JAABUW01 (sample SAMN10711882, study PRJNA513363) | rock metagenome | isolation source: Antarctica rocks | place: Antarctica: Victoria Land, Knobhead sud | reverse complement strand
GGGTACTTCGTTTGTTTTTGAGGCTCATGAACCTTTATCCAAGCCTTTGCGACTAACTTGCAACTCGTCTGCTGCATTAATTGTAGTCTGGTATCCATAATGCCATCTAATTCCACCACATCGTCCACCCGGATCGCTACCGATGAATAGCCAGTGGCAACAAACTCGTCATCATCTGAGTCATCGTCCTCGTCTGTAGAATCCTGCCCTGTTTTGATAGCGTTGTCGTCAACCACACTGCTCAAGCGAAGCAGCTGTTCTGTGTCTTTGAGGCAGGACTTCCTTCGCTTGGTCGACATAAACTCATTGGACACAGCACGCTTGCTTCTAGCTGCAGAAGCATGCTTCATTGTTTGATCATCGAGTTCCGGTGACTGGGATCCAAGGCTGCCCACATTAGTCTTTTTGCTTTCGTAGACTATTGACTGTCAGCTGTCTGGCCTTGTGCAAGCGCGAAATGATCATGAAAGTAGAAACGTGAGTTACTTCCGAAATACTAACCTGCAGGATCAATGTAGATTGATGGAGCCTCTTTAGCGACTATTGTAACGAGCTTTTGCCGGAAATGTGGGGAGAAGAGCTCGTCCAGGTGACTCTTCAGGACGGATGACGATGCAAGGTTGAATTTCCCAAATTGATCAAAGTAGCCCGAGAACCAAGCTTGAGCTTGCTTGGAATTATTTGAAAGGGATTGAGGCTAAAGTAAAGTAAGAGGTGCAGTCATTAGTCATCCACCCTCTCCGTTACCTTACTATTGGAAAGATGGTGTTACATACAGGTGTGGGCCGATCCGCATTGGGTTTTCGAAAGCTTGTACGAAAAGGAAGCGTTGAAGATACGTGATGTTTGTCTGGTATAAAGTCCTCTGTACCAGAAGCGCATTGACCTTTATCTTGTGCTCTTTTTGCGATCTTGCTGGCGGGCAATGCAACAACCATATTGACTTGGTAACGAGCGATGGTCCTAATACCGGATGACTCAATCTCAAGGGTGTATAGTAGATTAACCGGCTTCAGGAGTCATAGACGTCAGGCAATGCTTGGTCGGGGATCATTCAGCCAGACTCGTACCGTGACTCTGGCAAAAGTATCAGCAATCACTTCTTATGGTATGTAGCTACTGGCTGTACTAAGAGCCAGGGTTACTGAACGGATAATGACAGCGAGCTGAGAAGATCTAATTCGCCCACCCAACACCTGGTAGTTTGCGAGTTCAGAGTATCGTCCGGCAGCTCAGAAAATATCGAGTAGGAAATTGAAACTAAGTCTGCAAAGCGTCTCACAAGCAAAGGATAATGGAGACTGAAGACTGTCGCTGGCTCTGCGTACCCCTGGGGGAGGCCTGTAAGGGGCAAACAGCTCACTAAATATACGTCTTTTCGATGCCTGGATTCGCTAGGCAGTATCGGAAGAATTGGCGCACACACGACACGACTGCACAAGGGTAAAGAATCATTAGACAGGGAGACTGGAGGAGCATCGTTCAGCCTACGATTGGCGATAGCTTTTGATATAGCCAAGCGATATACAGACAGGCGATCTAAGGCATCGGAGTAGCCTTCAAGCTTCCGGGAGGCCTAAATCTGCAGCTTCCATGCACTCAGAACCCCAAGGCCAATCGCAGAACAGGACTTGGAAGACGAACAGCAAAGATCCGCACAAGATTAATGGAGGGTAGTCCGACCCATCAGCAGGACAAGGGTTGAGCCGACAGCCTGTGGATAGCCATTCGAATCGATGCCGCAGAGAAGATGCAGCGGAGCACGGAAATTGTGGAGTGTGTCACATCAGATCACCTAGTCCGCTTCGGCCCGGCCCTCACTCATCGTGATATTTGCGGCAGCTGTGACACAACACAGCTCCAGAACCTTCGGTTGAGATGGGTTGTGATGGCTATTGGCCGGTAGTTCTCCCATGTGTAAGCTTTGAGGAGGTAGCTAGCAAAAGAAAGGGCATGAGAGGAAGCGTGTGTTTAGATGGCTACTTCTTCACCTTCCCTTCGACATTGAGGTCCTGTATGTCTCCGGGCGGTGGCGAGGGTTGTCTTGTGGGGAAGCAAGACATGCATCCGTGGCGGAGCTAAGGCAGCTCGCCGCTGTTGTAGATCGTCACCTCGTAGAACCAAAACTAGATGCGTGCGGATCCTGTAATTTGCTGTAGGACTTGCGGCTCGAGGATTGATCTGAGGGAGCAAACGTGAGCATCCAGATCTCTTCACTTACACGCACGATGATCCTTCGAAGGATCGATTCGAAGGGAAATCCGGGTCTACAAACAACCCACGCGCCCCGGCCAATGCACGACTCGCATATTCATGCAGCTACGTCCACCTGCGCATCGAAACCTTGCCAGTGTGGTCAACACGCATTCCCCACGGTAAATTCCCTTCCCTTTATGCTTAATCATAAACTTATACTGTCTCCGGCTCGGGGCGCCGGGCTGGCTATGCGACGCTGTCAAGCAGACCGGCTTCTCTAACAAGCTGGTAGAAAAGGCCCTTGCGGCGGACCAAGGCTGAAGGCGTGTCGAACTCCGCAATTTCCCCATCTTTTAGGACAAGCACTCTGTTCGAATCAAGAATGGTGTTGATCCGATGGGCGATGGTTATAATGGTGCGGTCTTTAAACATGTTACTTCTCAAAGTGGATTGCAGCAGGGCATCGGTCTCGATGTCTACTGCGGCCTGTGATGATGATAGATTAGCGCAAAATTGGGCCCGTGAGCCTTGGAGCAAACTTGCCGTGGCTTCGTCCAGGACTAGAAAAGTCATAGACCTCAGTGTCAGCCAAGCCTTCCATCTCGCTCAAGGGCGTGGCAGATCATTACCTAGAATGTTCGTGGGTGTCAAAAGAGCTCGGGCCAGCGAAACCAGCTGCCGTTGGCCTTGGCTGAGGTTGCTCCCTGTTCCCGATGCGTGTTATTACATGCCTGATTCTTGCAGGGTATGCACGACACATCATTGGTGCATGCGTCAACCTCGAGGAAGATTCAGCACTCACCACCTTCGAAAAGCCGGGCTTCCAGAGCCCCTGGCATAGAAGCTACGTGCTCTTTCAACCTCGCGTGTTCTGTCCCGCCAGACCGTACGTTAGCGTCTGCAACGCATCAGAGAGGCGATTGGGTGGTGGGACACTCGCCTAGTACACTCCATAGCTCCGTATCATCATGGACGTGACCGGGATCGAGATTATCTCGGACGGAACCTTCGAAAAGTGCAGCATCCTGAGGAATGATAGCAAGCCTTTGTCGAAGATCGGTCAAACCGATAGTCGACGTATTGATCTCATCGATAGTGATGTTGCCCGTCGAGGGCTCAATAATTCGAAATAGCGCCATAGTCAAGGAACTCTTCCCAGCCCCTGTGCGACCTACCACACCGATTTTCTCGTGCGGCTTGATGTCGAGATTGATGTTCTTGAGAACCAGACCTAACCCTGGCCGGTACCTTGTGGAGTAGTCAGTGAACTGGACTGCCCCTTGAGCTGGCCAGCTGATCTTAGGTTTGTTCTTTGAGACAACTTCGGGCGCCTCGCTTGGTAGTTCGGCGTACTCTAGCACACGTTCGACTGAGACAATGTTGGTCTCGACCTCCACCGTCTGCCTCACGATCCAATTCAAGCTCTGGGTAATCTGCAAAGCATAAGACATAGCCAAGCCTACCATGCCCGCCGAGAGCCTGCTTCCCGTCGCAACCGAAATGATTGCGAAACCCGCGGCAGCGAAAATAATGAACGAGCCGAGGAATTCAAGACGGACCGCCAACCATCTGTTTGCATTAATGGAGGGAAAGTACGCCCGTAGATTGGCATCAACGCGCCATTCATTTTCCGAAGCAAACCTTCGTTGCTGATGGTATGCACGAATGGTTGTGATCCCACCTAGTGACTCCTGGAAATGAGCGTATATTGGACTTCTGCTTGTGCTCTCCAATCGTTTGAGCTCCCTCGAGGTTCGCAGATAAAAGCGCTGGATGTAGAGGTAGACGGCGGTCAGAGGTACGATGAGGGCAACGAAGATTGGAGTAGATGCTGTGATGAGTACCAGTGTATACAAGGCGCGTACGGTATTCACAAACAGCTACTTAGAATCAGTCTGAATCCAATCGAAGCAATCGGGGATCTAACCATGTTGAAGGTTCGTGCAAGAACCTCATCTACTCGGTATATGTCACTACCAGCACTGTCAGTCAAGCGGACAACGTGTCATTGCAGCAGCGTCATGCATGCGCCATGCAGTGAACCGTCGAAAATGGCATGGTGGCGAAGGGCACGACGAACCTTGAGAACCGGTTGAGAATTCGCCCCGCCGGCGTTGTTTCGAAAAACCTCATGGGACTTCTGAAAATAGCAAAGGCCATCCGTTCGTGTAGCTTTCGAGATGCCTATAACGAACGATATGCGGAATTAGGCTCTCAAGTGCTCACGATAGCCACAACATCCCGTAAGAGATGATAAAGCAAGCATGAGACGGGCCGGCGTACCTCGATAGAGCAGAAGATCCACAGTATCAGTGTTTGAACGACTGCTAAGGCCGCACCGCCTATTCCGAAAGCAAAATATATGCCAATGTACTTGCCAACCGCAGGATTTCTTCCTTGACGCTCGTTGACCTCAGACCAGTTCTTCAACCAGAGACTGCCGCCGATTTGCGCCGTTTGTGCACCCACGAGCATAATAAGGTAAACTGTCACTGCAATCAGGTTGCTGGTCTTGGCGTACTCCGCGTAGACACTCCATTTGACTTTGCCTTGCTCGGAAAACTCTTTAGTCTGTTTTGTCTTGATGCCTTCTCCCTCTTCGTCTACCATTTTCCCATGAGGTCGTTTGAAGGATGCAGTACTGGCACGCCGCAGTTCCGTGCTGCTGGCTTTGCGTCCAATACCACCCCCCGCTTTTATTGGTGCAAGGAACCCTATGCCTTCCTGAATCGGATCTGTGCCCTGTTCTTCCGAGTTGCCAGTACCTATTACGGTTGTCGAATCCTCGCTTGCGGAGCTGCTTGTCTCTTTGCTGTCGCCCTCACTAGGGGAGATTGGTTCGTGATCCTCGTTGTTTGCGGTCTTGATCAGGTTAGCTACCTCGCCCTTCATTGCCATCAGTTGCTCGTAGGTCCCCTTCTCTAGGACCTTTCCGTCACGGAGTAAAGTAACGTAGTTGGCCTCCTGCAGAATAGGAATCGAGTTGGTTGCCAAAATTCGCGTCTTGCTCGAGAGAAGGCCTTGAGGGCCCAGAACATTATCAATTATATGCCTTCCCACGTGCTGATCCACTGCAGCAAGGCAGTCGTCGAGTAAGTAGACGTCGGCGCGAGCATATACAGCTCGGGCTAATGTTAAACGGGCCTTCTGGCCTCCCGATAAAGAGATGCCCCTTTCACCGACTTCTGTCTGATCCCCATCCGGAAGAGACTTGAGATCCTCTGCAAGTCCACAGGCGTGCACTGTGCGCTCATAGAAGTGTGGATCCCAACGATGCCCAAATGTAATGTTTTCTTTGACGCTAGCGTTCATGACCCAAGGTTGTTGAGAGACGTAAGCGGTGTGACCATGCACGATAACTTCGCCGCGCAGCTTCCAGAGATCTCCAAGCACAGCTTCGAGGAACGACGACTTGCCGGAACCCACACGACCAACGACACAAGCTAGTTCTCCTTTGCGGGCTACGAAATCGATGTCTTCCAAGCAATTTCGGCTCTTATTACGGTCCCATGTAAACGTAGCGTCGCGGACTCGTACAGTTTCATCACCTTTATTTATTGCAGGCTCCTTGGTGAGCACCGCGTCAGGTTGCAGCTCTTCTGCTATCAAATATTCTGTGAGGCGTCCTACAGCTACGGTTGCTTCGATAATTGATGTGATAACCATTGGGAGAATTGCCAGCGGGAAAGATAAAAGATTGAACAAACACAAGGCTGGAAATACAATCTCGGTAGTCAGAGGCTGGTCAGTGGTAAGAACGAAAACGGTGAAGGTAGAGCATGAAACCAAGAAAGGCGTGGTGGACCAGGTAAAATTTGCAACTGCCTGAGCGGCACCAATTTTGCGGAGAGTCTTGAGCTCTAAATCGTTTCGAACGTAGTTAAGTTTCTTCATGAAAGCTTGAGACCAAGCATGTAATTTGATACTCTTCATGTTGTTGAGGATTTCCGTCATGAGTCGCGTCCTCGAGTCCTTGTTCTTCATCTGTCTCTTCTGTAATGTCTTCATCACCTTGGCTACTGCTCCGTTGATGGGGATCATAAGAATCATAGCTCCAACCCCCGCCAGCATGCTGAGGCCTACGAGCTGGTAGAGTGAAGCCATGCAGAGCATGATCTGAAATGGCGCAGACCAAAGCATCTGACCGTATTGCGTCAAATCTTGTAAGCGTTGGGTGTCTACAGCCATGTAATTGACGATGTCTCCCGTTGACTTCGCCGCACGTCCTTCATTAGATAATTTCAATGACTTGACATAAATCATAGCAGTCAAGGATGACTTGACTCTCATCCCAGTCTCAAACGCACGCTGAAAATATTGATGGAGGCAGACTGTCTGGGAAACGGATACGAGGAACATGGCTATTGCAATTGCAACGCCTCGAATTACGGGCTGTGGTTCTCGGCCATCGCCGCGATAGGAGTCGATGAACGAGATTAGTAACCTAAGGAGCTGTGGTTGCACAAAAGATAATGCGTCGCTCAAAGTCTTGATCACAGTGCCGCGAAAATAGGGTCCGCCGAATCCTCGGAACAAAGCCAACCAGAGAGATGGCCGCTTCTTCTCTAATTCGTCAGCCCAGACCTCTTGTAATACTTCTCCAGTGATCTTGGTACTGTCCCTTGTTCTTAGATTCCATAGGTCGTCCTGAGTGAGAAACTGCTTATAACCGTATTTCATCATTGGAGTCATCCAGCTGAAGGTCAGGATACTAAATACATCCGCATATTCGATCGGGCATTCGTCCTCGTCTCCCAGGGCATCGTATGCCGAAAGCTTCTTTGGAACCAGATACTCCAGTGCGAATTCTAGTGTGGCCAGTCCAAAACTGAGACAGAAGGTGACAAAATACAATAGACGATTACGGAAGGCTTGTTGCGAGATAAGGGACCTTAGCTTGACACCGAATGCCATCAACAGAAGAAGCCAGTAGAACAACACCACGCCATTCGCTTGTCGGCTTCGCCAATGCTCGATATATTGAACCGAGCCAATGACGAACAGCGAGCAGAGCGTGATGATGGAGGTCCAAAAACGGAAGTCACCGTACCATAGACCTGGCAAAGCCGCTATCTGAAGACACCCTTGAAGGGCAGTAGTGAACACGAGCACTCCGATGACGGCAAGCTTTGTGTAGAAATGCCAATCTTTACTGACGGATGCGGGAAGTCTCCTTGTCGACAACCACCATACTGCTGCGGCGCCCAGGACGATGCCGAACAGCGCTACGGTGGCGATCCAGACATCAATGAAGCAAGGCGTGAAGTCATATCTTGTGGCACTTAGCGGGCCCCATCCTTCAGAGTTCCCTTGTTTCCGAATAGTTAACAATGCACATCTGGATAAAAGAGGTTCTTTGACTTACCGCATAATGGTTGCTTACTCTGGCCGGGTGACGGCGCGCCCAAGTAATCTGGCCAAAATAGTCGCGGCTCCGAGCCGATTGAAGAGATGACTTCCTGAGCAGAGCCATAGGCCAGCATCCCCGCTGCGGCCTGCTCCGGCACACCAAACATGAGGATCTGCTTTGAGGAGAGCACATTCGTAGATGTCATCCAGGACTGAGAACCTTGAAGATCACCAAAGAGCCTCAGAGGAGGCGATTATCTTCCACACGTATCCTGTCCTACTGGAAGTAATCAATTACGGTTGGACTGAAGCAGAATGTCGGAGCTTATTTCTACAGAAGTCAGTCCGTATCTTGTTTTCATTTACTTCATTTGAAATCCACGAGGGACGGGGCTACGGCTATCTCGGGAACGGAACAAGATCCGTCTAAGCGAGCCAAGCCCGGCTTATCGTTCCTGTAACCGTGGGTGCCCCACTAAGAATCGGCAAGCACTCCTTGGTGGGCCGCACCTCAATCACCAATTCAGTTCAAACACCACATTTTAGGATGTTTTTCTAACCACCACCACAATATTATCAAAACAGCCTCGATTTATATAAATAGCGCGTCAAATTAAAGCTATAAGTGTACTCTATTAATTATATATCGAAAGTTAATCAATTAAATAAGAAATAGTTTTTTTTTTTAAATAACAAGAGAGATAGCTTTTCGAAATCAAAAAATAGTCTTATTAGACAATTAATTAATTAAGTATTGTTATTTAGTAATCTAAAGCTTTAAAACTAAGTACTTATAAGTATTATATATATATATAAATTAACTCGAAGAACAATTAAGAGAAATGTTACGAGATTCTCCCAGAGATATGCAGCCTAGGGTCTGCATAGGGTTAGAGTCTTGACAGACGCACATAGATATCCTGCCCGGGATTACATAGATTGCTCCCTAATTCAACTATTACTACCATCATCATTGCTTATTGCAATACCCTTACAATTTAATAGCTTCAACTATCGATTAGTTCTTCGCATCTATTAGTGCTTGCAAACAATTAAACAAGTCTCTACATTATTCGCTTTACAAACGTCTCTTTGCTAGAGCTTCAAACATCTAAAAGAGTTTTCGCAGCCCTTTTGCTAAGTTTGTCTTATCTACGCACATCTACTAATATTTGCAACAAATTAGGCAAATCACTATTCTACAATAACTTCTTCTACCACTCGCGACGACAATAAGAATAAGAAAATCGATGAAAAATAGTCGTCGATAAAGTCGCTCTTCTTCGAAGAAGATATAGAACGTCAACTCGTTCGTATTGCTTTCGACACTATTATAAACACAATCTTCTTCTTCTCTTTAAAATCGATTATATCAAGCGTTTCGCAATCTCAAATAATCGACATCTATAACTACGTCAACGATCAAATATCCATGGAACTAGAGCGTCAATTGACGAAGTTAAACGAACGTATTGATCAACGTCTAGATTAGAAGCTCAAGACAAACAACTAAAAGCTTGTTGCTTTATTGACGAAGCAATTTAGACGCAATCAAAGCGAAGAACAAGCTACGTCTTTATTTTTTGCAACTACGTTTGTAACTTTTGCAGCTACGTCTTTATCGTCTTCTTCAATAACAATAAGCAAACTACGAGCAAAAGAGATAGACTTCTTCGATTCTAAGTATTAATTAAAGCACAAGACAACTATTGTTGTCGTAATAAATGCGAGCAAACACGTCTTCTATTGCAACGTCTATGTCTTTGTCAATAGACTAAAGAATTTAACTATATAGCATGGCGACAAAATAATTAAAAACGTTGTCGTCGCATGTCTTCGCGACTCTACACTAATATAATATTCTATAAAGCTATCGAATTACACGCGAGATCAACTTCGTTTGCTTGACGACATAGATAATTGATATTATTTTCTAATTAATAGATTCAAGATACGAGCATCTATAGTCTTTGCTTAATTGACGTTGTTTTTCTACACTTTTACCATTATTAAGTATACATCTTCACGAGTATAAATACTACAAATGTTGCATTTGATAAAGGTCGTCGACATTACTTCGACTTACAATTAACTTACTTTAATTTGGAATCGCTTTTACGTTTAACTAAGATGTAATTTTTTAGAACTTGCGTCGCATACGAAGCTCAAAGACTTTCTTAAATAAATAGATAATCGTACGTTTATTTGACAAAAAATGGCGAACTTCTATCGTGTCGCATCGTTGTCGTTGTCGCAATCGTTCTACAATTATCGTCCTTCGCAACATTAATCCTTCTACAATTGTTCGTCGTCGCATCAATTCTCTTACAAATCACAAAATCAAAAGGCAAACAATCTCTCTATACGATTTCTAGTTAATGGTAGCAAGTCCTAGATCTATCTAATCGACGTTGAGCTTGAAGGCTATGTGTTTTACATCGAAGAACAATTGAAACAAGACGATTAAGACAAAAAATACATCGAAGAAGAAAATTAGACATATTTGAGATAATTAGAAGGTCGAATTTTGAGCACCTAAAAAGATATGTTTTAGGTTTATTTCTAAATTTGTCTTTGGGGATTTCGCAAGAATGAGACGCGCTTAGCTACCCAAAAGAACGCGTTTTCTTAGACTTCTCATCATGCATGTTTTTGCCATGGGATCATA
>JAABUW010010607.1_pt1 | contig 10214 bp, 9 predicted proteins | sample 5560081 | NCBI WGS metagenome assembly JAABUW01 (sample SAMN10711882, study PRJNA513363) | rock metagenome | isolation source: Antarctica rocks | place: Antarctica: Victoria Land, Knobhead sud | reverse complement strand
TACATAACATACGCAAAGGTACCTCAGCAGATCTGTTGTGGTCGGCTTGGCATTCAGCTCCATGAGCAGGGACCTAACCCGGCAACCCTGAGCCCTCAAACAGAATGCAGTGCCCAATCCAATTTCTTTTTAACACCTTGGATGGATGTTGCACCCATAACCAAGAGTGGCCCTGTGGTGACAGTGCAGGCACAGTCTCTTGGACAGCGCTTGCCACCATTGTGAAGACGCCCTCCATGGCTGTTGCAATGGTTGTTCTGGGGTCCCTTGGGACTGCATGCAGTGATGTGGTGGTGGACTCCATAGTGGTGGAAAGGTCTCGCGGGGAAGCTCAGGTGTGCACCAGCATCCATTTGTTGTTGTAAATATGGTTTGACAACAGAGGCAGAACTGCATGTCAACGTGGCACTTGCTGGTTGTGTTTGTAACTGAGGCAACCACTCATTTGTTCTTCTAACAACAGTTTGACCACAAAGGCAGAATTGCATGGCAATGTGGTAAGTGCTGGTTGTGTTTGTACTGATGCAACCAACACGTCCATGGCAGAAAAGCTGGGACCAATTCTTACTGAGTCATGATGTACACATTTGCTTTGGGACACACAAGCAGCATGCAAAACCAGCATGGGAATAGTTGGCAGATTTCCCAGTTCTCATGTGCTGACCTGGCCCAGGTTTGTATTGCTTGGCCCTGCACATAAATGCTTTCCTTGTTGTCGGTTCCGTTTCAGGTTCAGCTCAGCATTGTACAGCATGCCAAGATTGTTCTAATCAGTCTGATGGGCATCGCTAGCAGTGGCTAGCAGTGCAAGTGCCTATTGCAGCAGCAATACTGCCAATGCGCCTGTGGTTTCCAGGCACATTTTAGGCCTGACGGTGTCTTCCCCCCCTCACCCCCATCCCCCCCCCCTTCTTTTCCCCAGCACCAACTCTACCTGTCCATGCTGACAATACTGGCAATGATGAATGGCCATCTTTGCCCTGTAGAGCACAGCTGGGTCTTTACAGTCCCTATGCTGGGCCTCATCAGCAGTGGGGGGCATTGCCAGCGCCTACTTCAGTGGGGCCCTTGTGGATGCATATGGGCCCCGGGGCGTTTTTGGCCTGACAGCCCTGTTTCCCCTGATGGTGTCCCTGTCAGCTGTCTTCATTTCAGAGCAGCCGGTCGTCAGCAGTGCAAGGCATAAGCGTGACTCAGGCAGTGGTGAACAGGACGAGGCAGAATCAGGTAGGGCTGCCCCAGGGCCTGCATGCATCAGCCCTGTGGCTGTGTACCTTTGACTTGTGCTGGTGCCTGCTTGCCTTGAGGCTGAGTGAGAAACAGGCACCATCACTGAGCATCAGGTGTGGTATCCCATTGTGCATGTGTGTTTCTGTCATCAGCATGATGCCAAAGGAAGGTTCATGTTCTCATTGCCTTCCTGTAAGAATTAACCCATGACCTCCTGCTGTGACACCACAACTCTTCTTACTAACCTGAATTCCATGCATGCACAGGTCTTGATCTATCTCCTGACATTGCTTTCAGATAGCCATCTCAGTTTGATTGCTGATAAACATCATAAGATTGGTTGCTTATCCATGGCAAACACAAAACACTGGCTGAGTGACTGGTGCAGGAGGCCTGCTTGCAACAGAGGTGTTGGCTCCTCCAGAGGTGATGAAGAAGAGGCTGGCCAGCCAGGTCAACGCCCTATGGGGTGCTATCAGGCAGCGCAGCATCTTCCTGCCGGCAGTCTTCGTCTTCCTCTGGCAGGTAGGCACTTTGCAGCAAAGGCAGTGTGTGCATGTCAGTTGTTAACTGCAGCATGTATATTTGGGTTTGGATGATTACCCCTGGGGGTGCAACTTTCTTTTTGCCAGGGTCATATACTGCTGTATATTGTACAGAGAAGTCATATTGCTGGTAGGGCAGCTGTTGCCCACCAGCAGTATCTGTTGCAAGGCAAGTAAAACCCCTTGGCGAGATGCTTAAGATGCAAAGACAGTGAGCTGCGGTCTAGGCATGGCAGTTCCAGCTGACAAGCACAAACACATAAGGGGATTGTCCAGCATTTCAGCGTCAAGTGTAAGTTAACTGTACTGACCGAACAAATAAACAATGGGAAGACAATTGAACCTTCTTCTCTGGACAAGTCTAACAGGAGAACAATATTTTGCATTAAGTAAAGGATTTTGATTCTGACAGCAGCTGCCTCTGTGCATTGGATGTGAGCCAGGCATGAGTCTATGTATGAATATAGGTAGGGTTCAGGGTTATGCATGCAAGCACATCAATGCAGTCAGGCATAAAGCAGCTTCTTGATTAAAATATTCAGAAACAATACTTTTTGTAACATGGGGTGTGGAAGTCATTCTGTGTTTGGCAAAAATAACAAAGGATAGGCATGGTGCTCAAAATCACCTAAGTCGTCTCGCTGAGCTGCAGAGCCATTTTCTGTCGAGCAGAACATGCAGTCCCACTGCCCATGTATGTACAGCATGATCAAATGTTTGACAACTTCACAGCACTTTCTGAGTACAGTGCTCATCATGGCAGCAGTCTGTCAACACCTACAAACATGTTTTGTCAGCGGCTCTTAACCATGTTCTCATCAAGATGCGGCAGACCATCAGGGCCAATGCCAAGTGTTGGCAGCACAGATGCTCCAGCTGGGTTGGAGTCACACTCAGTTTTATGTTCTGCAGTGACACCCATGTAGTGATGCCCATATTTCTGATTATGCAGTGATACTCATGCATCAGTTCTCATGTTGCTTGTCATGCACACAGGCTACCCCATCAGCAGACACAGCGATGTTCTTCTTCCAGACAAATCACCTACACTTCTCAGCAGAGTTCCTGGGCCGAGTCAGGCTGGTTGGCAGCATAGCCAGCTTAGCAGGAGTGGGCACCTACAACTACTTGCTGAAGGCTGTCCCCTTGACAAAGATGTTCTTCTGGACTGCTGTGCTGGGTACTGGTCTGGGCTTGACGCAGCTCATTCTCATCACAGGTGCTGCTTCCTCATCAGACCTTGCTGCCCTCTCATCAGGCCTTGCTGCTTCCTCATCAGGCCTTGCTGCTGTTACGTCAGGCCTTGCTGCTTTCTCATCAAGCGTTGCTGCTTTCTCATCAGGCCTTGCTGCTCCCTCATCTGGCCTTGCTGCTTCCTCATCAGGCCTTGCTGCTTCCTCATCTGGCCTTGCCGCTTCCTCATCAGGGAGGACCACACACACACACACACACACGCACGCACGCACGCACGCACGCACGCAAGCAGAAATGTGAAAGGTTACATCAGTGAAACGCTGTGCTGACCTACCCACGCATGTGAAAATGCTTGAAATGCCTGGCTTTGACACATAACAGCAGAACTGTGATTCGGTATAGCATTGCAATGCTGTGTTCTTGCATCAATGCATGTAGAGGTGCAGTACATCCAGCTGAGCTGCTTGCAACAATGCGTGTGTAGGCATCAACCACCAGTGTGTAGATAATGTGTGAAGAATGTTTGAACAACGTGTGAACAATGTGTAGACAGTGTGTAGACAATGTGTGGACAATGTGTGGACAATGTGTAAACAACATGTAGGCATCAATCAGCAGTGGGGCCTCAGCAATGAACTCTTTGTGCTGGGTGACTCCTTAGTGCTCACAGTCCTGGGTCAGGTTTCCTTCATGCCAGTGCTGGTGCTAGCTGCGAGGCTTTGCCCAGAGGTACAGCACCACTTGAATGCCATTCACATATGCTTGCACAGTTTGCGGTATTGTTGCATGATTTGTTCTGTTACCTCAATTTACTGCTTAGCAAACGGTCCTGAAACTTCTACTATGCTTCCTGTTTTGGCCAACAGCTTGGATGGATCATGCTTTATGCATGGTTTATGCACATCTCCCATGTGCAGCAGCAGCAGCAGCAGCAAAAAAATGCGAGGAGACAGTATATTTGACACAGGTGCATCGCACATCATCTCTATTGCTGCACAGGGAGTTGAGGCCACGCTGTTTGCCACGCTGATGAGCGTGCTGAATGGTGGAGCTTTTGCTGGGTCTACATTAGGTGCTCTACTCACAAAATCATTTGGGGTCACATCAGAAGACTTCACCAACCTGGCGCCGCTTGTAACCGTATGTACACTATCTTCACTGTTACCATTACCTTTGCTTAGGATGCTGCCACAAGGTAGTACCACTGAGCAGATACAGTCGAACAATGATCAAGAGTCAGAATCTGCTTAGTCCTATAGGGGCTAGCGATGCTGCAGTCCGTTTGTGGTCTGCTTGCAAGTGCTGTTTGATGTGTATATCAGATGTCAAGCTGTACTTTCCGTTTTCATGCTATTTTAATGCGCTGAATGCATGCTGCTGGGCAGTGCTGGCTGCTGTATGATCTTAGTGCTGCTTGCCCAACACCAGTACATGGTTTTTTGACAATCCTGGCAACCCCTGTGAGAGTCACCGCACATCGCGTCACAGATGGTATGCACACCATGTGGAAACACAGGGAAGCGAACAACGCACGTATTGAGCCCAGTTTGCGTGGCGCGCCTGATGTCGTGAAGTGAATAGAGATAGCAGCGAGGTTTCCAAAAACCATTTAGACAGCTCATACCTACAATGTGGGCACAAGACTGCACACAATTGCACAGTATGAAGCAGGAGGTGTGCTGCAAAGAATGCTGAATCATGTATTGTCTGCATCAATGGAGCTGTAAGCAATCAGTTTCATGATTTGCATCAGAGCAGCCTGCATCATCTATGTACAAAAGAAGATTGCTGCTTTGAAGGGCAACGCCTGCTCAGTTGTGCAAGCACTGCTGTGACTAGGGTATGATACGCCATCTGCCATACAAGCTTGAGTCAGGCCAGATTCAGCTAGGCTAGCTGTCATTGATAAATCGCATTTACACAGCCATGCCTTGTTTACAGGCCAGAAGATGATGAGCCTTCATACCGACCACATGAGGCTGTGGTTTTGTTCCCTTCTGCCGCGGTGTAGGTCCTGCAGTAGAGCAGACGTGTCAGTGCATCCCCTACAACCTCAGATGCTGCCATTTCCTGGAGCTATTGCTGTTCAGGCACACATGCTTGGGTGCCTCATTCTGCAAAAGACATGGCATCAGCTCCCGTACCAACATTGCAGACCCTGATGGGCACATAAGGGGCAAGATGGCCCCCACTTTCCCCAGCTGTGGATTGCAATTGTCCTTGAACAATTATGTATTCGTTCATTATGCCTCTCTGCCCTTCAGTGTTGGCATTCAGGTCTTGTGCAAGTTGGGTCAGTTTGCTAGGCCTTTGGGGAACAATGGCACAGGCTGCTACCACCACGTTGCAGATGATGGCCACTTTTCACTTGCCACTACACCTGACTGACATCTTGACAGCATGCCTGTCAGGGCAATGGGAGCTGCCAGCTGCATTTGCCTTTCAAGAGTGCCTTTCAGCACTGCCTCAAGGCTTTTCAGGATTGCCAGCTAGAAGCAGGTGAAAGTGTGGCAGCTTTACCTTTGCAGGGCGATGGCAGATGCTCCACCACCACCATTGCAAAAGTTGGGAGCCAGCCACATTTGCCTTTACAGACTCCCTTTCAGCATAGCCTCAAGGCCTTTCAGCATTGCCAGCTAGAAGCAGGTGAAAGTGTGGCAGTTTTACCTCTGCAGGACTATGGCAGATGCTCCACCGCCACCATTGCAGATGGTGGCCACCCCTGACTTGCCGTTATGCCGGTCTAGCACACTGAGCAGTCGCACTATAATGGCTGCCCCTGAGGCTCCTATGGGATGCCCTAGGGCCGTTGCCCCTCCATGCACATTCACCCTGCATCCAACCCTTGCTTAAGCCCAAACAGCAGCCATGCAAGTTGCAATGGGAACTCTTGGCTTATCACCAAGGATGACAGGCCAGGCACACAAGCAAAATGCATCATGATGCCCCTCCTGAGGCCCCTATGGGGTGCCCCAGGGTATTTGTCCCTCTGTGCAGATCCACCCTGCACCTAAGCCTTAGTTGAGTCCAGAAGGAGCCATACAGCTCGCATCAGGGCCTGGATTGTTGCCAACAAGGATGATGGGCACATCACACGTAGAAGCTGCACCGGCAGCTTCCGAGGGTCCTGTCAGGTGCCTCAGGACTCTGTAGGAGTTCATGGAGGACAGCTGACTTTCAATGAAGCAGCACCCTGTGACAGCGAGACCTCCCGTGTTTACATGCATAGCATTTGGCAGCTGCCTGAGAGGGCGCTGCTTGCCCTGGGCTTACCTGGCAGGACTTTGACCAAGCAGCTGCTGACTCAGGAGTCACAGAACAGGCTTCCCTGGTATCCCTTTGGCTCACATTTTGCAGAATGTAACCTTGTGAACCTCAAGCAATGCCATGTAGCGTTACTCACAACAGCGGTGACAGAAACCCTTGGCTTACCTGTCAGGATTCAGGCCAAGCAGCTGTTGATTGACTATGTCCACCACAGAGAAGGCTTGGTTGATCTCCCAGTAGTCCACATCTTGCTGCTGCATGCGGGCCCTTGCCAGGGCTATTGGCACTGCTAGGGCAGGGCTGGTTGAGAAGTCCTGGGGCTGTTGCGCTGCATCTGCGTATCCCCTTATGTGTGCCAACACCTACACAGAAAGCGCTGATGTTGACTCAAGCAGCAATAAATTTTGCGAAGAGCAGTTGGACTGGGTAACAGGAATGCATTGGAGGAGGTGTTCCTGGCAGATCTGAGTTGGCGAGACATCAGCAAAGTCAGTGTAAGGGCTACAAGTCTGCGAGGCAATGCTGCCAGCTGGAGCAGGGCATCAGACTGAGCTCTGAAGGGTTTTGTCAATTTGCCCTGAGGAGGGAACAGCAACACCTTTGAGGGCATAAGGGCTGCCAGGAGTTACCAGTTGTCACCCTCTCCACAACTAACTTTCCAATAGGTTCTGCAGCGTCTACTACCCGAGGGGACAAGTGACTCACCCTGAGGCCCAACTCTGATGCCCTCTCAGCAGACACCAAGACCAGGGCTGCTGCGCCATCAGCAATGATGGAGGAGTTGCATGATTCTTGGAACAGGTTATGCTATGTCTTCTGTGTGAGGGGACAAAATCTACTCATGAGGAGACACGCAGCTCACCCTGAGGCCTAACTCTGAAGCCCTCTCAGCAGACACCAAGACCAGGGCCGCTGCGCCATCAGCAATGGTAGAGGAGTTGCCAGCTCTTACAGAGCCCCACAAGTCACTTATGAACAGACTCTGCAGAGTCTACTACATGAGGGGACCAGTGACTCACCCTGAGGCCCAATTCTGAAGCCCTCTCAGCGGACACCAAGACCAGGGCTGCTGCGCCATCAGCAATGATAGAGGAGTTGCCAGCTGTTACGGTGCCCCCGTCCGTTACAAAAGCTGGCGGTAGGTTGCGCAGCTTGTCTGGTTTGACCTTGAGCAAGGCTTCATCAGTCATGACTGAACTAGTCATTGCGCCCTGCTTGCCTGGCACTTGCACTGGCGTGACCTCCTGCAGTGTACCAGTGTAGTGCGCTGGTGTAATTACTTGTAAGGCACTAGTGTTACGTTATGTAAGGCATTTGTGTTACGTTATGTAAGGCACTAGTGCTACGTTCTGTAAGGTACTAGTGTTACGTTCGGTAATGCACTTCTACGACTCCTGGTAATTACGTTGGAGGAGGTTCCTGTGACGCACACTGGCTGTGATTGTGTGAGCCATGGTCCTGATAATCATAATAATATTCAAACGCTTTCCAGCTCATGATGAGCTAGGTACGTGCAGGTCATGGTCCTGAGCTGCAAGGATATGTTAGCTTGAGCATTTTGTCATCATGTATGCAGTGAGCAGTTGTTCTTGCTTACTTGGCATGTCCTACAGCATTCAGGTTGCATGTGAGTGACTTGTGACTGTGACAGATGAGGGTTAAGTGCCAGAGCTGCGCCTGGCAAAGCTTCCAAGCACACAGCTGGGTGTCACAATATGCACGTCTTATTAGATGTTCCAATGTCAATATTGCGTGATTTCTGAAGTCCTAGCACAGTAAGCCAAGCTGATGTACTGTGAGGTCGCTTGCAGTCAAATGCAAAGAGCATAAGTTTTGCTGTTTGGCATTCATGGGGCTGCATAGAACATCGCAGAAACACAGCTTTGTAGACCACCTACAATAGACAGAACCTGGATCAAACATATAGCTGACCCAGTCACATGGGCAAGTTGCACCGTGATTGTAGCCACAGTGAACCTTTACCATCATCAACCAGTGAGGCTGTGTGGCAAGTGAAAGACATGTGGATGGTAAACAGGCTCCAGAAATACAGTATTTTGTATTGTGCACAGGACTGATGTGCCAGATTAAACCTGCTTGTGTGTCTAAAAGATGTGGCAGTACCCTTGAACATCTGATGAGGGATGTAGGGCCTGGTCTTTAAATCTAGTTACATATCATGTGTAAACTCATTTACTATTCTTGTTGTGATGACAGGCGGAGGTTTCGGCACATAGGTTCGGTCACAGAATGAATTGTTATGTATATAACATTGCGTTGTTGTGCGAACATGCCTGTATGTACAATACTGTGAACAAGTGCATCATGTCTGACAGTGACAGTATGACACTCTACCATGCCTGTTGCGCCACTCATGGCCGCTTCATTAGCTCTCCTGAACGTCTCTAATGCATGATCATCCTGCTGAGCTCGGCTGATCCCATACTTCTGCGCACATGACTCAGCACACTCGCCCATGTGCTGATCTACATGAGGGTCCCAGAGGCCATCATGGATCATGCCATCCAGCAAGGTGCCATGACCTAGCCTGTAGCCTGATCTGGCTTTTGGCAGGTAGTATGGTATATTGGACATGCTCTCCATGCCTCCAGCTATGACTATGTCATGTGTACCTGATGCCATGACAGTGGTAACAATACACTGTTTATGATAATGATTACTTTCGCCAATTATATCAGTACATGAATACAACAATATTGATGATGCCACTAGTGACAGTTCCCAAGACTCTAGTAATGATACTGGTAATGAGACTCGGTCAGTAGTAAAAATGACAGTGGTGGAGACGTTCAGTCTCTGGGAATGATACTCAGACAATGGTAGTCTCAATCTGTAGCCTGATGACAGACATGAAGGTCTGGATGTCAGTGTCAGGTCAAGTATGCAACCCAAGCCCTGTCCAAAAAGACACTACTCTGCTGCACTATGCAACTGGTCAATGTGTCACTACAGAGAAACACTTATGCATAAAAGATGCAGGATAAAGACTGCAGCATGTGGTGATTGTGACCTTGTCAAAGTTGACTACTATATGCCGTGACGCCAACATGACCTCACCTGTCTGTATACTCTGTGCAGCTAGCATAATCGCCTTCATGCCTGATGCGCACACTTTGTTGACTGTAGAACAGACTGTGGTTGGTGGTAGACCTGCTCCCAAGGCAGCTTGCCGTGCTGGCGCCTGTGCCCCATAGACCAAGTGTCACTTGCATAGCTCCTGAGTGCTGTGCAGAAGATCTGCAGCGGTTTTGCTTTGACTTTCTCAAGCTGCTTTTGAGATTCTTAAGCTGCCTCTGACTTTCTCAAGCTTTGACTATGCTTGACAGCAGCAACTTGCTGTACATGTGTCAGCAGCATGGTATAGTGGTTCGTTTCATGCTGTCATACAAAACAAACCAAAACATTTTCTAGTAGTGCAATGCATGCTTGAGATATCAGGCTGAGCTATGCGCAGGGCGCAATGCTGGAACTGCTGTGATCCAACATGCATTGCAGTGATAAGACCCCAAATGGCATAGGCTTGTGGGGCTTGCAGTGGTCAAAGCCCTTACCTGGCCCAGTCCAGCACTTATGACATTGCCCATGATGACCTCCTGCACATGGGAAGGGTGCAGGCCAGCTCTCTCCAAAGAAGCTGCATGCAATAAACAAACATACATATGTACACTGTGTCTGCTATGTTGCAACTAGATGTTGTGTAGCTGTTCAGGTGCAAGAAAGACCAGAGCTAAGGCTTCAGCGATACCTTTGATGGCCAGTGACCCAAGATGTGTGGCGGACAGTGGTGCTAAGGATCCTTGAAACGCTCCAAAGGGTGTGCGGACTGCTCCCACGATACAGACATCTGCAGACAGCAGTGATCACTGAAGAGGGAAACGCGATTTTGGTCGCTTTCGGACAGACCAGGCCGTTCACTAAAGCTGTGAAGTGCTGCATAGATGGCAGCTTGTTTGAACA
>JAABUW010010606.1_pt1 | contig 10214 bp, 10 predicted proteins | sample 5560081 | NCBI WGS metagenome assembly JAABUW01 (sample SAMN10711882, study PRJNA513363) | rock metagenome | isolation source: Antarctica rocks | place: Antarctica: Victoria Land, Knobhead sud | reverse complement strand
CTCTGGAGAGGTTTGTTTGCTAAGAACATGCACTGCTCTGAAGCTATACTTCTCGCGGGCGATCTCCATCTTGTTGCAATTCTTTTTATCGGTAGCCTCTTGGTCATCTCCTGCTGTAACATTGTTGGCCATAACGAGGTTCTCTCGGGCTGATCCTACTTCCGCAAAGACGGATTTCTGGGACGAAATCGTGGCCATTTCCCTAATTCACCGGCTTTCCGAACGTCTTGTTTCAAGGCCAGGTCGTGGACGATCGATACTGTCGTAGAAGTTGCCAGCTTTTATCTAGCCGCACTATCAGCCAAGTGTCATAATCTATGTTCTGCAAGAAGCTTGTGGCTTACCAGCGCAGGCAATGAAGCTCCAATATAGATCCTTCTTGATACGAGATTCTTTGTTGACACAGTATTACTTGTCGATTGTGATGCTGGCTTGGCTCTGGACACGAAGACAGCTGCATGCTACCAAGGACTGATTGGCATGGCCTTGGCCGTAGGTGCGTCAAGAAGAGTGCTAAGATATAATATTGGTGGTTCGGTCGATATATAAGAAGGATGAAAAGTTCGGATGGATATCTTCCTTTATATAAGGAGCTACACCTTGACGGAACATTCATCGCGAGCTTCATTGAGGTTCTGCAAAATTGCCCAGCGGATGAATTATACAGAAGAAGACATGAAGTCCGATGTGTCGTTATCTATAAAGCTCGCGATGAATGTCCAGTCAGATGAAGAATGAAGTGTAAGATATAGGAGATGGGATGAAGTTCGATGTGTTGCTATTGGTGCAACTTCATCAGGGGTATATATATGTATAAGAAACATTGGAATCCAGCATGACCGTGCCAGATGACATTCACAAAGCGGAAATGGTAATGCCAGACAAACAATTGTCAGCCATTCACAAGTGTGACATTAGGCAGTCAGCTGCTTTCTTGGAATCACAAGTCTATAACATAGGCAGCCAAGTCAATATTTGCTTCTAGCACTCTCGAGGCTACAGGTCTCTATAACCTCTGGCGTTATTACTGATGGCGAACATTAGCCCCATAGTATACTTATAAGGGTGGTAAGATATGATGGGAGGAAATTTGCTGTACGAGGATTCAAGAGCTCCTTTTTCGGACCCAGCAATAGGGTAATCGATGTCCAGCGAGGTCCAAAAGTAGCTGCAATCACCTCGGGCACCGTGTGGATGTACTCTACCATACATAGGAGACTGTTCGGTGCTGGATACCAACTCTACTATGAGGGCCTCGGGGAAAGCTTCCGCCACCGTGCAGCAATACAACCGAAATCTTTCAATGGAAAAGGCCTCTTACCTGATCTTTACAGGTTCAGACTTGAGTAGGCGATGGATGTAATCAGGGTTTGGCGTTCATTGATCTATAAGACTGATCTATGAGACTGACGGGAAGACATTGAGCCACTCTTGTGCACTTGAGATCATGAGAACGTTACATTGTGGGAAAGGTGCGTTTCGGCAGCGTGATTCTCGGTCATACGAGTTTAGTGAGATCTCATCTGCGACGATGTGGGAGTCACGGTTGCCTTTGATGGACTTCACCTTGTTGGGTGCTCGGAAGTAGATGTATGCTCAGTGTCTAGTCCTGATCCCAGTAGGTTTTGCCCCCAAATCTCTGGTCTCATATCTTAGTAGCAGATGCGGCATTAATGATATCTTCCAATGTCGCGATATCCTTCCTTCCCTCACTAAACCATCGTTCTTCTTGCCCTTTCTCTAGTCTTCTTCGCTATACAATCATGGTTCTCACATGAGAGGAAAGTCAGCGGACGGTAAGATGTCCAGCTGGCAGTGCATTCGAAAGAAGGAGAGCCGTCTGTGCATCTTTGCTGTCATCCCACACTGTCGTTTCGTGGGCTCGGGCCATCGCAATTTTCCTGCAGGTCTCATGAAGGCAATCTTCCAACGTTGTCATTGCGCCAGACCTTACTCGCAGTGAGCCCAGAGCTACAACCGCGATCTCGACCACAGGAAAGTCGATCAGCCCTGCTATGAGTCTGTCAACCGGGTGATATGGCAATAGAGCATCGAGGAACAGCTGCAGCTTCTTGATCGTGAGCTGAATCGAAATCCGCAACTGTGAAATCCAGAGCTCAGAATTGGCATGCGGGTATCGGAGTCGCTTGTGATAGTTGATACAGCCCGGACTCAGAAGGAAGGTATTTGTCCCGTAAAGCATTTGCACTACCTCATCGTTGATTTGGCGGCATGTGGACAGCAACGCCAATGCTTCTGGCTTCGTGCAGTACAACGTCGGGCGTTGCAAAGCCCATGTCTTGGGACCTTGGGTCAATTGCAAGGTCTCTCCCGCGGGGTACATGCGATTGTAAATCTCTCGCCGGATGTCGTAGGGTGCCCGAAGCAGATGGCAGACCTCAGATGGTTGAGGTTTCTCGGCGACCCCAGAAGAGCCAGATTGCTTGTCGGCCTTCCTAGAATAAGGTCAGCATACGACGGTCGCTGTTCTCAATAACGGTGAGCTTACTCTTGTTGTCCTGGCACTAACGCGAAGATTTTTGTCGAGGAATCTGGGTATCCGCTACACACTGTTAGAAATTGGTGGTAACTTTGTCCGGATTGATTAACGTACATCGGCAGAGTCTGACTATTGCCACCCCAAAGGAATATCAGTCCGCTCACATCTTCGTCCTTCATATCGGAATTCAGGATAGGAAGCATTGTGCCCCTGAATCTGAACGGCTCTCAATCTCAGTATGTCCTCGAGCTCGTGGTATGGTTGCTCGGTCGGTAGCGCTCAGATTTCAATGAACCCCTGGACGAGAAGGAATAGAGACGATAGTGAAGGAGTCAAGTATGAGAGGAAAGGCAAGGATCTTGGAATGCTAAGGGTATTCCGAGCTAGAAGGGTCAAGGGGCACTGGTGCGGTTAGAAGAGGAGGTTGTTGGTATATCAAGGAAGTTGGATGATAAGGATGCAAAGGAGGAAAGATTTAGAATCAGGAAAACGATATATATATGTATATCCTGCGGTATGACTTCATCTCGTCGTTCATCATCTGGTTCACCCAGGCTCAAGGCAGAACGTCTAAGGCTGGTGAATAATGAGACGCAATGAAGGCTGACTCGTCTGAAGGCATGCAGCTTCACCCTTATCGATCAGTCGATGAATTAATGGTGTTGATGGCAAGGCAAGCTTTGTGGAAATGCAAGAGAGATAAAGTATGTTTATGGTCTGGGATCTATGATGGTAAAGCTTTGTTACTTAGTCACAAGTCCGTGACAGGTATCTTCCATCAAATCGTCCTTTCCTATATCACATGACCTTGGCTTTGAGGACTTGCTATCGTGCGAGTACTTCATCAAGTAGAAGCACACCAAGCTAATCTCGCACGAAAAGATGAATATAATTAAGATTACTGAAATTATCAATTAGGTCTCCGTGGTCGAGCAGCAGTAAGAAAGGAACACGCATTTGCAACATCTAAGTCAACATGCAATGGTTCCTGAGTAAGGTTGTGGGTTCGAATCTCCCGGTACCCTAAAGGAGTGATCTGCCGCGGGTGGAGATGGGAAACCTTCTCCATCATCTGGTCTTATCTCTTCTCCACGGGAACCGCTTGTCTGGTGATATGCAAGGTCTCGTTCTGATCAAGTAGCTCAAGTGACAGCATCACGTGATCATGAAAACTCTTGGGAGTAAGCGAGGGTGGCTCTATAATGGCCTTTCTCTCGACTGCGGCCTTGACAACAACAAATAACGCATGATGCCAGCTAGCCATTCACATTGAGGTATCGGATTTTGGCTTATCACAGATTCGAGACTTCATAAAGGCGGAAACTTGCATATCTGGCAAGTGTTGCTAGCAGAACAGCTCTGTATATCACAGATTTTCAACACTTTGTAATATGGTTACTTTTCTGGGTCATAAGCCCTGAATTCCATTCAATATCAACTCTTTCACGCAAATGACCGACCGACGCAAGAATCCCAATATCCTTCAGAGGCATCGAGACAGTATAAATATCTGATGTGTCTCTCCGATACTCTGAGCAAGTGACATTCCCTGACAGCTTGCCTTTGTAGCTCAAACACTCCTTGGCTAAGCGGTCTGTCATCATTTGTCTTTGCCCCTTTCCATTGGTTGCTGAGCAAACAGTGTACCATGCATAGGTAGACAAGGGTAATAATATTCCTCGAATGAGTCATGCGTCACTGTTACTTATATTCACGCCACTCTGATCTGGTCCAGACAGCGTTCTAATCTGGAGAGAGTGTGGTGGTGCTTGCTTCTGGGAGAACCCTCCCTGCTATATACGGAGGAAAAGCGCGGTATGGTATAACACAAGTCAATCTATCCCATCCGACGGCAAGAAGTGGCGCAGCCGTCACTCAATCCCTAAAGAAATACTGTATTACTGACCTGACAAAGAGGTGATCCATCGAGAACGAACCGTAGCCAGGAAGTGCGAGAGTCCAGCTTTCCCAGTCGCAACGCTCAACTCAGGCTTTTCTTTTGAAGTTAAGAAAGATTGCATAGAAATACAAGAGTTCATGGCGCTCTTGACTCATCTTCCAGAGTTGATTGTACTCGTGCACAAAAGAGAATTGATGTATGGGTATCTGATGCTGGACCGTGCTAAAGCTGTTGATCGGTAGCATTAGTCGTCGTACTTGTGCCTTACCTTACCTTTTGCTTTAAGGTTCATCACCGGGTGACGTCACAGTCTCTATCTTTTTTCAGTCTAGCCTTCACTGGTCTAGGGCGCTGCCGGCAACATCGTCCGAACATAGTAGTGAGCTTAGTACTTATCTGCATGTCCTTTTGGCATCTTGAAATGTTGCCTTATCTCAACCTACTCCTCAAATTACCGGGTTGAGACGATGTATTACGCCAGCGAAAGTGTATCCCGTTTCTCCTTTCCGCGCTTGGGTGCTTTGAGATGGCACACAGCTGATCAACCATCCATTCGCCACCGTAGCGGAGCGTTCTTCGTGAAGCGTCACGAAACAGCTGCATAACATCTTCGCTCCCGCGTCTGTCTACGTGGCCTTTCAGTTGCGATCTTTGAAGATGCAAAGCACCATGCCAGGAGGCGTAATGAGAAAAGAAGACACCCAGTCGACCATTGAACCAGCGCCATTAGGAATCGAACCTAAAACAAGTAATCAAATCCCTAATCACATGATGCGCTTCACGCAACATAACATTGTTCAGTGCAAACGGTGATGTGTATTTACGAGTTAGGACGAGAATTGAAGAGGTGGAAGAGGGATCGAACGATCCAATGAGTATTATGGGATGAATTTGATCTTTTTTGGCTTGCTTGATTGATACTCCCGATGAAAAGTGCCGTTCTGGGCGGACGACATTATCTTGGGCGGAGGGAATGATTGTCTCCTGGTCATGATGGGAGACTGCTTCATATTACTTACGCTGGCGAACTCCTGCCTACTTGTTTCCGCTCAGCCATGACGACAGATCACTGTCTGGCGCCTGAATTCATATACTATATTGTCATCCCCTGAGAGGACGCAGTGTAAAACGGTCGATACGGACGACATCTGAAACAAGGCAGCCTCTACCACGGAGCTGGCCACAACAGGGTTGATGAGCCAGCTCGACAAACATACACCAAAACCTCAAGTTTTGCTTACACCAACCTTTTGATGCGCCGGGAAGGTCTTACTACTCGCGCTCAAACGAGATTTGGCTAGCTGACTCAATCTTCGCTAGTATCAAGCTGAGCCCGCTATCGAATCCTAGGTCGAGTTTTCTAGTCTAATACATCTGTCGTCGGATGCCTGATGGTCTTCTAGCCCACGCACATGTCTTCTCTCTCTTGAAATTGCTGCAATCATATACTATATGCACTCCCGGATTGCCATATCCATCGTCGTGGCGCTCATCATTATGATAGCAGCAAACGTTTTGAGCACTTTACATGAATGATTATCGCTGAAGTTCGGGCCGTAGAATTCGCGCGTCGTGCTTTGGCATGCAAGCTTATTAGTTGAGTAATCTCCTCCCAGATCCGGCTATGGCTGCATTTGGTTGACTGTCGCGGACGTATCCTCAACGATTCAATTGTCTCGTTATCTGCGGCAATATCAATGGTTTTTCGCCTACGCCCAACCAATTCGCGTTTTCCTCCTTCTTTCTTCGGTCGAGATATGTTATATAATTACAGTCTATCCTATGCGACACTAAACATATCCCTGGAGATACCTCAATTCTGGCATTGACACTCTCGAGGTACGGCTCACACTGACCATAGATAAAGGTCGAAGTCTCGTCCTCTTTGTCAACGATCTTGGACTCAACCCGATAGTCATCCCTCGTTCAAAGCTCGCTTGGATTCTTTATTTCCCATTAACCTCTCAAGATGCTGTTCTTCTTCAAGATGCTATTATTTGCAGTCGTGTTTTCTATTACTGCTGCTTACTCAATCCCTCCGCGACTGGCGATCGATGGTAAGCTTGGGAGAACAAGTCATAATGCAAGCAGTCATAAACATTGGAATCACAATGCACATTGGGATCAACACCCACATTGGAATCAACAACTACATTGGAATCAGCAACCACATTGCCCAGTAAAGCAATTCTGGAACCCCAACTTCCCTAAACCCCAGGACTGGGTGGAAAATAATGTTGATGGTTGGCTTGATACGTGGTTCACCAAAAATTCAAAAGAAATCAAAGGCCTGGGATTCGCCAAGGCATGGGGTCTATGGGCACTCGGAACTCCTGATTTCACTTGCCACTATGACGGCTCGACTAGCAACTGCGACTTCCAGGCCTCCTGCGACAATCGAGCGCTGAATGGCAAAGGTAAGGACCTTCGACAGGCCTACTATGTGACAGAAGCGGTGGTGCGTAAGTAACTTTCGGAGCATCTATAACCCCTTTCTGAGATCTTCAAGAAGAGTGAAACATGTCTGAGCTGTATCCGCTCCCAAAGCATGTACCTCTGCTCATGCATTGACTGGAAGGAGGAATGCTGACTCCAAAACTTACTTAGGGCTGCACTCCTACTTTATGGGCTTACGTGAAACATTTGAAACTGCCACTTTCAACGCCGCCTTTTACCAGGACGATTGGACGTTAAGGTTCAATCGCAACGAAGTTAGAGATATTGAGTTAGTGAGAGATATGTTAACTACGGCACAAGCACTTTTCGGTATGGGGGCAGCTGCTGCGAGTCTAGCAGGACCAATTGTAGGTGCTACAGCCAGTGCGCTCTCTGCGACGTTTGCTGGCCTCAATGGAGTAATCATTCCCCACCTTGTCGAAGCAGCGCAGGACGAGACACTCGGAAAGTCGGCTCAACTCGGTGCAAGTCTGGGAAAATTTGCTCTCCGCACCTCGAGATCTTTCGTCGACATGAACAACGTCCTCATGAAAGGCGATACCTTTCTCAATTCGGGCGACATCCGTTCATGGCTCAAGGGAGGCCTGTGGGTTAACTTCGCTGGCATTGACGAGACCGCGACGATTGACTCCATGAATACTCTTCTCACCGGTCAGGCAATTAATCAACTTTGGCGACACCAGAAGGTCTACATCATGGGAGGTGGCAGATGTGGCGACGGTCAAGGTATCGGCTCCGGTCCCCGAGAGGGTGCTTATTGTCGCGAGAGTGATAATACCGCTTGGTATCTATACCATTGGGAGGATTATCATGGTATAAAAACAATCCTGGATACCCGATTCGGTTTGGTCAGACATCCTCATGGGATGTTTGAATTGGGCAAAGGCGATTATTCTGCCATTCACATCACCGACGTCATCAAGTCCTCGCTTCGGGCATACGAAGCCGCCAGCTACAGTTATACGCCCCAATTCGCATTAGATCGAGCCAAGACTGCGATGGAGCGAAACGTCAACCCTCTTAAGGAGGGTCCCAGCTGGGAGGGTATATCCACCGTTCCCGTCTGTAACATCAGCCAAGTCGCCAATTCCCAATTGGAAGATGACCGCAAATACTACGAGAGGTCCAGTATACTGAAACCGTACACCACAAAACGTCACGAACAACGGCCATGGTGGTGTGGGCCTATCTGCGATGGGGACCTGGGCAAGACGAGGCACTGGATCGAAGCTGCAAATAAGCACGGCTTCAAAAGCTTTCACCATGCGTGTGGCGATCGCGATTGGCACATTGAACACTTCATCACAGACGATGGTTATTCTCATGAGGATGGAACATAATGTCAACATTGTCCAGAGGGATAATCGTTGCCCGGCCCTTGAGCAAAACTGTGAATGATTGACAATGTCAAGAGCAGCAGACTTGGAGCTTATCACAGGGCTGGAGGGCGCTTTACCCTGATGTCGGAATATTAGCTACTTGCCTGGGGCAGGGCTACTGACACACTTACATGTGTAGCCTTGGTGTTCGCTATCTCGAATGGTAGAGCCGATCACGAAGCTGTGTCATACATGCGAGTAGCGACCCTCTTTAGCATTCTATCAGAGCGAAGGGCTTTGGTCAAGAGGAACTGACCATGTCGAGTGTGTGTGGGACAGAAGAGGAGAAAGAAAACAGATGTGCAAGCCCTATATATAATATGGATGAAAGATCTCCAAGTTTTTGTGGGACGGTACAGAACATCAGTGACCGACTACGCACCATCCGATACTCTTTTACTAAATCGCAATCTTCGAAGTCAAACGAGAATACCACTACCAACCTAAATCCACCTGATCGGCTATCCGTGGTCCAGCATACATTCTTGGTAACAAGATCTATTTGTTCATCATAGACTTCATGTGGCTGGAACGAATCTCCTAACACAATTGCAGGATAAGACGAGCCTGAAAGGAAGCTTGTACTGATAATCTAGTTTGTAAGATAGAAGTGAAGGTCTGAACCAGTGGAGAGAAGTGTGGTACAGTCGTGGACATTGAGACTGGTTGTTCGCTCATGTAGTCTCGTCTTCGAGCTAAGGTGGATATGTAGAGTTTAGACGCATGAGACAGGAGAAAATTGCTGCTATCGGCAATGTTGTTGGCATTGTCTTAGTTGGAAAACGCACTATGCTTCCTTTTGCAGCTCTATGGTCGTTAGTGCTATCTCCATAAAGGTCTTGATCCCACATGCATGTATAACACCAATCCGCCGCTTCTACAATTGCGTTCACTCCTTTTCCCTCAAGCCACAGCATGCAATTCCTCTCTTTCAACATAGCCCTAGATTTTCTCGAAGCCATTCGGCATTACCCCATTGCAGCATCTAAACAGTGTCCGCGTCCTCGCAATCGTCCCTCCGCGTCACTTTCGAGTCGTCTGCGCGCGCATGCGCTATCTTCCGAAACACGTCCAGTAGAAGCTGCTGATGCGCTACGCGGGATGCATCTCGCATGTGAGAGGTCAATGTCAAAACAATGACTCCGACCTCAGGAAGCTCCCCATGATAGTCGTCAACTTTATTAACCAATCTGCGCCAGACTGTAGTGCCGAGTACGATACGAAGCTTTTTGACGGTGCGGTAAGTATTGGATCTCTGGTACGAGAAGAAGAGGTGGCTGTTTGTCTTTAAGGCGTTGATATAACATGATAGAGATTACCACGAGATCTGGGTCTTGGTACATATATCAGAGTAAATAATCAACAAAGACCATCAAACATCTCTAGGGCTTATGCGCGCATCACTGATTACATACTCACAAGGTACAAAAGAGATAAGGTTATGTCATAAACAGTATTAGAGGATATATGCCTGCCGCGGATGTACATTTGTTGCCAAAGTGCTTGCTACTTGCTTCAGGCAAGTGATCAGGCGACAGTAGCTTCCTTTCTCACACGACTTGGTCATGCGTGCGAGGATTAATGTCACATAGCCTTCGCGCAGGTGTACGAACTATGTATCTTGCCTGACAAGCAGTGATCATTGCTGGCATGGTTGGGTTTCAATGCATATCTAAAGTATAGATCACATGCCATCTCTAATAGAGAAGTCATGGTATTCAGCCGTGATGGACTGTGATATCTCCACAACTTGAATCGGTATTTGCTCGAGATACATTGAGTAGTCTCGCAGCCAATGAACTGGAAAGGTTGAGTCGGAGCTTCCAGCGGGGCCTAACCGGATTCGGACTGGCCGAGGTCATCATACTCCGGATTATAAAAACGATTCTCAAGACTGCGCTGCACTCACCATCACGAGTGAAGTCCTTAGAAATCCAACGGCCCTTCACCGCAACAATGGATCCGTTATCACCATCGT
>JAABUW010010603.1_pt1 | contig 10217 bp, 16 predicted proteins | sample 5560081 | NCBI WGS metagenome assembly JAABUW01 (sample SAMN10711882, study PRJNA513363) | rock metagenome | isolation source: Antarctica rocks | place: Antarctica: Victoria Land, Knobhead sud | reverse complement strand
CTGATTGACTTCAATCAATAGCTGTCTACTTGATTGTGTTTGTTACATCTCTATTCCGAACGCCAAAGATGGACGAGTACCAGAATGACCAGGACGCAGAAGAAGACGAGGAAGAAGGCCTGCTTGCTAACACAGGTCGAAGGTTTGGTGCGACATGGCAGGATATCACTGGAAGAGCCAATGAGCAGACCCGAAGCGCAGGCAGAGGGTCAAGGGATGATCATTATGCGGAGGAAGAATGAAGGTAGAAATAGGGCTGCTGGTTTGCGCGACCTCTTCTAATCAGTTACTGTTAAGATTGTGTATGAGACGTGGTGGATTCTATGCTTTACCTGAGTATTGATAAGTCTGAAAGCGTTCCGAGTTGGGAGGAACGGGGTCTGTAACCAAACGCAGGGTGTAAAACAGAGGAGTTAGAGGCGCTCGGTACATAACGTATTAATGCTTACTTCATGCCATTGTTCAATTAATGTGACCTCGAAGGAGGAATACGTCAATTGCTCCTATTTTTCCATCTCACGCCACAAACCTGCCACACCGAGCATCAATCATGTGGCTTATTTCGATACACTGGTGACTTGTTCTCTATATTCTGACCTAGCGGTTTGTCTATGGTAGCCAGAAGAAAGTAAAATACTACGAATATTCTGATACGTTGAAGGCACAGTATGTACATTATCTTGTTGGATTCCCCTCGGGAAAGTAGGTTGATAAACTTACACGCGATGTCGACAGAGGTGGTCTAGTATAATTTCGTGGACTTAGGGCCACGGCGCAGAAGGCACAGTCGTTCACCAGTTGTACACGTCGCCTAAGTCATCATCAGCTCAGCGTCTTAAGCATGATTACCACCGAAGAGGCTGTTTCTCGGCATTGTTAGTTCACAATTAAATCTTCCATATCCCTAGGAAATATGGATTCTTGGCCCGTACCTGCCTAGGTCCTGGTACGTCGGGACAACGTCTAGAGCAAATTCTCCACACATTCTTCACTGAACCAATCGATACTCAAAAATCTTCATTTCTTAGTGATATCCACAACAAGGATAAGCACAAAGATCGCAAGCGTCACCTAACCCTCAAAAATTAGTAGCCATCGCTAGTCACGGTACAGAGAAACATACAGCAAATATAATAAAAGCAACCACATCAACCTCCCACCCCCCAGCGTGGACTTTTCCGCGTAGCATGGCATTCTGCTGCCGCCAAAAGCGGTAGCATCCAATTAACATGACTAGCATGGCTGCTACTATGCAGGTTGATGCAAGTGGTATACCTATTACGAAGAAGCCAATGTCGAGACTGGGGTTTTGGGTGTGCTGGAGGCGGAATAGTTGAGCGATGACGATGCCGACGATGGAGAGGGCTAGGGAGGTTCGCACATATCCGAGATATGTACGTTCGAGGGCTGAGAACGAGTGGGTCAATGGAACTTCTTCTTCGTCGAAAATATAGAGAATAGAAACTAGAGGGAGGAAAGAACCAATAGCAATCGTTCATAGAGCAGGTATGCTTTCAATGCCATCTTGTACATACAATAAGCAGGTACAAGAAAACCATTAAATAAAAGGGGTCACAAGAAATAAAAGATTCCTAGAATTCAACTTATCGGTCGTTAACGTGAGACCTACCCAAATGGTCTCTACACGCATCATGCGGCACCGTAACAACCACATGCCGCTTCCAAAACCCCCCAATCACATCTGCCCCCGACCTACGCGGTCTCGGAAGCGGTTCCAAGTCGCCAGTGCCTGCATCGACGTCCATGGCTGTTGTCGTGGAAGAAGGCGGTCGAGAATGCGCTCCATTTTGGTAGTCGTGGAGTTCGGTGGCCTCAAGCTCGTTTGCATCGTCATCGCGGGCTGCTTCAGCTTCGCAGTGAGCTGTCGCCATCGTGTGGCAGGAAAGATTGTATTGGGAGGGGGCTGCATGTGTTTGTAGCCAATAGGCGCCCAGCGTCGGGGCCACGGGGCTTACAGTAGAATACATAACTTGAAGCGTGGGAAAAGTGCGTTGGCAATTTAGCTTTCTACTTTCTGTTACTGTATCAGACCTCGAATATCCCCTCCACCGACTGCATAACGATTTAGATTTCACTGTATTTAATCCTATTTTCAGAGTCTATGAGGATACATGGTACGGCCTGCATGAGCCATGTTAAAACCGTCCGCTGACAATGTTCTATTCTTTGTTCCCTTTCTCCTCAATGCTTTCGCGTTTGTCAGGTTGACGTTCAACAAAGCGTTATCTGGTGCTGTTGTTTTAGTGTCTGGCAACACGCCGTTGCACACCTTGTCATGTGGTATCATCAGGTCCATTATATCTCGCTTTTCTGATTGTGTAAGGCAATGCTTGAACAGCAAAGCGACCGGTTCTACAGAAATTTAATTATGGAGACAGCCCGCAGCCTGTTGAGGTCACAACCTTCCCAATGACGCACTGCCACAGTCAATCATTTTGAACTGAAAGCTGAATAAGAATTTTGTTCGTCATACTACTGGCCGAAATACGCCCTTAGAATCATCCATTTGAGCTCGAAACCGCTCACTGTACACATCGATCGCGTGGGAGTGCCCCATTGAAATCTGCTATATTATCTGCAGTCGCGGCAGAGCTTGCCCTTAGAAGACCAGCCGAGTCGAAAGCCGTTGTCACAAGATTACTTAGTTGCCAGGCTTCTGAGCCAACCAATGAGACAGCTATTCGTCGATTCTCCATTCAGCACCGACATGGTAATTACCATTGCAGCACGAAAACATGGCCAACTTTTCTTGTCGTCAGTATCACTTAGATACGGTGCCACTTCGTACGTTCACACACCTTGATGCACTCCGCCAAACCATAATCGTTAGGCAGCACGTTTCGAGGGAGGTTAACTTTAATTATCTGTGCTTTTTGTGCTTCTTCTAGAATAGGATGTTGATTACGACTTGAATTTGATGATACTGAGCGAGGCTCATGGAAGTACTCGACGCTGCCTTGAAGCAAGGCAGACTCCATCTTCTAGCTTTGCTTGTCTGTTGACGTATTCCCAGTTTTTGACATTTTTCCCGGGGTCGATCCGCTATTTTAATATGGGCTCCTTATGTCAAGTTCTCATTCAACATCACTGATACTGGAATTCAGATCGAATTCAGATCAGTATCTTATGCGGAGAGCTGTATCCTTGTACATCTGATAGCCCTCCTGAAACTGTCTTGATGTGGACTTTGATCTGTTGCCATTCGATGTGTTCAAACTACCTTTGGAAAGAGCTTGTATAACAAACCTCGTGCGTTGCGTGTATCATTGACATGCGAGTTCCAGGTCACGAGTCACGGGACGATGATCCCCTGTATCCCCGTCCTATGTCCTACGTCCTACCTGTGGTATACGTTTCGAGGTGAGCCTAGAGAGCATAGAGCGAGTGGCTTGACCAACCAGCGATTGAGCCACATATCGTGCTTTTCCTCGTACAACATCCTGTGTCCACCGTGTTCATGTTGATCTTAAAAGCTCGTGTGGGTTTCCTTGACAACGTTTCGTGGCTCATCGGAGAATTCTCGCACCGTCTATTCCGTATCTCCTAATGACCCTATCACAACGTCTATTTCGATCTGTTACATCGTCTTCATGTATGTCTCTGAATTTATATGGGGCCACTGCAGCGGGACGCAATGCGAGTCCATGGTCCCCTGCATAGCTTCTATCACTTTTCGATCGGACGAGTGCAGCACATCTTCATCATCTCGATAAAGCAGAAATTTTGTTTTGCATAGCATGACATGAAAGGACCCGGTTGGATAAATGGATGATTTGTACGACTGATTTTAGGACTAGCAGCTCATACCTGGTGGGTACCTGCCTTGCCTGCTAACGTGCGATTGTTGAGGGTCGCGACTGCTAGGTTGGTCGTATTGATGCTAGTGGCTTGTGCTGTACGACACTGTGCTAGGTCATACTAGAGAAAATATCAATTCACCTCAACAGTGCCTACAAACGCTCACGTCGACCTATAAAACACACGCGTTTCCACTTATCCTCATTGTCTTCTTATTCCCTATGCCCACCATTGTTATTACTCTCTGTCCGAAAAACCTTCAGTTCAAACGCAGTCATGGCGCGGTTTCAATTACTCTTCTATTGCCTTACAATGGCCGCATCCGCTGTGGAAGCTAGTGTGGCGATAATTGGCGCTCAAGGAGGCGTAAATATCTACTCTGGGCAGCGGCCTATGCGGCAAGAATTCTCGATGTTCAAAGATTCCGGGCCTGCTTTTGACCTTTACGTTCTTTCATTCCAGCGGTTTGTGGAGCAGGACCAGACGGAGCTGCTATCGTACTACCTAGTCGCCGGTAATTCATCGACTTGCTCCTTTGTTTATATGCGATCTTGTTGACAATAGAGCAAGGCATTCATGGTCATCCATTCAGATCCTGGGATGGGGTGGAGGGTCAGTATCAATTGGGATATTGCACGCATAATTCTGTCTTATTCCCCTCTTGGCATCGACCTTATATGGCTTTGTACGAAGTATGCTAAAGTACCTAAATTACTCTTAAAGGCAAATGTTGACCTAACGTAGCAAATTCTGTGGGAAAATGCGCAGCAGATCGCATCAGAATACTCTTCAAATCAGAGGGCAAAGTACCAAGCAGCAGCTCAAACATTCCGAATCCCTTATTGGGACTGGGCAGTTAACCCAGCCATGCCTGATGAAGTCAATCAGCTCATGATCAATGTTAACACGCCACAAGGACAAATGGATGTCGTTAATCCGCTGTACAATTACACGTTCCACCCACAGCCATCCGCAACGGATTTTCCCCCAAGTGACTATGTAAGTTTGATCTCTATGACTATCTAACTCTTAGGTTGCACAAATTTACTCCCCTGTTCTCAGCGTCTTCCATCTTATTCGGTAAATACTGACCAGAATTAGCTAGCCGCATACCACAGCACCGTACGATATCCAAATGCTGCTGGCCAGAGTCAGCCAGACCTGTCCAATAAGCAGCTGGTAGCAAATGCGCAGCTGTAAGTCTACAATCTTGTCAATAACCTAATTTACTTCTGCTAAGTAAAGCCAGCCTCCATACCTTGACATACCAGCTCATCGCCGGTACCTCGGATTACGCACCGTTTTCTAATACTGGATATACAGATGGTCGTGGTCAGCGTTACAACAGTCTGGAGAATATGCATAATGCTATCCATAGTCTTGTCGGAAATGGAGGTCACATGAGCATCATCCCCTATTCTAGCTTCGATCCCATCTTCTGGCTACACCATGCGTAAGACTTTTATATCATGATGGTAGAGCGCCCGAGCTGATCCCATACAAAGTCAAGTCGACAGGCTTTTCGCCATTTGGCAAGCCATATACCCAGACTCGTACACCACGCCTCAAGTGAATACTTTTGGCACCTTCACCGACGCTCCCGGCTCCACAGAGGACATCAACACGGGTATACACTGCCGATTTTCCATCCCACGAAGCTCGACTGACATTTTGCAGCCCTAACACCCTTCCACTCCGACAACAGCAGCACCTTGTACAACTCCGAAACCGCGCGCTCAACTCGTACTTTTGGTTACACCTACCCCGAAGTAGTCGACTGGGGCGTTAATTCCACCCAGCTTGCCGCAAATGTCCGCACAAACCTCAACAAACTCTACAACCCCACTGGCAGCATCCCCACGCGCTCGCTGCACGGAAGACGTAATAGCAGTGCACCGTTGAACCCAAACGCAATGAAGCACCAATATTACGTCAACATCCGCGTCGATCGCGCCTCCTCCCTCTTCATCCACTTCTTCCTCGGCGCCGTCTCCCCCGATCCAGCAACCTGGTCTTTTGCGCATAACCTTGTCGGCTCACACTCCGTCCTGTCCACTTCAACCCCATCCTCCCCCATTACGCCAGCACCGATTAGCTACGGCCAGATTCCCCTAACGCACGCACTCATGCCTCTTGTCTCGTCGGGCATAATCCCTAACTTGAAACCCGAGCATGTAATCCCCCTGCTAAAGAAACAGCTGAGCTGGCGCGTGCAGGGGTTCGATGATAAGCCACTTACTACCGGGGATGTCAAGGGGCTGAAGGTGTTTGTGGTGGGGCAGGAGGTGACGCAGGCGGAGAGAGCGGATCAATTTCCTGGGTATGGGGAGTTGGTCGTTTATGGGGATGTTACAAGGGGGATGATTGGGGGGTTGGCGGAGGGAGAGGAGGCGTAGTGGGAGGGTTTTGGTGTTTAATGGCAGGTAGGAAGATGAGAACCTGAGGGTTTTTGGTACGAGAGGCCAGGGCAAGGAACTGGCATTCGCTGGTTGGGGTAATTGTAGCAGGTAAGGTAGCTTGTGAGAGTCAGAATTGAAAGGAGTCATGATCGATTGGTCGGATGCGCATGAACCCTCTGTTTGAAGGATGGAAATATCAAGGGGCGAGGTTACAGTAATGTAGATTACTAATGTGTGGATACTCTCACAGGGCATGTGGTGTGGTGGAGCGATGTAGAGAAACGAACCCCATTCAGCTTTCTAGAAGGGCAAGACTATGGATTGCTGTGCTATTGGGTGTTTCCGAATTTGCGGTCGTGGGGCGGTGGTTTTGGATATGGTGCCGAACTCGAAATAACAGGTTGGAGTCGTTATTTCTCAGCTGAGATATGGTGCGGCGATGCGGTGTTGGAAAGTTGTGATGGTCGTGCGAGATGTTGGAGTCGAAGGTGATGGGTTGGGGTTGATAGTGGTTGGTTGGTTGGTTAGTTCTCGGCTTGGGTATGGTGAGGTGGTGCTGGGAGGTGTGATGGCTTTAAGAGATGCTAGAATCGAAATTGAAACGATGGGTTGAGGTTGAGAGTGAGTCAGTCGTTGGTTCTCTCGGTTCAGGAATCGTAAGGTGGTGAGATGTAGGGAAAGGTGTGACGAGTGTCTAAGATACTGGAGTTGGGATGCTAGTTTGGTATTGAGGCTGTCTTGTTGGTTCTTGGCTCAGATGCTGTCTGGTAATGAGAAGTCCAAAACGAGGTGGCGATTGATTTAATGGTTATGTGCGATGAAAAGACCGGTTTTGAGTCCTTGTACGAGATGTTGAAGCTGAGATGAGGGTTGAGGTTTGGACTGATTCTCTGTCTTTCGACTCATGCGTTGTCCAGGGATGAGTAGTTGGGAGAAGCGTGGTAGTTGCGTATGATGATTGATGTGGGCATAAAATGAGGTTGAGGTATCGTTGCGCGAGTGATGGAGTCGATACGATGGTTTGAGGTCGAGACTGATCCTTCATTCACCAGCTCGTCTATGCTCTGGTGATACAAGTCTAAGACGATTTGATGATTATGCGCTTGAATCAAAGTGTTTAGGCTGGGGATGGCTGCATTTGTGCGAAGCACCGGAGTTGAGAATGATGGCCGGGAGATGCTGGGAATTGCAGTGGAAAGCCCTTGAAGGTTCCTTTGACCTCTGCATAAGGCCTATAAGTCAAAGCTGCGATGGAATTTCCGTAGCTCTTCATACGTATAGGGTTTCCAAGATCTGGTTCGCCATTCATGATCCCAGCCCTCGCAAGTAAACCCCATTTCAGTAATGACTTCGGCCTCGGCCTCATCGATCCAGCCAATAATTTCTACCACCGGATCAAATGAAGGGTTCTTCCAAGGGTCAGTGAGGCCATACTCGAGCGCCTCTACCAGTCTGCAGCAGAAATGCGGACAATAGCAATTTGTAATGTCGAGAGCCAGGGTCGAGAGCATCATCTGAGAAATCTTGCGTATCTTCCACCACCATATTTCTTCTATTAATTTCGCACCGAGGTAACCATGGCATTGATCGCTTACAGAAGTGTCATGAGTCTCGTAATAAGTTAATCGTGCTTTGAGACTGGTCTCAAGCCGATCCGTGCTGTCAAGATCTCGAACATCAAAATTCACGACCAATCTGCGGATGAGCTTCGTCGCATCATTCCACATCGGATATTCTGCCTTATTGTAGGAAAGCCTCCAAAGATTCTGCCCATACAACACAATCTCCGCTTCGGCTCGGATAAGCTTGCTGACCAGTAGCAAAGAAACATCAGGCTTGCGCGGAAAGGGACGCATGAGTTCTTGTTTTTCGTAGTCCGTGGGATATGGATTGATCTCTCCCTCAACGACGAGACAATACTCGTATATCGTGTCCCGTAGCTCTGGGGGTAGATCAAGGAAGTGAGGCATTGTGGCAATGTTTCAAGATGATTTGAGTTCGCGACCAAGCTCTGCAACTAGTGATATGAATTGCAATTAGTACCGGATGGTGTCATAGCTTACGCAGGGTAACGTACCTTTTGACGAGGCTGCAGGTGCCTGTTACTCTTCTAGGCTGTAGTTTGTTCTTTCTGTAACAAGAGCAGTGCTGGATAAGGGAAGAGAAAGTGTGAGATGGCCCAGTTTGATTCTGTGTTTGGCAAGAAGGCAATGAGGTAAACACTGGTGATCCAAAACAGAGATATTCACTGCGCAGTGTTGAGGTCAGTCGAAAAATACCAATGTGCAAACCTTATGCACTCCACAAGGTTGATCAGACTCACAAAGCAAGCTCAGATGAGGTTGATCGTTGGGAGTGATTCAGGACCTTCGAGTATTGAGATGATGTGGTCTTGGAATTCGATATTTCTATGAGTGTAAAGTCAAATCGATGGTAGGGCTCAGACCACACCTTTCGAATGATTACTGAGTATCCTTCTTTACAGATCGAAGTGTAGATAGATAATTTGGTAGGTGGACTGATCAAGGGGAGTTTGGCCTGGAGGATGGGCTGTAGATGTGGAATACCTAGGCTCACTTGATGGTTTACTTCTCGGGTGGCGTAGAAAACTCTGCGACTGTAGATTGTAGAATTTTGAGCCTAATGTATTGCACGGGCTTCGCATCTATTCTCATCTATGCTCATCAACTCATTCCAGACCTCGTTAGAATTCCTTTTGGCCAGCACTTGAAATTGATTCCAGCTCTGCAGACTGTCGGCCACAAGAAAACTTCACAAATACTAGGTGACGTCCACAGTTGTAGAACATTCTGAATAAAGCGTAATGAGCCGAAAAAGACATGTGTGTTGGTTTTGAACCATGGTAAAGCTTAGCGTCTGTGCCGGCTCTCCACTCAATTTCTGCGGGTGAATGGCTAAGGTAGGCGGAAGTTGTAGATTATCCCATTCGGTTTTAATGTATGCACAGGCTAGAGGGTCTTAATTGTCCACATAGCCATATACATATTCTATCAATGTGCAAGCTCATAAGTTCTTCTACCATCTATCACCGAGTATGTTGAGAAGAGATCGGACATACTTCTCGATCTTTGTAGCCAATCTGTCATGTCGCGTTGCATCCTTCCTTTCTCTGCGGCTGCGAAATCGCCATCAGTCCCGATCGACCCAATACCACTAAAGAGCGATTTCTCTTCGTCCTCCAGACTGCCCTTGATGGATTTCACATCAAGGCTTAGCACGGCGACTTTGACAAGACCTGTGCGCGAGGAGTTTCACGGTTCTGCAGCACCCGTTTGGCTAGAAGCAGTTGTTAATATCAAGGGCTAGCGTGGTCAAATCCTAGGTCCGTCAAAATGAAGAATCTCCCAGTCTCGCGCCTTTTTTAAGCAACCTTTAATATTACCAAAGTGTGGGCAAATGTCGTTCTAGAGGTCTTAGACCAATTTCGAAGTATTCTGCAAAGTGCCTGATCGAAGGTCGCTATTCATGGATTTAGTGGAGAGATAGACGACGAGGAGTACTTGGTCGCTATGTCTCTGTGGCGATGTCCTAGGTATTCCGCTCTTAAGCCTCCCGTGATGTTTAAGTACGTCTCTTACCCGTGTCATTTCTTACCGAAGTAACTCATTAAGTTGTTTTTCTGAGGTGTGGTTTTACTTTTCTTCGGTTTTTTTTGAATCCCCTCCCTTAACAGGATCTGGCTTCTCACCAACTTTCATCAAGGCCATTAGCTCCTCGAACTCATCAACAGGTACAATGCCGCCAGAGGCCTCCTTGTGACCTCTGGCAAAGCTCTCGCCCAGTCGCTGCACCAAGTCTGTCTTATCTAGATCTGCTACGGCTTTCAGTGATGATATGATGTTTACGGGAGGATCACGACCACGGGCACAACGGGCAATCCGACAGGAAAAGTTGACAAGGCCAGGGCTGTATCCAGTGTTTGCAACCATTACAATCTCAAGAGCCTTGGATTGAAGATGACCGGCCTAGGCTAGAAAT
>JAABUW010010600.1_pt1 | contig 10220 bp, 8 predicted proteins | sample 5560081 | NCBI WGS metagenome assembly JAABUW01 (sample SAMN10711882, study PRJNA513363) | rock metagenome | isolation source: Antarctica rocks | place: Antarctica: Victoria Land, Knobhead sud | reverse complement strand
CCATGATCTCGTCATTCACACCCGCAACGACGCTGCCGCGCCGAGCAAAACCCCTGCGCTACAAAGGAAGCTGCTTCGACTTTTTCAGGTCGAAGTAGCTAGTGCCGGTTACGCGCGCCACGAGGACGTCCCGCAATCGCCCTCGTTTCCGCTACAGCGCCCAGCGCGGCTTCGAGATCACGGCGCCGAGCGTGACGTTGGTATCGGAACTGGCGTCCGGAAACAGCGTGTCGCCGCAGCCTGGCTGGGTGGCTGCGTCACATGGGATCCTCGCCTGGGGCGGTTCGCGTCAGAAGCCGCGAAGCTGACTCGGGAAACTCGGTCGGACCTGGCTGGTCGGACGTAACTCGGTTTGCACGGCGCTCCACTGCTCGACGAGGCTGACTCCCGCGGCGAGCCGCGCCATGATCTTGTCGTAGTCAGCAGAGTCGCTGTGTACGACGGCGGACGGTTCGCGGCGCTCCGTCACTGCGCGCAGCGAGAGGTGCAGGGCTTGGCCGGCTGTGAATCGCGAGTAGTCGCGAACGCTGGTCAGTGTCTCGATCGAGGCGGGGTTCCCGTGGGCCATCGCGTTGCGGCAGCGGCGCCATCGGGCCGCCGATAGGACGGTCGCAGCGCGGCTCTCGTGAAGCAGACCCAGCGCGGCCTGCGGGTCGCCGAGGGCGCTGAATAGCCGCCGGGCCCCGGCACGGTGGAACGGGTTGGGGCAGGATGCGAGCAAGGCATCGCGGGCTCTGAAAGCCGCGAGGAAGGAGTAAGAGCGGCCGTGTCGACCGTAGGTGATTACGCCGGTGAGCGCGGGATCCGACCGGCCGTCGCGGTCCGGGCGACCAGCCAGGCACTGGTCGATTGCGATGGTGAGATCGCGATTGAGTGAGGCGAGCATCCAAGCCTTGTCGGTGATGGCCGTTAACTCGTCGCGGCGCATGCCCGCGTGAACCGCGAAGTGCTCGACCGCAGTCGCTTGCAGCATCACCACCGTGTGTTCGGCGATCGTGGCCGTGGCGGCCAATGCGTTCTCCCGCGAGTCGACCTGACCCGCTTCGACGGTGAGTCGCAAACCCTCGCGAAGGCTTGGCTCCAACCGACCGCGGTCCAGCATGGTGGCCAGCTCCGGCGTGTACTCGTCGAGGGCGTCGGCGAAGCCGCGCCATCCGTAGTAGTCCGGCTCGGTGCGCAATGCAGTGCGCTCGCCGGCGGGCAACCCACCAGGGATGCTGGAGGTGACCCGTCCATCAGTCACGACGCAGTGGAACCGTCCGCGATGCCACCGAGGGGCACCGGAGGTGGTCGCGACGATGTCCATGATCGAGTCCAGAGCGGCCGCGGCGTCCTCTATGGCCCCGTAGGCACGCCGATATCCCAGCTCGACGCGAACAAGAACCGCACGCCGCATGGGAGCGTGGTCGTCGAATGTCCCCAGATCGGGGTCGGCGGCGATCACACGTTCGAACTCCTGACGGAACGGGAAGTCCTGTCCGGGCTGACCCAACGCGTTCGGGATAGCCCAGTCGGCGTAGTAGAACGTCACGGGCCCGTGTGCCTCGACCATGCCGTTGAAGAACGCGTGGGTGTAGCTGAGCCAGACGACGATGTTTGCCGACTCCGGCTGGCGCCCCACCGTCTGCGAGCAGGCGGCGAGGCAGGCGCTGTCGTCGAGAGCAAGGCCCTCGCCCGCACGAGAGAAGGCACCGATAGTCGAAGGTGACGGCGCAAGGTACGCCGAAAGCCGACTGAACACATGGCCGGGATCGACTCCTGCATCGTCGAGGCTCGCGCGGAGGAGGTCGCTTCGAGCACCAATGACCTCGATCACGGGTTCGTCTTCCCGCGCGGCATCCACGAGGTCGAGCCATGCAGCGACCCGCGCGTCGGCTCGGTGGAGTACGTCCAGTACCGACTCGGCTGCATGTTCAACGGATGCGATCGCGGCACGGCCTTGGTCGCTCCGGTTCAGTGAGCCGTAGATTTTCCCGAGGCGAGCGCCAACCTCGACGACCGAGGAACCGAGTAAAGCCGAAGTCCGGGAGCCGCAGAACCGGGACGCAGCGTCGAGGTCCTGCTGGAGTGACAAGACGTTCTCGCGTCGCCGCCACGCGACTGCCGGGGCCCAGGTGGCCCAGTTCAGTGTCTCGCGGAGCACCGAGTGCAGGCTAGATCGCGGCACCCCGACCCGCAGGCCAGGGAGCTCGCCGGCCAACGCGTCGCGCCACCTGTTGTCCTCCGACCGACTGACCGCCACGCCGTCCAGCCTTACAGGAAACGCCACTGGGTATCTACGCGCGCGGCTCCGAGATGGGCCCATGTGGAAAGGTCCGGCTGGCGACCGCTTTAATCCTTAACCGGTGGTGATGGCTTGGGCCACGGTTCGGGGACGCATTTTTCGGGCGACTCGTCCTGGCCGACGTCCCGGAAGGCGAAGGCGGTCTGCGGGATTCTGGCGGCACACGAGCGGGGACTACAGTTGCCCGAGCGGACCGGGCGACTTTGCAGCGCGGGTTGACACATCAGTCGCCCCTCTCAGGGAGCACAGGTATTGGATGAGGCGCTCAGCGCTTGTGGCGCCAAGTGCACTTGCCGCCGCGTCGGTGGCGCACGCCGCGTGGGCGTTCGGAGCCTCCTGGCCCGCCGCGAACCGACGCGAACTGGCGGACTCCGTAGCAGGTAGTGCCGACATGCCTGGCGCGCTCGCCTGCGGGGTGGTCAGCGGAGCGCTGGCTGCGGCAGCCGCGCTTACTGCCGGGATGGGAGGCGACCACCCGGTGGCCGTGCTCTCTCGCGTCGCTGTAGCCGTTGGCCTGCTCGCGCGCGCCGGCACGGGCTTCGCAGGGCGGACCGGCCTTCTGGTGCCCTGGACGCCGTCACAGCACTTCGTGGAGCTCGACCGGCGCGTGTACGGACCGATGTGCGGCGTCGTCGGAAGCCTCGTCGCGCTGCATCTGCACGCTTGATCGCGGGCGTCTCTTCCAACGATCTCCCTTCGCGGGATCACACCAAGGGCAGTGCCGGTCGGCGAACGGGTTGCGGGACCCGCAGGGAAAGGGGTTCAGCCTCCACAGAGATCGGCTTGCGGACGTTCGTGAACCAGCCGTTCAGCCCCAACGTTGGTATTTGACCAGCACCTCGCGGTAACCGACCAAGACCTCTTCTAGAGACTCTGGCGAATTAAGGAGTTCCCACCAGGGCCAAGACTCGGTGGTTATCGCCGCTTCGTCTCGGAACCGCTGCTCAGCCGGGACACCAGCGTCGTGAGTCCACCGCCTCTCTCCGACGAACTCTCCGGCAGCGGGGCGGTGACGCTCGCTCGCGACGTACTGGACTAGGCCGACGCGGTACTCCAAGTCGTCGAACAGCGCGGCGTAGCCCTCGGGCCGGACCTGATCGCGCAGCACGTCCGCAAGGTCGGCCCGCAGCATGTGACTGGGGGGGTACAGCCACTGCTGCCCGTTCCAACGCGGCAGCGCGTTGACCATCCTGGCGTCCAGCACGCCATAGGTGTCAAGCACCTCGAAGGCCGGGCGTCGCCCCAGGTTGTGAAAAGGCCTCTCCCAAGAAGCCTCTCGGAGTAGCCGGAGCAGCAGCCCGTCCCGGCTGTTCCTCAGAGTCGCGAGCCCCATGGCGTACAAGGCGAGGACGGCGGGGTAGTGCTGCGCTGCGACGACGAACTCGTGGAAGGTGACGCCCGGATGGGGTCCCCTACGGAGGTCCAGAAGAGCCTGTAGCACTTCCAGCCAGAGGCGGTCGTGCGACCCGTCCACGTCGTGCCTAACCCCTTCGGCCAGCAGGGCCAGGAGCGGCCGGGTGTTCTCGAGGTAGTCCTCGAACACGGGCTCCATCAGTTCGTAGCGAAGGGCCATGGGGGCCTTCGCTTGCCTCTCGACCGTGTCCGCGACCATCGCAACCTTGTCCATTACGAGGTCGTGCAGGTCGATGCGCCGCACCGGGTCGGGGAGGTAGCGCTTGAGCCTGGCGACGGCCATCGCCGTGGTGAGCGGCGGCTCGGCCAGTCGATCTAGGGCCTCGACGCTCGCAAGGAGTCCCGAGAAAAGGTTGTCGGCGCTGGCCGCCTCGATTAACTGGCCAGCCCTGACCTCCAGGAGCCGGCGAGCGGTCTCGCCTCGGCCGCTTCGACTGTCCCAATACAGCGGGTAGCGCCGGTTCGGCGCGCCCTGCAGGGCGGCCACGAGGCCGGTGTCCCAATCGGCCGACCAGCCCGTGACCAGCAGTCCGTACTCGTCGAACACCTGAGCCAGCAGCGACCGCCATTCCTCGGGATAGTCCTCCAGTTCCTCGGGCGTGTTCCTATTGCCGAGGTCGAGGTAGTCGCCGTGCAACTTGACGACGGTGGCGGGAGCGTGGGCCAGCGGTGCCATCCCGGCCACCGCCTCCGGCCGGGCGATGACCTGCGGCGGTACCCCGGCCGCCTCCAGAGCCCGCTCGGTCAGGCGGTCGAAGTTGGTGGTCAGGATCACCCGCACGAGCCCCCGCTTCACCAGTCGAGCAAGGGCCTCGTGCGCCCTACTCGGCGTCTTGAGCCCCTCCTCGCGGTCCCGCTCGGACGCCTCGAAGTAGCCGGCGAGGAGACCCTGCCGGGCCGGGGCAGTGGGGGCCAGGGTCTCCAGCAGCGACGAGTAGCCGATTTGCCCGCCGCGGTGCTGGGCCCACCACATCTCGGGGTCGGCCTCGGCCATCCCAAGCGATTCCTCGTCGCCGGGGCCAGCAGCCACCGCGACCTGGCGCACCAGATCCTTGACCACACCCCATCCGGTCGGGATGCCCGCCGCCGTGGAGACGCCGGAGCCGAGCAGCACCGCATAGACCCCGGGCTGGGCGTGCATGGAGATCGCAAGCATCGCCGCCGGCGAGAGGGGGTTGGACATAAGCAGAACAATATGGATCGCAAGGGCACGACGGGAATCCTCACAACCACTCAAGACGTTCGTGCCGTCAAGCCGAACGGTCAGAGGGGAGGGGGCCGTCACTTGCGGTTTCTCGGGTGGGTCGTACGGAGACGATCGTCGCGCCCGATCGGGCTCAGCGCCGGCGGCAATGGGGGCTAAGCGGGAAGCGCAGGAGCTTTGTCCGACTCCATAACCGCGTCTTCTGCCCCGGCCATCGACCGTTTCAGTGGGCGGCGACCCGGCCTACCCTGTAATGATCGCTTGAGCGTCCCGGCTTTGTTGCGGAACTGCCGTGCGAGACCGTGCGTCGCCAGGGTTTCGTGCGAGATTCCGTTACGGACCTTCTGGGTCGCCGGCCGGGCCGGCGCCGAGTCCTGGCTGAGGTTCTGCCTCTGCATGCCCCGGTTGGGGCAAGCCGAGGGCGACCGCACGGGAGCAGTCGTCGAGCACGACGGTCAACCACGGCCGGGCCGGCGCGCTCGCCTCGTCGAGCACTAGCAGGTCGAGCTCGGTGTGGTCGGACTGCCAGATCTGGTTCGGCCGCTCCGACTGGCGCCGGTAGACCAGCTCGTAGCGGTCCCGCAGCGCCACCGGCCCGTCGTGCGCCAGCGTCAGCAGCTGCGGGTCCAATGCGGTGACGATCGAATAGACGGTGCTGTAGGCCGGAACCGGCCAGGCGTGCTCGAGGGCCGCGCGGCCCGCCCAGCGGGTGATGCTCGCGACCCCGGGTCGGGGACGCTGTAGCGCCAGGCCCTCCACCAGCCGCACCAGCTCCTGGGGCAGCCGGCGGCGGCCGCGGTCTGAACGGTCAGCGCGGGCCAGGCCCGTCAGGCCGGCCGCCCGGTAGCGGGCCAGCCAGCGCTCCGCGGAGCGCAGCGGCACCCCGCCGTCGCGAGCCGCGACGGTCAGCGGCACGCCCTCCTGCACGACCGGGCGCAGCACCGCCCGGCGCCGCATCACCACCGCGCGCTGCCGCTCGTCGAGCTCGGCCAGCGTCGCGGGGTACACCTAGCTACCGCTGCTCGCTCGTGGGCGCCTCGGTGAGCTGCTCCGCAGGTCGGGGCGGCAGGTGCCGGTACAGGCTGGTCCGGGCGATCCCGGACTTGGCGACGATCTCGCCGATGCTGTGACCGGCATCGCGCAGGTGCGCCGCGTACGCCAGTTTGTCCGCGTCGATGACCGGCGGCCGGCCGATCCGCCGGCCCTTCGCGGTCGCGACCGCGCGGGCGTGCGCGGCCCGCTCGAGGGTGTAGGTGCGTTCCATCTGCCCGAACAGCGCCAGCAGCACGACCGCGAGCTGGGCCATCGGGTCCGACGGGTTGGACGAGTCGACCCGGATCGGGTCGGCGAGGTTTGCGCACCCCGACTCCTCGCTCGGCGAGCTCGTGGATGAGGTTGAGGGTGTCGCGGACGGTGCGGCCGAGCCGGTCCAGGGTGTGCACGACGACCACGTCGCCGTCGCGGGCGTAGGCCAACGCCGCCTTGAGCCCGGGGCGGTCGGTGGTGGCACCGGACTTCTTATCCAGGTAGATCCGCTCCGGCGCGATTCCGGCCTGGTGCAGCGCGTCGACCTGCCGGTCCAAGTCCTGCTTCGCGGTCGAGACCCGCGCATACCCAAGATCCACCCGAGGAACGTACCGGAGGTCCTGCCCGTACGGGCCTTACGGCACGAGCTTGTGGAACCAACCTCTGGGACGACGGCGTAGGCGCACGGCCAGGACCGGCAAGCACTGGTCGGGGCGCCGTCCCACTACCTAGGAGGTGGAACGGATGGCAGGGACGCTAGGGCCTCGGCCACCGGTTTGGTGTCGCCGGCAACCGGCGGCGTGACCTTTCCCGTGTACAGGTCGACTCGCCAGTCGCATCATCACGATGAGTCGCGCTTTGCGGCGGCTACCGTCCCGGGTCGCTATCCGGGAGCATCGTCGCGAGGCCATCGAGCACGACCTCTAGCCCGCGGTCGAAGCCCCGCTTAAGGCGGTCGGGATCGTGCGGTCCGTGAGCATACAAAACGACGCGGCTAAGGAGCGGGTAACGGCCGCTCCCGATCAGACTTTCGACATAGGGGGCCTGGATCTTCATCCATTGCTCGTTGTCCAGACCGGAGCGACGGATCGCCTCCTGGTCGGAGAGCTCCTCGATGGCGCGACCACGGATGAAAGCGTCGAGCGTTTCGAGCATCAATAGCAACTCGTCGATGTCGAGGCCCAGACCGTCGATCGCGCCCAGCACCCGCTCGAAGCACTGGGCAGTGTTCGGTCCCAGAGTGGTGCGGCCGGCGCCTTCGATTGCCATCCATGGGTGTTGCAGGATCGTTGCCTGTAGGCCGCGAGCGAACGAGCGCAGGTCCTCGCGCCAATCGCCGCGGACCTCGAACTGGACGGTGCCCATCACCGCGTCGGCCATCAGGTCGATCAGCTCGTCCTTGCGGGCGACGTACCGGTAGAGCGATGCCGCTCCGACACCGAGTTCAACCGCCAAGGCTCGCATCGACAGGGCTTCGATGCCTTGTGTGTCGGCCAGCGTCACGGCGGCCCTGGTGATCTCCTCGCGCGAAAGCGAGGGAGCAGGACCGCGTGCGGCCCGCGCCGGACGGTCCCAGATGACGCCTCTGTTCGTACTCATTGCGAACACTGTACTCGGTCTGATAACGTCGTCTCAACGTACTGCGAACGCTGTACTCAGTCTAGGAGCGACGATGACAACGCCTGCACAACGAGAAATGACAGTCCAGCTCGACGGGCCTCGAGCGCTGGGGGACGCGGCCTCGCAGCCAGCGGTCGGCAACCCACTGCGCTGGTTGGTGTTCGCGGTCGTGATCGCCGCCAACATCATGGATCTGATGGATGCGACGATCGTCAACGTCGCTGGCCCCTCGATCCGAGCGGGGCTGGGCGGTAGTGCCTCCACACTGCAGTGGCTGGCCGCCGGCTACACGCTCGCACTGGCGGTCTTCTTGATCGCCGGTGCCCGGCTAGGGGACATGTTCGGCCGCCGGCGGCTGTTTCTGATCGGCTCCGCCGGCTTCACCGTGATGTCGGCCGCGTGCGCGGTCGCCCCGTCGATGGGCGGCCTGATCGTCTTCCGCGTGCTCCAGGGTTCCTTCGGCGCGCTGATGATTCCCCAGGGGTTCGGGATGCTCAAAGAGGTCTTCGCCGAGGACGAGATGGGGAAGGTGTTCGGCGCGTTCGGACCGATGATGGGCCTGTCGATGCTTGCCGCGCCGGTCCTCGCCGGCGCACTGGTGCAGGCCAACCTGTGGGGCATCGGATGGCGCCTGGTGTTCCTGATCAACGTTCCGATCGGCATCGCCACGTTGGCCGGCGGCCTTCGGGTCCTGCCCCGCACGATCGCCCATCCGGGGATCCGGCTGGACACGGTCGGGATGGTGCTGATCGGCGCTGCGCTGACCGCGCTCATCTATCCCCTGATTCAGGGACGCACGGACGGGTGGCCTGCATGGACGTTCGTCACCCTCGCCACCGGGGCAATCCTGCTTGGCGCATTCGTGCGGTGGGAGCGCCGCACGCGAGCCGATCCGCTGATCGAGCCTGGGCTGCTTGTCAACCGCACCTACACGAGTGGGATCCTGGTCGCGCTCGCGTACTTCGGTGCGTTCAGCGGCTTGCTGCTGTGCATCTCGCTATTCGTTCAGCTCGGCGAGGGGTTCTCGCCGATCCACGCCGGGTTGACACTGACGTCGATGGTCATCGGGATGCTCGCCGGGATGGCCGGCGGGTTCGCGCTCGTCGGAGGGCTCGGCCGCCACCTGCTCCACCTCGGTGTGTCGGTCATCGCAGCCGGGACGGTCACCCTCGCACTCACCGTGACCGGAGCCCAGACCGTTTCTACGTGGGATCTCGCGCCCTCGCTGCTGCTGATCGGTCTCGGTGCCGGCGCAAGCCTTGGTCAGCTGTTCGATTTCATCATGGCTTCAGTCGGCCTTGACGATGTCGGCTCCGCCTCCGGGGTGCTCGAGGCTGTCCAGCAACTATCCAGCGCACTAGGTGTAGCGGTGCTGGGGACCATCTTCTTCGCAGCGTTCGGCCCGCATATGCCGACGCATGCGCTCGCGATCACCGCTTGGGCGTGCCTCGCGCCACTCGCCCTGACCTTCCTGCTCCTCTTCAAGCTGCCGATGCACGCGCGGGAAAGCAAGCCTGACGTCCCGTGAGCAGCATTCCTCGACGAGCGCGCGCGCGACACACAGGTCGACTCGCGAGTCGTCCAACGATGTGCATCGTCGCGGCAGAAGAGCGTGCCGCCGGACGCTCCGTCTTCGCCGCATGAGCGGACGACTCGAAGCATGCCGATCGCGCTCGGCTGCTTCCCAGTACGCCAACTTACGTCGTCAAAAAGCGGCCACTTGCCGCTGAAGGTCACATGGTCGTCGAGCAGGAGCAGTTGTCTCACGACCCGTGTCTGTGAACTATGGCACATGAGGCACTCAGGCGGGCAGTTCCACCAAGTCACCTGGGGCGCCACCCTCGCACCCTGACCCCGAGCAACCGCCCGGGACAACCCGTTCGACGGCCGGCCGCGGCGACCGCTGGCCGCCAGCGCGGGCGTGCTGACGACAAGTCCGGCTATCGAGCGAAGTCGGTGAGGAAGACCCGCTCCACCGTCTACCGTGCCATCCAGCGGGCCGGAGCCACCGTGAGCGTTGACGTAGTCCCCGCACCTTTCCGAGCCGGCACGGACACGGGCCGGCCCGCGGCGACCGGTAGATAACGTCGTTGATCTACAACGACTCCTCTACTCCTCCGTGGATGTTTGGTCAGTCCTGGCCTGGTAGCGGCTCTAGCCTGCAACTCACGACCTGGCAGGTTGAGATCGACGAAGGACGACCGCACGGCGTGGTGCTGTGGGCGCGACGGCTGGTTTTGGCTACACCCTAAAAGACCGCTACGGGGAGGCGGCGGTTGTTGCTCGTCTGGCGGCTGGGGCCTCAGCGGCCGTCTGCAGGCACTGGCTGAGCAGGTCGATGAGCTGCTGTTGCTGGTCGGGGCTGAGCCCAGCGAACAGGGGGCTGTCGGCGGCGGCGGAGAGCAGCCGGTCACGGGTGACGATGCCGGCTGCGGTGAGGCTGACCCCTTTGACCCGCCGGTCGTGGGGATTCTCGACCCGCTGAGCGAGGCCGCGCTCCTCAAGCCGGTCGACCAGGAATGTCACGTTGGACGGGTCGCAGTGCAGCCGCTCGGCCAGCATGCGCCGTGACAGTGGGCCGCTGGCAGGATCGAGCTGCCAGAGCGCGTCGGCGAGGGACTCGGTCAGGTTCAGCTCGGCGAGCAACCCATTGACACTGTGCTGCAGTGCGTT
>JAABUW010010598.1_pt1 | contig 10222 bp, 10 predicted proteins | sample 5560081 | NCBI WGS metagenome assembly JAABUW01 (sample SAMN10711882, study PRJNA513363) | rock metagenome | isolation source: Antarctica rocks | place: Antarctica: Victoria Land, Knobhead sud | reverse complement strand
GCTGCTCTGCAAAACAGGCTCACAGCTGGTTTGTATCCCTGGACTTACACCAATGAAGATTTACTGTTCATACAGATTTGCACTGAGCCATCACCAATGCACTGCAAAACTGCAATTTGCAATTTGCATGCCCCACTGCTCAGTGCTGCTGTGCAAAACAGGCTCACAGCAGGCTTGTGTGACTGCAAATGCACCCATGAAGATTTGCTGTTCATGCAGGTGTGCACTGACCCAGCACCAATGCATTGCAACACTTGTCAAGGTAAAATGCATGCCCCACAGCTCAGTGCTGCTCTGCAAAACAGGCTAACAGCATGCATTGTGTCACTGCAGTTGCACCTATGAAGGTTTGCTGTTCATGCAGGTGTGCACTGACCCAGCACCAATGCACTGCAACACTGGTCAAGGTACTGCTGCTCTGCAAAAGATGCTCAAAGCAGGCATTGTGTTGCTGTAATTACATCTATGAAGATTTTCTCTTTATACGGGCGTGCAGTGACCCAACACCAATGCTCTGCAGCGCTACTCAAGGTAAAACGGATTCCCCACTGTTCAGTGCTGCTCTGCAAAACAGGCTCACAGCAGGCTTGTCTCACTGCAAATACACCTATAAAGGTTTGTTCTTTATACAGGTGTACAGCGACCCAAGACTAATCACTGCAGCACTGGTCAGGGCAGAATGCATTCCCCACTGTTCAGTGCTGCTTTGCAAAACAGGCTCACAGCAGGCTTGTGTCACTGCAGTTAAGCCTGTGGACATTTGCTCTTCTTACAGGTCTGCAAAACTTGGGTCCAATTGCAGTGCAGCACTGAACATTGGGGATTGATTTTTGCCCTTACCAGTGCTGCAGTGCAGTTCTATTGAGTCACTGCACACCTGTATGAACAGAATTTTCCACAGGTGCCAACCAGAACATGAATGCTCTGCAAAACAGGTCTGACACCATGCTTTACTTTTCGTTGCTGCTTTGCAAAAGCGGCTGACAGCAAGCAATACAAATTGCTCCAGACATACATTGATACATGCCTGCAGGGGTCTAGGACTGATGCACAACAGCAGAGTCGCTCATGACAGAATCCGTGCTCTATGCTTGTCTGCTGAGCAAAGCCTTGCAGTTCATGGGGGGCAGGTGACGTCCAAGCTCTAACGTGAAGGGTCTGGTCATTCCAAGCATCATCCCATTTGCAACGGGATGAGGCGCATCTGAATAAGAACATAAGATCAGCAATAAATTGTTGGACATCGTGCTGCACATTCTAACTTGCTGATTGCCAGATGCATGAGTCGGGTGTGTTACATAAGCTTAAATGCCAGTCATAACATTGTCGTAATCCACAAGGTCTTACCAGCAGCCTTCTTGGTGCGAGCATGCAGCTTGAACAAAGCTTGAACGCCTTGCATGCATGGGTGTTAGACACTATTCCCTCCATATTATCCATTTACAGCGCATTCCTAACAAGCTACAGCTGACTCGGGTAAATACTGAGGCAATCAGCTGTCTCCAAGAATTCATCTTGCCACCTTGAGAGACAACGCAGGCCAGTGACATCTTTCTGCTCAAATGTCCTCTGGTTCCTCAATAAACACCTAAGGCAATTTGACCTTGCGGTCGACTACAGCTTGCATTCATGTCAACAGGCATGCCAGCAAAACTACATCAGGTCGACCTTGGATATGTCTTAAAAGTAGGCACTCCACGCATGATACAGAAGCTCGAACAGATATCAGCAAACACGCATACATGTGCTATCCACCTTTTGCAAGGCATGAACGAACATCATGCGCCGGTTGTGCTGCAATCAGCACAGCGCAATCAGATCATTGGCTGTAGATCAACCGGCAGTTCCATGTTGTCTTGACCAGCATGGTCAGCAACATCCATAAGATCATTACATTTGATGCCCTCTGGATCTCTGATACAGCCTGCACTGGCCATTAGTAGAACATGTTGATGCAAGTTCTCTTGTGTTACACTCTTCAGGTAGTGGGCCACTTGCTACCACTTGTGCATAAAGTCATCAACCCCTGCTGGATGATTCAGCATAACAAGTGGAGCCTCATTGCACCGGCCTGCCAGCAGCTCAAACATACGCGGCTCACCTGCTATGCAAGGGAAGGCCTTGACAATGCAAATCGCCTGCTGGGTGGTCGTCAAAATCTGCAGTATGACCGGTGAACATGAATTCTTCAAGCGACCAGCTTGCAGGGACATGCTTCAGCCATACATACATGTGCTGCCTGACGTATCTGAGGATAGACACTACAGTAAACCAGATGTATGAGGCATGCCCCATCCAGCTGACAAGGCACACAATGAGGCTGGCTCTCAACTCCAAACAGTCGGCACCGATATTTGAGCAGTAGAAAGGGGAACAAGCATTGGTCTGAGCTAGTTCTGCAAGCAAACAACAGATGTCTGCCTCAAGTCTTGCCCCACGACGGAAAGCAGCACTGAGCTCCATGAGAGATGTGAGCTCCTCAGTCATATTTTAATACAGTAATTCAGCAAGCAAGGCGACGTCTCCTAGTCTGGTGCTAGCATCAGGGCTGGTCTCTGCTACTCCAGCTGAAAATGGCTGCAGAAACTCCTTTTTCTCTTGCAACAAGGCCTCAACTCTTGCATGGAACAACAGCCTCATGTACATCACATCTGCTTGCTGGGCTTCTGTCAACTCCAGTGCCGTCTGTGACAAGCTTAACATACCTTTGAGGATCAAGCAACAGCATTGAGCGTACAACAGGCGTGATTGCACTGAATGATCAAATGACTGCTGATGGAGGTAATGCAGTATGCGGCTCTGCTGTTTATGCAGCTTTGTTGAAGATGCGGCCTTAGTGTGTGACCGCCTTAATTGCAGGAACGAGCTGCGGCTGTGAAAGCTGAGATGGCAGCCATTGAAGCCCGTTTGGAGTATGTGAAAATTAGCCAAAGACAGCTGGAAGCCAGGAATGCACTGCTGGAAGGTGTACTGCTGGTCAACCAGACTGATGCTTCAGGCGCCTCATCTGTATCGAGCCTTGATAAGGTAGTGTGCAATGGTCACTGACGTACATGCATATCTGCTGCAAACGAGTCACCCATTTGCAGTTGGAACAAGCCTGTTGCCACGCCCTGTGCGCGTGTAAGGGTTGCATCAGTCTTGCACTGGCCTACCCCAGGCTGCCTTGACCCCTGATTGCCTCTCTCTGGCACTGCTTGTATGACATAGTGCCTGTGTCTCACCACATCGTGAGTATCAGCACAGCGTTGTGTCTGTGCGAGGGGGTCACTATTCAGGTGCAAACGTTCTGCTCGAATGCAGGAAGAGAAAATTGGAGCAACCTCAAAAATCTTCCTGGTGGTGTTACGGAGACCATCACACTGACCATCCTGCCCGATCAAGAGCTGGTCAAGACTGTGCAGGATGTCGGGGCAATGCCATTCACCGAGTTTGTAACCTTGTATTCAGTAAGTGTGAAGTGAGATGCCTATCCTAAACTTTCTTTACCGCCATTTCTGCTTGTATCACAAGCTACTTCAAGCAAGTAAAATTTGTGCCCCTCCCTTATCCAGGCATGACACCTTGCGTCATGATTTGGTCTTGTTGCGCGTGCTGCATCTGTGCTCAGATGCGCATGTTGTTTTGTGACAGGCATTCCACAATTTGAAAGCGAAGAAAATCTGCACAGTAAGATGGATTGTGCATGACCTTGCACGCATATGAAAGGTTGATCAGTGCCAGCAGAGGCTATGGAGAATAGAATCAACTCTGCTGTTTTGCTAATCAAGCCAGATGTCAAGCAGATTAGGTAGTGCTTGGCAAAGGCATTACAGAACAAAACGGATTGTGCAATGTTGAGACAAATCTGATTGCTTACAGGCATATGCTCAGAAAATTGGTGAGTGCCTGTCAAAGGTGCAGCACCATGGACAAATCCCTGCATTCATCGGTGAGTTGCAGAAATGGACCTGTCAGTGTGGCTGTTTGAGAGTATTTCTAGCCATGGGCAACTGGAAGAAGTTCCTTGCCTTCTCAAGCAGCAGGCTTGATGGGCAAGTAGGTCCATGTTCCAGCGATCTATCTGATGACTGGTATCAGCGCATCCTAGTAAGCTCAAAAACGACCTCACGACAGCATTTGTCTCATATACTAAAATGCTGTCACATGACTCTCGCCAACAAAACTGCAAAAGCATGCACAGCTACCAGAATCCTGCCGTTGCAGCAGCTAAGTATGTTTGCATGGTATATCTGAAATGCAACTTCTAGTCATCAATATAGCTGCGCAGACAAAGGCGCAGCATTGGTGTTCAAGGATCCGTTGGTACTGCCTTGCCTTTGCTTTGTTAAGATTGGGCACTATGCTGTCCTCCTAGCTTGTGGATGCTTCTGAGACGGCCGCTGTTAGTTTGCCACTTAAGTGCTTCATTGCTTCAGACCTGTCATGTGCATTCTCCATGATTGCCAACATATCGGTGACAACCTTGCTTGCAATTTGCTTATGCATGCTCTTGATGCTTGATTCATACTTTACCCATGAAGTTCATTTTGCATTGCATGCCAGATAAACAGCTAATGTGTATCGTACTGACTTCATTGATGACTTGCCTGCCGATGTGCGACAGAAGCTTTGACATGCAAGAGTCACAAGTTGCTCAAGGTGCAGACAGCAGATGTAGTCACAAGTATGACAGGCACAATGCATGCGTACTCCGCAGCAGTTGTGCTGGCATATGTTGACTTACCGTGTGACAAATACAGGGGAAACTCGACCCAGCAAGCATCGTATACAACACCTACGACGATCGCGAGAGCGCTCACTTTCTGACGTTGACGGAAGCGCTGCTGTGCCACTCTGTTATGCATCTGCCTGCGTACATTTTGAGCCTTCAAGCGTGAGCTCGATGGTGTGTTGAACGGATCTGCTTCAAGTGCTGCCGAAGTGAATGGGCCTGCAGATCCTGGGACTGCAAGAGGCTCAAGTGGAGTAGGAGATGCTGATTGAGTGCTTTCGGAGCCCGCAAAGTTCGGGATTATGTCTAGAAACTGACTGAGCCCTCCAAGTACATCCTTGGACAAGTCGCAGTGAGGGAGCTCTTCTGGGAATCCCTGCCGCACAGACTGCAGACTGGATGTCGTTCAAGAGTGACACTCCATTGTGCCCATCGAGCACTTCTTGATGACGCAGCGCTAATCTAGGTCTGGTTGCTTCTGTGGGTGTTGAATCGATCACATGGGCGCATCTGCCATGTACAGCAGTAGCCAAAGGTCTGCAGCCAACCATGTGCATTGCTGTACATTTAGCACTTCTCTGCGTCCCTAACTAATCTTGTGTCATTGATCAGCCAATCACAGGGAACCACCAATCTCCAGGCAGGGAGTCGGGTCCGCTGCATTACGTCATCACAGGAGGCAACAGGCTGTTCCAGTCAGCTGGTCATAGCTCAGGGAATTGGCAACTGCAGCAAGACAATGCTCCAGCCCACAAGACCAAGGAAAATGCCAGTGTGCCATGAGGGCATTGCCTCGGACCCTCCTGATCTGTCCCCTAACAAGAACCTACGTGCTTGGATGGAAAAGCAATTTGGCGACAGGAGTGGCATTAAGGACACTGTAGAGTTGCAAGTTGTGTTGACTGCGATCAGGTGTGATGTCCTGTGTTTACACATCAGCCACCGTCATCTTAGATGCTGGAACCCTTAAAAAACCTGCAGGATTTTTGGACTGTTGTGCACTCAGCTGACCAAGCGATCAAGTGAAGACTTTGCACAGCTGATTGTCTGTGTGTGTGCCTGTGTCAGGTTGGCTAAGAGTGTGCTTGCTCTCTAATTTGGTGAGCAATTGCTAGTCTCTTTCTTGCTGACTGGTGTTTTCCAGAAGATTTGTTTCCTCCTTGCTGCGTGAGTTGCATGTGCACAGCTGAAGACAAATGAGACCACCAGCCCATTCGGCTCCCTCATCAACATCACATGTATAGTCAGCGGTAATGCAGCTTGCTCAGCGTCTGTAGCGGCCACCTTCTTCATTGAGACGGAGATGATGCTATGACGGCTCAAAAGCTGTGGTTGGCAGCTTTTGAGCCGTCATAGCATCATCTCCATCGACTATAGTCATCTTTGCAGTTGCAACAGTTGTGACCTCTTTCAGTCAGGTTGACCTAGTCACAACTCTATATATGTCAGCCGTTGGCCTATTTGGGGATGCTCTTTTTCGTTGGCTATGGCAGGAAGCCACCCACGCAATTTACACATGGTGTGGGAGGGAGATTTGCTCAGGCAGCATTGATGACAGCCATATCACTGGGATTCTGGAAGGTTTTTGCAATTGCAATAAAGCCTCTCCTGGCTCATGGGGTACCAAGCCAAGCCATTGGCGCTATCTTGTGGGGTCTGAATGTACTGCTCGGTTTATACACAGTCATATTCTGTTACACACCACCTCTAGCGGCATGCACAAGGCGCCATGCATTGCTTATGCCAGCCGGTTGCTGCTGAGGGTATTGGTGCAGCAGTTGGCATTTCACCTATCAACATAGTGGCCAAAGGAGTAGGGTCTATGTTTCCAAACACATTTCTGGTTGTATGCTGACACTGTGCCTTAGCCAAGGTCATGCCTTGTCACACAATGCAGCTGGCCCTCTCATCTTCGGAAATGTGAGCTCACCGTTTTCTGCAGCAATCATGCCCGAATTGCTTCCTATCATGCAAAGAGTGCCTCATAGCTCTGCAGGGGGGGATTGCTGTGTCTGCCTTGAGTGCAGAAACAGCAGCAATTGTGGGCATCAGCTTGCCTGTATATCGTGTGGTTGGGTGGCGCAAGCGCAAGCACGAACGGCATGATGATTAGCCTGAACCAGACAGCACATGGTTATCCTGTCTCGGGTATCATGATCAATCTAGAAGAATCAATTACTTCGACCGATTTCGTCCAGTTGGCTTTGCCGGTGGTTGCTTATTGGCATGCCTGTACTTACTCCATAGAAAGCTTTCTGTGTGACAGTGCCTTGATAATGTTCCAAAATACAGCACAGAGTAGCTGCATGATGTAACTCTCTCACTCACTCACATGACAAGAACCTTGTACGCTCAATTACGTGGTGGAATCGCAACCTGTTCTCTTAGTTTGGAATATAAACACAAGCTGCGGAGTCTCCAGTGGCAGAAAGCCTCTTCTTGTTCCCCTTTCCGCAACATCCGTAGAACACAGGTCCGCCTCGATGCCTCCGGCCAGCAGCTTTTGGCCACGTTGACCAACGTTGCCGAATGTCGCTCCGATGTCGGCCAGTGTTGTTCAATTTTCCTCTAATGTTTCCCATTGTTGCTTCAGTGCTGATGATGATGGACATGTGTTTTGCACTACACCGCGTGCAAACTCGTTGGTCGCAAGCACGCAGCTTGGCTCGGTGCCCTGTGCAGTAATCCTCAGCTTTTGTGTCTTTCCATCCTTGCCATTGGCATGCAGACCTTGTCTCTGTAAAGGCAAGGGGCACATAAGTGAGCTGCAATGACTTTGTGGACAATACTTCGGGGTGATGACTGGTAGCAACAACACCACATGACAATGCATATATTGCTGTTTGGACGTGTCATGCTTATGGACATCAAGCGAATTTAGCCGAGGCCTGCTCCTTACTGCACTTGTGTCTATGTTGTAGCTTCACCCTAGGCGTTGTAGTCACACCAAGCTAACAGTGTGATCAGGTCGTCACGATACGGGAGTTCAGAACTTTTTCAAGCAAACATTTGAAAAGTTCTGATTGTTCAAAATGTTCTCAAGTGTTGCTGAGATTTCGCCAAGTTGCTTGGGTTTGAGCAAAGTTAGAAAAGTTAGAAAGAAAGCAAGTCAAATGCAGACCCTCAGCTGGGCTGCAACCCTGTCAATCAACCACAATCTGTCAGCTACACTCTGTTGACTTGAGTGCAGTCTGTCAGCCGATCTCTATACAATCAGCTCCTCTGTAATCTGTCAGATCCGGGTCGAGTATGTCAGCTTACTTCGAAATGCAGACTGTTTGCTGGCTGCAGTCTGTCGGCTCAGCTTCTACATGTTGCAACATGTCAGCTCAGCTGCAGTATGTCAGCTCAGCTCAACTGCAACGTCTCAGCTGTCAGCTCATGTGCACTTTGTCAGCTCAGCTGCAACGGTAGGCTCAGCTGTCAGCTCAGCTGCAACTGGTCAGCTCAGCTGTACTCTGCCAGTTGTCTAAAGCCCCTGCAAAGCTTGAACAGCATACTACCTCCATAGCTGTGGGCTGTAGCAATTTATCCAAGCAGGGTGCATGCGGCCACAGGCATACGCAGGATTTGCTGACAGTTAGAGAGCCTGTTATGACAGAGCTGACTGTAAAACACGGACATCTTAAATGTGCTAGGCTACATTCCCATATAGATGCAAGGTTGCTTGCAACAGCTCTTGCTTACCTCCAACAGCCAGCATCTTAGGGATCACTGCACCAGAGCTGACACACTGCACAACACTGGACACATTGCAGCTGAGCTAAAGGATTGCAGACGAGCAAGTGTAGTTGAGGTGAGCTGACGCATAGCACCTACAGCTGACAAGTCGCAGCACAGCTGACAGGCTGCTAAGCAGATGCCGCCGCTGTTTTTGGATTAGTGCTTAAAACCTTTTACTCAACCACAAAATGTCAGCTTAACTGCAAACTGTCAGCTCAACTGCACTCTGTCAACTCAAGTGCAGACTGTTAGCCAATCTGTATGCAATCAGCTCCTCTGCAGTTTGTCAGCTCCAGGTGGAGTATGTCAGCTAATTTTAAAAGCAGAGTGTCTGCTTGGCTGCAGTCTGTCAGCTCAGCTCAATTTCGATTTGTCGACTTAGCTGTCAGCTCTCATGCAGTATGTCAGCTCAGCTCCTTGTCAATCAGCTGTCAGCCTAGCTGCACCTTGTCAGCTCATCTGCACTTTGTCAGCTCAGCTGCAACTTGTCAACTCAGTTGTCAGCTCAGGTGCAACTTGTCAACTCAGCTGTCAGCTCAGCTGCAACTTGTCACCTCAGCTTCACTCTGTTAGTTGTCTAGGCCCTCTGCCAAGCTTGAACAGCATATCACATCCAATGCTGTGGGCAGTATCCCTGATAGCCACTCATCAAAGCAGGGTGCATGCTGTCACTGTGCATTGCATGACACGCTCTGTAATGAATGATGTGCTGAGAGACGTGCTGGGCAAGTTTGTGCTTGTCTACCTGGATGACATTGCAATTTTCAGCAAGACAGAAGAACAACTTATGCTGCGCTCGGACATAGTGCTGAGGATATTGCAGAAGCACAAGCTGTATGCCAAGCTGTCCAAATGCTCGTTTGCACAGAGTGATGCTTTTTGGGGCACGTGGTTGGCCAGAATGGGCTGCGTGTTGAACCCAGGAAGCTGTCTGTTGGGAAGGATTGGCCTGTGCCGCAGAACCGATTGCAGGTGCAGTGTTTCCTTGGATTTGCTAACTACTTCAGAAAGTAGGTCAATCATGAACTACTTCAGAAAGTAGGTCAATCATGAACAACTTCAGAAAGTTTACGATTGGCTCTGCTGCATTGGTGCACCCGCTACGTCATTTGTCAAAGGAGTCTGTTGGATTTTCATGGACTAATGTCAGGAAGCTTTTGAAGGCGTCAAGAATGCTCTCAGCACCGCTCCAGTGCTGGTGTTGCCAGATTTGAGCAAGCGCTTTGAAGTTTTGTGATGCTTGTGGAGTTGGTGTGGGGGCAGTGCAGTTGCAAGATGGCAGGCCGGTGGTGTTTGAAGGGAAGTCCCTGACTGATGCTGAGAAAAGATATCATATCGGTGAGCAGAAACTCCTTGCTGTTGTGCATGCAATGGAAGTATAGTGGTGCTACCTGCAAGGTGCAGAGTTCACTGTTGTGACTGATCATAACCCAAACATGTTCTTTGAAGAGAAGAAGGTTCTGTCAATGAGGCAGGGCAGATGGGCTGAGAAACTGTCGCGATTCAAGTTCACCTGGGAATATAGACCTGGCAGATTGAGTGTTGCTGACCCGTTGAGCAGAATACCAATAGCTGCCCGTCAAATGATCTCCTTTGCGCTTGGTATTGCCTGCACGAGCAAAACTGATGATGAGTCTGATATACTCAGTGACATCAAAGCAGGGTATGCAGCTGACGCGTACTTCGCTGATGGAAAGCACACGAGGAATTTTATGCACAAGGACGATGTTTACCACAAGTATTGTGCAGTTTTTGTAGCTGATGTCCGGGCCGTCAAGGTCAGGA
>JAABUW010010596.1_pt1 | contig 10223 bp, 14 predicted proteins | sample 5560081 | NCBI WGS metagenome assembly JAABUW01 (sample SAMN10711882, study PRJNA513363) | rock metagenome | isolation source: Antarctica rocks | place: Antarctica: Victoria Land, Knobhead sud | reverse complement strand
CACAGCAAGCATCACTGTGCTTGGCACATGTTGCTTATGCTGGACAGTATCATCAAGTGACCTCAGAACCTGTGTGTTGAATGCCATGTTCTGTGAGACTTGCATTCATACAGCAAGCAGGTGCACATATAGCACTGATATGCTGAGCAAATCAGTACGCAGCTGCAGCTGTGATTGCTTGCAGCAATGTGTGATGCAACATGCAAAATAGGCTCACTAACACCCTGCAGCACAACATAGAGGGCTTCACAAACAGAAAGCCTGATGCAGCAGACAAAGGTCACCTTGTATGCAGACTAGGAGGCATGGCCAGCAATGCATCAGGAGCAAGGCGCATCTGTCCAAGAGCAAGACCGGGAGGGTACATCATCCCAGCCAAAGGGAGCAGCCCAGGGCAATGTACACCAGAAAGGTCATCACTGCCACTACATTTTTGGAGCAAGCAGTGCAGGCTTGCATTGCTTGCCTGCCTCTGCTGCTCAAACAAAGGCTCACTGTGGAAGTGCCTGATCTGGAGCTCTTCAACCACTTGATCATTGCTGCTAGGTGTGCGGTGGTGTATGCACAAGCAAGCTTCACGCACGATGATGATGGCCGTGGCGATGAAGCTGTTGACACTGTCAGGATGTGAGAAGCTGCTGCGGCGGCTGCCTGTCTGACTGCTGTGGCAGCTCTCATGTCTGCAGCTATGCATGTCAGAGTTGAAAGGCTGGTAAAAGCGTAGGATGCTGCGCAGCCTCAAGCATCTGTCTTGAAAGCATAAGTGAGAGCCAGAATCCACAAGCCCAGCAGCAGCTGTGGCCCTCAAGTCTTTGCTTGAGTATTCAGCAGAAACCTTCTATGCTGTGCTTGAGTTGCCAACCATGCGCTTAGGGGACTTGTCAAAGAAATTGTTGAAGTGCACCATGAGCTGATGATGGTCTCAGCAGCTGCAGGCGCAGCTGCTGCACCTATGGCTGGTAGCTTGTGTCTGCAGCTGTGAGCAGCTGTCTTGATGTTGCTGTAGGTGCGCAACAGAGGAAGAAGAATGACCAGCAGCGTCATCTGCAGGACGGCTACAGCTGCCTTCTTTGACAAACTTTGAAAAACACACTCAGTCTTTGGTCAAGCGCTAGCTGCTGCAGGGCAGAATACTGGAGACCGTGAGCTGGTAACAATGGTTGCTAGCACTGACAGAGAATGGCTGTCAGCCATGGCAGTGCTGAGCTGAACCATTTCCAGAACATCAGGGCTCTCTGATGTGCATGTGGACAAGGGCCCGTGGGTTTTGAGGGCACTGCATAAGAGTAACATGACGGGGGCTGCTCTGAGTGACCGAGAGCCTTTCTCAAGCAGGATTCTGCAGCAACAGGATTGAATGCAATGTACCTGTGAGCATGTTGCATTGCATGCAAGGGCAATCTGCAGCTTTCGGCAAATGACTTGAGTATGAGACTGACGCAACTAGACCTTTACCTTCCTACAGACAGTACAGCTACATACAGACCAGGCTCTCCTATGCCGGCCGCAATCTGCTGTACACAGGCATGCTCAGCACAGCATATCATACAGTCCTGGTACCAAGTAGTGTACAACAGTTGCGCCGACCTGCAGGCGAACAACCTTGATGGCTGCCATGCAGGGTTTGTTTCCAGAGCAGCTCCCCATTTCATTTGAGTTACCCTGAGGATTTTCATGTGAAAGTAAGGGTACACTGGGAAGCATTTCAGCCAAACTAAGCCGTGCAATTTGCTCATAGTGCCCATGAGTGCAACAGTTGTCTTATATAGCCCAAGAGGACGCCGGAACTATATTATTGGACAATGTTGATGCACCAGACCAGAATCTTGGAACTGTTCATTTTGGCTTGTGTTTGAAATGGTAGCAGTAGATACAATGCGCCTCAAAAGTGTTGCACCATACACGTGACACAGGTGACCCCCAGGTGCAACATACGTTGACCAGGCTGACACGCAGGGTTCTTATGCGTCGTGTGTTGATGGGCGGAGGCGCGGCCACACACTATATATGACAATTAGGGATGTACAGCTGGTGCAACGCTACCTTGAGTGTAAGCTCTTGTGGTGACAAACAATGAGGCAGCTGCTCAAAGCTGGTCACATGGCATAGTCACTGCAACAGACTATGCCTTGCAGACAGCTTAAAGCAGTGCTGAGCAAGCTGCAGTCATGCCAGCTAAATCTAAATGTATTTGACACGACTGCTGCTTGTTCAGTTCAAGCCTTATCAGCAAATGTACATGGCTAAATGGTGCAATCCAGCCTTTCTACAACATGCGTGCTTGCAACTGCTGACTCTTCAGCCAAGTCCTCATTATCAGCTGCTGCTAGTAGCCGGATCTGTCGTAGTCACTGGTAACAGCTCCTGACATACTGCACTCTCACATATATGAGAGTACATGAACCTAAAGATCTTATAATCGTCACGCAGCATGTTCAGCTGGTCATGCATGCTAATTGTTTCTCGTCAAGTCTTGTTCTGGAAAACCCGCGGTGGCTTGACACTTTGAATGGGGCTGGCTGGTGTATTGGCAGCAGTGTGCTCGGTTCTGACAGCCAAACCTTTGCTAGCTGCGCGCGTCATAGTCACAGCTTCTTGGTACTCCAACAGTCCAGCTATCACCTCACCAACCTGTACAGATATGAATCCTGGTCAGCCTTGTGCAAATGTAAACAGCAACCCCTGTTGCTTCCTCCAACAGATTAAACAGGACAGAGTGAGCCTAATAGCCTCTGCTGCTTTAGAACATGTCACACCAGCAGGGTTATATTGGTTGCATGCAGTTTGTATGTGAACTTATGCTGCTGTATAATTTGAGTCATCTGGGCGGCTAACAATGCTCAGCATTGATCATACATGCCGCTCAGAGAGGGCTTGTTGATCATGCAGCCTAAGGTTGACACGACAGCATGCAGAATTCATGATGACATGAGTACCTTGCAATGCTCCAGCAGCCAGATTGATTTCTCTTGATCTGTCATGCCGCCAGGCTGAGTCACCCTGGAGCCCCTCTTCATCTTCCTCCTCCGCTTCTTCTTCACAACTTTCTTCACCTTCTGCATTGCTGCAGGCTCTTCCTCTGGTATGCTGGCCAGTGCTGCTTCTGGCAATAGAGCGACTGTGGGTTGACTCCTTGGCTGCATTGCGCCCTGGTGCTGTGACACATGCTGAGTCGACACATCTTGCTGACTGCTTTGCTGCCTGCTCAGCGTCTGACCGTGTGAAGATGCTGTCAACCCAGATTGAGTCCTTTGTGATGCGAGGCTATCTGAGACGCGCAGTCCCCGAGCTGACTGAAGCACAACATCTGTGGCAGACTGCTGGCTGACACTACTGTGCTTCCTGGACATGGTCTTCACAAGAGCGCCTCGCTTGTTGAAAGAGAAACAGGGCAGAGCAATGTGGCGAGGGCCCTGTTCCTTCTGTAGGAAGGCTTCGGGAGCTGACACTACCTTGAGAGCCTTAGCCATGAAGGCTGACAGGCCTGCCACCTCCCCTTGCTCACTGCTGTTGTCATCACCACTGCAGGTAGCACCCAGCACAATCAGGTGTCATGTTCACAACCAGCTGTTACTGTTATATTGCTATTACTGCTACTGTTGCTCTTGTTGTTGCTGTTGTTATTGCTGTTGTTGTTATTGCTCTTGGTGTTATTATTGCTCTTGTTGCTATTGCTGCTGTTGTTGCTGCATTGTAGCCAGAGGCAACAATGAGAGGGCTCAGAGTACAGCCAGATTGTGGCCTATGGAGACTGCAGTCCACTACAACACAGCTGTGAATGTATGCTGATCCTGGGGCGCAGTCAACACCTGCACTGTGTCAGCCAATGAACAGATTTGTTCCATCTTCAACCGAGAGTCACCTTGCTCCATGCGACTCATCCTCCTCAGAGTCATCATCACTATCTCTGTCTTCAATGCACGAGGTGTCAGCAGCGCCTGCACTGAAGCTTTTCTTGCTTGCTGCTGTGTCTTTTGTGTCTGCATCTGCTCTTGAGGTCTCGAGAGGGCCTTCTGTGGGTGCTGGCATCTGCTGTGGCCGCTGATCATGCTCCACTTGGGTGAGCTCCTTGTTGAGGCGTCTCAGGGTGCTGTGAAGGGAGGGAGTGCCACTGCTGTCAGCAGCTGCCCTGCAACACAATGGCAGATCTGTTCTCAATTATGCAACCTATGTCACATCAGCTGCAATTGCTACCAACAGCAGAGAATTGTGCAGCGCTTGCCCACACTGATAGGTAGTCTACATGGTGAAAAGGCACACAGGGGATCACAGATACTAACCCGACATACATGAATCAAAGAGAATGCATGGGCACATAGCAGCTAGTCATCGTACAATCAGTGTGCAGCATCATACGAACAAGCTGCACACCTACGCATGCCAGCTGCTACCCTGGCCCTCAAATCTGCTGCTGTAGCCTGCTGAGCCTCTTTGGTCGCTTTGCCCACGTCACTGGAGCCTGTCAAAGTTGTCTTGCCAGTCTCTTCAACCTCCTCTCTGGCTGGCTCAGCAAAGCCAACCTTGCGTGGTGCTGCACTGCTGCCTGCACTACTGCCTGAGTCACTGACCATACTGCCGGCCATGCCTTCAGAGGTCTGTCTAGGTGCATCATCCATGGCTTCAGCACAAACTGTTGCAGGACTGGCTGCAGCTGCATCAGACTTGACTGTCGGCATCAGATCACCCACAAATGAGCTTCTCTGTATCTGTTCAGCAGTATCTACATCCGCAGAACTGCTGTCTGGTCCAGCTGTCATGCCTGAGTCGCTGCCAGTGACACTGTCCTGCACAGACTGACGTACACCAGCTGCTGCTGCATCAGCAACATCACTCTGCTGAGTCAGGCTGTCTGCAGATCTGTACCTCCGCCATCCCTTGACTGCAGTGGCAACTTTGCCGACGACACCTGCTTGGGAAATGTCAGCTTTTGTGGTGAAGTTGTCAAAGATGGACAGCTTGGTGTCAGAGCCCAGGCGCCGCAGCTCAAGCAGCACGTCAGGCTGGGCCATGCTGAGCTGGGCTGACAGTCCTGCCTGTGATTGTGTCTCTGGCGCCTGCGCTCAAGCACAGTGCGTGTTTGATGGGCAAGTACTTCCAGAAGCTGTTTCCTGACCACGTGGCAACAAGGGCCACCTCGTCAGCAGCGCCAATCTTGACGCGTATCACACAGAAGTCATGAAGCAGATGGCAGCACAGAGCAGCAGGCGTCTGTGCAGATGTTGCTGCTGTGCTTGATCTCTCTGACTATCCAGCAGACAGGAGCACCTTTCTGCTTGCAACTGTAAACAAGCCATGCACAGAAAAAAGTGACGCTCTTGACTACCAGCCTACCTGTGCAAGGCTTTGCTGCTGTGCCAGCTGTAAGCGCTTGCTTGACCCAGACTTAGCCAGCTGCATGGCTGCCCTCAAAACAATGGCTGGTGTCTGAGACAGTGGCTGCTGCTCGCTCTTTGCATGCTCTGTCACCAATATTGACATCTCATCGGCTGTCAGAAACTTGTAGGAGTCAGCACGGATGACCACCAACTGCTTGTTCAGAGCTGCCACAATGTCCCCTGTGTCATTCAGGAAGCTGACAGACAGGATAGGCTCCAGCAAGTGCATAACACGCTTCAGCCGCTTGCGCTTGTCATACACCTGCATTAGATGCAAGCCCATAGTTGTGATGAGACTTGAGGACTGCAGGCAGCAGTTGAAAGTCTGCTGCAGAGATTTTTTCAAATTTCATGTTTGTTTGAGCACAGCGTCCTCCTGACAAGCTCACAAAACCAGATGCAAACCACATTCAAACCTATGCGTGTCTTTCAACAAGCAAACACTCGCAGAGAGGTTGGCAATGCAATGTACCCTTAAGATTTCATAGCCAGGTACGCGTCACGCCCCAAGCACGACATATTTGGTGTCAAGGTAGGCCTGCTTGCAGCATGAGCATATATGGTCAAGCTATTGAGGAACCCTGCCATTAGCTGAAGAGCCTGCTCCAATCTACATCTGTTGACATCATTCTGTTCATCGCAATGATCGCAAACTTGCCTTGATCATGCCATCTGATCCGCATGAGATAAAGTGCTCCAGGGTCGTGTGAGCACTGAGGCCTGTTACAGGGCCATCATGGTCTTCCATCTTGGGACTAGCCAACAAATCCCCTGTCTCCACGTTCACCAAGTGCACACCCCCCGCATCACCCCCCAGCACCACCACCTCCCCCATCTTCTCCAGATGGGTCAAGCTCTCATGGAACCTGAATGCATGGGCAAGGAACAGAGTCTGCCCTGATGCATGCAGAAAGAGGGAGACTCCCACGTGGGAATTGTGACAGACCCTCCTCATCAGAAATCAAATGAAGCGCCGACATTGTTCAATTGTGCTGACACCAAATGAGCACGCAAAGGCACCCAAGGGGATGACCAACACCTTGTTGAATCGTCCGCAACGTACGCAGATACTGTCAGTGTGAGCATCGACAAAGATTTTGCTGCAACAGATCAAGTTGCCTGGTGAATAGACTGAGAGACGCTGCATTCCTCTGTGTCAGTGAGTTATGTCCCTGACACTTGGAACACATGAGAACAGATGAGCAATGATGGGATGTGGAGGGCCCACCTGAGCTCTTTCAGCATACGATGACCCTTCATGTTCCAGACCTTCAGCAAACCCCCACTCACTGTCATCATGCGCTGCAGGCCAGCATCAACCTCCACCAGATCAATTTGATCACCCCTGCAATCAAGGGTCATCATCACTCCAATTTATCATCCCTCCAATTAAAGCTGAAGGTGCACACTGAGGAAGGTTAGCACGTCCTTGGGATGCCATGTCAGCAAGCGAATAGCAGTCCTGTGCAGTGCTTTGACATGGTTTGCAAACAAGACTGTTGACATGATTGTGCTAAATGCCAGCACCTTCAGGGCAGCCAGAAAGCCCAAAACTTTGCGTAAAAACTTTGTCTACAGTCTCAAGCTGCTAGCATCATGTACAGCAGAGATGCTCACTCAGGCACAACCATCAACCAGATAGGCATGACTGCTGCAGGAAGAATGTGCTGCAGGGCCAGATGCATGGCACAAAGAACAGCACAGGGTCAAGCTTTCAGCAGCATAGGCAGGTAGACAGGTTCTGAGTTGCACCTGTGAGCAGGGAAGCACAGCATGACCTGGCCATCATGCGCTGCATCCAAGAAAAGGCAGTCGCCAGCCCTTGTGCCCACAATCACATGGTCGCTACACTCCTCATCGCTAGTCATGGCCAGACCTGCTAGCCACTCAGTGCAGTCCCAGCCACAGCCAATAAGTATATTCCAGCAAGCAATGCATTGACTTTTTTAGACTTGGAAACAACAGGGAGGCAGCACCTTGACAAGTGTCACTGAGAAGTGACTTGATTATGAACAATCTGGCAGACTGTATGAGCAGCACAGGTGCATGTGCAGATGATCAGAAACGCTCAAGCCACAGAACCTTTGCAACCAGGTCCATCAGGAGTCATGACAAGTGTTGCTGCTGAATGGCAAAACAGTAATTTGCTGCAGGACTTGCGCACACTACAGATTAGGTCCACATTGGTTGCAGTGGTACACAAAACAGGGCATGACAACAGTGTTTCAGGGGATTGCTCACCTTGAAGATCTGCTAGCTTGGGGTCCAACGATCCTGTGGGCATCAGCGTAATACACAGGGCCAGATCCTTGTGGTTGGGGGTCAATTTGTCCCAGACTGCAACCAGTGTGGGTGGTCCCTGAGCATGCATTCTCCAGACATGAATGTGGCCGTCGGACATCAGCACATACAGCTTTCTGTGTGCCAAGTCAGCCCTGGAAAGTGGAGAAGCATTGTCAGGCCAAAGTCGCATACTGTGGAAAGATGTCAGGCGCATGCTCAAAGTCAGTCACCAATAATGCAGCGCTACTGTAACACAACATGTGAATGAGACTTTGTTGTTGGAAGGTGCTAAACCAACTCTAGTTTGCAGCTGTAATGTGCAAGAGGTACTGTGCTATACAGATAGCAGAAAGCCAGGGACAACAGGCAAAATCATTGCTGACGATCTGCTAAGATTATCTGGCTGCAGCTTGCAGGTGACACACCTCACGTATCTGGGGGACGTGATGGACAGCTGTGGCAGCGTGATGGTTGTGTCCAATGCTGTGACTGGGTCACAGATACGCACGCACCCATCCTCAAAGCTCATGAGGAGTGAGTTGTCTTCCAACAGGTCCAGCTGCCGAGGCTGAGAGTTGCAGCTGCGGAAGGTAGTGAACAGGTGCTGCAGATGCATGGCACAAACCTGCAGGCAATGACTAGCCTAGAGGCAGCACTGCTGTAATTGCACGAGCACATGTCTTCAAAGACCATGCAGGTCTGTGATAGGTATTGCTTATAAAGACAATGATGTATTACTGATGGTGATATGGCAAGAGCTTCAAACTAGGCTAGTGTTTATGTCACGCACATGAGTGATGAAAGCATGTTGACAGCAACAACGGGCAAGATTTGCTGAAGCTATCTGTACAAGACGTGAAGGTCGATGTGCAACAGTGTGCATGCCATACCTGTGGTCCTGAAAAGAAGTAGAAGTCATCGGTATCAGTAAAGCTCAGGCCCTCCACGCGGCCTTCATGCTTATACCGGTACAGCTCTCCCAAGGTGTCCAACTGCCAAAGGCTAATGGTGCCATCTGTGACTGCCATGAGAATGGACTGCTTGCTGGGATGCAAGGTAATGCTCTGCACTGGGGAAGCCATCTGGGCAAACATGTTCAGAAGCTGAAGCTCGCCACTTTGACCTAGGGCCCAAAGCTGCAAGCATAGAAGGCAGACTTTTGCTAGGTTGCTTGGGGTGTCACAATGGTATGCCGCTTGTTCAGTTTGCAGCTTGTTCAGTTGTCAATCAACCCTCTGTGCCCTCACACCTGTTCCATTGCAGTGACAGCAGCAGCTGCAGCGGTGTGGGGACATGTTCAAGCCACCTATTGTTGGGGCGTCAAAGGGTGGGGGGCAATAATCAATTTCTAGGCTGTCAACAGCATGCAGCAAAGGCAAGACTGCTGCTAGGAATGAGAGCTGTTCCTCTTCTCAGCACAATGTTGATTGTGGTGCATACCTTTGCTGTCATGTCATGTGAGCCTGTGATGATGTGATTGGAGCCGAGATGATGTACAACAGCGGTCACCAGCTGCTTATGCAGACCCTCCCAGTTGTATATGCGCTCGCCATCATCAATGCGAAAGCCATACACAGAGCCCTTGATGGGCACATACAGCACTTGCAGCTCCTCCTGGAGGAAAGCTTGTTGGCACCAGTCCGCCTGCTTGACAAGGCCCGCGCTTTTGGGCACACGATGCTGATTGGCACCAGGAACCCTGCCTTACAAAATGTAAGAGGCCAGATTACCATGTCTATTGCCTTGCATGCTGCGAATGATGCCAGACAAGTTGAGCTGAGATGCATAGTGTCATGAACACATGCTCTAGCAGGACGAGGTGCAGTACCTGAACGTGACACGCTCATGGATGCTTTGGAAAGCACCTAGCTCCCAGGGTGCAGCCTTGCCTCCCTTGAGCTTGGACATGGATGTGGCCGAGTTGCCAGGCAGCAGTTTAGAGCCAGAGCCAGCTTGAAGCGGAGCTGCAGCGTTCTTGGCGAAAGCTTTGTAGTCTGGCTCACAGTACCAGGCTTTAACACCGTTTCTGCCGATTGTGATCAGCTCATCACATGCAGCATTGTACACCATGCTGATGACAACTCCTCCGTGCCATCTGAAGCTTGCTTGTAGGCGAAAACTTTGGCTGTACAGCTTAAGGGTGTCATCCAAGCATGCTGCAAAGAAGTGGCTGCACTTCTTTTCATACATAACATGTGTGATGATGCCATGCTGGGCCCCAGATGCAGAAACGGTCTGAAATTTCTCGATCTTCGAACATGATTTGGCTTGCGCCCCTGTGGCGGAGGGTCCCTGCAGTGGAAAGCGCAGAACTGTCAATCTCCATTTGCTTCTCTTATGACGACAATGGCGAGAGCAGAACATTGACGCACCCATACTGCCACGTTGCTGCTTTCATCCAGAGAAACAAAGCGCTTTGCAGAGCAGTGAGTGACGCACTTGACGTCGGCCTGGGCAGGAGTATAACAGAATTGAACGTGAATGCCAGGCTTCAGCGCATCGTTGCCAGACAGGGCCATCGCGTGCGCTAAACGATGTAACAAGTGCCACAATGCACTCTATCAC
>JAABUW010010592.1_pt1 | contig 10225 bp, 11 predicted proteins | sample 5560081 | NCBI WGS metagenome assembly JAABUW01 (sample SAMN10711882, study PRJNA513363) | rock metagenome | isolation source: Antarctica rocks | place: Antarctica: Victoria Land, Knobhead sud | reverse complement strand
CAGAATGCAGGGACGGTGCAGGAGCACATTGCTCAGTATCAAGCCATCATAGATGACCTTAAGGAGGAGAATGATCAGCTCAAGCGTGAGCTCAACACCTTGCAGGTAAGCGTTGCTCTGAGTGCCCATGTGTTTGAGTGCAGCCTGTTGGTATGGGCTGCATAGCAGCGCTAGGTGACAATGATTAAGATCCTTCCAGGCACTGACTGTCTGTGTGATTACCAGTATGGGCATGGGCTTGCACAGACAGGCAGATTCACCGTGTTCACTATAGGCAGAGTAATCTTTCATGTCAAAGGGTGATCTCAGACCTTGAAAATGCCGCTGTGCTCCCAGAATGTCAAGGCTGCTACAGAGTGCTGAGCCCGCATTTTGATCATAATAATAATAATAATTCTTATTATTATTATTAGCTAGGTGAGCCAAAAAAGCATGTAGGGATTTTTGGTGCTTTCAGGGTGGAGAGGCAAGCCCAGAGGATCTGCCAGTGGCGCTGAGTAATCCTGCCTGGGCCCAGCAAGCCTCCTCAGCTCTTGCTGCAGCCACTCGCGAGCGAGTCGAGTTGCAAAGGGCAATTGTGGAGGCTGAGGATAGCATTGTCAGGTGGGCGCTTGTATTTGAACAGCTGATGCCATGATAGCATGTGCTGCCAGTACGTCCTTGCAGCAGCCATTGTGCCTGTCCAGCACAGCTTTTTGTATCTATTCTTTGACGGTGCTCATATGCTGTCGCAATGGATGCACCTCTAAGCACAGATTGCAGGAGCAATGTGCAGAATGCTCAAATGAATTGCAAGCATGTAATGTGAGTGTGACCAAGTTCTTACAAGCAATACCAGCCTGTAGCTCTCCTTGACCTGCAGGATATGCAGTTGGGACTGTTTACAAGGCAAGGTGCATACTTTACATGCCACCTTTCATGTGCATATGTACTCAAGAATTGTCTCTTTTGTTGCAGGGCACAGGCAGAGCTCGATGGCCTACAAGAAGAGCAAGCACGCATGGGTGAGTTGGGAGTTGGCATTTCTCCTCTGCAGGCAGCTGACCTGGACCGCCGCAAGGAGAAGGTGGCCAAACTTGTTAAGGTCAGTTTCCCCTAAACTTCTGTAAGGTTATGCTGCTGGTCATATGTGTCAAGGGATGCATGCTCTACAGGAAGGCGAGATGGAGAAGCACCGAATACATGGTCTCATTCTACAAGCAGATGCCAGGCAGCAGCAGGTGCAAGAGAGCATTGCCGCCCGGCCACGCGGCGGTGCTCGCGACGAGCTCATCTCGGAGCTGATACAAAGCAGGCTTGCCGTCTCTCGAGCCCAGATGAATGCCGAGGCTAGCGTTTCTGAGCAGATGATTGAGGAGCAGCAGGAAGTCATTGCTTGGCTGTGGCGCATTTTGGAACAGGCTGGAATGACTCAGGCTCAGGTGACGGTTCCTTTTGTGTCTGGGATTGGTGAGACTGAAGGATTAAGGCTCTGGCATTGCTGATGTGTGCTATGATGTGATCTCGAACAGTCGGCAGAAGCCGCACCACGTTTATGCGGTTTGGCAGAAATATGCACGAACCAAATCCTGGACACAGTGCTGAGGTCAAGTGCGCTACTTAACAAACACTGGAAATAAACGAAACAGCATGCAGTCACCTGAACCCAGATCATCCTGGGACACCCAAGGCTTGAAATCCTTAAGCACGGGCCGGAGTAGCTCAGTTGGTAGAGCGCAAGGCTCTTAACCTTGTGGTCAAGGGTTCGAGCCCCTTCTTCGGTGACCCATTCTTTTGCTGCTTGCCAGGCTATTTTCAATCTGTGGCTGTGAGCTGAAGCCCCATGTACACTCATTTCCTGCTTGTTCTCGTTTCATATTTGTCCAAACAAGGTGTGGCAGCCATCTAGTTATATGCATCAGGCTGTCTTACAATGCAGCCTGGAGCGACACACAGAGCGGGCTGCCAAGCAAGGTGCTTTGTCGCAGAGCCTACCTGCTCTGACTGCTTTCAGACTACCTGCAATACCTCAGGAGTCTATACTGCACAACTATGCAAGTGTCAAGCTTGGGCAAGGTGTCACATGGCAGCACAGAAAGCACTCTGAACCACCAGCAACCGCTGAAAAATCTTGCCAGTATGTAATGACTACAGATGCAACATGACCTGACGGTGCTGCCAAGGGGTCAAGTTGTACAAGTTACACAGTACTGAGTTTTCTCATGCAGGCAGTTGAGCTGGGGCGCAGGATAGGGCAAGGGCAGGGGTCTAGGCGGGTGTCAATGGCGGGGGGCGACGGCAGGCTCCCTCGCAGGCAGGGCTCCTGGGTGGAGGGGCCCCGACGGCAGAGCAGTGGGTCAGGCTCCAGGCTGGGCTTGAGGCGGCAAGGGTCCAGCGGCGTCATCTCCACCAGAATGGCCCCCATGCAACTTGAACAGCTGCTCACTGGTCAGCAGCTGCCGCTTGTACATACAGGCTCTTCTTCTAGGTGTTTCCGTCAGTTTGTCTGTGTGACGATTTTGCAAACATGTGTGCAGCTGCATGCTGGTATAGTACAGCATTGCAGTGTGCTGCCTGCCTGTCTATCTGCTTGCCTTTCCTGTCTGTCTGTCTGTCTGTCTGTCTGTCTGTCTGTCTGTCATGTTCAAAGGTCTAAATCGCAGGGCAAGCCCTGTCCAAGCAAGGCATGTGGTCTTTGCAGGTGCCTACACAGCCAAAAGGTATTCACTATGGCAGAGCAGGCAGGCGGTCCTGAATGCCCAGCTCACAGGCCCAACCGGAGGCTCTAGCAATCAGCTGGACACTGAGACTGCAGCAGCTGATGCCATTGCAGCACTAGGTAAGCACATTGTTCACCAACATCCCGTCAGCTTCTGCACCAGCTGCCGCAGCTTCCCGGCCGCCCCCATTCTGTTCTTCATCAAGCTTGACATGCTTGACTCTGAGCCATCGCATCTGCTGTTGTGGCTGCTGTGTGTCTTGTCACATGATGCCTTTTGGTGTCGGCTCAGCTGCCCTTTGCCCTTTCAGTCTGACTGACCCTTTCTCCGCCTACTGCCACTCCGCTGTCCCACTAACGATCAGCGTGTCTTCCTGTCCTCTGAAGCGCACAGAAGCCGCTTTCCTGGCTGCTGCTCTTCTCAGGCAATGCGCGACTCAGGTCGCATACAAGCTCATCATGCCCAGTACCTTTACTGGACTGCCATGTCAATGTGTCTTTTGTGTTGACATGATAAATGTCTGCTTCCCTGCCTGGTTTTGTTCTGTTGACATCCCTGACAGACGTTCATCAAAGATGGCAGAACATATGATGTGCTCAGTAATCTTGATCCACCATTGACCACTCACAGGGCCAGTTCTGGAGAGCTTGATGGGCATGAAGGGGCTGCCCTCAAGCTCTGGGTTGTCTTTGGAAGACAGCAGCAGGGGCGCCCACCAAGGACCTAGGGGGTCAGGCAGGGAGGAGCGCACAGCCAAGGAAGATGAAGCAGGGGAGGGCTCAGAGAAGCTCAGTGCATCGCCAAGCTATAGTGCCTCCCACAAGGGATCTGGACTGGTATAAACTGTCTGTCAATCTGGTTGTGAGTCTGCTCATGTGTTTGGTGCATCTTCCAGTCTGTCTGTGAGTCTGTTGCTCTGATAGTCTGTCCTCCTGGTGCACCTCTCTGTCTGTCAGTCCGTCCATCCATCCATCAATCCGTCCGTCTGTCTGTCTGTCTGTCTGTCTGTCTGTCTGTCTGTCTGTCTGTCTGTCGCTTCTATGTTGCTTTTTAAAAAAGACCTGACATGCTCTGTTGATACACAACAAGAGGGACTGCTGAGCTGGCAGAATATAGCTTGCTGGTTGAGATCAGGGCACCATGTGGGCTATATACATATGTTCCCACCTTTCTATGAAACAGCAGAATTGCAATGTACCCTGCCAATGTGCACATCAGGGCGGCTTGCACTCAAAAGCATCAATGCAAGCTGCGTCTGACCAGGTTCAAGGGTTTAACCCAAATGCAGTGTGTCCAAATGCAGTGTGTCCTGCTTTGAGGGTCTCAAGCATGACCCAATGCTTGGTCGACCATAAACATCTGAAAAAAGTGCAATTCCACTTTTGGCTCTGTCAGCTAGTGTCTGTCTTGTTTTTCTCAGCAAGATGTTGCGTTGACAAGGCTGAGCCATTTTGCTGCAGAATCAGACAGACAGGGCAAGCCCAGTCAACCCTTATCTAGCCAGGCAGACCACCAACAGGCCGGCCCCCAACCCTCAAGCATTTTCCAGCAGGACCCCCACCATCAGAGCAGCTGAAGGTACGAGCACGCCCCTGCCCCCCCTTCCCTCCCCCCCCCCCGCCTCCGCCCTCCCACCAGGACCCCTGTCAAAGCCGCTTCTCTTCTCTGGCTTTGGTGTTACAGCAACTTCAGCAATGCTGAGCAGGAAAAGCACAACTTGCATGAAATTCCTTAAGGGTGCATAATATCATGATACATTCTGAACAGGGGCGACAGTCAGAGACTGCCTGCCCCACTGCAATACACCTGAACGGTAGAGTGTTCAAACCAGGCTGAAGCATTAGCCCTCAGGTGCAAGGCATGCCTGAGTTGTGTTGCATCCGTGGGGCAAGCGTAGCAGCAATTTAGTCTTCTTTTGGTACTGACTGGCACTGCAGTAAATACTTTGTTTCTGGCTGGAACTAAGGCGGACTCGTCAAGTCGTGACAATCCAGAAAAATGTTGCAGCTGGCATCATTGTGAACACAAGCAGCTCTGTCTGGTACCGAATGAGCAACAGAGCCAATGGTTTTGCTTCAGGGAACAGCAGCAGCAGTCAAGCGCCAACACACACCTTCTTGAGAAGCAACAGGACGCTGCAGCACCGGCAGGCTCTTCTTCCTTCTGGCAGCAGTGCCTCGTCAGATTCCTCCCTGCTATCTCAGCAATCTGGAGTGAAGTTTGGCAGGGCAGCCAGGGTAGGGGCTTTGGGGGTTGCTGCTGGGGCCCCCCTAGCACCACAGAGAGGTACAGTGCTGCAGGGTTTGCACAAACACATCAGCAACTTTGCACCTGTTGGCGATGGCAAGACCAGATTTTCAAGTTGCTGTCTTGTGCCATGCTATGCTGTGCCATGCTATGCCATGTCCTCATTGATCTGTGAAGCAAAGACAAGCAAGTACACGCTGAATGCCTTCCATCTGGTTGCCAGGAAAGGCCAGCTCCATGCCACAGGCCAGTTGAAAAATTTAGGTGATTCTGTCTGATCTTGTGCTGTCCCCAGGCTCACACTCACCATTGTTCAGCCACAACAGCTGAAACAGCATGACATGTTAAGCAAGGCAGACCATCCTGCGCTGTCATCTCAGGCAGTTCATCAAGGTTTAGATTCCTAGGAGCTAGCACAGTAGTGCTAGAGTTTCCTCAGCGTAATATTCACAGCTCATCTTTGCATGTTGTAGGTGCAGGCAGTCAATCAAGGCCACCACGACCACCTTCAGGGCGAGTTCAGAAACGCACTGCTGCTGGAGGAAGGCCTTCCTCAAGACCCAGCTCTAGAGGGCAGACAAAGCAAAGCACAAAGGAGGGGACAGGCAACACCAAGCTGAGACAGCTGGCAAGAAACCGGGCAGCTCAGGAATCAAGGCGGCGCAGGGAGTGATTTGAAGGCTGGTGCATTCATTACTTCTGCATCTGACTCCTCGGAGCATGCTGAGTACTCACTAGTGTTGATGTGGCAAGCACCAGGTCAAGGCACAGAAACTTGTTGGAAGGTTCAGTTCATGATCTCTTTGAGGGTTGATCCTTTTGAGATTTGATGAAGGGAATAGCTGTAGCCTGAGGCTATATAGAGCCTGGCAGTGTTGCAATCAACTAAGACGCCCAACACTTGACTTTGTCCTCTTTGTTTGCATGAATGCGTTGCTTTGTTAGTAAGTGAGTGCAGACTGATGATTACATGTACCATGTAGGTCTTAGCATGTTACCCAAAACTGCAAACTTCAAAGAAGTTTGAAGCTTGTCTTGCTTGCACCATCCATCTGATCTGGTCAATAAGACCAGCATGTCACAGGTCACAGTGATGACTTTTGCAGAACTGTCTGGCTGCACCCTGCATGAGCCCTCATTGATAGGTTGCAAGCTGACCCCATTGGCATATGCTGACCCACATCCTGTTTGTAGCTGTCATGCCAGCGCATATAGCAGCCGTAGCATATTGCAGCTTGGATGTTTGCTTGCACAGAACGCCGCCATCTGCTGCCGAAGGCTGCCAGACAGTCCTTGGCAACAGTACTGCGCTTTGCTGCAGAGCTTACCTTTTCCTGAACAAAGCGTACAGTCGCATTCATTGAGTTGCAACTGGGGCTGTCAACGTCTAGCTCTGGTCGTCACAAAGACATAGCCTGCACTGAGTTGGTCTTTCCATAGGCCAAGGCTGCAAGAAAGCTGAATCTATCCTTTGTAGGCTGTCTTTATGATGCAGCATTGGGGCAACATATTCGGTACTCCTGCATTGGATGCCACTTTCAGACTTACAAATATGCAAGATCAGCATGACTGCAGCTTGAAACGGTGTCTGCATATGTTGCTGTCTGCATATGTTGCTGTCTGCAGTGCCTGTGTACTGTGGGAGCAATTAGATCTATTGGGTCAGCTTATAGCAAAGTGCTGATACCCAACCAAGAGCCAGACAGGCGACTTACCCGTCCGGGTTAGTTATACAGACTGCTTCGTGCATTCTGACTTGACGATGTGCGAAGGGCTTCAGCCGTGACGAAAGCGCGTACTCCACGTTCTGGGTTGATCTGGTGGTCGCTCCAGGACGCCCCTGCAGTGCAGCTGACAGGTATGGCAGCTGCGTCATGGCAGTACATGTTTGCTGCATGATCGCAAGCAGCCTTCGGAACAGCGGAATCAGGATGCAAACCTGAGACGCGCCTTCTAGGCGATTTTTCCGACGGACTTCGCAGATGCGCGCCACAGCCAGGTTGAAAAATAGCAACGCGAAGATGGCAACAAGACCGGCGTACATGTACGTAAAGCCGCTCGCCATCCTTCGGCCAAACTGCGATTTGTCGCGTCACTTGCGTCACAGGCTGACAACGGAATCATTGCATGCCAGCAGGTCAACAGAGTCTTTTGCTGCCAAACATGAAAGCTAAATGTAGCGGCAATTGGTGTAAATCACTGCAAATTAGGGATGTGCAAATTACTCATTTCACCGGACCCTTGTCATCAATTACCCAGTAACGTTATCAATGGTAACTAAAAATTGCCATTTGTTTAACTGCCATACGTGGACTGAAAGCGGCAAAGCACTGCTCTTGCTCAGGGAGATGCATCTGACAATTGGACGTTGAGCAATATTCCTAACTCAAAACAGGGATTTAACTGTTGCAGGTTTGCAATCCGTCAAATTCTCCCAAAACCCCTCGACAAGACCTAATTCTGCCACCAATTCTTCCTAATTTCGGCTCATTTGGGCTTATTTTGCCCATTGTGAAATTTCTGTAAAATGAATTGACACAAAATTTGCTTAAATACCTTGTTAAACGACCCCAACAGTAAATTAGCAGTAATTACAGTGACGTTTCTATTCAGTAATGATTGAAGAAAAGTAATTTGCACGCCCCTTGTGCAAATGCTGAGCTCCCATTGCGGTCTGCGGATGCTCTTGGCCACTGGCCGATGAATCAAGCTGGTGCCACACAGGCACTTTTGGCACGGATTCAGTAAACTTTTGATCACCAGGTCTTGTGTGGTCGTCATGTCTGGCACAGAGGCACTCTCTGAGCTTTGATTAAAAGGACACACAGCAACAACCTTCGTGACCCTTGATGTGAAAAATAGCAACTACAGTAATTTTTATAAATGGTTTATTATAAGGAAGCTCCTTAAGGAAGGTTTGTAGTCATGGGAGTATGTATGGTTCTGGAAGAGCTGCCACACCCCATAACACACATCCGGATTCTTTCTAAGCACACAATGTACACTGACATTACAATGTTGGGTTTGCAAAAGATTCAAGAAAATATCGATAGAACGAATTTCACAGTGAATCCGGCAATCATTCTGCCAGCTCACTTTATACTATCCCGTGGAATAGCAGGCACACGCCCTCCCATTCGTTACGTGATGAGGTCCTGACCAACAATCGATACCGGCAACACCGGAATTTGACTGCATTGACTGCGATCAGGTTGTGGAGAGTTACGGACCAAATGACATCATCTACAATGACCAGCACCCAGATACGTGTTATGCACACATCACGTTGCAATTGGCCAAGGACCCTTGGACTGCCAAACATACTTTTCATGTAACTGTATACATGTATATCCTGCGATGGCGGGATTTACAGCGCAGAGGGGTGTCTACTTGACAGAGGATGCTAAGTACTACACTGCCCGTGAAAGCAAAGGAATCTGGTCCAAAAGGTTAGACCGTGGGCATCAGAGAGATACTTGGACGGGAAACCCAGACTTCCGCGTGAGCAAATAAGTATGCAGATGCATTCATGCTGTATTTGAGTGGCTTACGAGATATGATGATACGTGGGTGTGATTTGACCTATCAAAAACCCTATGTGGCAGCGATCGTGCATAATCGAAGAGAATACTGTCTGATAAAGCGCAGAAGGTGTCGAGAGGCGTATCAGCCATGCACAGGTGTATCCCGACATACGAAACGCTGCTGAACGTCGTGAAGAAAACCTTTACGTCGGAGGCTATGTTTCTGCCGCAACGAGTTGAGTTATGGTCGTCACTGCCAGAGGACACGCCAAAAAGATTTGTGAGAAAAAGGTCCGATTATGTAGGTCACGAGACCATCGAGTTAGCCGTCGAGTTAGCCGTATCTACCGATGTTGAATGTGACGAGCTTCAATTAAGCACATGCTACAACAAGGACCTGCATCAAGCCGTGATTGTGGTAAACAAGACAAGGTGGTCTGAAGGAATTTTTGAAGTGATGTGTTTCGATCCAGAGACAAAAGACTCACAGGTTGTTCTACAGAAATGGACCAACTTGGAGTTTCAGCTGCTCTGGGGCAAGACCACTATTGGATGCCAAGCTATCGGCAAGTTTTATGCAGAAGGAACACGGGTGGAACAATCATTTCTTGAGAGCGCGGCAGCTGTTTTTCTCGATTTTTTGAGCTTGGAATTTCCTGTATGAAATGGGAGTCGAGAGCGAGCTTTGACCCGTTCTCGGTATTGACTAACGCAGCTGCATGCAGTACAACATGGTTACGAACTCTGTAACAGGGCAATACATGATCACGTCTGAACAAGTGATGATTTCGGATTAGGGCTAGACATGCTTCAGCTTTGTCACATGCTTTACTGTTGACCATACAAATCTGCTATCAGCTGCGTTGACCGACTTACAAGCGTTGTAAGACGTCATATGTCAGCTTGATTCCAGGCTGTGGCAACTTTTACAGCAGGTTGATCGCTGCTACAAAGATGTGTCAAGAACAATTTTTTTGACAAAATTGTCAAAGTGTTGTTCATCCGCTTTGCATTGCTGCAGCTAGGACAGGACTTATGCAACGCATTGAGTTATGTAGCTTCATATCAAAGATAAGCGTGGATGTCTACTAGGTGCAAGTTCACAGTGAGAGCTTCACATACCAAATGCATGCCTTTGATTGTCTCAGTCATGAAAAGACCTTGTGAACAAGCCGCTTGCTGCAGTCTGTCGGCCACTTTCTGCAGTCTGTGGATGCCAGCATTGTGTCCCAGGCTCAGCGTATACTGGCAAAAAATGTCCGTGACAGTCATTGGCTGTACTGAGTTACTGTGAAACAGAGCCTGCCTTGTGCTGTACCTATGCCCATCACCTGTGGCACAGGGGTATTTGTCAACATTTGTCAAAAGCAAGACTCTGTGGAATCTTGCGCCCCATGAATTGAAGTAAACAGTTGGAATGTTCAGAACGAGCTGTAAGCATGCCTGCATGGAGCTTGAAGCACTTACTTTCATGCATCTTCAGGCTTGCCTCCAGGCACAAGAACAGCTATGTTGTTGCCGTTCAAGAGAATTTGGTCCATTTGTGTGGTTTTGACTCCTTCTGGACTAGCCTCATACTCAGTGACATCTTCAAGAACCATGTTCACAAACACATCAAATCCCCGCAATGTGCCGACTAGTTCCTTGTCACCTTTCATCACCACCCATATTTTGGACCCGATACATCTGTCGATCAGCTCTGAGGGCATGAGGTGACTTGGGTTACCAGCATACGCCGCTTTCTTAGGTGCGATC
>JAABUW010010587.1_pt1 | contig 10231 bp, 10 predicted proteins | sample 5560081 | NCBI WGS metagenome assembly JAABUW01 (sample SAMN10711882, study PRJNA513363) | rock metagenome | isolation source: Antarctica rocks | place: Antarctica: Victoria Land, Knobhead sud | reverse complement strand
AGTACGGCTGGGCCTTTTCTGAGCACTTTTTAGCGTCTTATAGTGGCTGTATTATTTCAGCCCAAATGCTTACTCAATTAAGCTTAGGTTGCATATGCCTGATTTTCAAGCGATAGTAACTCTAATGAACTACCGACTATTTGGCACCCGTACCGGGCTGCGCGTGAGTGAACTGGTGCTGGGCACCGGCCTGTTTGGCAATACGACCGGCCTCGGGGCCGGGCCCGAGGCGGCGCGCGACATCCTACGCGCCTACGTCGAGGCCGGGGGCAACTTCCTCGATACCTCCGATGCCTACCAGCACGGCGCGGCCGAGCGGCAGCTGCGCGAGTTTATCGCGCCCAACCGGGGCGACTTCGTGCTGGCTTCCAAATACACCCGCACGGCGGCCGCCGCGCCCACCCTGGCCGCGTTCGGCAACCACCGCAAGGCCATGAGCCAGGCCGTAGAAGCCAGCCTCCAGCGCCTGGGCACCGACTACCTCGACCTCTACCTGGCCCACCTGCCCGACGAAGTGACGCCGGTGGAGGAAATAGTGCGCGGCTTTGAGGACCTGACGCGGGCCGGCAAAATCCTCTACGGCGGCCTGTCCAACTTCCCGGCCTGGCGGGTAGCCACCGCCGCCACCATCGCCGAGCCGCGCGGCTGGGCCCCGCTCACGGCACTGCAAGTAGAATACAACCTGGTGCAGCGCGATGCCGAGCGCGAGCTACTTCCGATGGCCGAAGGCTTCGGCCTGGGCGTGATGGGCTACTCCGCGCTGGCGGGCGGCGTGCTCACCGGCAAGTACCGGCGCGGCGAAACCGGCCGCGCTACCATCATCCAGGGTGGGCCGCCCGCCGCCTCGCCCCACGTCGAGGCCGTGCTCGATGCCCTGCTGGCCGTGGCCGGGGAGCTGGCTGCCCCGGCCGGGCAGGTCGCCACGGCCTGGGTCAGCGCCAGGGGCGTGTTTCCCATCGCCGGCCCCCGCACGCTTGCCCAGCTTGCCGACTACCTGGCCGCCACCGCGCTCACCCTGAGCCCGGCCCAAATCGAGCGCCTCGACGCTGCTTCGGCCGTGCCCCGCGGCTACCCGCACGACCTGCTGGCCCGGCAGCGCGGCGCGCTCACCGGCAACCGGGCCGGCCAGGTAGCCTGGCCCACGCGGGCCGTTAAGTAACTGCGGGGTCGGGCTCGGGAACCAGCCCCAGCACGCGGTGCAGCTGCTCCTTGTGGACCTCCCCCCATTCGCCCAGGGCGGCAATCAGGGGTAGGAAAGACTCGCCGGAGGCGGTGAGGTAGTATTCTACGCGGGGCGGCAGCTCGGCGAAAACCGTCTTGGTCACCAGCTCGTGGGTTTCCAGCTCCCTGAGCCGCGCGTAGAGGACGCGGCGAGCGGCACCGGGCAACTGCTGCTGGAGCTGGTAGGGCCGCCGCACGCCTTGGCTAATGAGGTAGAGCAGGCCGATTTTCCACTTGCCGCCCACTACCTCCCGCACCAGATTGAGCCCGCAGTGCAGCGAAATCGGAATTTTGCGTTGGGGCATGAAGAAATAAAAGTTGAGGAGAGAATGATAGATGACTTATTCCTGCTTAACCGCCAATTGCCCAACCGGGCACACGTCCAGCATGATGCAGCGGTGGCAGGCGGGCTGGCGGTAGTAGCAGCACCGCTGCCCGTGAAACATGAGCGCCTCGTGGTGGTCGTACACCTGCTGGGCCGTCCAGTCGGGGGGTAGGAGGGCGGCCAGCAGCGCGTGGGCCGGGCCTTCGCCCACCTTGGGGCCGATGAGGCCCAGCCGCTGCGCCACCCGGTGGTGGTGGCTATCGACGGGCATGGCCGGCAGGCGCAAGTTGCTGAAGAGCAGCGTAGCGGCGCTGGTTTTGGGCCCTACCCCCGTAATGCTCTCCAGCCAGGCGCGGGCCTCGGGGATGGGCCGGTCGGCCAGGAAGTCGAGCGAGCAGGGCGGCAGGTTTTCGTCGCCGCAGCGCTTGCTGATTTCGCGCAGCACGGCCTGAATGCGCGGCGCTTTCTGCTCGGGCCAGGTGCAGGCACTCAGGGCGCGCTGCACGTCAATGGTGGGCGCGTCGCGCACGGCCTCCCAGGTCGGAAACGTGGCCCGCAGCTGCTGGTAGGCGCGGTGCGAGTCAGCGTTTTTGGTGCGGTGCGAGAGCAGGGCGCTGATAAGCTCGCTCAGCGGGTCCTTGTCGCTGAAAAACAGGAAGGGGGCGCCGTACTCGGCGCACAGCCGCTGGTGGGCCAGCAGCGCCAGCGCCTGGCGGGCGGCAAAATCGGTAGTGAGCGCGGCAGCGGGGGTAGGCATAAAAAAGGGTACTGCCAATCCTGGGTTCAGGTTGGCCGTACCCTTAAAAATTGACTGCCATACGGGCCAGATGGTTTTTAGCCCGCAGAAGACGCGGAGGTTTGCGCAGAAGCCGCGGAAGCGGACGCCCGGCTAATATCGTCCGTTCAGATAGTCATTAAAATGCTATCGGTAGCCCGTGCTGTTGTAGAGCGCGATGGCCTGGCGCTGGGCCGAAGCCTGCTTGCCTTGCAGCACCAGCGGCACGATGAGCACCGGAATGGCCGCGTAAAACAGCGGCGAAATGCCGGGGTTATTGGGTTGCAGCGATTGCAGCAGGCCGGCCACCAGCAGGCCGCCGCCCACCACGTAGGCCCCCACCACGAAGGTTTGGTAGCGCCGGGCCTGGGACAGTAGCTCCTGCGCACCCGCGTTGTCGGTGGTGGCCAGGGCCAGGTTGCGCGAGTTCAGGTTTTGAATCGGGCCGTTGTCTTTCGAGAAATACTCGGTCTTGGTGGTGCGGTAGCCGCTGCCGTAGGGGTAGCCGCCAAAGCCACCGTAGCCAAAGCCGCCGTAGCCGTAGCCCGGCATCCCGTAGCCACCGGGGGCGTAGCTGGTGCTATAGGTGGCGTAGAGGCTGATGCGGCCGGTTTTTTCGCGGCGCAGGGTAGCCTCGCGCGACGAGCCGGGCAGGGTAGTGCGCACGAAGTGGCCCGTCTCATTTTCGTAGAAGCCGACCTCGCTCAGCTCCACGCGGCGCTGGCCGTCGAGCAGCAAAAAATTGCGCCCGAACAGCGGCTGCTTCACCTGCACGTCGTACACGTTGTACACCGCGCCATTCTTGAGGCCTACCTGGTAGCGGGCAGGCTGCGTCGAGCCGCCCATGATATAGGGCCGGTTGAAAGGCGAAGTGCCGTCCGGCGCGGGCTGGGCCGCCGGCGCGGGCTGGGGCTGCGCGGCGGGGGTAGTGGCCATTTGGGCAGGCTGGGCCGGCCGCGTCGAGTCGGGGGGGGTAGGGGTGGCGGCGGCAGGCGGGGCCGCCGCCGGCACCGGGTCGAGCTGCCGGGGAGCCGGCGTTGCTTGGCGGGGGGCAGGCGAGGGCACCACGGGGGCGCCGCCCAGCTGCCGGGGAGCTTCCTGCGCCAGCACCGGCGCCCAGGCGGCGCTCAGCCCCAGGCCCAGCACCACAACGAACAAGAGTTTCATGCAGGCAAATAAAAGCGATTTCGGCCAACCGCGGCCGCTGCGCGGTTAACGCCGCTACCCCCCGCGAAAGTGCCCACCCGGCCAGCCAGCTTCTGGGGGCCACCAGGGCCACGCCGTCAGGGGGTTAGGCCAGTTGGCCGGCTTACTTCAATAATTTTTCGAGCAGGCTCAGGCTGTCGGCCAGGTCGTCGCCGGAGGCAAAGTCCAGGGGCTTCAGAATGTAGCCACTCACGCCCAGCCGCTCGGCCTCGGCGCGGTCGAGGTCCATGTTGGAAGTGGTGGTCACGAACACCGGCAGATGCGCCAGCTGGGGCGTGCCGCGCAGCACTTCTAAAAACTCGACGCCATTCATGCGGGGCATGTTCAGGTCGAGCAAAATGACTTCGGGCAGCGGCTCGATGGCCGGGGTGCCGAAGCGGCCCAGCAGCATATCCAGGGCTTCTTCGCCGTTGAAGGCCGTGAACAATTGGTGTGGTACGTTGAAACGCTCGAAGGACTTTTGCGCCGTCATCGTGTCAAAAACATCATCTTCTATCAGCAGTACGGAGCGCATGGCGGGGGTAGGGAAAAGGTGAGCGCGGGTAGCTCCGGCGGCGGTAGGGCGAGGCCGGGTAGCGCGGCTAATTAGGAATGGGCGGCTTCCGAAACGGCAACCGCTGTATGTTCTTTCGGCCAGGTGAAGATAAAAGTTGCGCCCAGGCCCAGCGCCGACTCGATACGGACGGTACCTTGCTGGTCTTCAACAAGCTTTTTCACGATGCTCAGGCCGATGCCGGTGCTTTCAGCGGTGTGGCGGTCGCGCAGGGTCTGGAAGAGCAGAAATATTTTGCGGTGGTGCTCGGGGGCGATGCCGGGGCCATTATCCCGCACCCGAAACTCGTATTGTGCCCCCAGGTCCTGACCCGTGATGGTAATCTGGCCCTGGCCCTCGCCGGCGTAGTATTTTACGGCATTGCTGAGCAGGTTAGTAAATACCTGCTGCAAGCTCAGGCGGTCGGCCACGAAGGTAGGCAGGCCGGGCGCCAGCACCAGCGCAAAGCTGGGCGGCACCACCAGGTCGGCCACCTCGCGCACCAGCCGGGCCACGTCCACGGGTTCGAGCTGGCGCTCGGCGCGGCTGGCGCGGGCGTAGGTTAGCAGTCCGTCAATAAGGTCGTCGAGGCGGCTGAGACGGCCCTTGAGCTGGTCAAGGTAGGTGCGCAGCCGCGGCGACAGCTCCTCGGGTAGCTCTTCCTCCATCCACTTCACGATGGTGCGCAGGCCGCGCAGGGGCGCCTTGAGGTCGTGCGAGGCCACGTAGGCAAATTGGTCGAGCTCCTCGTTGCGGTTTTCGAGCGCCCCAAACGCCGTGTCCAGGGCCTGGGTCATCTGGTTGAGCAGCGTCGCCAGCGAAGCCAGGCGGTCGTGCTGCTGGCCGGGGTCGGTGATTTTGACCTTATAATCGCCCTGCACTACCTGCTGGGCCAGGTGTTCCATCGCCCGGATGCGCCGGGCCATGTCGAGGTTGGCGCGCGTGAGCTGGAGGCGCAGGTCGTCGTTGGCGTGCAGCTCGCCCGCGATTTTGCGAAACAGCCACAGCACGATAATCACCGCCAGCATGGCCGACACCACCACGGCCGACGGCGCCAGCTTCTGAAACAAGGTTTGCTGGCGGTTGCGGGCGCGCAGCAGCTCATCCTCATGCAGCCGCAGCCGCAGCAGCACCCCTTTGAGCGTACGTAGCGGCCCCTGCTCGCGCAGCAGCAGCGACTGAGCCGCCGGGGGGGTAGGGGCAAAATCGCGGTACGTGGCCAGCTCGCGCAGCTGCCCGGTCACAAAGCGGCGCAGCGTATCGGCGCGGGCGTGCTGCCGGGCATCGTCGGCTACCAGCTCGTGCAGCACATCCGCCTCAGTCTGCATCAGGGCCGCGTTGTGGCGGTACGAGCTTAGGAAAGCAGTGTCGGCCAGCAGCAGGTAGTCGCGCACGCCACTCTGCGCGTCGCGCACGCTGATGCGCAGGTCGCTGGTTTGCTGCAATACCCGGTACGAGTGCTCGACCAGCTGCGTGTAGCGGCTCAGCTGCTGCATCACCACGTAGGAGGTGACGGAGGTAGCCATCAGTACCGTGAGGGCAATGGTGAAGCCAAGTAAAATCTTGGTGTTGAGCCGAATAGCCAAGTCGGGCGAGAAAAGGATAAAATGAATGTCACGTGAACTATTGCCGCGCGCCAAGCCCAGCAAAGGTACGCCAAAGGCCAGGCCAGCCAGCAAAGCGCGCCGGCTTTTGGCAAACGCACTACCCCGGTCCAGTACCTTCGCGCCATGTTTGCCGCCCGCCCTACCCCCCCCGACCGCATCACCAGCCTGCACAACCCGCGCATCAAAGACGTGCTGCGCTTGCAGGAAAAACCGGCCGAACGCCGCCGCCAGGGCCTCACGCTGGTCGAGGGCTACCGCGAGCTGACCAATGCCCGCCAGGCCGGCTGGGCCGTGGCCACGCTGCTGGTGTGCGAGGAGCTGGCCGGCCCCGACCTCGCCGGGCAGCTGCTGGCACCCGCCCAGCAGGTGCCGCGCCTCTACGAGTATCTGCCCGTGAGCGCCGCCGTATTTGCCAAGCTGGCCGTGCGCGAGCGCTCCGATGGCGTACTGGCCGTGCTGCACACCCCGCGCCTCACCCTGGCCGACCTGGCCCTACCCCCCAATCCGCTGGTCATCGTGCTCGAAGCCGTGGAAAAGCCCGGCAACCTCGGCGCCATCCTGCGCACCGCCGACGCCGCGCCCGCCCACGCCGTGCTGGTCGGCGACCCGCGCACCGACCTCTACAACCCCAACGTCATTCGGGCCAGCCTGGGCGGTATTTTCACCGTGCCCACCGTGGCCGCGCCGATGGTCGAGGTGCTGGCTTTTCTGCGAGAAAAGGGCATCCGCACCTTCGCCGCCGCCCTGGCCGACGATGCTAAAGACTACACCACTACCAGTTTTAGTGGTCCCACGGCGCTGGTGCTCGGCACCGAGGCCGACGGCCTCACGCCCGCCACCCGCCAGGCCTGCGACGAACCTATCATCATTCCCATGCGCGGCGTGCTCGACTCGCTCAACGTGAGCGTGGCCGCCGCCGTGCTCACGTTTGAGGCCGTGCGCCAGCGGGGGTAGGGATTCTTCTCAATACACGGCCAACTCAAAGCCTAGTTCTTTAGCGAATTGCCGCGCATCCTCAGCCTGCGCATCAGCTATCAGGGTCAATGGGTAGGAGTCACTGTCAAGGGTGAGTAATACTAGCGCTAGTCCCAGCAACTCCAAGGCATCTTGCAGTTCATCAAGAATTTCAGGGCCGTTGTTGCGATGGCTAGCTAATGCCGACTCATCCAGCAAACTTTTGCGGCGCTGCAGAGCTAATATTTCATTGAGCCCTTCGGCCAGTGCCTCAGTGGGTTCACGCATACTACTCTCCCAAGCTAATCCTTCGCTCAGCAGTGCATCAATAAGTGCTACATCACGTAGCTCCTGCGCCGGAAGGTCGGTTATGATATCCCGTTCGGCTAATTCCTCGGCGAATTCCTCTTGGTAAGCAGCCGGGTCGCGGAGCACCAGCTCCAGCCGCGCTTCAATGCGCTGGGTAGCCGCTGCATCAGCCAGGGTAAAAAGCTGAATGAATGTATTTAGAGAATCCATAAAAGAAAAGCCAGTTAAAGTAGTACTCGTATAAAATAAAGAAAGGCTGCCCAAAGGCAGCCTTTCTCCCACTTCTCGCATAGCCAGCCTGCAAAGCAGGCGTATCTGCGAAATCCGTTTAATCCGTTTGAATCTGCGATTTATTCGGCCGTCTTCGCATAGCGCAACCGCTCGTTCTCGTCGAGCAGAATCTTACGCATGCGCACCGACTTGGGCGTTACTTCCAGGTACTCGTCCTTCTGGATGTACTCCATCGCTTCTTCCAGCGAAAACTGGCGCTTGGGGACGATTTTGGCGTTGTCATCCGTACCCGAGGCGCGCATGTTGGTCAGCTTCTTACCCTTCTGAATGTTGATGGTCAGGTCGTTGGGGCGGGTGTGCTCACCAATAACCTGGCCCGCGTACACTTCCTCGCCGGGGTCTACGAAGAACGAACCGCGGTCCTGCATCTTATCGATGGTGTAGGCGGTGCCGGGGCCGGTTTCGAGCGAAATCAGCGAGCCCGCGATGCGGCCCGGAATCGGACCTTTGTGCTCTTCGTAGTCCATGAAGCGGTGGTTCATGATGGCCTCGCCGCCAGTGGCTGTCAGCACGTTGTTACGCAGGCCAATGAGGCCGCGGCTCGGAATGCTGAACTCCAGGTGCTGCAAGTCGCCCTTAGGCTCCATGATGGTCATTTCGCCCTTGCGCATGCTCACCAGCTCGATAACCTTGCCAGCCGATTCCTCGGGCACGTCCACCACCAGCAGCTCGATGGGCTCCATGCGCTTGCCAGCTTCGTTCTCCTTGAACAGCACCTGCGGCTGGCCCACTTGCAGTTCGTAGCCCTCGCGGCGCATGGTTTCAATCAGTACCGACAAGTGCAGAATGCCGCGGCCGAATACCAGGAAGGTATCCTCCTTGTCGGTAGCCTCCACGCGCAAGGCAAGGTTTTTCTCGGTTTCCTTGAACAGACGGTCGCGCAAGTGGCGCGAAGTCACGAACTTACCTTCCTTGCCGAAGAACGGCGAGTTGTTGATAGTGAACAGCATGTTCATCGTCGGCTCGTCGATGCTGATGCGCTCCAGCTGCTCGGGGTTATCGGCATCGGCCAGCGTATCGCCGATATCGAAGCCTTCGATGCCCGACACGGCGCAGATTTCGCCGCTGCTCACCGAGTCCACCTTCACGCGGCCGAGGCCTTCAAACACGTGCAGCTCACGCACTTTTACTTTTTTCACGCTGCCATCGGCCTTCATCAGGCTCATGTTGGCGCCTTCGGTCAGCGTGCCACGGTGCACGCGGCCAATGGCGATGCGGCCCACGAACGCCGAGTAGTCGAGCGACGTAATCTGCATCTGGGGCGTGCCTTCCAGCACCGGGGCGGGCGGGATGGACGCTACCACGGCGTCGAGCAACGGAATGAGGTTGTCGGTCTTTTCTTTCCAGTCGGTGCTCATCCAGCCCTGCTTCGATGAGCCGTACAGCGTCACGAAATCAAGCTGGTCCTCACTAGCCCCGAGGTTGAACATGAGGTCAAAAACCTGCTCGTGCACCTCGTCGGGGCGGCAGTTTTCCTTGTCCACTTTGTTCACCACCACGATGGGCTTCAGGCCCAGGTCGATGGCTTTGCCCAGCACGAAGCGGGTCTGCGGCATGGCGCCTTCGAAGGCATCCACGAGCAGCAGTACGCCGTCGGCCAGCTTCAACACGCGCTCTACCTCGCCGCCGAAGTCGGCGTGACCAGGAGTGTCGATAATGTTGATTTTCACGCCATTATAGCGTACCGATACGTTCTTCGATACGATAGTAATGCCGCGCTCACGCTCCAAATCGTTGTTGTCGAGGATAAGGTCGTCGAAGTGCTGGTGCGCATCGAAAATCTTAGAGGCGTGGATAATCTTATCCACCAAAGTCGTCTTGCCGTGGTCAACGTGGGCAATGATGGCGATATTCCGAATGTTCTGGGTCATACGTAAGTTTTTGCGGCCGCAAAGGTACGAATTTTCAAGTAGAAAACCGATGTTGTGTTTTTATTATCCTGAAAATCAACACCGGGCGGCGGCTCAACGTTCCGCCCAAACCGAGGGGTAGGCCAATTGTAAGGCCAGCCGCCCGGCCGCGTCTAACCCTACCGCATCCGAACGCCCCGGCTTTTTCGTTTGTTTGGCTTCTAATATACACCACTTTTGCTTATCCCTACCCCCCATGCGCCTTTCCATGCTTTCCCTATTGCTGAGCGTCGCCGCCTTGTCGCCCGCCTGCTCGCAAAGCCACGCCGACCAGGCCAAAACCGTAGCGGCCGTGCCCGCCGGCCCCCACGGCGCCTCCGTGGCCACCGCCAAATACCCGCAGCCCCAGCCCGTGACGGGCAAGCCCGGCGAGTTTCCGGTGACTAAAACCGATGCCGAGTGGAAGAAGCTGCTCACGCCCGACCAATACTACATCCTGCGTGAAGAGGGCACCGAGCGGCCTTTCACCGGCAAGTACCACGACAACCACGCGGCCGGCACCTACTACTGCGCCGCCGACCACAACCTGCTGTTTGCCAGCGATACCAAATTTGACTCGGGTACCGGCTGGCCCAGCTTCTGGGCGCCAGCCACCAACGCCAGCCTCAAGGTGAAGTCGGATAAGAGCTTCGGTATGAGCCGCGACGAGATTGTGTGCGCCAAGTGCGGCGGCCACCTCGGCCACGTGTTCGATGATGGCCCCCAGCCCACCGGCGAGCGCTACTGCATGGACGGCAACGCGCTGGTGTTTGAGCCCAAAAAATAGCACCAACCGCCCGGCGCGGAATCCGTTTAAGCAAGGCGGCCCTATCTGGGCCGCCTTTTTGCTGATTATCATGTTCTTCCGCCTCACCTGCCGCGCCGTGGCCCTGGCCCTCCTCCCCTTGCTGCTGGCCGCGTGCTCGGCCACTGAGCGCACCGCCGAAAATGCTGCCCCGCGCGCCGTGCCCACCGAAGTAGTGACCGATGCCGACCGCCGCGCCATCTACAACTCGAACGCGCCGGCCACCCGCGTCCCCGTGCCCGACGCTACCCCCAACACCCTGCGCCTCGGCGAGCAGGCATCCGACATCAACCGCCTCAAGCGGCCCGAAACGCTCA
>JAABUW010010585.1_pt1 | contig 10232 bp, 8 predicted proteins | sample 5560081 | NCBI WGS metagenome assembly JAABUW01 (sample SAMN10711882, study PRJNA513363) | rock metagenome | isolation source: Antarctica rocks | place: Antarctica: Victoria Land, Knobhead sud | reverse complement strand
GCGAGCTCTACCCCACCGCCGCCCGCGCCACCGCCCAGAACGTCCTCTTCAACATCGGCCGCGCCATCGGCGGCTTCGGCCCCGTCGTCGTCGGCGCCATCGCCGCCGCCCACGGCTTCGAAACCGCTATCGCCCTGTTGGCCATCCTCTACCTCGTCGACCTGCTCGCCCTCTGGCGGCTCATCCCCGAACGCCGCGGCGCCGCCCTGACATGACCGCCCCCGACCAAATCGCCTTCCGCCTCAACGACAGCGAAGTCGTCGTCTCGCAGGTCATCCCCGCCACCACCACCCTGCTGCACTGGCTCCGCACCCATGCCGGCCTCACCGGCACCAAGGAAGGCTGCAACGAAGGCGATTGCGGCGCCTGCACCATCGTCCTCGAGCGACCCGGCCAGCGCACCCCCCTCAACGCCTGCATCGTCACAATCGGCCAACTCCACGGCGCCGCCATCCGCACCGTCGAAGGCCTCGGCCGACCCGGCACCCCCCACCCCATCCAGACCGCGCTCGCCGAAGCCGACGCCACCCAATGCGGCTTCTGCACCCCCGGCTTCGTCATGGCCGCCTACGCCTTCGCCACCCAGCGCGGCGACCTCCACGACGCGCTGGCCGGAAACCTCTGCCGCTGCACCGGCTACCGCCCCATCGTCGACGCCCTCGCCACCCTCCCCACCGACGACCACCCCGACCCCCCGCCCCCGCCACCGCCACCCCCCGGCCCCGCCCGCTTCGAAACCGAAACCTGCACCTTCCACCGCCCCACCACCCTCGACCACCTCCTGCACCTCCGCAGCGCCCACCCAGACGCCACGATCCTCGCCGGCGGCACCGACCTCGGCGTCGCCCTGGCGGAAGGGCAGGGGCCCCGCCACACCATCTGCCTCCTCGGCATCCCCGAGCTGCAAACCATCACCACTCACCCCGACCGCCTCACCATCGGCGCCGCCGCCCCCTACGCCGACCTCATCGCCGCCATCGAGGCCGCCCCCCACCTCCGCCTCGCCCCGCTCATCCCGCTGCTCACCCGCCTCGGCTCCCGCCAGATCCGCGGCCTCGGCACCCTCGGCGGCAATCTCGCCACCGCCTCTCCCATCGGCGACGCCCTCCCGCCGCTGCTCGCCCTCGGCGCCACGATCCGCCTGCGCTCGACGCAGCGAACCCGCGACCTCCAAGTCGCCGACTTCCTCCTCGGTTACCGCCGCACCGCGCTCGCCGCCCACGAGGTGATCGAAAGCATCACCCTCCCCAGCGTCCCGCCCGGCGCCCTGTTCGCCTGCGAAAAACTCTCCAAGCGCCGCGACCAGGACATCGCTGCACTTTCCGCCGCCATGCTGCTCGACATCGACCACGGCCGCATTCGCGCCGCCGCCATCGCCCTCGGCGGCATGGGTCCCACCGCCGCCCGCGCCCTCGCCGCCGAAGCCGCCCTGATCGGCGCCGAATGGTCCCAACCCGCCCTCGACCGCGCCGCCGAGGCGCTGTCCACCGACTTCGCCCCGCTCAGCGACTCCCGCGGCTCCGCCGCCTACCGCCAGCAAGCCGCCGCCGGGCTGCTCCGCCGCCTCTGGTGGCGCGACCATCCGACACTGGACGCGCTATGAGCGCACCCCGCGCCATCGCACACGACAGTGCCCTCAAGCACTGCACCGGCGAAGCCCGCTTCCTCGACGACCTGCCCGAGCCGACCGGCCTGCTCCACGCCGCCCTCGCCCTCGCCGGCACCGCCCACGGCCGCCTGACCGGCATCGACCGCGCCGCCGCCCAGTCCGTCCCCGGCCTCGTCGCCATCCTCACCGCCAGCGACATCCCCGGCCAGAACGACATCGCCCCCGCCGGACGCGGCGAAGTCCTCCTCGTCGACGGCCTCGTCGAACACGCCGGTCAACCCGTCGCCCTGGTCATCGCCACCACCCACCACGCCGCCCTGCAAGCCGCCGCCCTGCTGCGTCCCACCGTCGACCCCTTGCCCGCGACGCTGACCCTCGACGCAGCCCTGGCCGCGAACAGCCTGCTGTTCCCCCCCATGCGCCTCATCAACGGCGACCCGGCCGCCGCCCTCGTCCGCGCCCCCCGCCGCACCACCGGAACCTTCCGCTGCGGCGGCCAGGAACACTTCTACCTCGAAGGCCAGATCGCGCTCGCCACCCCCGGCGAAGACCGCGACCTGGCCATCCAATCCTCCACTCAGCACCCCACCGAAGTGCAGCACATCGCCGCCCGCATCTGCGGCCTCGACCACAACCGCATCACCGTCTCCGTCCGCCGCGTCGGCGGCGGCTTCGGCGGCAAGGAAAGCAACGCCAGCTGGGTCGCCGCCGCCGCCGCCTGGGCAGCGCTCCACACCGGCCGCCCCGTCAAGCTCCGCCTGCCCCGCCGCATCGACATCGAAGCCACCGGCAAGCGCCACCCCTTCCTGTTCCAATACGACGCCGGCTTCGACCACACCGGCCGCATCCTCGCCCTCGACGCGACGCTGGCCGCCGACGGCGGCCACAGCCCCGATCTCTCCGCCGGCGTCCTGATGCGCGCACTCACCCACGCCCTGAACTGCTGCCACGTCGCCGACATCCAGCTCCAGGGCCTCGCCTGCAAGACCAACACCGTCAGCAACACCGCCTTCCGCGGCTTCGGCGGCCCGCAAGCCGTCCTGCTGATGGAGGACGTCATCCACCGCGTCGCCGCCGCAATCGGCCAAACCCCCGAGACCGTCCGCGCCCGCAACTTCGCAGGCGGCGACAACCCCGCCACCACCCCCTACGGCCAGACCCTCGAAGGCGACCTCATCCGCCAAGTCTGGGCCCAGGCCCTAACCGACTCCGACTGGGACCGCCGCCGCGCCGAGATCGACCAATTCAACCGCACCCACCCCAGCCTCCGCCGCGGCCTCGGCAGCTTCGTCCTCGCCTTCGGCATCTCCTTCGGCCTGCCGCACATGAACCAGGCCGGCGCCCTCGTCCACGTCTACGGCGACGGCTCCGTCCGCCTCAACCACGGCGGCACCGAGATGGGGCAGGGGCTCTTCACCAAGGTCGCCCAAATCGTCGCAGGGGTCTTCGGCGTCGCCCTCGACCGCGTCGCCATCACCGCCACCAGCACCGCCGAGGTCCCCAACACCTCGCCCACCGCCGCCTCCACCGGCTCCGACCTCAACGGCTGGGCCGCCCACGCCGCCGCCGCCGCCATCCGCGACCGCATGGCCCAAATCGCCGCCGCCAAATGGAGCGTCCCGGCCGAGGAGATCGCCTTCGCCGACGATCGCGTCACCGCCGGCAACCACACGCTCACCTTCGGCGAGCTCGCCGATCTCTGCGTCCGCGCCCGCGTTTCGCTCTCCGCGACCGGCTTCTACCGAACGCCCGACCTGCACTGGGACCCGGTCGCCATGCGCGGCCACCCCTTCTTCTACTTCTCCTACGCCGCCGCCGTCGCCGAAGTCGCCATCGACATCCACACCGGCGAAAACCGCGTCCTGCGCGCCGACCTCGTCCAGGATTGCGGCCGCTCTCTCAACCCGGCCATCGATCGCGGCCAGATCGAAGGCGCCTTCGTCCAAGGCCTCGGCTGGCTCACCTGCGAAGAACTCTGGTCCGACGCCCAAGGCCGCCTGCGCACGCTCGGCCCCTCGACCTACAAGCTGCCCGGCTCGCGCGACGTCCCGCCCATCTTCAAAATCCGCCTGCTCGACATCCCCGCCCGCGCCGACACCATCCTGCGCTCCAAGGCCGTCGGCGAACCGCCGCTGCTCCTGGCCACCGCCGTCTGGAACGCGCTCAAGGACGCCATCGGCACCACCGACCTCGACCTGCCGGCCACCCCCGAACGCATCCTCGCCGCCCTCAACCCTCAATAAGAGATGCGTTGCGCCTGCTGCAGCCAGGCCTCGAACGGCTGGCTCGCCTCCTCGTGCAGCAACCGCCGGATCGGCGTCGTTCGCTCCTCGATCGGCAGCGAGAACTCGTCATACAGCACGGCGTCGTCGAACCCGACCCGCGACGCATCATGCCGCGTCGCGCTGTAGAAGATCTTGTCCACCCGCGCCCAATGCAGCGCGCCAAGACACATCGGGCACGGCTCGCAGCTGCTATACAGCTCGCACCCGCGCAGATCGAACCGCCCCAAGACCGAGCACGCCGCCCGGATCGCCACGATCTCCGCATGCGCCGTCGGATCGTTCCAGACCGTCACCCGGTTGACCCCCTCGGCCACGACCTGGCCGTCTCGCACGACGACGGCCCCGAACGGACCCCCGCCGCTGAACACCGAATCGCACGCCAGTGACAGCGCGCGGCGCATCAGCCGTGGCCCGCTGCTCACCAAGCTGCGCTCATCGGGCCCGGCGGGAGGCGATCGATCGTAACGGTCTCCATGTAAATCCATGATCTTTGCCCCCGTTCAGACCGATCGGCCCAAAGCGAATACGCGGTATATCGATCCGGATGCAAACGAAAAAAAATAACTTCAAATCTGCATAGTGACTGTCCGGCAATGCGCCCCTCTACACTTCAAATGCGCTCGCATCGAACCCGTCCGCCACCCGCCCGCTCGGAGCAATCAGCGGGTACGGCCCCCGCGGCAGGAACATGCCGCTCCCCGCCGCCGCCGCGATCACCCCGTCCCGCATCGCGACCTCGCCCCGGCGCAACACCGTCACCGGCCAACCCGTCACCTGCATCCCCTCATACGGCGTATAGTCGATCGCCTGCTGCAACAGGGTGTTCGTGATCGTCACCCGCTTGGACGCATCCCACAGCACGAGATCCGCATCCGCCCCAGGCACGATCGAGCCTTTTCGCGGCGAAAGCCCGAACAGCCGCGCCGGGTTCGATGCCGTCAGCTGCACGAATTGCTGCAGGCTGATCCGACCTTTGCCCACCCCCTCGCTGAACAAGATCGGCAGCCGCGTCGCCAGCCCCGGCACCCCGTTCGGAATGTCCCGGAACGACGCGTCCACCCCCGCCGACCGCTTGCCGCGCGCCCCCTCGTAGCTCCAGCCGCTATGATCCGACGAGACCACGTCCAAAACACCGCGCCTGATCTCGTCCCACAACCCATCGATCGTTATTTGGTCGCGCGGCGCCGGGCTGCACATATACTTCGCGCCCTCGAACCCCGGCCGCTCCATGTCCGCAGCCGTGAGCACCAGGTATTGCGGGCACGTCTCCCCCCACACCTTCACGCCGCGCCGCCGCGCCCGCGCGATCTCCTCGGCCGCCTCCGGACCCGACACGTGGAACACCTGGATCGGCTGGTCCACCAACTCGGCCAGCGCGATCGCCCGGTGCGTCGCCTCCCGCTCCACCACGCTCGGCCGCGACCACGCATGATACTTCGGCGCCGCCCGCCCATCCGCCAGCAGCGCCGCCGTCCGCCACCGGATCGCCTCGTAATTCTCGCAATGCACCGTCACCAGCGCCCCAGCCCGCCGCGCCGCCGCCAGCACCCGCAGATACTGCCGGTCGTCCAGGAACAACGGATCATACGTCAGGAATACCTTCAGGCTCCGGATCCCCGACGCCACGATCGCCGGGATCTCCTCGAACACCACCCGGTCCGTCGCGTCCGTGATGATCTGGTGGAAGCTGTAATCCACCATCGCCCGCGCAGCCCGGCGGTGATACTCCGCCAGGCTCGGCCCGATCGCCTCCCCCTTGAACTGCGTCGAGAACGTGATCACCGACGTCGTCCCGCCCGCCAGCGCCGACGCGCTCCCGCTCTCGAAACTCTCCTCGTCCGCCAACCCTCCCGGCTGCAGCTGCTCGATATGGCAATGCGTGTCCACGCCCCCCGGCAGCACCAGCAGCCCGTCCGCCTCGATCGTCCGCGCCCCCGACAACCCCAGCCCCACCGCCGCGATCCGCCCGCCCTCGATGGCAACGTCGGCCACGTAATCGTCCGAAGCCGTCACCACCCGGCCGCCCCGGACCACCAGATCCCACTCGCTCACGCTTCGCTCCCCCGACCCGGCCGCGCCTGATCCGCCACCGCCATGAACGCCCGCACCCGCTCCGGATCGACCTCGTTCCACCAAACCCCGTCCCGCTTCAGCCAGCTCGCCACGATCACCCCGCGCGCCACGCTGAACATCTCCCCCACATTGGCAGGCGTCACCCCAGACCCCACCAGCACCGGCAGCGACGACCCGGCCGCGATCGCCCGCAGCTCCTCCAAACTCGCCCCATCCCCCGTCCGCTGCCCCGTCGCGATCGCCGCATCGGCGCCAAAGAACTCCACGTCGCGCGCCAACTCGCCGATCGTCCGGTCCGCCGTGATCGCATGCGCCCCGTGCTTGACGTGAACGTCGGCAAACAACCGGATCGCCCCCGCCCGCAACCCCGCCCGATACCGCGAAGCCGCCCCCGCCGGCCCCTCCATGAACCCCTCGTTGGCCACATACGCGTTCGCCCACTGGTTCACCCGGATGAACCCAGCCCCCGACGCCACCGCCACCGCGAACGCCACCTGCGCCGCATTGGCCAGCACGTTGATCCCGATCGGCACCGCGCACGCAGCCCCCACCGCCGCCGCGATCACCGCCATGCACGCCGCCGTCTCCGGACCCAGCTGCTCCGGCTTGGCGAACGGAATGTCGCCGTGGTTCTCCACGATCAACCCATCCACCCCACCCGTCACATACCGCCGCCCCTCGGCCACCGCATGCCCGACGATCTCCGTCATCGCCATCCCGTCGTAATCCGGCGCCCCCGGCAAGGCGAGGCAATGGATCACCCCGATCACCGCATGCGATCGGCCAAACAAACCCCAGATCGGGTCAGGACGAGGACGGAACACAGCACCAACCATCCCCAACCGCTACCCGATCCCGCCGTAACCATCCATCAATACATTGACGCTACACTCGCCCTATCCCTAGCCTCCAACCGATGGACCTCCCGATCCGCCCCAACGAAAAACCCTCCGCCCGCTCCATCGTCCTGACATCGCACCCGCGCAATGCGCCCGTGCGGCGCCCCGTCGTCTGGGGCGGAGCGCAGGGCAGGGGCCGCGGCCCCCTCGTCGCCACCTTGCACGCGCCAGCCGAACGCAACGTCATCGGCGCCCACGCCGGCGCCTACTCCGTCTACCGAGCCCTCGCCGTCGCCGCCGGACAGCTCGACCCCGCCCACCGCCCAGACCTCACCAACACCCGCCCCGCCGTCACCATCGGCCCCTTCCCGCAATGGTCCGACCCCGGCGCCATCGTCTCCCTCGACCCCTGGGGCCACATGGTCACCGACCTGTTCGCCGACGAACTCGCCGCCGGGCTGGACATCCGCCCGACCATCTCGGTCACCAAAGCCCACATCAACATGCCCGAGCTCAACGAGGCCATAAGCGACGGCCGCCTCGTCCCCGACGGCGAAATCCTCCTCCCCTCCGGCGACGCACGCGTCACCAAGGTCGCCATCGAACCCGTCTGGCACCTCCCCGGCGTCGCCCGCCGCTTCGGTGTCCCGCTGCCTGACCTTCGCCGCGCCCTCTTCGAACAGACCGCCGGCATGTTTCCCGAGCTCGTCACCCGCCCCGACCTCGAGGTCTTCCTCCCCCCGATCGGCGGCGCCACAATCTATCTCTTCGGCGACCCGGCCAAGCTCGGCCAACCCCAGACCCGCATCGCCTGCCGCATCCACGACGAATGCAACGGCTCCGACGTGTTCGGCTCCGACATCTGCACCTGCCGCCCCTACCTCACCCACGGCATCGAAGTCTGCGTCGAAATGGCCCAGCAAGGCGGCGTCGGCGTAGTCGTCTACAACCGCAAGGAAGGCCGCGCGCTGGGCGAAGTCACCAAGTTCCTCGTCTACAACGCCAGGAAGCGCCAGCAGGGCGGCGACCGCGCCGAAGCCTACTTCGAACGCACCGAATGCGTCGCCGGCGTCCAGGACATGCGCTTCCAGGAACTCATGCCCGACGTGCTGCACTGGCTCGGCATCACCCGCATCGACCGCCTCGTCTCCATGAGCAACCTGAAATACGCCCCCATCGTCGCCAGCGGCATCGAGGTCGTCGAGCGCGTCCCCATCCCCGACCGCCTCGTCCCCGCCGAAGCCAGCGTCGAGATGGACGCCAAGAAGGCCGCCGGATACTTCACCGCCGAACCGCCCCCACCCGCCGAACTCCACATCCCCAAGGGGCGCAGCCTCGATGGCTGACTACCCAAACGTCACCCTGCTGACCCACCCTCTCGTCCAGCACAAACTCACTTTGCTGCGCCGCCGCGAAACCCCCACCGCCGACTTTCGCCAGATCACCCGCGAACTCAGCCTGCTCCTCGCCTACGAAGTCACCCGCGACCTGCCGCTCGAACGCGTTCCCATCGACACCCCGCTCGAGCCCATGCAGGCCCCCGCCCTCTCCGGCAAGAAACTCTGCTTCGTCCCCATCCTGCGCGCCGGCACCGGCATCCTCGACGGCATGCTCGACCTCGTCCCCTCCGCCCGCGTCGGCCATATCGGCCTCTATCGCGACCCCCACACCCTCATCCCCGTCGAATACTACCTCAAGCTCCCAGAAGACCTCAGCGAACGCCTCGTCATTCTCGTCGACCCCATGCTCGCCACCGGACACTCCGCCGCCGCCGCCATGACCCGGATTCGCCAGGCCGGCGCCCAGCAACTCCGCTTCGTCTGCCTCCTCGCCGCCCCCGAAGGCCTCGCGATCGTCCACGCCGAGCACCCCGACGTCCCGGTCTACACCGCCGCCATCGACCGCGGCCTCGATGAACACGGCTACATCCGCCCCGGCCTCGGCGACGCCGGAGACCGCCTCTACGGCACCAAATAAACCGCCAGCCGCCCAACACACCCCAACGCTTTGCTGCGCTGCATCACGCGCTTGTGCCCCGCAAACTCTTAACTCGCGTTATCATGTGCACGCCCACTGCCGCCCCCCGTGCCCGGCCAGCACCAGGATCGCACCCCAGGAACTGTTCATGGACGACGCCCGCCACGACCTAGCAATCGGTGACGACGCCCAAAGTCGCCCGACCCAGGACGATTCCCCCAAAGCCGACGCAGGCGGCAAGCAGTCCCCACCTCAGACCAAGCAGGACAACGACAACCAAGACGAGGACAGCGGCGAGCAGAACAGCGGCAACAAAAAGAAGAAAGGCTCTCGCCTCCCGCTCATCCTCCTTGCCGTCGTCGTCCTGCTCGCCGCCATCGGCGGCTTCGTCTGGTGGTTCCTCCACCGCGACCAGCTCGGCACCGACGACGCCTACACCAACGGCCGCGCCATCATGATCGCCCCCCAGGTCAACGGCTACGTCGTCGACCTCGCCGTCAACGACAACCAGTTCGTCCACAAGGGCGACCTCCTCGTCGCCATCGACCCGCGCCCCTATACCGTCGTCCGCGACCAGGCCCGCGGCCAACTCGAAACCGCCCAGGCCCAGCTCGGAAGCGCCCGCGTCGCCCTCGAAAAAGCCCGCACCACCTTCCCCGCCCAACTCGCCCAGGCCCAAGGCCAGCTCGCCCAGGCCCAAAGCCAGCTCATCAACGCCCAGTCCGACTACAAGCGGCAGCACGCCGTCTCCCGCGCCGCCACCACCCAGCAGAACGTCGATCAATCCACCGCCGGCCAGCGCTCCGCCGAAGGCGCGGTCCAGGTCGCCCAAGCCCAGGTCGACGTCGCCCGCCTCGTACCCCAGAACATCGAGCAATCCACCGCCGAGGTGAAACAGCTCCAAGGCCAGGTCGCCCAAGCCCAGGCCACCCTCGACCAGGCCGAAGTCAATCTCTCCTTCACCCGAATCACCGCCCCCCAGGACGGATGGGTCACCCGCCGCAACGTCGAGCAGGGCACCTACCTCCAGCCCGCAACGCAGATCATGGCCATCGTCACCCCCGACATTTGGGTCACCGCCAACTTCAAGGAAACCGAGCTCACCCGCATGCGGCCCGGTCAGCGCGTCGACATCGAAGTCGACGCCTACCCCGACCTCGCCCTCACAGGCCACGTCGACTCCATCCAGCTCGGATCCGGCTCCAAGTTCAGCGCCTTCCCCGCCGAGAACGCGACCGGCAACTTCGTCAAGATCGTCCAGCGCGTCCCCGTCAAGATCGTCATCGACAGCGGCCTCGACCCCAACCGGTCCCTCCCGCTCGGCCTCTCCGTCGTCCCGACCGTCTATTTCAAGTGAGTGCCACCCAAGCCCCGGCCCAAGCCCCGGCCAAAAAGGACTGGGCCCCCAGCCACAACAAATGGCTCGTCGCCGTCGTCGTTACCCTCGGC
>JAABUW010010582.1_pt1 | contig 10233 bp, 11 predicted proteins | sample 5560081 | NCBI WGS metagenome assembly JAABUW01 (sample SAMN10711882, study PRJNA513363) | rock metagenome | isolation source: Antarctica rocks | place: Antarctica: Victoria Land, Knobhead sud | reverse complement strand
GCTGGTGGCGTCCCAGGGGTGGCGGGCGATGCTGGACACCGCGGCGAAGTTCCACAGCTACAGAGGTGGCGGAGTTGGGATATTCGAAGTCCGTGAATGCTGTCTTGCCGGGTCGTCAGGTGCTGCGGTTGGCCGCGTACCTGGCCCAGTCGCCGCCGGCTTGGCTGGTTCGGCGAACGGTCTGTGGAGCCTTGAGGCCGAGGACTCCAGTGAGCATGGCCGGGGGGATCTCCTTGGTGAGCTGATCGAGCGCGGCCAGCCTCATCCGGCGTGGCTCGATGCCGAGCGCGCGCAGCCGGTTACCCAGGTTGACTGCGGCGAGGTGGCGTCCTGCCCGTTGGCCGGGGAACAGCCAATTGCCGGGCACTTGCTCGGCGACACCGGCACGTCGACGCATCGGCAGCGACCCGATGAGAGTCGCGAACGGTTCTTGGAGCTCGAGCGGGTCCTCACCGAGGATGACAGTGACGGTCTTCCCGTCGATCTGGACGTCATCGGTAGTGAGTGCGCAAATCCGGACGAGCGGCTGGGCGTAGAGCACGACGAGGGCGCCGGCAACGCGGTCGACGGTGTCCAGCGTGGTGTCTTGGACGAGCCGGCGGGCGATAGTCCATCGCTGCTCGGGATCGGCGTGTGTCTGGCTCCGCGACTGGTAGGACGGCGGCAAGATGAGCGTGCTGGGCAGGCGTTTGGTGTGTTGCGCCCAGACCAGAAACGGTCTGATGTGGTGGCGTCCGGCCCTGCTGGCGCTGAACCAGTTGTCGAGGTCGCGCTGCTCGCAACCCGACAGCGTGCGTTGCGTCGCCTCGAGGCTGTTCAGGAACACGACGACCTGACTCAGGGTGCGTTTGGCGTTCCCGATCGCGGCGCGGATGTCCATGTGCCCGTCGAGGTGCCTGCGCAGTCGGGGCATGACCTGCCATCGCAGCCAGCTTCGAACGGTCCGGGCGTCGCTGACCTCGACGGTGCTGAGTACCTGCTGACTGTCGTCGTGGAAGCGGCGCAGGAGACGGTCGGGGTCTTCGGGCAGCCCGCCGGTTGCCAACAGCAGGTCCCGCAGGTGTTCCACGGCTCGGCTCGCGGGTTGGTCGTCCAGTGCCGTGTGTGTCAGTGGCAGTCGGCCGCTGTCGAGGCCACCGAGCAGCGCGGCGATCGCTGGTCGGCGCAGCCAGCGCCGGGTGGTCATCGGCTCGGCGGCCAGGATCGCGGTCCGCAGGGCGCGCAGCGCTCCCTGCGGGTGCTTGGGCAGTACCTGGTCAACGGTCCGGCGCAGCGTGCAGGGCTGGCAGATCTTCTGTCCGTCGATCAGGCTCAGGGCGCGGTTGTGTTGGCAGTCGGCGCAGCTGCGCACGGCCCGTGCCCGGCAGGCATGGCACCGGGCCTGATCGTCGAGCAGCCGGTCCGGCTGCTGACAGTCACCGCAACGGCCTCGTCGCCGGTGAGGATCGAGCCGGCATCGTCGGCAGGGACGCGGGTCGTCGCTTCGGCGGGTCTTGCCGCAGGTGGGGCAGCGCCACGCGCAACTGCGGCAACGAACGCGCAGGCCGTGCAGGCTCACCTCGGGTCCGGTCGGCTGCTGGCAGGACGCGCAGGGTGGGGCGGGCAGGTCAGCACCTGCGGTCCGCAACGCGATCACCAACCGGGCCAGCGCGAATGGCAGCGCTCGGTCGGTGAGCTGGTGGGTGGCGAGCAGCTCGGCGAGGACGCGCAGCTGGTGCCGGCGGGGCGCGACGGATGCAAGGACGCCGGTGATCGTCGCGTCGTCCAACACTGCCCCTGGGGCAAGGACGGCCGTGAGTTGCTGGAGCAACTCGGCGTGCTGAGAGTCGCCGCGTCCGCGCTGGACGCAGCGCCCGCAGCGAGGGTTGCCGGCCTCATCGCGGTTGTAGGGGCGTCGCAGCAGACCGCAACCGACGCATACGTGTTTGCCGGCGCGCCTGGAGTGGCATGCGCCGCAGAGCACGCCCTCGGCGAGCCGCAGGTGCGCGGGTTCCGATCGGCCGCAGTCCAAGCAGCGCGGATGGATCACCGTGATCTGCTGTGCGCCGGCGGTCGCCAGGGCGCGGACGAACCTGTCGAGCACCGGCGGCAGGCTGGTCGGGCCAGTGACGAGCGTGTCGGGGTGCGCCTGCAGGTGCCGGGCGAGTTGGCCCAGGCAGCGCACCCCAGCGGTCTGCTCGACGATGTGCAGCACGGTGGCCTCGGACAACACCGGCTCGACGTTCATGACCGCGGCGGGGATCGCGGCCTTGCGGGTTTCGGCCAGTCGGTCAGCGGCCACGGCGGCGTAGCACCGGTTGCACCAGGGTTGCCCGTCGCCGTTGCGGCCAACGAGCTGCCCGTGCCGGCTGCACGAGTGGCACAGACCTTGGTGCCGGCGGGCCGTGCAGGCCGAGCAGATCGGACCCTGCGCGCTGGCGCTCTTCAGCGTCACCTGCCGGCCGCAGCCGGCGCAGGCCGGAGCGGTCACCGGTCGCGGTGGATCTCGGCTCGCCGCGGGGTCCGGTTGCGTCCCGCCGCGGTCGCGGGCCCGGCCGTGCCGGTGGTGCCGGTCGCCCGTGAACGGCGAGCTTCCGTGACCGGCTCGATGAGATCGTTGGGGCTGCAGTCCAGGATGTCGCACAACGCCATCAAGGTGCGCAGGCTCAGCCGTTCCGGGGTTTGGGTGACCAGCCGGTATACCTGCGCGGCCGACAGCACGATGCCCCGGTCGGCCAGCAGCGGCGCCAGTTCGGTGGTGGCGAACAGGCCGTGCTCGGCCATCCGCATCCTCAGCGTCCAGGTGTATCCGAGCTTGCGGGCGCGTGCCATCGCGGTGCTCCTGTCCTCAGTCGCCGACTGGATCGGTGAAGGCCCGGTTCAACGCTCGGCGCAGCGCTTCGTTCTTGTAGTCGCTGCCGACGGTCGTGTAACCCGCCGTCGTCGACCCCCACGAGTGACCGGCCTGCTGCTGGACGAACAGATGGTCAAAGCCGTCCTCGATCAGATGCGACACATAGGAGTGCCGCAGGCAGTGCGGTCCGAGTTCGGCGGGCAGACCGCACGCCTGGCGGTAGGCGGCGAACCGGGTGTTGAGGTGGTCGGTCGAGATCGCCGCGCCCCGCTCGGTCGGCCACAACGATGTGCTCGTCGTCGCGTAGCCGGGCCGGATCTCTTGGACCCATTCGGCGAGGGTTTCCGCCGACCAGCCCATCGTGGTCAGTACGGTCCGTCGCCGTGGCGGGCTGCCCTGCAGCGCCTTGCCGTAACGCACCGACACCGCGCCGTACCGGCCGAACTGCTCGGCGTGCGGATTCGCCGACAGATCGGCCACCTCCAGCATGGTGGCTTCCCGGCGGCGCAACCCGAAGGCGTAGACCGTCTTGAACAGCACGGCGTCGCGGAACGCCGCAAGCCAGCCCTTCCGGCCGGTCTTGGTCACCGTCGCCACCCGCTCGTCGCAGTAGTCGAAGAAGGTCTGCAGCTCCTGCCGGCTCAGCGGGCGGTTTCCCGGCCGGGCCTCGCTCTGGTCTCGGTGCGCCCCGGTGTTCCACGCGTGGAAGACCTGCACCGGGTGGGTGCCGAACCGCCTGCTCGCAGACCTCATCCCAGCCGTAGCGGCGATCGGTCAGGTAGGAGCAGAACAGCTGCACCGACATCTGATAGTTCCGCAGCGTCGAGTGCGCCAAGCCGCGGCCCACCAACGCCGTCGTCCACTCCTCCACGTCGCTCGCCGTCCAGTTCCACGGGTAGTCGTTGCTGAACTTCACCAGCCGGCGCACCAGCAGCACCCGCTGCTCGATCGTCGTGGCCGCCAACAGACGCGAGGTCTGCTGCGCGACCCAGCCCGCGAGCATCGCCTCCAACACCGCCTCCTCCGGGGCCAAGAACGCGACCCCCGAGGCCAACATCGACTCCGCCGAACCCGGCACCACCACCCGTGCCAACCGCTCGGCTCGCATCTAACTCCATCCCAGACCGCCAACAGTGCGGTGACGGTATCATTCATCCAATGCACGGCCGATGCCGGGATCCTTTGTAGCGCAGGGGCTTATCAAGCACTACGGTTGGGTGCCACACCGGGCCACAGTGCCGAGAATCCACGCGGCAGCACCGAATGCCAACTCCCTGAATCATGCATCCGATGCAATTGGCCGCACTTCCTGGGCAACCTGCTGCTGATCGGCGCGCAGGCCCCACAGGCCACCCGGGTCGCCGGGTTCCGCACCTGGCAGAGCCTGGGCCGGCAGGTACGCAAGGGGGAGCGGGGCATCGCGACCCTGGCGCCGTGCACCTACCGCCCCAAGACGGCCGACCGGGCCGAGCCGGCCGGACCGGCAGCACCGGCCGGGCAGGAGCCGGCCACCACGTGCAGCGGGGGAGCGGCATCCGACGCCGGCGGCGGGCAGGTCCGGGGCTTCCGCGTGGTGCATGTGTTTGCGCTACACCAAACCGAAGGGTCGCCGTTGCCCGACGTCGCCCCGAGCTTGCTGGTCGGGCAGGCACCGGCCGGGTTGTGGGACACCCTGGAAGGGCAGGTGCTCGGGCACGGCTACACGGTGCACCGCGGTGACACCGACCGGGCCAACGGCTGGACTGACCCTGCCAGCCGCACGGTGCGGGTCAGCGGCGCGGTGGACGACGCTCAGGCGGTCAAGACGCTCATCCACGAGCTGGCGCACCTTGAGGCCGGGCACGTCGCGGACCTGCCGACCTACGCCACCTGCCGCGGCCGCTGCGAGGTCGAGGCCGAGAGCGTCGCGTACGTGGTGGCGGCCGCGCACGGCCTGGACGCCAGCGGCTACACCTTCGCCTACGTCGCCGGCTGGGCCGGGGGAGACCTCACCTGTGTCCGGCAGGCCGCCGAGACCGTCACCAAGGCCGCCCGCACGATCCTCAGCCACTGCAGCGCCGACACCGCGACCGGTTCCGACGACCTGGCCGACACCACCTGAGCGCGGCACCTGGGCCCGGCGTCGAGCCGGGCCCAGGTGCCCTCCGGCTGACCTGCAACCAGCAGAGCCCGCCCTGACCGCAGCGGGCAGCCGACGCCGATCGGACGCGGCAACGCGCCGGCACCCAGACCGAGGACCTGCGGGCGCGGCTGCGCGAGCACCGCGAGCACATCGCCGAGCGCTGAGCCCGCGTCGACGAACTCACCTCCGCCGCCGCGTGGCACGTTGCCGCAGACACCGTGAGGGTGCGGCACGGTCGGCAGCGCGAAGCACCCGGACAGGTGGGAGGGGTGCCTGCTGGTCGCTGGCTCCCAGGGCGGCTAGCGGATCACGATGACCTGGACGCCGAATTCAGCTGACCACGACTCCCAGAGCCGATCAGCGGTGTAGGCCGGGCTGGCCAGGCTGCGGGCAAGGCCCAGGCAGACCCGGTCGGTGAGGCTGAGGCCCGATAGGGTGCCGGTCGAGCGACGCTGCTAGGCGAGCGTCGAGCCGACCGAACGGGCTCACGGTGACACCCAGCTCGTCGAGCTGAGCGTCGATCGTCTCGGCCGGGACCCCAACGCGGCCAGCCTTCTGCAGCACCTCGGCGTAGTTGACGGCGCTGATCGTGCTGTCGTCGTCGACGAGCGCACCGGTCAGGCGCTGCCAGCCGGGCTCTTGGTTGAACAGGGCAAGGAGCGCGGAGGCGTCGAGGACGATCACAGCGAGGGAGTGCGGCTGTCCTCTGCTCGGGCTTCGGCCCGGCGCTCCTCGATCAGCTCGTCACCGAGGCTGGCGTCATGGCCGCCGACCGCAGCGAAACTCGCCCACAGCCGCTCGAGCGCCTGCCGACGTCGAGGGTCCCAGCCAGCCAGGGGGTCGGCCTCGGACTTGGCTTCGCTGATGCCCGCAGGCTAGTTCGGTCTAGGTGCCTTGAGCCAGCATCGGCCGGACCGGGCCGCTAGGAGTCGTGGTCGCCCTTGCGTCGCAGGTGAGCGGCCAGAACGTAGATCGGGTGCCGGTCGAGGTTGTGGCGGCTGCGGTCGTAGCGCCGGGTCGTACGGGGGTCCCGGTGGCCAGCTGCGTCCTGCACGTCCTGCAGAGGCACGCCGGCGGCCAGCGCTTCGGTCACGAAGGTGTGGCGCAGCGAGTGAGGCGTGATCTCGGCGGCGGCCGGGATGCCCGCCTTGGCCGCTAGGCGCTGAATCTGGCCGAGCGTCGTGGTGTAGGCCAAGCGCCGCGTGTTGGTGCGGTCCAGGAACAGCGGCCCGGACAGCGGGTGTGGTGGCTCGAGGTAGGTGTCCAGGGCCCGGACCGTAGGGGGAGCGAGGGGCTCCGTGGAGCTGCGGCCGCCCTTGCGGGTGATGCGCAGGACTCGGTGGCCCCGTTGGTAGGTGTAGCCGGCGACGTCGGCGCGGAGCGCTTCGTCGATCCGTACACCGTTGTAGGCCAGCAGCGACACCAGCGCGCCCCAGCGAGGCGAGTGCGCTTCGGCGGCGTCGAGCAGCGCCACCAGCTCATCAGCCGAGAGCCCGACGGTCGTGGAGTCGTCGGACACCTTGGGCCGGCGCACGTTGGCCACGGGGGAGAAGGCCAGCACGTCCACGCCGATGCCGTAGTCGTAGAAGGCCGACACCGCCGACAGCCGCCGAGCGATCGAGCTCGCCGCCATCGGCCGGCCGGTGCGGGGCAGTGGCTCGGTAGTGAGCACCCGTACCCAGGCGTCGACGTGGTGGCGCCGGGCGTCGAAGGGGTGCACGGCGGGGGCCGCACACCACGCCCCCCAGGCCTTGAGGTCCCACAGGTAGGCCCGAGCGGAGTGACGGGGGTAGCCGACCAGGAACGCCACGGCCAGGCGCTCGTCGGGGTCCTGGTCGGCCGAGCCGGGGAGGCGCTCGACGGCGTCGGCGCGTTCGACCGGGGCGACGGCCGCGGTCGACCAGGCGTGTGGACTGGCGACGACGCCGAGCTCGGTGGTCATGATCGCTAGTCTGGTCGTTGGGTGCGACAAGACGGCGTCATGACGTCGCCCCAGCTACACATGGCGTCGAAGCGGTCGCCGACGAGGTTGCAGTGCTTGGCCACATCGGCCAGCGTCACGCTTGCCCAGTCCTCGAGCTCGGCGAAGTGAGCAAGGGTGTCAGCAAGGGCACCGGCAGCGGTGCGGTCCACGAAGGCATCGTCGTTGGTCGGCGGGTTGGCGAGGTGCCCGGCGGCCGCAGCGGCGTGACGTAGCCAGTGCACCGGGTCGAGCACGCAGCCGGGGCGGTGTTCAGGCAAGGTCACGGGCCCAAGCGTGACTCCACCGGAGCCGATCTACTGGGAGGCGCGCTGACCAGTAGATACTAAGGAGTTCTTTAGTAGGTCGACTCGCAGCTCGGGTGGGCTGTGATCAAGCGGCCTGGGTGATGTAGGCCAGGTCGGGGTCTGCGAAGAATCCTCGGACGATGTGCGGCATGCGCTGCAGGCGGCGAAGGGCCTTGACGGCAAGGGCTTTGAACTGGTCCGGGCCCGAGACGCTGGTGCGCCCGACTCGGTCGTGCTTGATGTTCTTCCAGACCCACTCGTCGGGGTTGAGCTGCGGTGAGTAGGACGGGATGCGAAACAGCCGCAGCTGCCCGGAGGTGGATGCGGCGAAGGCACTGACGGCTTTGGACCGGTGCACCGGGTGGCCGTCGAGGATAAGGAACACCGGGCCGGGCGCGTCGTGCAGCAGGCGCTTGCAGAAGTCGATGAACTTGGCCGAAGTCAGGGTTCCTTCAACGATGGAGAACCGCAGCGCGCCTTTGGCCGAGACCGCCGAGATCATGTTTACGCTGAACCGGGCCCCGGTCGAGCGGACCACCGGTGTCTTCCCGACCGGCGCCCAGGTGGTACCGGCGTGGTAGTCCGAACGGACGCTGGCCTCGTCGGAAAAGTAGATAGTGGCGCCGGCCTTGGCCGCCTGGGCCGCGATCTGCCGGTACTCGGTGTCCTTCCAGGCCGCGACCTTGTCCGGGTCGGCCTGCCAGGCCCGCCACAACGGCCGCTGCGCTGACAGCCCCAGGCCCTTGAGCATCCGACCGACACCGACCGCCGACAACCCCACCCCGAACTCGCGGCGGATCAGCTCCCGGATCATCTCCCGCGTCCACAGCGCGAACTCGAACTCCAGCTGCCGCGGGTCCGAGCCGATCACCAGGTCGTAGATCCGGCGCATCTGCGCCCCGGACAGCTTCGATGGCCGCCCCGGCACTGGCTTGGCCGCCAACGCCTCCCGTCCCCCAGAACGGGCCTTCGCCAGCCACCCATAGACCGTCTTGCGGTGCATCCCCAACGCCGCTGCGACATCCTCAGGATGAGCGCCCTGCGCGACCTGGTCCACCGCCCGCAACCGCAGCGCCTCCAGCGTCCGGTGATCCAACTTCCGGCCATCGTTCTCGCGCATGCCCGAGTGTCCCAACAAGCAGGACACAAACCACGCAGCCGAACACGGCGTGTCGACTTACTTACGCACTCCTTAGTAACGTCCTTTATCTACTGGTGGCGGCGCTTGAGCGTCATCTTGCGCTCGTCGCTCGTCGCTCGTCGCTCGTCGTAAAGCTCGATGGCTCGGTAGTTCAGCATGACTGCCGTCGCCGCGATGGTGGCGACCTGCTCAACTGACGACGTGAGGCGTACGTCAGCAACGCCCTTTGAGCGGGGCTGCGACTCCCGACTTAGAAGCGATAGGGCCGCCCACTGGCGACCGTGGCCGAAGGCGCTGCAGGCACGCCACACGAACGCCGTCAAGCCCGGATCGAGGTGGTCGAGCTCCGCGGCCGCCATCTGGACGATCTTCTCGTAGCCAGCCCAGCGAGCGCCGACGGCGCCAGTCGGGTTGACCCCGAGCGCCCTGGCCAGATCGGTGATCTCCTGGAGTCGGACCTCGGCGGGTCGTGGGGGTTGCGGGGCACGAGGGCCGAGCAGTGCTCCTGCTTCCGTGCCCTGGCGGACATCCTCGTAGGCAAGGTGGAGGCGGCGAAACAGCCGCTCGTCTTGGTCGACGGGGGCAAGCAGCCACACGCTTACTGCGGCATTGTCGATCGCACCTCGAATTAGGCTGAAAGGTGCGTGGCTGTGAATTTGGTGGGCGTCGACGATCAAGGCCCGCAGGGCATGGAGGTGATCGATAGCGATTGCGATACCAGACCATGCGACATGGCCGACGTCGTACATCGAGCTCTTGGCGGTATCCGCTGCAAGCGCACTTCCTGGTGCGACACCTGGCGCCGGGCTCTCGACCATGTGTTGCCATTGCCTGATTTGCTCGAAGAGCTTGATGAGGTCGACACTCGGCGTCGCCGGCACTGAGGTCTGATGATCCTCGATCATATCGCCAGATAATGCCCTTTATCCTACACTCTGAGAGGCTCGCCGGGGAGGTGGAGCGCTCACCGCTCGGTCTTTGTCCCGGTGGTTCTAGGCGCAGCGACGGCAGACGCCGGGCGGCCTCCCAATCGCCGACCTGGGGTGATGCGGGCGCCGGCGATGGCGTCGAGGGCCTGAGCGGCGTGGGCCTCGCAGCCCTGGACGGCCTCGTCAGTTGGGCCGATGACCGACGCCACGGTCCCTCCCCCCGCGCCGGGCATTCGTGCGGACGGGTCGTGCGGGAACGTCGCTGACGCCCGAGGATCGGCCTCGGGTGGGGAAGCGCGGCGTTCCCGCCGAAGGTTCGCTCACGGGACAGGCGGGCTCAGCCGTCGCGGGAGAACCGCCTTACGAGTCACCTCGACTGCGACGGATCCCGTCCTCCGGCATGGGGCGTCTTTGCTCTTCAAGATCCCCAGCGAGGTACTTGGCGGCGCGATCACCGACGCGCTCGTGCCAGTCCCTAAGCGACTCGAACTCACGCTTGGACGTCCACTCGCAGGCCGCGCACGCCATCCACTGCGCATAGCCCTCCTTGCCGTCCACCTCCACAGCCTCACCGTCGTCGATAAGCCGGTACGAGCCGCAGCGCGGACAGCGCGCAGGTTCCCCTTGCTTGTGCTTCACCCGCGCGAGCATGAAGGTGTGAAGTAGGTGACCCGCGGCGTCCAACGTCAGTTCGGCGTCCCATAGCGTCGCCTTGGTGTTGTGCTGGAGTCCTACTGCAATGTCCCAGGTCTTGTCCGTGAGGTCCTTCAGGTAGGCGCGCTGCCGGCGGTCAGGAAGCAACTTCGAGGCAAAGATCGCCATCCAGCCCTTGAGGTCGTCCCCCTTCGGGGGCTCCGGGACGTGAGGTTGTCCCGGGTCTCGTAGAACTTGAGGTGGTGGTCCCCCGCCTGAGTCCTGCCTCGCGGTAGGAGTTGGGCGT
>JAABUW010010580.1_pt1 | contig 10234 bp, 12 predicted proteins | sample 5560081 | NCBI WGS metagenome assembly JAABUW01 (sample SAMN10711882, study PRJNA513363) | rock metagenome | isolation source: Antarctica rocks | place: Antarctica: Victoria Land, Knobhead sud | reverse complement strand
GAATGGCGCGAGCGCCTCGAAGCGGGCTTTGATGGCGGCAGTGTCGATCACCCCGCCAGGCTAGTACGACCGGATAACCGATTCCTACCCACAATCGAGACTCGATTGTTCCGGCTCAGGCCCTAATTACCTCGAACGCGTCGACAAGCATCGCGCCGCCAGGTGCCTGGTCCGCCGCCTCGATGCGCTCGGCTACGCCGTCATGGTCCACCTCAAGCCGGCAACCTGAGCCCGCCATGGCACAACAGCACGCCGGACCAGGCCCACCCGCGTGAATTTTCGGGCCAGCCTTAATAATGAGCCCATTCATCAATCGGCCGCTTGCATGTGGAAGACCGGCCCGCCCGCCGCCGCTGCATCGTCGGGATCGTGCGTTGCCAGCAGCACTGGGAGGCCTCCGGCCGCAGCATGGCCGAACACGAAACGGCGGAAGCGATCGCGCAACGCGGCGTCGAGCCGGCTGAACGGTTCGTCCAGCAGCAGCGCCTGGGGTTCGGAAAGCAGGGTGCGCAGCAACGCGACGCGCGCGCGTTGGCCGCCCGACAGCGTGGCGGGGTCGCGGTCCGCGAGGCCAGGCAGCTCGGCCTCGACCAGCGCCGCCTCGATGCGCTGCCGCCGCCTTGCGCCCGGCGCCAGGCCGAACGCGAGGTTGGCGCCGACGGAGAGATGCGGGAACAGCAGATCGTCCTGGAACAGGATGCCGATGCGCTTGCGCTCCGCCGGCAGGGACGTGACGTCCACGCTGCCCAGCCGCACCTGGCCCTGGCCGCGCAGGCCGGGGTCCAGCGTGCCGCACACATAGGCCAGCAGGCTCGATTTGCCGCTACCGCTTGGCCCCATCAGGGTCGTGACGGTTCCAGACCCGACGAGCAGCGTGACCGGGGCGAACAGCGCCCGACCGCCGGCGATAACCGCAACGCTCTCCAGACCCAGGCTCATCCGCGCAGCGCCGCACGGTGACGCCACACCAGCCGCGGCAGCAGCAAGGCGAATGCATAGAACAGCAGCGGCAGTCCCATCTGCACCGTGGCGAACACGCCCAGCACGCGCCGGTCGCCGCCGGAGGCCAGGGTCACGGCCTCGGTCGCCAGGGTGGCGTGCCGCCCGCCCCCGGCGAACACGGTCGCCAAGTACTGCCCGGCGCTGACGGCGATGCCGACGGCGAAGGCGGCGAGCAAAGGCCGTAGCAGGATCGGCAGCTTGATCCGCAAAAGCGTCCGCAGCCGGGAGGCGCCGAGACAGGCGGACACCCCGGCCAACCGTGGGTCCAGCGTCGCCCATGGCGCCGCAAGGGATAGCAACACATAGGGCAGCACGAACACGAGATGCGCCCAGACCAGCGCGGCCCAGCCGCCGTCCAGCCCCAGGCCGAGCAGCGCCACCTGCAGGCCGAATAGGAATGCAGTCTGCGGCACCAGCAGCGGCAGGTAGACAAGCGCGAGCCAGCCGGGGCGCGCGGCCCCGCCATGCCGCGCCACGGCCTCCAGCGCGGTGACCGAGAGCAGCATGGCCAAGGCAGTCGTAGCGAGGGCGATCCCGAGCGTCGTGCCGAACGGCCCTGCGAGGCCGCCGGCCTGAGCGGTCCAGGTCGCCCAGTCGAGGCGCGCGGGCCAGGCGTCCGGAAACCGCCACGGCCCCGCAATTGACCATAGCGATGCCGCAGCAAGGCTCAGCAGCGCCAACGCCTGCAGCACCGGCAGCGCCAAGCCGGCCAGGCCGATGACGCCGCTGCCGACAGGACGGCCCGAGGCAGCCCAGCGCAGCCCGGCGCCGGCGACCGCACGCTCAATCAGCGTCCAAAGCAGCACCGCCGCCGCCGTCAGCCCCAGCAACAGACAGGACGCGGCGGCGGCAGGGAACACGCGGGTCAGGTCGGGATCGAAGAACCAGCGCACGACCAGGACCGCAAGCGGCGGCGGGCTGTCGGGGCCGAGCAGCAGGGCGACATCCACGGCCGATAACGCATAGGCCAGCACCGCCAGCACCGGCAGGCGGATCTGCCGGTAGACCAGGGGGAAGATGACCTTAAGCCAGGCCACCGGTGCGGGCTGGCCCAGGCTGCGCGCCGCCGCCAGCAGCCGGGCTGCCGGTATGCCGTTCAGGGCCGCGCCCGCCATCAGCAGCAGGTATGGCACCTCCTTCAACGTGAGGCCCAGGGTCAGCGACACGCCCCAGGCGTCGTTAACGGTGGCGATGTCGGGCGGCTGGCACCATCCGGTCGCCCAGGGCGAGGCCAGCCGCGCCAGCACGCCGCTCGGTGCCGCCAAGGCGAGAAAGCCGATAGCGACGGCGACATGCGGCGTGGCCAGCACAGGCGCAATGGAAGCCTGGACCCAGCGGAACCAGCGGGTTCCGTGGCAGGCCGCGCAGAACAGCGCCACCGCCGCCAAAGACAGCGCCGTGGCGCCCAGGCCGGCCACGAGCGTCAGCCGCACCGAGGCCGCCAGCCCTGGCTGCGCGAACAGGATGCGCCATGGCTCCAGGCTGATATCCCGCCCGCCCAGCGCCGGCAGCAGCCCAAACGCCGGCAGCAGGGTGCCAAGCAGGCCCGCCGTGACCGGGACCGCAACAGCGCCGAGCGCAAGTCCGGCCGGAAGCGGCCTCAGCCGGCGCTCGTCCGCCGTTCCCACTCGGCGGTGATGCGGGTCATCCAGGATGGGTGCGGCTCGGCCAGCGGCTGGCCCAGCTCGGCAGCCGGAATGGTGCCCAGCCCGCGCGGCACGTCGTCGAACAGCTTGCGGTCTGCTGCGCTGAGCCGGGCCAGGTCGAGCACGGTGACGTTCCCCATCGAGTCTGGGTCCGACGCATGCGCCTGGGCTGCCGGCGACAGCAGGAAGTTGGCCACCACCTGGGCCGCCCCGGGTGCGGCGGCGTTGGCGGGGATGGCGACGAAACTGGCGTTGCCGATGGTGCCGCCGTCCAGCACGTAGCCGCGCACCGTGGGCGGCAGCAGACCGGTGGCGATGGCGTTGGCGGCCTCGGCGGGGTTGAACGAGACCATGAGGTCGATCTCGCCATCGTTCAGCAGATTGCGGGTGGCCGGGCCGTTCTCGGGGAACTGGCGTCCGCCGCGCCACAGATTCGGGCGCAGCGTGTCGTACCAGACCCACATGGCCGCCGTGGCGGGCGCGAAGGCCGCATCGTCGGCCGGCTGCTGCAGCGCCTTCGGGTCGGGCGTCAGCTCATAGAGCGCCTGTTTGAGGAAGGTGGCGCCCAGGAAGTTCCGCACGGTGGGATGCGCCAGCCGTCCGCGGTGCCCGGCCGCCCAGTCCGCCATCGCGCGCATGGTGCGCGGCGGCGCCGGCAGGCGGGCAGTGTCGTGGATGAAGACGATCTGCGCCATGCGCCACGGCGCCGCGAGCCCCTCGACCGGCACGGTGAAATCCACCGTCGTCGCCGGCTTGCCCACGGTGTCAACGAGCGCGAAATTCGGCAGCGCGTCGGCGAAGCGGAGCAGGAAGCCCTGCTGCTTCAGCGCCAGGAAGTTCGGGCCGTTGAGCCAAATAAGGTCCACGGCGCCACCGGTGGCGCGCCCGGCCGCACGCTCGGCCACCACCCGGGCGACGGCCTCGCTGGTATCGCGCAGGCGGACGTGGCGCAGCGTGACGCCGAATTCGGCCTGGACCCGTTCGCCGGCCCAGGCGATGAACGCGTTGGTCTTCTCGTCGCCGGCCCAGGCGTTGAAGGCGACCGTCAGGCCGCGGGCGTGGGCCAACGTGGCGTCCCAAGCCACAGGCTGCGCCCGTGCCATGCGGATGGAAGACAAGACGGCCAAGGCGCCCAGTCCGCGCCGGGTCAGGATCATTCGGCTGCCTCCAAGGCGAGGCGTTGCGCAGCGCGGCGGACGCGGGCGGCCTCCAGCCGTGGCCCCAGCACCTCCTGGTGGAAGTGGTCGCAGCCGATGCACAAGTTGGCGTAGGGCAGGCCCTGCGGCGTCGTGGTGTGCGACATCCGCACGAAGTCGTCGACACTCCAGCCGACGGCTAAACCCATGCGCTCCGGCTGGCCGGCGTTGATCGCCTCGTACACCGGGTCGCCCGCCAAGCTGTCGAGGATGTCGATGAGCTTCTCCTCGGTCAGGTTGCCGATCGGCAGCTTGGTCTTGAGGCAGCACGGATAGATTGCGCCATCCGGCTCGATCGAGACCTCCGAGCCGGAGTGGCGGTGATGCAGGAAATTCAGCCCACCGGACCAGCGGTTGCAGAAGTTGTCGGCGAGCGTGGCGGTCGACAGCCCGTTTTCCCAAGACCGCCCACGCGGCCACAGCTTGCCGATCCAGCTATCAGGGGTAGCGCCGAAGAAGCTGAACAGCGGGCCCGGCTCGTCCAGCCACTTGCGGTCCGCCGCCGTCAGGCCAGAGGCCGTCATGCACTGCGCCTGCATCATGGCCGAGAGCTTCGCCCTGGCGGCGGCCTGCTTGGCCTCGCCCTCCATGCCGACATGGAAATCGTCCAGTCCGGCCACCGAGATCATCCACACCCCGCGGGCCAGCAGGTCGCCGACGATCGCTGTGGTCAGCAAGTCGCCGGTGGTCTGCACGACGACCTTGACCCCGCCGTTGCCGGCATAGCGGGCGACCAGGCCCTCGATGACCCGGTAGGTCACGCGCTGCCGCACCCCCTCCAACAGGCTCTCGCCGCCGGACAGGATGACGCGGCCGGGCTTTTCCTTGGGATTGCCGTCCGGCGCCGGGTCGTTCAGGTCCAGGTAGGTCATGCGCTCCGGCAGGTTGCCCAATACCAGAGGCGTGTTGCGCTCGGCCTCAGCGATGACGGCAGTGAGCTCGTCGCGAACGTAGGGGCGGAAGCGGCTTTCGTAGCAGTGCTTACAGCGGCGATGGCAGGCCCAGCACATCACCCAGTAGATCGACTCCATTCATGCTCCGTTCATTATATGAAACTAACCCGGCAGAAACGCTGTCAGCCAGTAGCCCGCTCCCACACTTGGAAACCAAGCATTGGAATCGGCTTATCAGTTACCATCCCTCATCCAAACCTGCTGATACACCCCCCGAGCCTATGTACGGAAACTAACAAGTCGTTGAAGAATTGTAAGTCTCTACAATGCTCATCTTAGCTATCACTTTGAAAGCGTTGAGTTTTGGCGTGTTTCATGCACTGGACGTGTGGATCGGTTTCGAATCCTGACGACACTCGGCTCTCTGGTAAACCACTGTCTCTACCTGCTATTTGCTCCTTGGACCTGGGTCAAAGCTGGATGGTGATATTGACCCCAATAAAGAGACTAATCTTCCCTGTTTTATCAACGTCGAAGCTGTTGTCGTGAGCGGGGATACGGCTGGGCGCCAAGTCACAGTCATTCCTTCCTTGATAGATCGTTTCGATGCGGCGGCACTTGTTTGCTGCCTTTTCGTGCTGGCCGTTTTAGCCAGTGTTGAATGAGTTCATCCAACGAGAGCGATCCAGCGCCGCGGCCCATGAGCACCAGCAGCATCGCCGCCCACTGGATATGCGTCGGCCATGCTTGCGGAAAGACGAAAATCTCGATCACCAGGGTCATGCCAAACAGCGCCAGCGACGCAAGGCGAGTGGCGAGCCCCAACACCAGAAGCGGCGGCGTCACCAACTCCATCGTCACCGCGAGATAGGCGGCCAACTCGGGCGGCAGCAGCGGCACCTGGTAGGTGTCGCCGAACATGTAGAGCGTGGTGTCCCAGTTGGCCAAATGCGCCAGTGCCGAACTCCAGAAGACCTGAGCGAGCGCTATTCGGGCCGTCAGAGCGATCAGCCAATAGGGAATACGCTCGAACAACCCGACGATTGCGCCAATCATCGTGACCAGTCCGCTCTCGACGCCCGCAGGCTCGCTTGCCGTCGTCATCGATTTCATCCTGGTGGCCTTTGGGGGACGTTTTCCGGCAGGTCGCAGCGGCCGAAGAAGCCATGCGCGATAAAGCCGCCAAGCAGCGGCGCGGCATCCTCGGGGGGAACAAGGTCGAGCGCGTCCGCAAGGGTATGTCCGTCAATTAGGGCGCGAGCAAGGTCGTAGGCGGTCGCCGACAGGCGGAGCAGGGCGAGGCCGTCGGCGCCGTGCAGGACGGCCAAGACATCGCCCGGCGCAGCAATCTCAATGGCGGCCAACGCGGATGCGCGGGTCTCCACGTCTTCGCCAAGCACCGCCTCCCAGATCGCCTTGGCAGGATGCCCCAGCGCCAGCAGCGACAGAGAGGGGTGCGCCACGAAGCGCAAGCCCGCCTGGTGCTGCTCCGGCACATCGAACAGCGCGTCGGCCGCGAGAGCCGGAGCCAAACAGGCATGCAAGGCCCGATTCACCGCCCATTCCAGCCGCGCCACGTCGGGGAGATAGGCAAGGCCTTGCGCGGGCTCAAACCCCGTGAGGAAGGTAGGCAAGTCCGCGCCGTATTCGTAGAGATCGGCACTTCTGGGTGGGGCCGCGCGAACGAAACTGGCGGCGGTGGCGGCGAAGAAATCGGCGCCAGTCAAGCGCTCGACCGCGGGAAACGTCAGACGCAGTGCTCCGGTGAGGTTGGTGAGCATGTTGTTGCGATAGATGCCTACCCGGGCCGTAGCCGTGAGTGCCCCACCAATCATTGTGGATAGTGGTGCGTCGGTTTGTGACAGTAGCGCCGCGCGTATCCCGCGCTGGAGTTCAAGCAGCGAGGACATCGTGCCCTCCTATGGCGCGGCGGGCCAGGGTGCGCTGCGCCTGCGCCACTTCGGCGAGCAACACCGGCAAAGCAGGGATCGCGGCGTCCCATTCGACCAGCGTCGGACGTGGCCCGATGATGCGCAGGGCTGTCTCGAACAGCGACCACACCGCTGGCGCCACGGCCCGGTCGTGTGTGTCCAGCAACAGCGGCCCGGGCAGGCCGTCGGCCTCGCTATGTCCGGCGAGATGGAACTCGCCGATGGCGTCGGCTGGCAGCGCACGCAGATAGCGTTCGGCATCCCAGCCGTGGTTCGTTGTGCTGACGACGATGTTGTTGACGTCGCAAATCAGGCCGCAGCCGGTTCGTGCGGCCAGAGCGGCGAGGAACTCCGGTTCCGGGATGGTCGAGTGTTGGAACTGCAGATAGGTGGAGGGGTTCTCCATCAGAATGCGGCGCTTGAGTGCGGTTTGCACCAGATCGACGTTGCGGCAGACGACGTCTAGGCTCTCCTCGGTCAACGGCAACGGCAGAAGGTCGGCAAGGAAGTCGTGATCGACCACGCCCCAGGCGAGATGCTCGGACATCAGGCCGGGATCGATGCGTGCGGCAAGTTCGGCGATGCGCGCAAGATGGCGGCGATCCACGCCTTCGGCGCTGCCGAGGGACAGCCCGACGCTGTGCAACGAGACGGGATAGTCGGCCCGCACCGCCTCCAGCACGGCGAGCGCCGGGCCGTTCAGATAGTTCTCGCTGTGCACCTCGACCCAACCGACGCCAGGCTTTGCATCGAGGAATGCCGCGTGATGCAGGAAGCGCAATCCGATCCCCGCGGTATCGGGGACCGGACCAACGCTTTCGCACGCGGTCTGTTCAGTGACCGCCATGATCTGCGCCCGTTCAGCTGGCCTTGAGCGCGCCGCCGTGGATCTTCTCGCAATCACCGGCGGGGAGCAGCACGAAGGACTTGGTGTCGTTTGCACTGGTCGCCTGGCCGGCGCAGGAATGCGCGCCGGCGGCGCAGTCGTTCTTGGCGACAGCGTTGATGCCATAGCAGGAAACAAGGTGGCCGGTCTTGGCACGGGCCATGTTGGCCTGCTGAACCTGCATCATCTGCTCCTTGGACATCATTTGGGCGGACGCTGGTCCCGCGGTGACCGCGGCGCCGGCGAAGCCCACGGCGGCGGCAAACACCGAGGCGGCAAACATTCTACGATCCATACTCACTCTCCTTGCGCATAGCGGTCCTGAAACGGACCCGCACTGTCCAATTGTAGGGGGCGGGAGAAAAGGTTACCGACTAGTGCGAATCCTGCGACGGTCAGGGATCGCGATGACAAACCGGCTGGTGCCGCCGCCGACCGGATTGAACAACGCGACCGAGCCGAGCTGCCAAACGAGCACCAGGACGGCGGCATCTTCAATGTGGTCGAGAAGGCGACGTGCGACCGCACCCAAAGCCGCCATACCAGCCTGTATGTCCATCAGCGCTGGGTTGGGGCGTTCAAGGCCGCGACCGTTTCGGGTCGCAACATCACCTGGCCGTGCACGATGGACAATGTGCTGGCGGGGACCCTCACGTCACGGCTGCCGGATTCGAAGTAGGTGCCGACCATGATCACCGCGGTTCGCCCGCCATCGGTCAAGCTCCGGACGCTGCCGATTTTGTTGCCCTGCTGGTCATAGAGCCAGTGCCCGACCGCGCTCGCCGCAATGGATCGCGCTGCAGTTTGATCCGCGGTGGGCCCAGAAGCGATCTGAGCCATTGCACCACTGCTGATGGACAGAGCCAGCGCGGCCGTTAGAGTGAGAAGACGCGTGTTCATGATCGTGATCTTTCGGGACGGTGGGCGCACGGCGGACGACATGCGGGTAGTTGCAACAACACCTGAGAAAGTCTGAAACCCTCTGGTTCCTGCTGAACAGTAACGGCGAGCGCTATATATGCGCTATAACCCAAGTCTTGCTTGGAACGACTTACGACGTTGATTTATGTTGATCGTAGATAGACTGATTGGCATTCAGCGAAATGGCGATCAAAGCGATCCTTTTAGTCTAGGTCTTTTAACCGAAAGGTCGGTCTTGCGGCGGGCCAGGGTTTTGCGGTCCTGAAGTGGACCTGCACTACCCAGTTGGAGCAATCGGGGAAAAAGGTTACCGGCTGGCGCGAAGCATTCGACCGTGAGGACTCCCGACGACGATCCGGCTAATGCCACCGGCGACCAGACTAAACACCGCGACCGAGCCGAGTTGCCAGACGAGCACCATGATGGCGGCGTCTTCCATGTGGTAGAGGCGAAGTGCCGCCGCACCCAGCGCGGCTGCGCCGAGTGCGCCGCAAAGACAGGCATGGGTCGTGCGAAATTTCCCGCTGCGGCGCAGCATGACGACGATGGCGACGGCAGGCACCAGGCCGCCGAGTGCGATGGCAGGAAGACACATCGCGTCGGGTGTGACTTGTAGCCCTTCCGGGCCTACCCGGAAAAACACATCCAGGCACTGTTGTCCGAGAACGCCAAGCCACAACGCCATCGGCGCCACCGGCAACCACACCTTCCAGCTGGGTTGGTCGGGCAGGCCGGCGCAGAGGGCCGCATAGATGCCGACCAGCGCGGTCAGCAGCGCGGCACCCTCCTCGACAATAAAGGAGCGATCGGCAAGACGCGCAGCAAGATCAGGTCGTAGCCCGAAGCCCCAGGCAACCAGACCCGCTGCCGGCACGGAGACCAACAGCCACCATGCGAGCCGCGTCGCTGGACGGGCGATAGGGCGGACCGGCGTCAACTCTGCGGTGAGCCGCTCGACCAGGCGTTCCGTCTTCATCTCAGCGCGACCCATGCAGCAGTTTGCGCAACGCCCGTATGCCGCGATGCGTCGCGACCTTGAGCGCGGTCACGCTCATTCCGCTCATAGTCGATGCCTCCTCCAACGATAGCTCCTGTAGTTTCGTCATCTCGATTGCCCGTCTCTGGCCGTCCGGCAGGCGTGCGACCGCGGCTCGCAATACCTCGGCGTCCAGCTTCTTGTCCTGATCACTCTCCGTTCTGAGGACGTCAGAAGTTTCAGGTACATCGTCGATTGATGTCTCCCGCGCCCCGGCGCGGCGCGTTCTGCGCATGACGTCGCCGCCGCGGAAGCGCATGATACCGGACAGGAAGGGCATGAACGGCCGCGCCGGGTCGTAGAGATGGCGCGAGGTATGCAGCGCGAGCAGGGTCTCCTGCACAGCGTCCTCGATTGCGGCTGCGTCAGCCCGCGGCCAACGCGCGCGAGCTGCCCGCCGGAGCGGCTGGATGACCGCGGTCAACAGAGCGCCGTAGAGCACGCGATCACCCTGCTGGGCCGCCCGCATCCATTCCCGCCAGCATGGGTCCTCTGCCGCCATCGTGCCAATCCATCGTTGCGGTCTTATAGGCCGCCAAGTCAGACGCGAGGAAGCGGGTTGCCCTTCGACCGACGAACGTCAGTCATACAGGGCATAGTGTAACCTTTCAGCTGGTTCCCGTGTAGTGGGAGCAAGGAATGCGCCCTCTGCCGCGCATCCGGGTTTTGTACGCCTGAGCAAAGGAACACCGCCTATGCGCTTTCTCCGTTTGCTGCCCATCG
>JAABUW010010579.1_pt1 | contig 10234 bp, 9 predicted proteins | sample 5560081 | NCBI WGS metagenome assembly JAABUW01 (sample SAMN10711882, study PRJNA513363) | rock metagenome | isolation source: Antarctica rocks | place: Antarctica: Victoria Land, Knobhead sud | reverse complement strand
GGTCAGAATTGATAGTGCTTGATCTTTAGAAATAGCTATAACTGAATATTAAAAATACAGAAGAAGATTGATGCAAAAGCTTCTATTTATGTAATGTTCAGAGACTGCGCTAGACTCGAAAGAAATGTGTTTGTAACATGAAAAGAAGATGATGTAGATAAACAAGATGTTGATGAAAGAAAAGAGTGTTGAGAAAGAAAAAGAGTATTGAGTCATATCTGAGTCAAATCTGAGTCAGATCTAGGCCAGATCTCGACTAGATCGTTGACTAGTTCTAATCAGTCTTGATACGCTCGTAACATTACTTTCTTCTTCGAAAATTCATGTTCGCATGAATGTAGTTTCTTCGCTCACTTTTGTTGATAGTTATTTCGATATTTAGCGCGGTTTGCTTGAATATAGCTTATGAAATTCGTTCAAAACTTTCTCTGAGTCATCGAATTTTTCTTTATCGGCATAGTATCATTCGTCGTCTCTATCTAGGTTTTTTCATTTGACTTTGTACTGTATTCGACCTCGATAGCGTCTGAAGTTCAATATATTGTCTATCTCTCAGTGTTCATCGTCTTTGATAGTGATTGACCTGAGTGATTCTGAATGTTGTTCTGATAGAGAGTCTTCTGAATACGATCGTAGTAGCTTCGAGCTGAATATCGAATGCAGATGCTTCATGCTGACTGATAGACGAAGATGATATGATGTACTCACTTTAGCAATGATTTGATAGAGATCTAGCTGTTTGTCTTTCAAATCTTTGCAGAGTCTCGTTGTTTTGACGTTTCTGAAAGATAGTCAAACTCAGTCATCTACTTCATATGTGACGTTTCGTCTATGTTTATTGACCTGAACTTCGATGATCAGCTTCGTCTTTTTCAATTGTTGATGATCAAAGCTCAGTAGCTCTTTCATTTGAATGACAATATCATCTGCCTTTCTAGCTTCAAGTCGTTCATGAGTTGTTTCATAGTCAGTCGTATCTGAATCGAAACTCATTCGAGAATGAAATTCTTTATTGAAGTAGAAGAGAATCATTGAAGTGATCGAGAAGATATTGAAATTGTCGCTGAATTTCATCATAGATATTCATTTGACTCAGTCGTTCTGCATGTAATTGCAGTAGATTCTAAGTTCGCGTTCGACATCTTGATTGACTCGTTTCGATTGATCATCAATCTCAGAATGATAGACTGTGAATAGACTAGCTGTGATTCTCAGTCGCTTGCAAAGACTTTTTCACATAGTTGATATGAATTGAAAGTCTCTGTTTGAAACAATAGAACTGAGTAGATCATGCAGTCAATAAACGTTTCATAGCATGATTCAAACCGTTTCTTCGACTGAGATGTCATCGTCTTTTCAATGACAGAGAACATAGTGACGTTCTTTGATGAGACAACATATGATTGTGCAAATGACGTTATAGTCTTCTGACAGAGATAGCTCAGTGATGATCTGATCAATAGTAGAAACGCTGAACTAAATTAATGATTCGTCTATTGTCAAAGTGAGAGGTTGAAGGTTGATCATGCACTTCTTGTAGTAATTTCGTATGCATGTTCTCAGAGATTCACAGTAGATCTTTTCTAAATAGAACGTTGTCAATGATTTCACAGTTCTTCATCTTAGTGCTATGAAGCTTGAGCTTGTTGTCGTTTTTAGCTTGTCTATATTCGCTGCAGAACTCATTCATTTGATTGACTAATCGTACTTTCTGATAGAGATTGACTTCTGATTTCGAATTTGCGTTCAATTTCGAGTCAATAGGTAGAATATCGACTCTATCAGAGATAAGAATAGTTTGAAAGCGATCTTCAAATCGTTTAGCTGATTCAGAGACGTTCGCTAGAGACATTCGAGTTAGCGCATCGACTTTAGTGTTCATTTTGCCTGACCTAAAGATGATCTGAAAGTTGAACTTCAATAGAATGTTCAGATAGTTGACTTGTCGTCGACTCAACTGTTTGTTTTTCATGAAGATCTTCAAAGTCTGATGATTGATGAACATCTGAATGAGTAATTCAGTGCATTTCAGCTCGAATCGTCAGTGTTTGAAACATTGAATAATGACTAGCAGTTTCTTATCATAGATGTGATAATTGATTTCAGCGAGAATCATGCTTTTGCTGTAGAAAGTCATCGAATGAAGAACTCTCTCGTCATCATACTGAGATAGTATTTCACCTTTTACATAGTTCGAAGCATCGATCTTCAGAATAGCTTGTCGTTTGAGATCGAAGTGACGAAGTACTGAGACTGAGCTGACTTGTTTCTTTAGATTGTTAAAAGCTTGAACACAGATCTCGTTTCAAACAAAAGACATGTTCTTTCTAGTCAGTTGAGTGAATGATTTGACTAGCTTCGAGAAGTTCTTAATGAAACGACGATAGAAGTTAACAAATTTCACGAAGCTCTGAATTTCTTTTAGATTGATCGAAGTGATTCAGCTGACTATGACTGTCACCTTGCTGAGATTTATACGAAGGCCTAGTTCAAATACGATGACTTCTAGAAAGACAGTCTCTTTTACATCGAATTCGCACTTTCGAATATTCATCTGCAGTTCAGCTTCGCGTAGTCGTCTCAATACTAGTTTGACGTGATCTCTATGTTTCTTTCTCATTTTGCTATAGATGAGAATGTCATCTAGATAGACTTGACAAAAGTCGTTCAAAAAGTCTCATAGAACGTCATTCATATATTGCTGAAAGAAGATCGATTCATTAGTCAGTTTGAATGATAGCATCTTATATTTATATGCTTCTAAAGCAGTGATAAAAGTAATGTAATTCTCGCTATCGAAATGCATTTGAAGTTTGTTGAACATTGATATGATGTTCAATCTAGTCAGATGCTTGCAACTCACTATTTTATCAATGATCTCGTCTATCAGCGATAGAGAATATCTATTTCTTTTAAAAATGACATTTAGCTTTCGATAGTTCACACAGAATCGAAGATCTTCATTTGCTTTGAGAGCGAATAGAATTGAAGAGAAATAGAGAGTCTGACTGAAAGTGATGAATCTCTTTGACAGATTCTCGTTCAGATACTTCTTTACTTTCAGAAGTTTGACAGAGAACATTTGATATGCTCGACAGCGAGAAGACGTTGAATCACTAGTGAGCTCGATTTTATGATTGTAGAAGCGATGAGAGAGTAGTTTATTTGATTGAGCTCGATCAAAAACATCTAGAAACTCGTGATATTTTGAGAGCAGCTTTGCTTTAATGTCTTCTAAATTCTGAGTCGTTTCATTGATTGAAGAGACGTTTAGAGCGTTCAAATCGCACTGAGTATTGTACGTGATTTCTCTATTGATGTTCATCATGAATAGAGCAAAGACTTCAATCTTGTTCTTCTTTGAATGATTCAACAGTGTTTTGAACGAAGCGACGTCTATGCTTTGAATCGAGAATGACTCTTTCTGAGCAGTGATTGAAACGAGTCGTTTGAGCATCGTAGAAATCTTAGTCTGAGTGATTGAAGAGAGCAAAGTTGATCGCGATCAACTTGAATGCTTTGAATTGAGCGAGATCGAAAAAATCGAAATAGAAGTATTCAATTGATTCGGAAAAACAATGACGTCGTTTCGCATATTCAGTAATATTTCGTTTTTATTCATTCAGAGCTTACTCAATATGACTTCATGATGATCGATATCAGCTATCAACATTGATACAGTCAATTTCTTATGACTTTCGATGATGAGGTTGAATAGAATTTTATGAGTGATTGTCTTCTTAGATATCTTTTCATCATAATCTCTTATTAGCTTCTCTTTTGTCAGTGATATAGATTGAATTTTCAGTTTCTCGCATACTTTATTGACTAGATTGAAATGTATGATCGTGTAGACGACTGAATCACTGACTATTAGAGAACAAAGACTGAAAGATCGTTTCTGAGAAATGAGATGAGCGTCAATTAGAAACGACTTTTCAAAGTAATTCTCTTTCGATAGAATTTCGTCTAGTTTGCACAAAGATATAATCTCTATTTCTTCAATGACTTTTGAAGAGATGACTAGTTTTTTGAATCGAAATTCGAATCAAAATCGAAGCGATCATATTCTTTGTTCACTGCACTGATTCTAGTAGGTTGATCGAAGCACTTCTTAGAGCTATGACCTGATTTATGACATACAAAACAGCTTTCGACTAGAATGTCTGCTTCTTTGACGCTAGTTAAAATCGCGTCGCGCGGCTTTAGATGATTAGACTTCAAGTGATCGACTGATTGAGTGACAACAGTCGCTCTATGAAAGATAGTCTTTGAAACGTCGTTGACGCGTTTGAGCTTGTTCTTGATCTCTCGAATGACTCGCTGATCATTATTCAAATGAATCAGATAGAAACGAATTTCTTTTAGAGAATCAGATTGAACTAGTTGATCTATTCAAATGAATCGAAGACGAGAGTGTATTTTATCTTTCAGATTGACGATCAGTTGCTTTTCGTGATAGTCTAGATAGAAAGATAGTCGTTGAAACTGAGTATAGAACTCGTTGAATTTCTTTGATTCTTGAATCAAGTTGTAGTATTCTCTACGAAAGTTGACTTTCTTATTTGAATCATCAAACAACTGAGCTAACTCTTTCAAAAGATCTTCGACAATTCTATAAAGATTGACACAATCATGTTTGCATCTAGCTTGAGTGATCTCTGCTGCGTCATCAAATAATCTAGAATGTACATAGCTCAATTTGACTCGTTCATTAGAAAAGAGGTCGACGTTGATCTCTAGTTTATTCTGAATTTTTCCGTATCAGTTCTTTCAAGTAGAATTCTTTTCATCAGTAAACAACGAAGAATCAGGTATTTTTTGAGATCTAGAACGCTCAGAGTAGGTGAAATCAGAAGAAGTGTTTTCTTTAGTTTGAAGTCTTGTCTTCAACTCTTTGATTTCGTCTTCTTGTTGTTTATCTAACTCGTAGAGTTGATCTGTTTCTTTATCAAGAACTAGACTTCAAGCCTTTCAGATTTCGTAGAACACGAGAAATATTATCATTTCAGCGAATGATTCGTCATCTTCATGAATGAATGACGCAGCACTTGATGATTCCGTTCGTGATTTCGATGAATCAGCATCAGAGATTTGAGAGAAACGAGTTCGAAATTTCTCAGAACGCTCTTCAGTAGATGAACGACTAGACATGATGAGATTTGTTTGAAAGAGAGCTGAACGAATGACGATGCTCGACGATTGAAGAAGAAAGATGTATGAGGTGAGATTCAATCTTCAACAAAGAAAATGAGGTTTGTTTGTTGAGTGATTTGATTGATTCTCTAGCAAACAACGAAGATTCTTTATCGTTGAATCTATCGATCGATTTGATTCTTGAGCAATTCACGAAGGTTCTTTATCGTGATTCTCGTAATCGAGTGAACTTTGCGTACTTAATGAGCGATAAGTAGTCTAGCAATTCAAACAGCCTCGTCGTTGATTCTATTCAATTCTCTAGTGTTGTTCTGTCTTTCGATTGTCGTCGATCATCAGGTAAATGAATTTCTTTAGACTCGTTCTGCCTAGACAAGTATGTTGAATGAGTAATGAGATCAGTATCGTGTGATTAACGAATTCTTAATATAATGTCAGAATTGTGCCTAAATGATACAATCGATGAAGATCAGAGTTGATAGTGCTTGATCTTTAGAGATAGCTATAACTGAATATTAAGAATACAGAAGAAGATTGATGCAAGAGCTTCTATTTATGTAATGTTCAGAGACTGCGCTAGACTCAAAAGAAATGTGTTTGTAACACGAAAAGAAGATGATGTAGATAAACAAGATGTTGGTGAAAGAAAAGAATGTTGGGAAAGAAAAAGAGTGTTGAGTCATATCTGAGTCAAATCTGAGTCAGATCTAGGTCAGATCTCAACTAGATCATTGACTAGTTCTAATCAGTCTTGATACGCTCGTAACACTCTCTAGCAATGAAGATTTCGCAAAGAAGAAGTGATTGACACTCATGAAAGAAACATTCAATCATCAAGAGATTTCTCAGTAAACATTGCTCAGTCTTTGTTAAAATCTTCAGTGATGAGATTGTCATCTGCAACGTTTGCTTTACAAATTCTTCATTCAAGCATGATTACTTCTTTGAATGAAGATCATGAGCAATTTCGTCAACGAAACAAGATTTCTATCAATGTTAAAGAGCTTAAATAAATTGATGCAGTTATGAATAGATTGATCTTCAATGCTCTAAAATGCAAGCAGAGTGTTAAGATGAATAACAATTTACAGAAAATTATCAGAAGATTTGATAGATTTCTCACTGTGCTCATGATTCAATGACTATCATTCATGAATTGATTCAACACGTTGTGTATGAAGCTATCTTTTCATAAAGTGCAAAACATGAACTGTTTCATTGTTGCAAAGTATAAAAAGATGCAAGCAGAATTCAAGAACAGAACTACAAGTGTGAAAGCATACTTAACAATAAACTAAGAATCAAATTTGAATATTAATGATGATTTCAAGAATAAAAGTCTCTGTTACAAATGTTGCAATTCTTCAGATGAATTCTGAGTAATTAGCTGTTTTCATGTCTATTGTAAAGAATGTCTTAATGCTCTCATTTATGAAGTTATTAAGCGTGATGAAGAGCAAACTGCATGTTTAGATTGCAATAGCATTTACATTGAGTTTTAATCATGCAACAAGTTAAAAGAATTGCAGATAAATGTTAAAGACAGTGAGAGAACTTTCTCATGCATTTGCAAAGATTTCAAACAAGATCTCAAATGAATTAATTTCAACAACTTGATTCTTTCATCTTCAAAAACAATGATGATGCAGATGCAGATTAAGCTGTGATTGATGAAGAAGTTAAACAAGAAGATCATCATCTTCACTCAGTTTCACATGCTGTAAACTCTTATCATGTCATGAATTTTCTGACTTGAGAACAAGTTAATTGCAAAACAGCATGAAAGTGCTGAGTCATTTCTTTCAACAGCATGACTGAGTCTTTGTCAATTATCACGACAAAATGAGTCAGAAAGCTTGTGATCACATCATTATTACATTTCACGATGATTTAATCACGAAAATCATGATCATTTCTTTCAAATGCAACAACATCAAACTTAATCTCAACATGATCTCGCGTGTCATTTGCGTCAATCTGTGATGAAACAGCAGCATGAAACAACAAGTCTTTTATTGCATCTTTCACATTGATCAATTCTTCGAAATCTTCATCACTCATCATGTTGTCAAGAACAACATTAATGAGAAACTGATTTTACGTGTTATCTGCATCGATTTGTGATGAAACAGCAGCGTGAAACAACAAGTCTTTTGTCACATCTTTTACATCAATCAATTTTTTGAAATCTTTATTACTCATCATGTTGTTTAAAACAATGTTAATGAGAAACTGATTTCATGCATCATCTGTGTTGATCTGTGATGAAACAGCAGCATGAAATAACAAGTCTTCTGTTGCATCTTTTGCATTGATCAATTTTTTGAAATCTTCATCACTCATCTCATCATTAAAAACAACGTTGATAAGAAATTGCAAATGCTGCAAAACAGTAAGCGTAAGATCATTGATATCATCATTAACAACATCAAGATGCTGAATCAGCTGAGCTTAATAAAGCTGATGCAACTGTTTGAGTCAATGAGCATTGAAGAGAATAAGAAGTCATTTATTCTGATGAATGAGAGCGAGAAGAATAGAGATGTTAATAAAAAGACGTCAATGATGAGAGATTATAAGTTAAGAATGAGAGAAATGTTGATTGTGATTTTATGAATCTAAGTTCTTTTTTCTTCTTTTTTTCTTCTTTTAACATATCATTTCTTTCACATTGCTACTTTCTTTTCGCTTTTCTTCTTTTCTCGCTCTCTAGTACTTTTCAATCAGCAACGAACATGTTGTTTGCACATTGTATGCATGTATGCATGCACGCATGCATTCAGCTCAGCTGATTCAACTTCACTCACATAAACAATATTATTTATCTTATTCTGTATTTTACTTGAATCAATGAAATTCTTCTTGAACATCTTAACAGTTTCTATACATGAAACGCAAAAAAACTTAAAGAATAGAAAGAATTCTTCTACTTGATTTTAATCATTCAATGATGTTTTCTCATCAGATCTCTGCAAACTATAAAGTTCTGAAACAGATGATTCTTGATGATTTAAGCTTCGTTAAGCATGATACAATGAAAATGAACTTAATGAAAGATATCACGATTCTTCTTATACATCTTTGTTAGAGATCAGCATAGAGTGAGTCAATATGAGTATCATTTAACTAGAAGATAAATGCTAAGAAAGAAAGATAGTTACAGAAAAGAAGCTGACTACATATATGTGTTTCTCAGTCAACGCTAGACTCAATAGAAACTAGTCAAGATGATGAAGCGAGAATAAATCTGACAAGGTTAAAAGACTGAGTCTGACAAGGTTAGAATCATGACATTATCTTCTTTCTTTGATGATTCATGTTTGCATGAATGTATTTTCTGCTTGACTCAATTGATTGCTCAATCATGATTTCACAGACTCAGACTCATTGAATTCTGATTGATTGAATAGTCAAAAGCGCTTCTAGCGCGATTTGTTTGAATATTGAATATGAAAATCATTAACTATCTTCTGAGCATTCATAAATTCATCGTCATCAGCGTTGTATCAATTGAGATCATTGTTATAGTCATTTCATTTGACTTTATACTGAAGTCATCTTTGATATCAACAAGAATTCAATATATCGTCGATTTTTCATTCGTCTTTGTCGTTTATCACTATTGACTTGAAAGACTCATTCTTTTGATCAGACAAAAGATCATTGACGACGAGACAAAGCAGATCAGAGTGAAATACATCATGAATATGCATAGTCTCTGATAATTTCAGCTTATATGATGAGTTGATGAAATCTAGATTGATGAAGAAATTGAGCATTTTGTCATTTAGCTTCTTGAAAGATCTCGCTGTAATGATGTTCTTTTCATTCAGAAACATCTTTGATTCAATCTTATAATCAACTTCTTTTCTATGCTTATTGATTTATTTCATCATTTGTTTTCATGTTTTAACTAGCGACTTGCGAGCAAACTTTAGTGTTTTGTTCATATGTTTAGATATATTCTCGACTTTAGTCATCTGCAAGCGTTCATGAGAACTTTCATATTCAATGACATTGAGTTCAAAGCTCATATGAGAATGAAAGTCTTTGTTTAGAAAGAAAGAGATCGAGAAAATGACTGAGAATAGAGCATTATTGTTGATGAACTCAATCATAAGTAGTAGCTTAGCTCAGTCATTCTGCATGTATAAACAGAAGAATTGAAGATATTTTTTAATGTTCTGATTGACTTGTTCACTTTGATCATTAATCTGAGAGTAATAAACTGTGAAGAGTTGAAGATTAATGTTTAGTCTTTTGCAAAGCAACTTTCATAGAATGAAGATAAATTGAAAGTCTCAATTTGAAACAATGAAATCAAGTAAATCATGTATTCAATATATTCACTGAAGCATTAACTCAGCTGTTTTTTCTGCTGTGATTTTCTCGTCATCAGTGAAGCAAGAAATATAATGTTGTTTCTTTGTCAATTTACATATCATTGTTAGTGTGATGTTTTTGTCTTTTGAAAAAGATAAGTTCATGATGAAGTTCATGACTATGTTCTTTCATTACTGTTCAAGTATGAGTAAAGAATGTAGTAGTTCATTGAATTTATCTTAAAAAGTCTTTGATTGCTGACAAATGTAGCAGTTTCAAATATATTGACTTATTGTCTTTTGCATTGAAGATCAATAGTAGTATCTTTTTATGATCTTCATTGTTCTGAAAATTTCAAATGATCAATAGAAGATTGATTATAAACTTTTCAAATTAACTTCATTTGAAAATGCTTCTTGAAGAAAACTCATAGAAGATTATCTCGATATAGTATTTCGTTCTGAACTTGATAATTTCTTAATTTAGTATCTTTGTATTGAGCTTCATCTTTTAATACAACTTTGTTAGAAATCAGCATAGAGCGAGTCATATGAGTATAAGGTAACGAGTATATAAATGCTAAGGAAGAAAAGTATCTAGAAGAAAAGAATTGACTATCTATATGACTCAGAAGAACATAAGCTAACTCTGAATAGAGTTGACTTCGAAACAAGTCTATGCTCTAGCAACGAGCGATCGACGATAGCTCTCAGAATAGTCATCAACATAGTCATCAACATAGTCATCAACATAG
>JAABUW010010574.1_pt1 | contig 10240 bp, 14 predicted proteins | sample 5560081 | NCBI WGS metagenome assembly JAABUW01 (sample SAMN10711882, study PRJNA513363) | rock metagenome | isolation source: Antarctica rocks | place: Antarctica: Victoria Land, Knobhead sud | reverse complement strand
TCTCTGAAGTTGTTAAGGGGTTGTTAAGGGTACCCTTAACAACTTAATAAGTTATTAATGTGCCGCCGATCTTGTTAAGGGTTAATAAGCCAACACTGTACATGCAGGCAACGGCTAGACTCACAAGGAGATCAGAGATCTACAACTTGTAATCCGCATTTACTTCAGCGTGGTTGGCATCCTTAAGCACTTTTCGCGGTTAACCATGGGATCGTCGGAGTATGGGATGCCAGAAACCCTGGCCCTTGCGTGACAAAGGGTCCGCCTGCTGTCGATTGTCGTGCATCAAATCGGATATCCTGTGAAGTCTGGAACGACTTGGTGAACGCGGTCCTCTCATACAAGGAAGGTAAGGCACTTTCGATCTTGCTCTTTCCCAGCTGGCCGTGGGGTGCAGCAAACTCTCCTCATGCTTTGTGCTACAATCTTCTTGCAGAGCGCAATTCCCCCACGCTGTGCGCAGTTGTGACTGGCAACTGTGCCCGCCTTGTTTTGGCCACTTTCCGGAGGTAGTGACGTGTTCTGCCTGTGGTGGGGGCATAGGTGTTTGCCAAGTTGCAAGAAGCACTAGCTGCAAGTGCTGTTGTCAAAAAATCCTGAATGTTGTCAAAAAAACCTGAATGTGTGTTGCCCTGATCAAAGGTGGGACAGTTGCTGGACACCACAGGTCTTCCCAACTGCTTCATATTGCAAGCTATTAAGCAGTATCAATGCGGAATCAGTGCAAATACAGTATCAATTCCATTTTGGCTCTGGAGAAGTCTGCGTCGTAATATCGTAAAGTGACAGTATGCCAACAGCACTGACGGTGTGAACACCTTCTTCGTAATTGGCAGAGGGATGGAACGTTTTGTCACCTGACATGCATGTATACCGGTATGCATGCATGTACATGCATGCATATACCTGTGCAGGTTTTTTCCCGGATGATTTGACTAGGATGTCAGGCAGAAGAATTTTGCATGAACCCTAATGACAGCATTTGCAGAGATACCCCAGGAAATGAGCAGACAATGCCAACTTCACAAGGCTTGATGGCAGCCAGAACCATCTGAAACCATGTGTCAAGATATCTAGATGAGCACACTCTGTGCACATAACGAATGCAGCCTGCGATACATGTCCACTGCCTTGCGGACTATGCCTCAACTGTACTTGCTACAAAACGTGACCATTGGCCGATCTCCAACTATGAGGTGCAGCAGGCCCTCAATCGGTGGTCTCTGGCAAACTAGAGTGGACTGTGCGCAGATGTAAGATGAGCCGCTCCCCAAGTTTCAACTCATCTTGACTCAAGACAAGGTTGGCGTCTTGAGGGACATGCTGATGTGCAGCCTGCAGCAAGGCATGCTCTCACTTGCATGCACAATGGTTGCAGAAGCACCAGTGATACAAGCACCAGCTGTAGAAGCAACAGCTGAAGGGCATGTGGTAGGTTTCAAGCACAGCAGTCAAGGGTGATGTGTGCAAGCATACCTGGAAAATCAGTTGATTATGCTGATAAAGGCTCTGCAGATTTGCCAAGACGCCTTGCAAGGCCTGCTTCAGGCTCTGGTCTTGCTTCTGCTTCTTCACTTGCTCAACCAGCAAGTCAGCAAAGTAGTTCTGCAAAGCAGCAGATCACTGAGGCTCTGTACATGGCATTTGCCTCTGCCTAGCTACACAAAAATTCACAACAATGCTGTGCATGTCTTGCTTGCTATATAACCTGAAGACTGTACATCAAGCATCTCAACTCAGCGTCTGAGTCCTGAACTGAATTGAGCCAGATGCCATGCAAATGTCTTTCACAGATCTGGCATATGTTCACATCTGATCAAACAGCATAATAAATAAACAATAACAACGCTTTCCAGCTCATGATGAGCTAGGTACGAGCAGGACAAGTCTTGTCTTTCCAAAGCAGATGTCAAACAGCATGCAGCTTCCTTACCTCAAGCTGGGGTGGGCATGTAGCAGACGTGAACCAATGCAAGTTGCCTAGGGTCATGAATAGTGTTATACACCTCTCAACTGCCTCCAACGCCAAGGCATGTCTCTGCACACAAGCGCATCAGTACTTAGGTCAGCCTCCAATGCTGATGTATGCGTCTGCGCACAACCACGTCAGGACCAACTTGTACCTATGGGGCTGGTATATGCCTGTGCACACAAAAGCACATCAGTACAATTTTCGAATGCATGCTGTTGGCAGAAGCTGCAAGGCTCTGACACCGCTGCCGATGTCTGGCTCTGTGTCACAACACAAGCGTAATGGCTTATGCACGACTGGTAATGTACATCTACAATTTATAAACAGTCGAAAAGCCAGCCTGGTGCAAGCATGGCAGAAGCAGGGCAGATTTGCAGCGTGATACAAAGATATGCAAACATGGTGTCAAACACGCTGGATCTTTGCTTGAGCCGACCCAACAGTAGATTCCACAACCAGATGATGCGCATTGCTCACGAGTAACTGCAGCAAGTTTCCTAGCAAGAAGATGCACAAACATGCAGACTTGGTACTCACAAATGAGCCAGGGTCTTTGTCTGGACGCGCCAAGTGCAGCTTCATAGCCAACGCCTTGATGATGTTGGCTTTCCTGAGGGCCTCCACTGACAGGCTGCTGAGCAGAAGGTAGGTGGCGTCATTCACTGTGTCCTTGCTGTGCAGCTCAAAAGCCTCCTGCCCTGCCGACACATGCATGCATTTAGTAACCTACAGTCTGGGGTGTGGAGGCAGTTGTGAGACAGCAGACATCACCCTGTGTATGTGGTGTGCAACAGCAACAAGCTGGTGGTTGTTTAGCTCATAGTGTTACGTTGTTGCTAGTTTGCGCCAAATCAAAACAAGTAACATATTTCTACGTCACATGAATCGGCATTACACAGGTATGAGGCTGTAGAACAGGCAGTCAAACAAGAAAATATTGCACACAGGCTTTGCGCTAATTGCATGATTGCCAAGCTCAGATACTGCTGTGAGTCTGCTCTGCAGAGTGTGGCTTGCTTGATGGTTATAATACAAGGCTTCTGTCTCATAGGCACATGCACATCATTTTGAGTGCAACCAGGCATCCAAGCGGCCCTAAGAATGCCCACATGCAGCAGGTACATTTGCTTACAAGCACATTGAGATGGACAACAGACAGTCAGACAAATAGGCAGACAAGATGCTATCGATGGAAAGAACAGCATACATCTTTTGGCAGCCATGAACTGACTACCTCTTGAGTATGATCAGAAATGACACAGAGACAGCAGTGACACAGGAAACAGCAGTGATAGACTTGACAGCAGCAAATGGCATGACAGAGTCAACAGCAGTGACGAAACTTGACAGCAAAGGTACATAGAACAGCAGTGACATAGAGAACAGCAGTGACATAGAGAACAGCAGTGACATGGAGAACAGCACAATTAGCAGCGCTACCTGCTAGCCAGGCAGATGCAAAGTCTTGTGGGGACTGTGAGAGGGCATGGGCCATGGGGGCAGCCAGGCTGTCCATGGCCCTCTGCCTGAAGTTGGAGTCGTCTGTCAGCACCTCGGCCATGTGGAGGCTGTTCAGCTGCATCTGGCCCTCCCCTGTGAACTCCACTGGGACTGCACTCACCTTGGGCCGTTGTAAAGCCAAGCCTGCAGGCACACCATCCAGAGACTCCTTTGTATGACGAAAAATGTTTGCATGTGGTTGAGTCCTGTGTCAGCACTTTGTCATGCACCAACTGTGGAGATACACTGTTGGTGGCGTGAAACTGAGTCATGTATCAGTGTTGCTGAATCCACTGCATCCACCTTGGGCCTCTGCAAAGCCAAGCCTGCAGGCACACCGGGCGGAGAAGGCTTCTTATGGTCGAAACTTTATAAATGAGCATAACCTGAAATGTGACTCCCAATCCTTTTACTTTTTGGACAGCCTCGAATTTGTCCATACATTGTGCTGACTGGTGTGGCAGTTGTGCATTGACAACACAGAGCAGCTGCACATTGCTTCACAATTTGTTTGGTGCATTCAAATCACATTTCAAGAATGGTCTTCAGATGCATGCTGCACGCCCCAAGCTAGCTTCAAGCGCTTCAATGCTTGCACACTACCAACCAACGAAAACATAACAACGGAACTACTCAAAAACTTGCCAGTTGTCCCACATAAGGCCTTGGCATATGATCAGCACTCACAATGCAGGCTTACCAGCATAGCCCAGGATATTGTCCACACACTGGTCCAGTAGCTCTGAGGTGGCCAAGTGACCGGCTGCTTGGTCAAGAAAGCCTGTGGCTTCATAGTCACTGAAGCACAGCATCAAGGCCATGGCTCTAGCTGACAGTAGCTCTGCTGCACCTGCCACACAGACAGACAAACATTAGTAATGCATTCAACACGTGCCTGCCCGTAGGGTCAGGTACATCAGACAGACATCAATCAGTCAGTCGGTCAGTCAGTCAGTCAATCAATCAGTCACTCAATCAATCAGTCAATCGCTCAATCATTCAATCAATAAGTACATGTCTTCCAGCAGAGTTAGGTGCATACACTCCTGAGTACCTCATGACGCTGGGAAGACCAGACTATCTGTGTTTCCAGCTGAAGATGATGGTCGGTGTGGCTTTTCTGAATCGACCGATGACCACCTTCAGCTGGAAACACAGACAGTCTGGTCTTCCCAGTGTCATGGCAGAACCTCTCATCAAGCGTCGGCGCTTGAATCTGCCTGTGCAAACCCTTGTTGGTTTCAGCAGTGTAGCAGTGCAAGAGCGCTCAAGGCACAGACTTGTTGATGACCCAGAATGTAGACGACACACATAAAGCAGCATGCAAAGGTTTTTGTGTTTTGAACTCTAGTCCCACCTTGTGTAGCTGCAGTGCTATGGGTGTCTATGCCCGGGAGGATGGGTACACAGGTCAACCCCTCTTGCTTGAAGGGGGGAGGGGCCAGGGGCAGGCTGTGAAGGTCTAGCCCGGCAGCAATGAGGCGGAGGGGTGCAGCAAAAGGCTTCTCCTGAATGGCCAGCCTGCAGCAGCGTCCTGATGTCATATATCATATAATCAATCGCTGGGACAAACTGAACATTTGGTTGTTTCTTCAAAAACGACAACCCAAAGTTTGATGCAGGCAGCAGTAATATACAACGCCAAGGCTGCATCAGCAACATCAGCGGTCTTTGACACGCACTGTTGAAAGATTACATGGCTTGCAAACACCTATTGTGGTATGCTACACTTTGCTTTGATATTGATGATGATGAGGACAGTCAATGTGCACCTTTGGGAAAACACTTTGCATGCACAAATCAAATTTCACAGCATGATGCATGTATTTACAACACAGGAGCAACGACGTCAGAAGCTATCTGATCCAGATATTCCTTGGTGTGATCTCAAAAGATTAATCTCAAATTTCTGCCAGTCTTGATGACTTGTATTACCCAACCGGGGTTTCAGATTGTGTCTCTGCAGATCTTTAGCATCGAGAGTGGTGTGGGCAATGACACAGAAGCCATCAAAGACCACATCAACACATAGGTGCCGTTGCTGGTACGCTAACAGCAAAAGCAAGACCTCAACAGGGAGCTGCTTGGGGCTGTCTGTACCTAACCTTAGAGGAAGACACATGGTTCATTTACAGATGCAAAAACTCATCAAGCTTGCCTGTAATACATCAAGCTTGCCTGTAATACATCAAGCTTGCCTGTAATACACCAAACTTGCCTGTAATAGAAGAGGGGTGTGGCAGTGAGCTCTGCCAGGACTTGCATGGTGACTCCAGCATGGTAGGACAGCATGTACAGGTCCAAGCTGGTGTTGCCTGACACCAGCGCTGACCGTACCTGCGCTGCAGGCACGACTAGGCTTCAGACTATGACGCTGTGAAAAATAAAACTAATGACAATAACAATAAGCATAATAATTATAACAATAAGATTCATTACATTATTAAGTTGAATATTGATTATAATGACAATGACAATGATAACAATAGTACCAGTATGATACGGGTACCGACCATTAAATGACATTGATATACTACTGATGACAACAACAGCAACAATAACAACAACGATAGTATGATGGTAACAATATGGATATTTTAAGGTCGATGCTTTCTGGCTCATGAGCTAGGTATGTGCAGGGCAAGTCTTGTCCCTCCATACTCGTATACTGGTGACATTTGCAGAAGTCTATACATATTGCTGGGCAGTGCACATACCCTGCAGCTAGACTCAAGTGAGCTTTTGTTGTTGCTTGCAGCTCGTGTCATAATGACGACAGCACCTTAAGCAAACTGCACCTCTGCTGCTGTTCTCAAGTGCTTATTGGCATTGTCTTTATTACTATACTGGATGTGATCTGCTCTGCTCTCTTCTTCTCTATGATGTCATTGGTTTCATCATTGTCTTTATTACTGCTGGAGTAATAGAGACAATCATGAAGTCAATGACATCATGCAGAAGAGGAAAACGAAGCAGATCACATCCAGTACAGTGACAAAGACAATCATAACAATAAAAATCATACCAGCACCAACATGGTACCACCCATACCTTTCACATGCTCCTGACTGATGTGCATTGCAGCTTGTGCAATGATGATGACAGCACCATGCAGCAAAGAGGCACTTCTGTCATTCTTCTTGGGTGTGTATGTTAAAGACACCATGCTTGAGAGGCACAGAAGTAGAAAACAAAGTTGGTGAGACCAAGTACAGTACAAGCATACATTCATGACCAAACACAGCAATAACTGGTTTCTACACATGACTGTCAGCAATTGCATGACTCACCATGTTGATGACTACAGCGACAGCATCAAAGATGGCATCCAGGAAGATGGGGGAAGCTGCCTGCTTGAAGAGCTCCATGCACAAGAAATGTAGCTCCACATCAGCAACAGCTGCGGCTGGTTGGAAAGCATACAGAACAGCATTCAGAGCTGCAGGCACCATGGCTGCTCTGTTCAGACATTCCTGCAATAGCAACGTAATGTAGTATCATGGTATTGTATGTGCGTAAGGTAAGACGGGGTCACACAGACAATGTCAGACCCTAGGCTAGGTTGCCTGGAGAGCAGATCTCCAGACATGCAAGCTGAAAGGTGTTCACTTTTTCTGACTTTCTCGCGGCACCAGAGTTTGCTCACAAGATGAGATGAGATTCTGACCACGCATATTGAGTCGTTACTTCTGCAGCAAGGTGTCCGCAGTCGTAGAAAGACATAGTGCACAACTGACTTGCCATGAACGTGTGTGAGTCCGCCAATAAGCAAACAGGTCTGGAACCACATGAAGGCAAGCTGCTGGAACCTGCCATGCCTCGTACAGTCTTAGCACGAAGACCAGCACGATGAAGACAAAAGTGGACAGCCACTTTCAGACTTTGAGACTCTGACCTGATCTCTGTCTGGATCAACAGCAGCTGCATTGCTGTGCCGTGCTTCAGGTCCAGCAAGGCACGACAGGGCCAAGTTTGCTAGATCCAGAACACGCTCATGAAAGGTGGAGTCCTACACAGCAGTTGTCAGCTGTCAGAGGGCCTCAGTTCACACACTATGTTGATGCAGAACGCTTTGGCGCACATAATATACTAGCCTACAGTGATGTGCAAAGTATTGGCTGCGGCATGTGGCTCACATTTGTTGAGCATCTATACATATGCTTGACATGCATGAGCACCCTGAGCAGTGTTGCACATGCTGGACTGGATTCTGTTGCGCACCACCAACTGTGCAATAGACGCAGTACATCAAAAAAGTAGTAGTCGTTTTGCCTGTGCAGCCTCATGGGAGCAGGCCCTGAAAAGTGCAAGGGAGACAGAAACTTCTGCAACAACGTCTGAGGGCTTCTTATCTTTCTTGTGCGAGAGCATTAGTTAAGTTTGACGTGAAATTCACCATGGAGTGTATAAAAGGTATGCTTAAAAAATGCAGAGGCAGCTGACCTGATTGATGGCTACAGAGACCTCTTTGATGACAGCTGAAACGCCACACAGATTGCCCAACAGGGTCAGACCCTGCGTGAGGTACCCCCAGATACTGCTGTGGCTCAGCTTGTGGGGTGTCAGCTCTGCTTGCCAGCTACCTTGACCTGCAGCACAACAGTGCCCTTTTGTGCTGTCAACATGGCAGGCTGCACATCCGCACGCTGACACAGAGCAATCTGGTGTGTGTGCCAGCGGACATTGCACTCAACTGCAGGATAGCCTGTTTCCATAGCAGATCAGCAGTGCATGAGGTTTTGCAAAAGAGGAGACAGCATGTCGGACTGAGCAATCAGAGGTGGAAGCATTAAGAGGTGCAAGTACATGCCTACTGCAGGGCATGTGTTCCATGCTCTGCGGACGGACAGACAGACAGACAGACAGGCAGACAGTCAGTCAGTCAGTCAGTCAGTCAGTCAGTCAGTCACCTGCCCCTAGAGGCTGCTGCGCCAGCAGACAAGCTATCAGGTGAACAGGAAGGGTTTTCATCAGATCCACAACACTCATCTGCAACCCATAACTGATGACATTGTTTGACACAGAAAAAATCCTTACTGCATTGCCAGATGCCGCATGCGGCACCCAGAACAAGACTAACTAGCAATCAAGTGGATACCTTGGAATCAGTTTGGCCAGGGTAAACTCCCTGAATGACAATACGCCACTCGTACTCAACCTTTGTTGTGGCTTTGCGCAGGGCAGGCGTTGCAAGAGTGTGTAATCTGTCCACAGCCAAATGGATGTCTAGCACCTGCGCACAACGCTGTGTCAACACTTCATGCTGAATCTGATGGAGCGCAATTTTTTAACTGTGTGCACAAGTGTTAGTCCCACCTGTTCTTGCTGCTTGACTGCATAGTCTCTGCGGAACTTGTGAATCTGCAGGAAATAACTAGATAACGAAATGGTCGTGACAGGGCAGGGATCTGCACAGCTATAATGTTTGCATATTGTACAGATACCTGGCGCTCAGATGGACCCGACATGGGCACGAGTGCGTGCAGGCAAACAGGGATCAACGATTAGGCCCTGGGCTTTCCCGGACTTTCAACAAGCTCACGTAGACCATGATTGATCCTTGACTTGACAGAAGTGTAAACACTTCTCGAAAGGTGTCGATGCGCATCAAAGCGCCTGCCCAAGACACGGCACCGAGAAGTGCCACCGCGATTTTGCGGTGAAATGCAGCAGTATCTTGGTGACAGGCTGTGAGGCGGTTCTGAAGCAACGCGGCGCCGCTGAGGCGAGCTGCTTGCAGAAGATCAATACGAATGGGGGTATGCGCAAAGCTTAGGCCTGAATCAGACATGTTGGCTTCATTGATCAACGACGTATGTTCCATTGTTGACCATGACTAATGCCTGCATCAACAGCTGCACAGCATGCATATAATGGCATATGCACAACCTGTTCATCACATGTTGCACGAGACAATTCAGGCAGACTTCACATGCACGAGCCTTTCACAGGTGCAGCAAATGATATAGCAAATTGAGTCCTACAGTGTAAAGCCAGCTAACGCCTGCAGCCTTGTATGCAGCCTAGGCCATCAAGTAGCACCAAGTGTTCATGTCTATATCAATTCTGCGACATGTTAGCTCTCTGGCTAGCAAATTGTAGTGATGATCTAATAAAGCCCAGACATCAAAAGACACACATACAGGCCTCAGCAGCATTGCCTCATGCACAAACGTCTGACATGAAAAGTATACTCTTTGCACAACGTTTACTCATGAATGCCAGCCTATACATCTGGCACGCATGGCTTGCTACTTCTTGCATGCCTCCAAGAAATCACAGCATGCAATTTGGACAGATAGGACTGCACAAAGTTCAACTGTCAACAAGCTGTGCTGTCCTGTCTGTGACATTTGCTGCTGCCAGTTCTCCATCACATCCAAAGCCCCAGATCAACCTAGACAAAGCATGATTTTGCAACAACAGATCCATGTTCCAGCATCTTCAGCAGCGCACGACGGTTGCCAGCTTTGCCACTCCCCGCCAGTCTTTGGCAGTTGGGTTGACAGTCTTCAGGAAGAACATGTTGCACAAAGGCAGCGTCCAAGCCAGCAGTGCTGCCACCAGCTCTGTTGCAGCCTCTGCATCATACTGTGCCAGTTGATCTGAATGATTCAGTCCCTTGCATTCTGTACAGGGGTCTCCCTGATGTGCTGAGTTTAGCAGGGTAGCATGTCAGAGCAAAACGCCATCAGTAATTACGCTGTGACAACATGTATCAACCCCACCATTGCTGGTTGTTGCGAATGACATCTGGTAATGACTGCC
>JAABUW010010573.1_pt1 | contig 10240 bp, 8 predicted proteins | sample 5560081 | NCBI WGS metagenome assembly JAABUW01 (sample SAMN10711882, study PRJNA513363) | rock metagenome | isolation source: Antarctica rocks | place: Antarctica: Victoria Land, Knobhead sud | reverse complement strand
AGCACAGCACAGCACAGCACAGCACAGCACAGCACAGCACCATACAGCTCAATACTATAGCTCAACACCACACTGCTTAGCACTGCTCAGGAACGAGACACAGCAGACTGCAGCGTGTATCGTTTTGACGCAGTCTGAGCCCAGTAGCCTCGTTAACAAACACTGCTCTTGGCCTGGCATCTGGCGTCTCAAGTCAATGCTATGTGTATGCAGAGTTGCCAGCACACAATACAACTCTAACTATAAGACTCACTTGTGCTAGCAGCAGCGCCCCTGCCATGATTACTGCTGACAGTACTGCTGCTGGTGGACGTCTCTTCTGTACTGCCTGGCATGCTGCCTCTGGATTGCTCTAACTCAGTACCTGCTTGCTGCGCTTCCTCCTGGTTTCTGTTGCTGGCACTGCTGATCAAGCCTATGCCCTGCAGGTGACCAATGTGGAATTGAGAGGAGCGTCTTCACGCAGAGTGATGTTGTCATACTTGTTGCGGGCTTCACCAACACACAATGAGCAGCCGCTGCTGCGCATTGCAATGAAAATGAAAATCACCACTGCAACATGAGAAAATACCTACTTGTCAGAGGCGTCCTCAACAGAGCTTTTGCCTGACCCACACTGATTGAGAATGCATCACTGGATGCGCAGGACGGCAATCAGTTCAAGGCTCTGTCACGAGTGTGTCCAAGACACAATGACGCAGTTCATCCTACATGCAACTGGGACAAACAAGGGAAAACAACAGCAGCGTAGCAGATGCGCACCTTCCAGCTCAGCTTCTGCATGATGTCCTGTTCCTGCTGAGCCATTGACTCTGCTTCTGTGTCTCCCAGCTCGTGGTCATGCCCTAGTAGGTGCAACAGACCATGAAGCAGAAGAATGCGGCACTCGTCCTGCAGACTATGCCTGCACAAGCAATGAGGAAGGCATTGTTGTATCTGTGCAGATTTGTGTGATATACGGCATTTGCAGCGTTGTGCTGCTGTGACAGTGGCTTTCTGTGTGGTGCAAACAAAACATGGTACCAGCATACCAGCAAGAGTGACTAGGGTTAATTAAACATGCAAAACAAATGGTCATGCAAATTAGGTTATGGACAATGGACTGAAATTGTGCTTTTGCCACGCTTTCCAAGCAACTGTGGACAGTGCAACTGCAACACAGCTGCACAATACATAAACAATGTCTGACACTGAGAATTGCACACAAAGAGTGCTTGGGCAGGTCCAAATCTGCTGTGCACGCACAGCACGAGGCAACAGGTTTTACCCTTGCTCTGCAGCCTGTCTCTGCGCTGTATCCAATGAGATGACAACATCACCCAAAGCAAGAGGTGAGTGGGGTATCAGGTCATCCCAGTCAGCAGCTGGAAAAGACAAGACATCTGTGGCCGATGCTTTCCCTCGCCATTCCTCATTGAGTTCAGTAATGTATGGGTCGTCACACAACACAACAGAGAGCTCAACGGAACCTGCAGGGCATGCAATGTTGGAAACGCACCAACGAGAAAATCATGTCTTTGATATGACACGAATGCTGCAGTACACACTAAGTTAAAGTATTGGTAGGTCAGGACACACAGCTCAAATGTCTTGAAGGGTGACCAGGGTAGAACAGGTGGATGAGGTGAAAATCCTTGAAAGGAAAGGCTTGACACTTACAGCTCTGCTCAGGCTGCAAGGTCCCTTGCTCGATAGCCTGATGCACCATACTGATGCCATCATTTTGCAGAGACTGCGCCAGTTGATCAGCTGCCTGTCTGCAGCAACCGCTTGTATGTGGCTTCAGCAATGCTTAGGCTAGCAAAACTATTCTGCACGCATGCACCTGTCGAACGAAGCATTTTCACCCTCGACCATGACGTCCACCTCTATTAGCTTAGTTGGCCCCGAAGAAATGCTGCTTTCTCGAGGGAATGTGGCTCGTGGCGCATGTTTGCCCGCATGAAAGGCGCGTGACAGCGCAGTTTTCGAAAGGCTGGTAGAAATGTGCTGCACCCGCCTCGTAGGGCAACTGAACCCGTTCCTACTGACAGCTTGTACAGATCTGCATGTAATGCTCAGGCGACGGGCAACGGCGACGCCACGATGCAATGCTTGCATCGGTGATCTTGGTCTGCAACAACGGTGTCGGAGCTCGACTACACTGTGACGCCTGCCGAAAAGTTGAGAGCACAAGTCAAAGGCTTGCAGAGTGAGACTAAACCTTTGAACGTGCCCCGTCTGCGGCTGCCGTGCCGTCGTTACACCTCTTCGTCACCTTGCACCAAACCTTTCACCCACATGCAAAACAATTCTGGTCGACTCATCATATCCTTGAGCTGCAGAAGGTTCCAAGGGTTCGGCTGTTCGCCCAACCATCTGTCTATCGGCCTCTATCTTATGTCTCATCAGTTGTCACTTGCATTTCTTAACAGCTTTTGCGCAAACTTTGAGGAGATGTCTTCACTGCTTGTTCAAGTTCAAGTAGAGGCAGTTCTCTTGAACAGATAATATTTCGGGAATTCTCTTAGGGTTTATAAAGCCGCTAGGAAGACTCAACTTCAAGACATGGCTGTTTCTACAAACAATACAGACGAATTTTGCGCTCAGACGTACCACCTGAGGTCCTTACTGTGTTACTGTTTTTTCTTAGTGGTATGAATCCGATGACTAATTTCCGAAACTGCACTCTTCAGCAAAGCTCGGTAAATTGTCGGGATCAGTGTGTACGTATGAAAGTGTCACTGCAAAATATGTCAGCAGGCATGTAGGGGTTTCCAAACCCTATGTAGGATCGGATATCAGAGTCACATTCCCAAGGATGCACTGATCTGCAGAGCCTGGTAACATGCCTGCATCATGCTGCTGAACGACTGGTGATGCGTGGGAACTTGGCATGTTGTGCCGCCGCTTTCAATAAGTCTGTGTTACAGTAGTTGGTCTGACCAGAGACAAAGCATGCAAGAGTGCACAATAGCTGTTTTGCTCTCATCAGCACGCGGTGTGATGCACAATCAGCAGACAATCTTCAGCGGCAAGTATGGTATCCTACCCTCTAGTGTATGCAGGGCTCATGATGACCATCAGCCTGACCAGTTGCACAAAGTGTTGAATTGCATATTTGCAGTAATGTACTGACTGTGCCAGTGGTGGGCCAGCTGGGTCTGTCCAAAGAAAGAGGGGGAAAAAGTGACCGCTTAGTACCAACTTCAGGTCTCTGAGCTGTCGTGATTGCAGTCTGCGCAGAAAGCTTTGGTGCAGCTGCTGAAAATGCTCAATCAATATGAACTTTCACAAGTGAGCTGCATGCCAACATGAGGCTGGCCATCCTCATCAAAGCACCAGTCTTTGCCTTCGTGCTGGATCACTGCAAAGCCATGCTTTAGGTAAAATCCGGTTTTGTCAGCTTGCGAGTGAAGAATAAGCCTGTTTGCACCAAGCCGCTGAGCAGTGTCCATCATCTTCTTGAGTATGACGCTGGCAAGGCCATGGCCTCGAAAGGCCTTCAAGCAACACACTCGGCTTAAGCTGAACACCATTTCCAGGGGGTATGTTGGCCGATCAGGCTTGCTGTCGTCACCTGGCCTGTAGAGCACCTGATAGATTCTGCCAGCAGCAACTGCGTAGAACTCGCCGTCAATCAGTTGAGCATCGTGTTCTCGAGCGATGCTGGTGGGCACTTCGGCAACGAAGTGAATGGCTGACTCCTTATCAAGCTCGTCAAACTCCGGGTCATAACCTTGCTCAATCTGAAAGACCTGCAGGCTTAACACACTATCACAGCCAACATAAAGCTGCAGCACAAGTCGAGTGAATTCATTCAGCCTTCGACAGTAGAAGCCAGCGTCTTTACCTGCGTTCTGATGGCAGCGGCTTTGTCGAAGAGTGCCTGATCACTTACTCCCTGGCCAAAATCAGTACGTACAAGACCCGGATCTATTTTCATGCTCTACACCTCGAGGTCAGCATATCCTCAAAGCTGCTGCGTGAGACAAAGGGCTGCGCGTCAGCAAGAAAGAGAAACAGTTGCGGATGCTGTGCAGGCTTTGTTAGGTCAAGTAGTTCGGCCTATTGAGGCTCATTGAATTGACTCAGATGTGTTGTCATTTTGCATGTCTGTCGTCAAGGCCTTGGCACCAAGGCTGAGGGCTGTGAGTGGCAACATTACAATTATGCCGGGTAGTTTCTTTGAGCAAACGCTGCAAACAAACTTTGCACCTGTTACACCTAGTCTACAAGCTACAAGTAGACATCAATGCAGCTAGCTCTGACTCTTCCCATGAGCTAAGCGTGCCTATGATGCCTGCAGTGGTGCCATGGTCATGCTGCACTATGTGATCAGATAACCTGCTGAGCAAATCAACAAATTCAAAAAACAAGCATCCGACGGTCAGCAGCATCTACTCTAAAACATGGTTGTTCTTGACATTCCAGCCACCAGCAAACCAACAGAAAAAAACCAGCAGCAAACACAACCTGCAAACTTCTACATATCATAGCGTACATTCCAGCCAGAGGGGTCGTGACCCACAGCTCTGCCATGGCTGTTCACCTGTGGCATGCCCTCATTCAACTGCTTGGGCTGGTGGCGCGCCAGCAGCAGTTCAGCTGATGCCAGGCCTTGAGAGTATCCATTCTGGTGATGACCATGACCATTCATGCTTCCGTTGGACTGCGCGAACTGCCAAGAAGATGCATGGCCCTACAGAGTATCAACACTAGGTTGGCACCAGAGCCTATTTGTGCAGCACATGCTGCATACACCAAACGTTTTGCTGGCAGGAAACATGTGGAGCGTGCGGGGTGCAGGTGAACTTACATGTGCGGGGTGGATGAGGGAGGCTTGGGGTTGATGAAGGCCATGTATGGGCAGCTGGGGCAGCAAAGTGCCTGGGCTGAGGGCCATGCCGTGCAGCCCTGGAGACAAACTCTGTGATTTAGGAGTCACCGGTACTCTCTGACCTGCACATGTGTTTACACACTCTTTGAGCTGCTGCACCCCTGGTCATATGTACGAGACATGTGTGCAATCAAGGCAGGCAGTCACATACAGTCACGACTGAGCAGCCGCACGCAACATAGCACTCAAAGCCTAAACTGAACATTGACTCCACATGTGTCAAGACACACAAGATACAATTCGGGAAGAACATCTTAGGTGTATCACACCTGAACACTAGGCCTTATACCCTAACCACTGCTCCCTGCACAAAACTAGCGAGTGCAAGATGGGTGTTCACACATTGACACCACTTGTACCTGAAACATGGGACTGGTCAGGAGGTGAGTCATCGATTGGACTGCCATTCTGACTCATCATGACTACTCCGTCATGGCTGCCGTGCCCATCAAGGCTGCCCTGCCCATTTGTGTGCTGCCCATAAGCGGGTCGCAGGCTGCCCATTGGCGCATTTGCCCTTTCCCTTTGCATTGAGGGCCGGCTTTGCTGCTGAAGGGCAGCCAACTGCTGATCAGCCTCTATCTGCATCTGAACCTGCAACCATATGCCATTGCATTGCATTGCATTTGTAAGGTGACGCTCAGCTGTGAAGCAATGATATGGATCCATGGAAGTATGAAGTTCCATACTATATGTGTACGTCACACATCAGCAGCCATATCTTGCGTGTGGCCTTTTGATCTTGACCCTGGCAGATAACAGCTCAATAAATGATGCTCAAGTATTGAATACACTGCTGAGACATACGCATGTCCTAGCCAGCTGCGCTGTGAGTATCTTGCATACATGTGTAAGATGACGGGTTGGAATGTGATTGCCTGTGATTTGCAGGTCTGTCAATTGCAAAAGCTGTGGCTTCCACCTGTGGGGTTGTCTGTTCAGGCAACATCTGGCCTGACTGAAGAAGGGTTTGACTTGCATGTTCTGGCAAAAGCTGAGGGAGCTGCAAGGAGGGGGCCCCAAGAGCAGGGGGTGGGGTGTCTAGGTGCAGACGCATGTGGCGGAGAACTTCATCATCACCGTGAATCTTGAAGGGGGAGCTGCATCAAGCATGACATCCCAGAGGGTCAGCTTCTAGGCTATGATGCACCATGCACCATGCAAACTCTGGTTGAGAGTGCTGCAGGAAACAACAACAGCAGGGACCTTGAGGATTGTAAATAGCAGATACTAACACACCATCAGAATCCTCATGCAATCGTGTGCTGGGCTGAACCAAAGTGCAGCACATATTTGCAGCAAGCCAATCACCTGTGAAAGTCAAAGTGGGCATGACGTGAGTCATCAGAGATCTGGATTTCTACATGGGAATCTGAATTTGCCTGCATGACGCATCAGCTCACATCAGGCTATGCACACAGTCACATTCACGGCTCATCCACAGGCATACCCAAGGCCAAAATACGGTGAGCAGGGCACATACTGCAATGCTTCTTGCAAAACAGGCATGAGCACTCTGATGCTCCAACGCAAGGGCAAGAGTACTGACAGGCAAAACTGGTAAAACACAACCTACGTGACAGGCAAGACAAGTGACCTGTATGAGAATGAATGGGAGCTGGAGGGCAGTAGGGCCTTTCTGGGCTTCCTTGTTCCTAGCAGCCAAAAGCTCAACAGGCAGATCTCTGTTGCGTTGTATCAGGTTCTTCAGGGCTGTCTGTGTCTTCAACAACTCCTGCGCACAACAGCACCCAAGGCTAGGCACTTGCAACAAGGCATGTTTTAGTGTCAGATAGCAAGACCGTTTGGGCGTCAGGCTGCTTGTGTGTCAACAGACAAGCAGAGTAGAGCAAATGGCTGTGGGCAAGGTGTAAAATGCAAGTATTTGCACAAGGTTTGTGTGTGGTTTCACCACCTCTGGCAATTGCAAAGTTGATGGCAAGCTGAAACGTGCCTGCATCATGATACACAGGAACACTACATATGAAAACTGCTTGGAGCACAATGTTACTACACACATACTTGCATGGGCGAGCCTGCTCAAGAACTTTTCTGCAGGATTCATACCAAGCAAAGCAACAACAAGATGAGCACGCTTTGCAGCCCCTTTGTAACATCTTCGACATCTTGCACGTTTGTACCATTGCTTGCGCCACAAGCACGGCACAATCTTTGATGCAAGATCTGGTTTCATACCTGCAGGTAGCTTTGCTGCTTGTCAATCTGGGCGCTGAGGCAGATCTTGTCGGCCCTGGCTCTCTCCAAAGCATTGCCATGCCCGCTGGGCAAGCCATGCCACAGGATCTCCTTCTTGGATCTGGAGATGATCTCCATGGCGATGAGCACATTCAGTGCATCATACACGCGGCGGCGGATGTTCTTCTCATCATACTGAGTGCCTCCTGGAGATCCTGATCAGGCAAGGATGAAATCATGCTCACAATGGAGGGGCAAACATAGAAAGATGGAAAGACCTCATATGAGGAGCTACTCAGGACTATACGTACCTGACCCTGGGGGAAGACACATGTTGAATGAATGAACGAACGAATGAGTGTGTGATTAACAACCCTTTGTTAGCATGTGTGCAGCTGGGAAATCTGTGTCAGGTGTGCATTTAGGATGACACAACCAAACAGTTGAAGCACAGAGTAAGCGCTTATCATGACATCCTGCTCCTCATGGTCCTTGCAACAGCTGCATTCGGTCAGCCTCAGTATTATCTGCATACAACTGCTGGAGGGGTAGTGATGATGCACATGATTGCATCACGCAGCAACAACAAATGCTGACCTGTGCCTTCGACATTGCCAAATTCACTGACCAGCTCGTCAGCTACTTCATTGTAAGTAGTGCGCACTTTGCTTTCCACTTTCTCGCAAACCTGGTTGGCCAAAGCCTGTGTCAATTGGATCAAAACAATTATTAGAAGCTAGAAAAGCAAAGAGGCGCACGTGGAACTTGCAAGTGACTGCATGCCTTCATGCATGTTGCCCATTCACAGTGCAGTAGGTCTGTTCTTGAGCACCAGTGCAAGAACCGAGTGATCTGGTGTACTACAGCAGGCTCAAACTGCTGATTGACACAGTGCATGAACAGATGGGCTGTCAAGCCATTTCAGAACCAAGTTATGATCACAAAGCTGAGGGCATACATCTGAATGTGTGAAAGGAGCAACAGTATGAAGGGCACATACTCTCATTGCTGCTCTGGTCTGCCCATAGCCTGTTGTGGTGCACAACCATTTCTCCAGTTGTACGAAAATGGAATACAAAATGCTGGGGTGTTGCAACTCAGTCGGGCTTAGTCATGCACTGAAGTGGCTGGCTGTACCTTCATGCTGAAGTGGCGAAGCCCCTTGCCATTGGTGCGGCCAGAGGGTGGCGGCTCACCACCAGAATTGGACCCCCTTAAAGGCCGAGCACTGCAGCCAATACAGAACAGACCAGTTGGTGTCATGCTATGTGAGTAGCACTGCCAGGCCGCTCTTGCTGGGCCTCCTTGCACACTTCTGCAGCTGCAGTGATGAATGGCCAGCCAACTGGTTGCCACTGCTCAGATGTGTTTGCTGCGGTGTCCTGACTGCATGACCTCTGAAAGCTGCAAAAGCTCAAAGCATTCAAAAAAGACATCGTTTTTGGGAAGCTCAACTTGATTTTGGGAAGCTCGTGAGTGCGCTGGTGGAGTGCAAAGCGCTGGATGTCGACTGTTCAGATGCAAGTGCTACAGCTTTAGAAAGCTTCAATTGATTTGGGGTTCCAGCGTTGCATGTTTCGAACACAGACCTCTTGTTACGGACAGGCTTGGTAGGTGGAGTGTTGACAGCAGCATTGCTCGTGCCTGCCTCCATGCTGGGGCTGCCAGATGCAGCATCTGATGACTGCTGCATGCGCTGCCGAGTGGCCTCTGCTGCCTCTGCTGCCTTTGCTGCAGCTTTGCTGGCTGCCTCTAGCAGTCTGTCCCCTACAACCAGAACCAATCACTGTTGCTTTCTCATGTTTATACCCTCTGGTTATCAACATCACACGCACATAAATCACATGTGAAAGCTCTCAGGCGCACAAAAAGATGATGTTGAATAAGCAAATTGTAATTGTGCTGGCACCATGGTTGAAAGTCTGCTCGAATGTGGAGTGGCATGAGAAGACAGCGTTTGAGACCAAAGTGGGAACTTTGCTTATCAAGCAGCAGCTTCAGCTGCTGAGGATGCAAAGTGCTGAGGCAAGAGGTGGCCTTACCTTGCTGCATTGATGCCACAGAAGGCTGAGGCTCAGGCGGCATAAGGTGAGCTGTGTAAAAGTCAGGACCGCCCTCTGCAATCGAGTTCCACTCCTCTGCATGGACAGCAACGTTTTGATTCGACCTGGGTGCATGTCTGTTGTGCTCTTGATCTAGCAGGTATGCATGCCTCAGCAACTAGATTCCTACTGCAACTTGCAATTTACCGGCACAGGTTGAGGCGGGGGGGGACAAGCAGTGTAGTCACCTTGAACTCGGACTCCAGGAATTTGCCCAGTTGCATCGATAATGCCAATTTCTGTAGCAAAGTCACTCAGCCCCTGCAGGAACGCCTAATTTGTGAACATGCACGAGCTGAAGAAGAGCATTCCCGGTTGCAGCCTTGGCCATTGAGCCTGATCTAACCAATTGGGTGGTCAGTAGGTACAGGTTCCGGCTTGAGCTTATTGCAAGGTACATGTGCTCAATGACGGCACTTTATCACACAGTATTCTCGGCCAAGCATGTGTCTGTTCCGTGCATGACCAGAACTCTGCGACTCTGTGGAGGGGCCAGACATGCTACCTACCGTAGCGTGAATGTCTTCCAGAAAGTCGTCGTGCAATGAACTGTACGCTGCGTCCGGAGGCAAGCTGCCGTAATGCTGTGCCATTGCGGCATCCATGCCGCCGAACAACGCCGAAGGCCTGAGAGACAGCGCCAGTTGCGCAGGTGCAAAGCTACAACAATAGCCGATCCATAAAAACTCGCCGCTGCCAGGTATTGGCTCGAGAAGTCAGCAGCAGATCAAGAGATGCGCACGCTGCAGGCTGCACACACACAGGATGTCCTGTTTGGTTCCGAACCCCACAGTTGCCACTGGGGGTTATGAAACGTGTATTGTAAACAGCACTGCCGGCTTGGCCGACTCCGCGAACGGGGATACCAGCACTACTGCAGAGTGAGCAAAGTCCGCCACGCCAAAATCAAGACAGGCTTAACATCTGCAGATCTTGGTCAGGCACTGGAAAGTTTCACCCTTCCACTAGTTGGTTGCTGCCTTTGGAATCCTTGGCGCTTCAGGGCGACTGAGGATCATCGTCAGCTCAGCCACCGGACACGCCCTGCATCCTGCCCTTTCGC
>JAABUW010010572.1_pt1 | contig 10240 bp, 6 predicted proteins | sample 5560081 | NCBI WGS metagenome assembly JAABUW01 (sample SAMN10711882, study PRJNA513363) | rock metagenome | isolation source: Antarctica rocks | place: Antarctica: Victoria Land, Knobhead sud | reverse complement strand
GGTTTGGTCGCCATTATACGGTGAGTAAGAAACTCCAGAGCTGAAACCAGGTCCGCCACCACTCGGACCACTAGGGGGCGAGCTTGAATGGACAGGGGCCGATGAACTAGTTGATGAAGGGGCCGGACTCGGTGGTGCTGGTCGGGAAGATGGCGGGGGAGGGGGCGGGGGTAGAGGAGCAGAGTATGATGGAGCTGGCGGCGGCGCAGCTTGTGACGATGGTGGCCATGCAGGAACCGACGACGGAGGAGGTGGCGGTGGCGGACTGCTTACAGCAACTTTAGAAGCTGGTGGTGGGTTTGAAACCGCTTTTTGAGTTGACGCTGGCGCGCTTGGCGGAGACGGAGATGGGGTCGTAGTAGGTCCATGGTGGTTGCTGTACTTAGTCGAGGTAGAGATAGGTTTGCCGTTCTGGTCCACGTAGACGACAATGTCCTCGGCGTCCATAGTAACATAAGCCACGTTTGTGACAACATCCGTAACGACGTCTTGGCGTCTCCCGTGTTTGTGTTGCTGCTGACCTATCTTTACTGTCAAACCATGTCAACGCGAAGCAAGCCAAGAGATTTCTTACGATGAGGCTGCGATACAGCAAGCTGGACCAAGGATAGAGCAGCGATACAGAAGAATCCAGTCTTCATCGTGCAAAGATAACTGTGGCTGTTGGGAAGATTGTGTACTCGATACGGTCAAGGTGTGAACTGTTACCGCTCAGCGGTGTTAGAGCAATGTTGAGATCGAGAAGCAAGGGATTGGAGGTTTAGGGTCAAGGGATATGTAAATAATGAACACGCACGTGTCTTTGTTGTAACCAACAATGGAAGCTGCAATTAAATTCTTTCCGTTACACGAATGGTACAATGACAACGGAATGAGAGTGAATCTGGCCACTGAGTGGATTAATGCGTAGTTACGGCTGCGGCAATTGAGGAGGCGTGGTCTGAAAGGATCGTTGGTGAGAAACAGTCGATGTTCTCGTGCTGTGTTTCCAAAGGAATGTAGAAGATCAATGCGTCCCTGACGCTTGCAACAGTGTTTCTCGTATGGGGATGGGGATGGTGAAGGTGAAGGTGGTGAAGGCAATCAAAGGAAGAAGAAAAGAAAAGAAGAAGTAGAAGTCAGATGTGTTAAGGTAAAGGTACCTTAAGATAGTGAATGGATAGAGTGGTGGGGGGGGGGGGGGGGGGGGGCGGGTGAAATGTTTCACCGAAAGGCGGCAAGAGCAGTGAAGCCCTAAGTACCTAATTCTGAATCTCATACCCCACGATGCAGGAAGGATAGAACGTCTAATGCCCATTCACCTTCCTGGCCGGGCCGACCAGGTACCTTGGCAAGCCCTTGAAGAAGACGGAAATAAAGGAAACATCAAGTTGAAGTCGATCTGCTTCACAAAGAAGGCGCAAACAAGAGTCCAGGTTTCCTGATGCACGGGGCATTGGATGTTAGCGCATCCTGACACGAACGCGGCGATCCACGGCCTCGACTCCGCAGCCATGGACGGCGTGGGATTAATCCAATCATTCAATCCGGAAGCGAGAGGTGCTTGTCGTTCAGATTCGAGAAATCAGGACGGATTTACGGGAGAGTTGGGGCTCAACATGGGGTCGTCCTCTCGGGCAATCCTATTATAACAAACGGGCGCTTATCGTCAGATTCGCAGTACCCCTCCCATTAGGGTCAGAATAAAACCGCTTTTTCTACAAAAAGCGTGTATAATACCTCTTAGCGGCTTTTTTGCTTCGCTTTTTTGGCTTTTTATTATCTAAGCATACAAGGGTCATTGTTTGAAGGATTACCCTGCTGTCGCCACCCCGCTGTCGTTCGTTCTACTAGCTAACCTGCTTGCAGTTGCAGACCCCTACCTCTCTACCTCCAGCAATGCCTTCGCAACGTGGCGATAGGCCTTTAAACCAGCTCGTCGTCGATAACTTTCAGCCGATAATCATACCTGAAAAGCTTGCTACTGTTCAGTGCCGTCACTGTCATAAGATCATGGCTCAGGAAGCTACACGTCAGCAAATTCACCTAGGTCAGTGTGATCAGTACAGAAGAAGATCTACAAATCCGAATCATCACTCGATTCAGACCATCTTCGATGCAAATATCAGATCTCTCGCCGTTGATGTAGTTAGAAGATTACATCAAACTGCGACAATGACAGTCTACATGTTCAATCTACCATTCAATCACTACGAAAATTCGTACGTTCGAGCTCATGAGCAAGCCTTTCATTCAAACTACACATCTTCTTTGCACATGACTATGACAGAAGTGCTGTTGAATGAGATCTATCAAAACGTGAAGGCAAAAGTCGATTCTTTACTCATTGTCAGTCATCTGAACTTCTTCAGTGATGAAACATGCAATATTCAAAAGAAAAGAGTTATAAATCTATGTGTACACGTATCAACAACAGCTACATCAACGAGAAGTGAATTTCATTTGAAGACAAAAGTCGAAGTAGCAAAAATCATGAATGCAAAAACACAAGCTCGCTGACTCTTTAATTACATCGTCGACGTGTTGCAGAGTCAGTTTTGAAGAATGAATACATTTGTCATCGATACATGTTCTACTATGAAGACTTTGTGAAGTGAGCTTGAAGCTTTTGACGAGTTGAAGTACGTCTTCTTCATTTCATGTGATAGTCATGAATTGCAGCTGTTGCTTGATGATATTCTGAAGCTTTCATAATTTGTAAAGATTCTAGAAGATGCTCAGTGAATTGTCAGATTCTTTCTTGCTGCTTTCAAAGAGTTGACTATTCTGTGAAAGTTTCAGACAACGATTAGTATAAATTTGTTTTTTTGACTTGAAGATACTCAATGTTTCTCAGCTGAGATCAGCTCTATTCTCATCATCTTTCTCTTTGAGTTAGCTTATTGTCTCATCAGACTTCAAAATCTCAACATCAAATGACAAAATTTTTCTTCATTGAGCTTGCTTGAGAGTCTTTCTCAGTTTTATTGATTAATTCACATTTTAATTATTTTCTTTCTTTAAACATACAATCATAGATGCTCGCTTATACTTAACGTTTCTACATGCTGAGAATTTATCGTGAGACTCATGAACTTAGTATTAAAGAATGAGAAGACAATAATTAGATACATCAGACAGCTCAAGTTGAGCATCGACTTTAAACTCATATCTCATCTAAAAAATCTGAACTTCTGAACTTTCTTGAAGCAAGCTCGTGATATTCTGAAACTCATACATCAAACTCAGTATCTTTCTGAAGCAGAAAATTATTCATTATTCAGAATGCTTGAAAATTGAAATAGAATTCAAGTTAATCTGTACTTCAAGATCAAAAAGTACTCTATTATTGAGTGCTTGAAGCATATAGCAGATGTCATATGAAAGAATTAAATGTTCAATCAATTTATTACATTATATGTTGTTTTTGCTTTACTATTATCTTGAAATCATGATATTAAGATCATTGATCTGATCATGAGTTCAGCGTTCAATATTATTATGATGAGTGTGAGTAGCTCAAGAAACGCGCAGTCACACTAAAGAATATGCATGTAGATAATATGATCAAATTTGATAGTAGCTTAGTAATATTTATTCATATAGAAAGTTAATACTAGACTATGAAATACAGAAGTGAATTCTTCTCTATATATTCAGAAGACTAAGCTCAAGCATCATTGATGAGATCAGCAAGATTACATGCAACTCATGTGAGATTTCTTGAAAATCATATGTGACTTGAACTTTTATCGTTGATGAAACATCAAGATTTGTATGTGACTTAAATTCTTGTGAACTCAGAGTTTCTGAGAATCGATGATAGAAATTCTTGTAGACTCAGTGTCTCTGAGAATCAACAGTAGAGTCTCTCGTAGACTCAATGTCTTAATTCTCATAAACTCAGATTCTCATTTGAAAGTTCAATGATAGCATTGAAGAATAATTCTCATGTTTGTTCTTTATTCTTTAAAGAACTCTGATTCTCATAGATTTGAGTTCTGACAATTATTTTTTCTTTTAATAACAACATTCTCATTGTTGAATTGCTTTATTTCTTCATGCAATGCATGACATCAAAATTCACTGTGCATCATTGTGTTCTTGAGATTTTCTTTCAATAGCATAAGCATTGAGTCTTTAAAGAGTTGACAGTAGCATTCATGTTTATTTTCTGATTCTTGTAAATTTACATACTGATGATAGCATATTCTTTATTCTTTGATTCTTGTAAATGTAAACTGAGCATTCTCTGCAACTCATGTAAAATCTTTGAATGATCAGCAGTATTGTTCATGTTTATTTTTTGAATCTTGTAAATCTGAATTCTGACTATTATTTCGTTGTCTCATTATATTTCAACTGTCACTTCATGCACAGTGTGATCATGATCTTGACATTTTCTTTTGTTAACATATGCATGTTGACTAAACTTGAATTTTCATGATGATAATGTGATAAAAATCGAGATTTGCTTAATTTGAAGTTTTCTTCTGTAAATGATGCTCAATAGTAGAAGCAGACAATGAGCAGAAGATAGTATCAGATAGTAGAAGTAAACAATGAACAGAAGAGTAATGCTTCTGTTGTTTATTGTGACTAGCGTGATGATGATGATCATCAATGTTCATGTTTATTTATTATGAAGTAGTGAATTTTTGTTGACTCATCTCTTTTATTTTCTGCGTGATCTTCAGCTTTCTTTCTTCTTCAACTTTCGTTCTTGCATTCAATCTTCATCTCATTATTTTACTCGATCTTTTATTCATTCTGTAGAGTAGTTCTGTACAATTTCTTCAAGTATCATGATCATAATGAGTATGAATCAGCTTCTTGATTTGATGATGATGAGCTGATGATATCTTGAATGAAGATGAAGAAGTTTAAGAGAAGTGAGTGATGCAGTTCTTCATCATATTTCTTTCTTAAAACACAAAATGTGCTTACATCACATCTGCTTGCTTTCTTTGCTATTGATTCTTCGTCTTGCGTCAACGCGCTCGCTGTGTCTACTACTCACGTTCAATTCTCTCATTTTCACGTCATCTCTGATCAGAAATCTGTCTCTCTTTCTTTTTACATGAGAAATCTCACGTCATTAACTCAGCATCACAAAACAGCTCTGAATGTGTACAGTAAAGAAATTGTGATACAATTCTTGAATAAATGTAAAAAGTATGTAAAAAGAAATGTAAACTGCGTAAAAATAAAGTTTTCTATTGAAAAGAATTTTAAGAAATGCACACTATGCATCATTATTGAGACAAATTGCAAGTATGAGTCGTAAGTACAATTTTCAGTAGCTTCAAAATGTGAAAATTCAATGATTAATGATGCTTTTTAGAGCACTCAAAAGCGACTTGATGCTCATTTCTGTCAGCTTTGCTCTCTCTTCGTTTGATTCAAGCACTTCTCTGTCTCACTTAAATTCTTCTCATGTCAAGATTACATCTGATTTTGAGTTTAATCTCATCAGTTCTGTCTCTTCATCACTTTGCTTAAGCTCTTTTTCTTCTCAACTTCACGCAAGTCTCTCTTCATTCTTTGTTGCATCTGATTCTGAGTCTGTGATTGAGAAGATGAGAATCATCTCTTGCAATCTTTCTCTCAACTCAACTCAGAGTCAGATGTTTCTTGAATTTGAAGAGTATATTAAGAAGAAGCTGCGTCTTCTCGTTCTTGATATTAAGATAAACAGAAACAACATCAGTAAAATGAAGAAGAATGTTGAAGATGCAACTATCAATTGCAGAAGGATGTGAAAGCAAATGACAGCATAAAAGACTTGAATCAATAATTTGCTGTATTAAATTGCAAGACAGAACAAAATCATTGAAGATCTGCAAAAGCAGATTGAAAACTATGATAATTTTTGACTCATCTTGATTGCTCAGACTCAGAGTGCTCTGACTCTTCTTGCAATGCATTTGAAAGATCAGAATGTCTTTGTTGCAACTGAAATCTGCTCTTCTGTGATGTCATCTTCATTCTTGTTCTTTTTGTTCTTTTATGTTTCTCTGCTTTCACTCTCATCTGATTCATTTTTGTTAATGACTTCTTCTCTTTTCTCATCTTCAACATCAATCACGCAGTCTATCATTGAAGAGATGAAGAATGCAGTGAACTTTGATATGAGTTTCTTATCTTATTCATTCTGTCAGTATGATAGCTTGTGCATGTTTTGTGCTATCTGACTAATAGTTGCAAAAGTTTACTTTCATTAACTCTCAAATTTTCAAGAAAGTGAGAACTAAATGATACACATATCATATGAAACTCATGAGTTATTCATGTATCAATTTCTGCATTTGCTAACGACTTTTTTAGACTGTTGATTCAAGTACTGATGAGAATGATTGAGTGAGAAAGTCTTGTTTTTCTTTTCTTTTTTTCTTTCTAATAATAGCTAAATAACTATCAATCTTTTTACTTCGTTTTATGCATACTTGTGATTTTTTGTGATGATGTTAATGACTTACTTTTGAACTTGATGAAGTGTCTGCAATGAAAGAATCTCAATAAAGTCTTGCAGTTATCAAGACAGTTTAATTGTTAGAGATCAGCATAAAGCGAGTCAATATGAGTGTCATTTAACTAGAAGATAAATGCTAAGAAAGAAAGATAGCTACAGAAAAGAAGCTGGCTACATATGTGTGTTTCTCAGTCGACGCTAGACTCAATAGAAACTAGTCAAGATGACGAAGCGAGAATAAATCTGACAAGGCTAGAAGACTGAGTCTGTCATGATTCTAGCCTTGTCAGGCTCAGTCTTCTAGCCTTGTCAGATCTATTCTCGCTTCGTCATCTTGACTAGTCTCTATTGAGTCTAGCGTCGACTGAGAAACACACATATGTAGTCAGCTTCTTTTCTGTAGCTATCTTTCTTTCTTAGCATTTATCTTCTAGTTAAATGACACTTTTATCTGACTCGCTTTAGATAGACTTCTAACAGAGTCTGACAAGGCTAAAATCGTGACATTATCTTTCTTCTTCGACGATTCATGTTTGCATGAATGTATTTTCTGCTCGATTCGATTGATTGCTCAATCATGATTTCACAGACTCAGATTCATTAAATTCTGATTGACTGAATAGTCGAAAGCGCTTCTAGCGCGATTTGTTCGAATATTGAATATGAAAATCATCAACTACCTTCTGAGTGTTCATAAATTCATCATCATCAGCGTTGTATCAATTGAGATCATTGTCATAGTCATTTCATTTGACTCTATACTGAAGTCGTCTTCGATATCGACGAGAATTCAATATATCGTTGATTTTTCATTCGTCTTCATCGTTTATCACTATTGAATCTGAGAGTTCATTCTTTTGACCAGGCAAGAAATCGTCGACGGCAGAATGAAGCAGATCAGAATGAAATACATCATGAACACGCATAAACTTTGATAATTTCAGTTTATATGAAGAGTTGACGAGATCTAGATTGGTGAAAGAATTGAGCATTTTGTCATTTAGCTTCTTAAAAGATCTCGCTGTAATGATGTTTCTTTCATTCAGAAACATCTTTGATTCAACCTTGTAATCAACTTCTTTTTTATGCTTATTGACTTGTTTCATCATTTGTTCTCGTGTTTTGACTAGCGACTCGCGAGCAAACTTCAGTGTTTTGTTCATATGTTCAGATATATTCTCGACTTTAGTCATCTGCAAGCGTTCACGAAAACTTTCATATTCGCTGACATCGAGTTCAAAGCTCATACAAGAATGAAAGTCTTTGTTTAGAAAGAAAAGAGTCGAGAAGATGACTGAGAACAAAGCATTATTGTCAACGAACTCGATCATGAATAGTAGCTTAGCTCAGTCATTCTGCATGTATGAACAAAAGAATCGAAGATATCTTTCAACGTTCTGATTAACTCGTTCACTTTGATCGTTGATTTGAGAGTGATAGACAGTGAATAATCAAAGATTAATGCTCAGTCTTTTGCAAAGAAACTTTCATAGAATGAAGGTAAATTGAGAATCTCGATTCAAAACAATGAAATCGAGTAAATCATGTATTTGATATATTCACTGAAGCATTAGCTCAGCTGTTTTTTCTGCTGTGATTTCTTCATCATCAGTAGAACAAGAAATATAGTGTCGTTTCTTTGTCAGTCTACATATCACTGTTAGTATGATGTTTTTGCCTTTTGAAAGAGGTAAGTCAATGATGAAATTCATGACTATGTTCTTTCATTGCTGTTCAAGTATGAGTAGAGAATGTAGTAGTTCATTGAATTTATCTCAAGAAGTCTTTGATCGCTGACAAATGTAGCAGTTTTGAATATATCGATCTATTGTCTTTCACATTGAAGATCAATAGTAGTATCTTCTTATGATCTTCATCGTTCTGAGAATTTCAAAATGATCAATAGAAGATTGATCATGAACTTTCTGAATTAGCTTCATTTGAAGATGCTCATTGAAGAAAACTCATAGAAGATCATCTTGATATAGTATTTCGTTCTGAACTTGACAATTTCTTAATTTAGTATCTTCGTATTGAGCTTCATCTTTTAATATGATCTCATGAAGTAGAATACAATTCTCGTTGATTCTGTTAGCTTCTAGAATCAATCAATAAATTGATTCATCGTTCTCTTTCTCTTCTAGATCAGCAATTTTCATTCAATTCAACGTAAGAATTGTAGTTCGCTGATAGCAACATCATTCATTCTCAAGACTTCTAGAAACTGAATCGACTCAACGAGTCAATGCATTGACTTTGATGTTTTGTTTGTCTGAGCGATACATGATTTTGAAGTTGAAGTCAACGAGCTTTTGTACTCAGCGCATTTGACGTCTACTTAGCTCTTTATCTTTCATTAATGATGTTAAAGCTTGATAATGTTACGAGCGTATCAAGATTGAATAGAGCTAGTCAGTGTCTCTAGCTCAGATCTGACTCAGTCTCTATTTTCTTTCATCAACATCTCTTTGTTCAACATCATCTTTCTTTCTACATCACATTCTACTCGTGTCACAAACACATTCTCTTCGAGCTTAGCGCAGTCTCTGAATATTACTTAAATAGAAGCTCTTGTACTCATCTTCTTCTGTATTCTTAATATTCAGTTATAGCTATCTCTAAAGATCAAGCACTATTCAACCCTGACTTTCGCTGATTGACTCATCTAGGCACGATTCTGACATTATATTAAGAATTCGTTAATCACACGATACTGATCTCATTACTCATTCAACATACTCGTCTAGGCAGAACGAGTCTAAAGAAATTCATTTACCTGATGATCGACGATAATCGAAAGATAGAACAACACTAAAGAGTTGAATAGAATCAACGACGAGGCTGTTTGAATTGCTAGACTACTTATTGCTCATTAAGTATGCAAAGTTCACTCGATTACGAGAATCACGATAAAGAATCTTCGTGAATTGCTCAAGAATCAAATCGATCGATAGATTCAACAATAAAGAATCTTCGTTGTTTGCTAGAGAATCAATCAAATCAATCAACAAACAAATCTCATCTTCTTTGTTGAAGATTAAACATCATTCTATACGTCTTTCTTCTTCAATCGTCGAGCATCGTCATTCGTTCAACTCTCTTTCAAAACAAACCTCATCATGTTTAGTCGTTCGCTCACTGAAGAGCGTTTCGAAGAATTTCGAAATCATTTCTCTCAAACCTCTGATGCTGATTCATCGAAATCACGAACGAAATCATCAAGTGCTGCATCATTCATTCATGAAGATGACGAATCATTCGCTGAAACGATAATACTCTTCGTGTTCTACGAAATCTGAAAGACTCGAAGTCTAGCTCTTGATGAAGAAACAGATCGACTCTACGAGTTAGATAAACAACAAGAAGACGAAATCAAAGAGTTGAAGACTAGACTTCAAGCTAAAGAAAACACTTCTTCTGATTTCATCTACTCTGAGCGTTCTAGGTCTCAAAAAATACCTGATTCTTCGCTGTTTACTGATGAAAAGAACTCTACTTGAAAGAACTGATACGGAAAAATTCAGAATAAACTAGAGATCAACGTCGATCTCTTTTCTAATGAACGAGTCAAATTGAACTATATACATTCTAGATTATTCGATGACGCAGCTGAGATCATTCAAGCTAGACGCGAACGTGACTGTGTCAATCTCTATAAGATCGTCGACGATCTTTTGAAAGAGCTAGCTCAGTTGTTCGATGACTCGAATAAGAAAGTCAACTTTCGTAGAGAATACTACAACTTGGTTCAAGAATTCAAGAAATTCAGTGAATTCTATACTCAGTTTC
>JAABUW010010568.1_pt1 | contig 10242 bp, 11 predicted proteins | sample 5560081 | NCBI WGS metagenome assembly JAABUW01 (sample SAMN10711882, study PRJNA513363) | rock metagenome | isolation source: Antarctica rocks | place: Antarctica: Victoria Land, Knobhead sud | reverse complement strand
TCCTCGGCGTCTGCACTCCAGCCTCGACTACAAGACGCCACAAGAGGTCCACAACGGCTGGCTAAATACCCAGGTCGCAGCGTAAAACCGCGACAAAAACCCGGTCCGAAAACCGCGGGGCAGATCATCCGGCCGGGATCCCTCCTTCCGAGTACGCGCTGCGGTTCTGCGAGACGAGACCCAGTCACCGCCCGACTCCAGGCAGGCGGCGTCGCTACTTGAGCACCTCGCAATGTCTCGCGAGCCGGTCCGTTGCAAGTAAGCCTGCCTACTCGACGCCAGGTCCACACGGTGCCTACGGTCGTCCGCAGAAGGAACGCTCACCGGCACACCAACAGACGCAGCCGAACCGGGCTGGCCCGAAGTCACCACCAACCCCCGCGGCGTCCCGTAAGACCGGTTCGGTGGTCCGTCCCGGTGAAGGGGGGCTAACCGGCATACTCGATCGGTGACCGAACTGAAGATCGGCTACTGCCGGGTCTCGACCGTAGATCAAGACCTCACCGCCCAACGGAACGCCCTCGCTGCGTTGGGGGTGGACCCCAAGAGGATCTACCTCGACCACGGACTGTCCGGCACGAACCGCAACCGCCCCGGCTACGCCAGGCCATGGCCGCCTGCCGACAGGGCGACACCCTCGTCGTCACCAAGCTCGATCGGCTGGCCCGCTCCGTGCCAGACGCACGCGACATCGTTGATGAGCTCACCGCATCCGGTGTTCGGCTCAACATCGGCGGGTCGATCCACGACCCCACCGATCCGATCGGCCGGCTCCTGTTCACGACGCTGTCGATGATCGCCGAGTTTGAAGCAGACCTGGCCCGAACTCGGACCCGGGAAGGAATGGCCGTCGCTCGGGCAAGGGACGGTTGCGCGGCAAGCAGCCCAAACTCAGCCCGAGCCAGGAAGCCCACCTGGTCGAGCTCTACCGCGCCGGCGGGCGCACCATCAGCGAGCTCGAGGAACTCTTCTCCGTCACACGCTCAACCATCTACCGAGCCGTCGGCCGCGCCGGCGGCCGCGAGGCGTGACTGAACCCTTTACCGATGAGGCTCCACCATTGCGGCTGGTGACAGCACCGTTACCAGCACCCTACGCACGCGCGCCGTCACCAAAGCGGTGCGTTCCACGACTCGACCGCAGCGTCGGGCGACCGGGCCTTCGCCGCGGTCGTCTCTGCCCGACGTCCCACGGACACCGGGCATTCAGCAGCAGCCCACGTGGACCAAGCGGGCTAGCCCCGGCCCCCACTGCCTTTCCCGAAGACCGGCAAATGATGCATAACGCTCCTTATCCATCACGAACCGGCGGGTCTCCCCCGCCGCCGGCCCGGGCGCTGGACCCACCGGTCGCCGCCGGCGAGGTGGTCATCGCAGGACCACACCCACCACCGAGGGCCGCGCGTCGGGTAAAGCCCGGCCCACTTCACCGGCCCGGCGCAGCGCTCAGGGCGACCACCGGCGTCGAGGACGTACCGCCAGCAGCCGCCCCGGCCGCGGTCGACCCCGAAAGCGTCCGCGTACGGGTTTGGCACGTGGTGACCGTAGGGCGACACGCCGACACGCCGGCTCCGATGTCCGCCATTTCTTCTTTCCGAAGGCCCATGATCGGTCGCATGGCTGGTCCACGAGGGCAAACGAGCGTCGGTCGACCCAGCAAGGGCGACCGGTGGCTGGTGTCCACTCGACTCCCGGTCGCGATGGCGGAGGAGTTCCGTCACTTGGCCGAGGTTCAGGACCTGTCCTACAGCGAGCTGCTCGCCAACATCGTGGCCGAACACTTGGGCCACGCGAAGATCACCCAGCCCCGCGATACCAGCGCTGAGGAGCGGCTGATCGCCTAGACCCGCGGGCGCCGACGGTGCCCGAACAGCAAGAAGCCCCACATCCCCAGGTCTGGTTTGGCCGCCGGTCTGGGATGCAGGGCTTCTCGATCTCTCAGGAGGAGACATTACCTCGCCCCGTGCGGGCGGGCGCGGAAGTGCAGCCGTGTCGTCGGTGTGCCGTGAGTCCGCTGCCCTACCCGTCCTCTGTTTCGCGCGTGGCCGGCGCCGCCTGCGGCGGTGACCCCCACAACCCCCCTGCGGGGGGGACACCGGACCCTGTCACCGACCCAGCGGGCAGCGTGGCGACGCGGCCGCCGGCTGGCCACGGCCCGCCGGTTCCGATGGAGTGATGACTGCCGGGTCGGTAACGGCCCCCGGCTGCGTTCCCGCCCCGGGGTCGGGAGTCCGCTGCTGGTCTGGTCCGCCCTGCCCCCCGGGCACCGGGTCGCGGTGAACCTGGCCCGCTGGCTGGAACGGGTACGCCAGACCGCCCTGAACGAGTTCCGAGACGACGCCGCCGAACGCCGGGTCTGTCTGGCAGCGATCCTGGCCACCCACACCGACTGGACCACCGCCACCTACCGCGGCGGCTGGGCGCTGCTATCGGACCGGGGCTGCGTGTCCCGCTCCACCGTGCGCCGCTTCCTGTCCTGGGCCCGCCAGCACGACCTGATCGCGGTGGTCTCCACCGGCCGTGTCGGCGCGCTGACCGTGCCCATGGCCCTGGCCGAGGACCCCCAGACCGGGCGCAACGACGCCGCCGTGTACGTGCTCTGCGAACCCACTCCCCCACCCCGCCCACCCCAACCGGGCGACCCCGGACTGGTCGCCCTGGACCCCCGATACGCCAGCGGGCAGCTTGGCGTGGACGAGCTCGGTCGCGCCATCCACCTCACTCCCCCACCGCTAGACACTGCCGCCCGTCAGCTCGACCGCGCTGAACCTGCCGGGTCCCCCACCAGCGCCCAGTCCAAACCACAACTCGGCAGCCAGGCTGTGGATAGAACTGACCCCCCCAATCGGACCTGCGAAGCAGGAACCCAAAGCGCGCGCGAGCGCAAAACCTGTCCCACCTGCAACAGCCGTGCCGCCCCGCTCCGCGGGGAGGAAAAAACCGCCGCAACGCGGCGAACCAAACCGGCCCGCGGACCGGACAGTCCGTTCCGGAGAGCGAACAACCAGACCGAGGAGCCGCTCGGCCCCGGCTCGCCCGGACAACCAGCCGAACCCTGCTCCACCTGCGGGCCCTGGCCCCGCAGGGCTCCCGCTCACACCCGCACTCAACGGCTACGCCTGATCCACCGGCTACGCGCCACCGCGCCCAGCCTCAAACGGGTCGGCAGCCCCCTGCTGCTCCGGCACCTGCTCCGCCCCTGGCTACTAGCAGGCTGGACCGTCGACGACGTCCTGATCGCCCTGGACGAACACCCCCACACTGGAGCCCGCCCCCACAGCCCCCTAGCCAGCGCACCAGGCTCCGGGCCCGGCGCCATCCACCACCCCCCCGGCTGGCTGCTGGCTCGCATGCGTGACTGGACCCACCCCGACGGAACACCCCTGCCCAGCCACGCCCAACGGACCGCGGCTGCGACCGCCGTCCGCCTGGCCGCCGACCACGCCACCCGCACCGCCGCCACCCATCAAGCCGCGATCGCCGTGCCGCCCACTCCCGAGTACCAAGCCGCCCGGGCCGCTCTGCACGGACGAATCAACGCCACAGCGGGCCGTCACGACGCCGAACGGCAGCCGAGCTCCGGTCACCGGTGATCAGACAGGCGCGCACTCCCCCCCGGACAAAGCGTCTTGGTCAGTAGGCGTTGGCGCGTTATAACGGCACAACGGACCAGCATTAGAACGGCCGAAGGGTGGAAAGGGTAAACGGTGGAACGGTTGGGTGATCAAACGGGAAGAGGTTCCGCGCGTGTAACGGCGTGCTAGTTCAACGGTCGACCGGCGCGCCTGCCCGGCGGCGGGCGGTTGTGCCGCTAGAACGGTGTGATGCCACTGATCGTGACGGTCGCCGCCCGGAAGGGCGGGGTGGGTAAAACGACGCTGGCCTACGAGCTCGCCTGGCTGTTGGGCGCGCCGCTGGTCGACCTGGAGTTCGACGACGGGTCCGCGACCCGGCTGTGGGGCTACCGGCACGAAGACCGGGTCCGGGCGCCCCTGCTCGATGCCCTCGAGCAGGGCAGAACGCCTCGCCCGATGTCCGGCTATCACAAACCGGACCTGGTCCCGTGTCACCCGGACTTCCAGCTCAATCAGCCAGATCCTGAGGCGATGGCTGACGCGCTGACGACGTGGACGGGGGAGTGGGACCGCGACTTCGTGGTCGTCGACACCCACGGCGGGGGATCACCGTCCGGGGACGGCGCCATCGCCGCAGCCGGCGTGGTCGTCGTGCCCGTTCCGCTTCGGACCAAGGACCTCAACGCCACCGAAGGCATGGTCAAGGAGATGCCTGACTACCCGCTTGTGCTGGTCCCCTCGATGGTCCCCAGGGTCCCCAGCGCCGCCGAGATCGCGCGGATCAGCGACTTCGTGGGCGGCACACCCATCACCGTCGCTGAGCCCGTGCCGTTCGTGCGCAGCCTCGAGACCCGAAAGAAGAGAGTGGCCATCACCTCCGAGGACCCGATGCCCAGAACCTACGTCGGCTTCGCTGCTGCTCTGCAGTCCCTGGCCGGCTTCATCAAGGCGCAGCACCATGGCTGACCAGCCCAACGGACTGGCCACCCTCGCCCAGGCCCGCCAACGGGCCCGTCGTTCGATGCCGCCGCCCCGCCACCCGGCCGCCGCGGCGCCCCGCACCCTCGAGCTGCCTGATTCACCGCTCGAGAAGCCGACGGCGGAAGCCAGCCACGCACCTGACACCACCAGCGACGCCGCGCCACCGGCTGCCACCGGCTCACCTCCGGTCGTTGACGCAGCGGCCCAGGCACCTGACGACGCGGCAGTCGAACCCCCAGTCAAGCTGACCTTCTACATCGATCAGGACATCGACCGCTACCTGGAGCACGTCCGCGTCCACGGCCTGCTCTCACGCCCGCGAATCGACATCTCCCGCAGCGCCGTCGTCCGCCTTGCGCTGCGGCGGCTACGCGCGGAGATGACAGCCGAGCAGGTCAACACCCTGCTCGCTAACCAGCCGACCGACCCCACCCGGACCGGGCGGAAACGGCGTTGAGCCGTTTCGCCTGCATAACCGCGCAACCGGTGGGCGAGGCGGCGGTGCCCCGTCACACCGTCCGGACCCGACCTGCGCGGGCAGAGCCGCTACCGGGCTGTAAGTAGCAGGCGTGGACGTGTCGGGTGGAGCGGTCGCGGTCCTGGTCGCAGCGGTCGCGGCTGCGGCGGCGGTGGGAAGCGCGGTCGGGTCGGTGCTGGCAGCGCGGTGGGCGCGCTCGGTGGGGGAGCGAGGGCTGGTCGAACAACGGTTGAGCCGGGACGCCACCGGGCGCCGCCACCACCTGGACCAGGTCCTGGCCCGCTACCAGCAGGCGATCACCAACCTCGGCAGCGGGCATCACGTCGCGCGCCGGCTCGGATTGCGCGAGCTGGAACGGATCGCCGCGGACCCGGCCGCCGAGGGCTACCGGGCCGACGCGACCGTCATCCTGGACGAGGAGCTGCGCTCGGTCCGGGAGCACGTCGCCGAGGTCACCACCGGGGACAGCGACGTGGACGTACAGGTCGACGATGATGAAGACTGAACGGTGCCCCGACGGTGGAAGGACAGTGTGATGGCCCAGGTCGTGAAGGTCTCACCGGTGCTGGTCCGTCGCGCCCAGGCACAGCTGCACGAGCTGGAGGCAGCTGGGCAGACCCCACCGGAGGGGCTGCGCCAAATTGCGGCGGCGCGTCCAGGTGGCCGGGAGCGCGCAGCAGTCCGGGCTGCTAAGCCGGGTCGGTAGCCGACAGGATCGACCGGGCCCCGCTCGGGTCCGGCTGGTATCGGCCGGCCCGCGCAACGGCCCAACAGCTCGATCCCACACCCTGCTTAGTCCACGCCGGGACGGTGGTGCGAACCCGCCCGAGCCGCGCACACCCTCCGACGGCCCGATCCGCCAGAACTCAGCAGTGCGACAGCACCCTTCCCCGTGCGCCGCCAAGCCGCGCACCGTGGCGCCCACCACGCTGATCCCCCGCAGCTCGGCCGCGCAAAGATCCCCGTTCGGATCGGTAAGCCCGGACCAGCTGCCCGGTAGCGCGACCCCCGAAGCAAACGCACCCCGACGTGCCGGCGTCGACCCGAGGAGCAGCGGGTCGACGTGTGGTGCCGGCCTTGCGGCCGGCGCTGTGAAGCCTGTTTCTTCTTCCTCTTCCCGGCTGGGCGAGTCTGCGGCCGCGGCTCCCAGCGCAACCCCGCCTCTCGGGTTCGGCCCCTGCGGGCTTGGGGGGTTGCGCTGGGGGCCTTTCCCGGCCGCGGGCGTCTTGCTTTGCCGGGAGGGGGCGAAGGATGGTCTGCCACGCAGAGGCAACCACCCCCAGGCCCGGTAGAGGGTGCAGGGTGCGCGATGTCAGCACAGACCGTGCGGGGCGGGGCCGGGAGCAGCGGCACGACCAGGAACACAGGAACAGTCACGACCAGCCAGGCCAGCAGTGCGCCGGGCGGGCCTGCGGAGCGCGGGTCGGGGCAGGACCGGGCGCGGGTGCGGGCGGAGAAGTTGGCCGCGGTGCATGCGCAGCTGGCCGATGCGGTGGCGGCGGCGGCCTCGGATGCGGGGTGGCGGGCGTGGCTGGGGGCGGCGGCCCGGTTCCGCGGGTACAGCCCGACGAATCAGTTGCTGATCGTGTTGCAGCGCCCGCAGGCCTGCCGGGTGGCGGGGTACCGGGTGTGGCAGAGCTTGGGCCGGCAGGTCCGTAAGGGTGAGCGGGGCATCACGATCCTGGCCCCGATGCGCTCCCGGATCGGCCCGGACCAGCCACGAGACCCGACCGTCCCCGCCCCGGACAAGGTGGGGGACAGCGGCTGCCCGACCGTGCCCGGACAGCAGGACGCCCAGCGGGGCGGGACGCAGGTGGTGGGGTTTACCACGGTGACGGTGTTCGACGTGGCCCAGACCGACGGGCAGGCGTTGCCGGAGCGGCCGGTGCTGCGGCTCCCGGACGGGCAGGCCCCGGAGCGGTTGTGGGAGGCGTTGGTGGCCGGGGTGCAGTCGCGGGGGTTCACCGTGGACCGGGAGGACCCGGCCCCGGCGTTCGGGTTGACCCGCTGGGCGGTGCGGCGGGTGCAGGTCGCCCCGGATGTGTCGGCGGCGATGGCCTGTCATGTGCTGGCCCACGAGCTGGGGCACATCGCCGCTGACCACCAGGGCCGTCCGGAGCTGGCCCGGGGGGGTCGGGAGGCCGAGGCCGACGGGATCGCCTACCTGCTCACTCACGCCGCGGGGCTGAGCAGCCATGTCAGCGTGGACTATGTGACGGGCTGGACCGGTGGGGACGCCGAGCTGGTCCGGGCCACCGCGGCCCGGGTCGTCAGCGTCGCCGGTCAGCTGATCAGCTCGCTCGGTCTGGACAGCCTGGACCCGAACGACCCGGGATGTGAGCCCGCTCCCATACCGCCTGCTCCCGGCCCGGTTGGCGAGCCCGGAACCCCGGAGCCCCGGGCATGAGCGGGCTGTCGGCCCGCCCGGTCAGGATGGGCACCGTGAGCTCGCAGTCGGTGCTGCCCGGCGCGTCGGCGCCGGGCAGCGGCCCCGCACCCGGCCACTCGGACTCGGACCCGGAGCTGGTGGGGGTGGGGGTGGGGCGGGTGCGGGCGGTGTTGTCGGCCGCGGCCGCCTGGTATCGGGAACGGCTGCTGGTCGATCGGCCCCGGCTGGTGGTGGACCTGCTGGGCCGGCGGGGGTTGGTGGATCTGTCCGTGGATACTCCGATCGGTCGCCGCTGGCATGCCGGGTACGCCCCGACCGGGCCGGCCGGGACCGGGCTGGTCACCGCGCTGGGCGGGCAGGGATTCACCGTTTCGGAGATGCTCGCGGCCGGTGTCGCCGCCCCCACCCGCCAGGACGGCGGTGGGGTGGTGGTGGACGCGCTGCGGGGGCGGTTGGTCATCCCCCTAACCGAGCAGACCGGTGTGGTCGGGTTCACCGCCCGCCGGCTCCTCGACACGAACCCCGCGACCCCGAAATGGGTCAACACCGCCACGACCTGCGTGTTCCGCAAGGGTGAGCATCTGCTCGGTCTGGCCCAACAGGGCGACGCGCTGGCCGCGGGGCGGGGCAGCGTGGTCCTGGTGGAGGGGGCGGTGGACGCGATCGCCGTGAACGCGGCCGGTCACATCGGGCTGGCGGCCGGGGGCACCCGGCTCACCCCCGCCCACGCCGACCAGCTTCGCCGGGCCACCGCCGGTCGCGGTGGGCGGCTGCTGCTGGCCTATGACGGCGACCCCGCCGGGCACGCGGCCACCAACCGGGCCGCGGACCTGCTGCCCGGCCTACCCGCCCAGGTGGTGCTGCTGTCCGCCGGCTGTGACCCGGCCGACCTGCTCACCGCCCACGGGCCCCGGGGGCTGCGCCGCGCCCTGGCCCAGACCCGCCCACTGCTGGACGTGGCGCTGACCTACCGGCTCCAGCGGTGGGAGCGGCATGCCGGTAACCCGGTCGCCCTGGTCGAGGCCGTCCACGAGATCGCCCCCCTGATCCTGAGCGCCCCGCCCGAGCAGCGAGCCCGACTGGTCGCCCTGGTCGCGGCCCGCACCGGGCTGCCCGCGGAAACCGTGACCGCTGCCCTGCTCGACGACGCCACCGGGTGACCGCCCGGGTGGGAGCGGCCGCGCCCTACGGTGCCCCCGTGGCCCACCGGTACGAGCCGACCCCGCTCCGGGTCGCCGGCCAGCACGAGACGACGGCAGCGGCGCTGGTAGCGGGGGCGGTCCCACCGGGAAAGCCGGCCCGGTCCGAGCCGGTCACCGAGACCTCGCTGCCCGGCCGGCTGACCGCGACCGACCGGGACCGGCTCGCGCAGCTGTGGGCGACCGCCCGCCGGGACCACCAGTGGGGGCCGGTCGCCCAGCTGCTGGCCGGGTGACGAGCTCACTGTCGGCGACGTGCGGTTGTCGATCGACGGGTCGCTACACGACCCGGCGGACCCGGTCGGCCGGCTGCTGTTCAACGTCGTGGGCGAGCTTGACGGCGTGGAAGTCCGCCGCCAGCGGGAGGTGTCCCCAGTCCAGCACGACGGTCGCGGTGGGCAGCCCGGTGCGCAACGCGGTGTCATAGCCGCGGAACGGGTCCGGGGCCTTGACCTTGAACCGGTTTTTCCAGGGGGGTCCCGGTCGGCCAGCCAGTCGGTGACGACCTTCCCGGAGCGGCCTTCGACCAGGTCGAGTAGCCGGGCGCCGGCCGCCGGCGGCCGGCGGCCCGGCGCAGAACGCTGCCCGCAGCCGAGGCGGGGGACACGGTGGGCCGGGTGCTGGGGTTGCCCGGGTTCCGGGCAGGCGGAGTGTGACGCGGGGCCTGGTGGCGAGGAGGCGGGCGGCGGCGCACTCGGTCCGTACCGTGTGAGTTGAGTGCGCCGGCGACCCGGCCGCGGTGGCGCCAGGCGGATGGAGGTGAATCGGGTGAGCACCGATCCGAGCGGGCCGGCTGCCGCCGACGGCGCCGCGTCTCTGTACTTCGTGGGGACCGCGACGACGGTCATCCGCTGCGCGGGGTTCACGGTGCTGACCGACCCCAACTTCCTGCACCGCGGGCAACGCGCCTACCTCGGCTTCGGCCTGTCCAGCCCGCGCCGCACGGACCCGGCGCTGACGGTGGACCAGCTCCCCGACCTCGACGCGATCGTGCTCTCGCATCTGCACGGCGACCACTGGGATCGCGTAGCCCGCCGGGGACTAGACCACGACCTGACGGTGGTCACGACCCCGCATGCCTCCCGGCGACTGCAGCGACAGGGGTTCACCCGGGCCGTCGGAGTGCGGACCTGGGGCACTCACACAATGCTGCGCGGGGAACGCAAGCTGACGGTCACCGCGGTCCCCGGTCAGCACGCCCTCGGCGCCGCCCGGCATCTGCTTCCCCCGGTGATGGGCAGCGTCCTGGAGTTCGGCCCGGTCACCGGCCCGGCGACGACCCGGGTCTACCTGTCCGGGGACACCCTGCTCTACGACGCGATCGCCCAGATCCCCCAGCGGTTCCCCCACCTGGACGCCGGTGTCGTGCACCTCGGTGGGACGACGCTGCCGGGTGGGCTGGTCGTGACTCTGGACGGCGCTGCCGGCGCCGACCTTGTCCAGCTCGTCGACCCGGCCGTCGTCGTTCCGGTACACGTCGATGACTACCCAGTGTTCCGTTCGCCGCTGTCCGCGTTCACCGACGCGATGGCCGTCCGTGGTCTCGCCGACCGGGTCCGCACCGTCACCCGCGGCCAGACGGTGGACCTGCGCCCCTGACCGAACGGCCCCCGGGTCTGCT
>JAABUW010010566.1_pt1 | contig 10244 bp, 14 predicted proteins | sample 5560081 | NCBI WGS metagenome assembly JAABUW01 (sample SAMN10711882, study PRJNA513363) | rock metagenome | isolation source: Antarctica rocks | place: Antarctica: Victoria Land, Knobhead sud | reverse complement strand
CAACCTTACCCATCACCTGCCATGCCTCAACATTGCCACTCAACACTGCCACTGCTCTAACACTTGGATCTGCTCCCTTTCCCATGGTGTTGTTGCTGCCCTGTGGTTTTGGCTTGCTGCCCTTTGACTTGTGCTGGGCTTGCCTTCTGAATGGGCAGCAGCTTGAGTGATAGTGCAGTGTAGCGCTGCATCAGTGTGGCAGAGATTCTGGTGGGCAGCCCAGTACAATACTTGGCTTCTCATCGAATCCACGCCAGAAAGCGTAGTCTTCTCTTCTCTTTTCTGTGGCAGAGACTGCCAGCAGACATGAAGTTCTGAAGAGGTGGCTGAGATTTGTGACATGGCACTGCAGACCAGGAGCAGCAGGGTGGTACCCCGAGTATGGGAAGGCTTGGGAGGCCTGGGGGGCCCCCACATACTCCTATTGACCCTGCCCATCCCAAGGGAGATCTCTGACAGGGCTCTGCCCTTACCTGAAAGGCCGTGGCAGCCTCTACCCACACACACATACCCTCATGACGCTTGGCGTCAGCGGCCTTTGTCAAACTGGACTCTGGATTTTTATTTTCAGTATGGAACGAGCGTTTCTATGTTTCAAATCGACTGTGAAGAGCAATGGGATGATGACTGGAGGTGTTACATACATTTCATGCTAGTGATGGGCTCAGCATATAAGGCTGAACATGATGCTGAATAGCTCACAGGGACTAGATTTTACAGTTGCAACAGGCAAGCGTTTCTGCGGATGAGGCATGACATTGTAACTTTTGTGGTGCAATGCTGCATAGTTGCAATGGCTGGTACGGTGTGTCATGTTGACAGCCTTGACGCGACACAGAGCAGCAACTATGTATGCCGTAACTTCAACTGAGCCCTAGTTGAGCACTGCTGATTCAGTCTTACTTTTAGCAGCTTGCCAGAGTTTCTGTTATGCTCAGCTTAATCAGGATTTATACATATTGGTGTGTGACACATATGGTGGGTATGCAAGCAAGTACGTATACACCAAGGTACAATTATTAGAGAGTTGTGTACGCATGAATACTTACCAAGTGGTTGTTGATAGCAGCACCAGCAGCAGAGCGCCTGAGATTGTGTGTCACGTGTCTATTGGGTAATGCATAGTGATCTTGGCTGAATCCTTGAGTTACAAGACACACATGCAAATGTACGTTGAACATGCAGGAGCACAACTTGCAGCAGTAGCATGGCAGCACTAAGGGCGCAGCATTGCGTGTATTGTTGTGCATGTATGCTATGTGCTGCGGTGCTCATGCTGACTGTCTGTTGCAAAGATGCTTGCTTGCTGCATGCACAGCGCACATTCACAGGATGCCTGAAGAATCTGTTGTTACAATAGTTGCGGCCTTGCCGTCACATGTTATCCAGTGTTGGCATATGAACAAGCAAACCAAACCAGAATTGGCGATCAGCTGACTGGCACTGTTTGACCATTACCTGTGCAAAAGAAGCTTGCGTTGACCAGCTGATCACACGTTCCCTGGCTCATTACTTGTCAAGTGCTACAGCATGGCGACTTGTATAATTAGCAACACAGGATGCACAATGTCCAACATCAGCAGCATTCGGTTTTGTCTGATCATAGACGTGATGTAATGCTCTGCACTCAAGTCTATAGCAATGCCAAAGTATGCCAACACACGTGTAAACTTCTTTCCCATAATGCCCACATTCGATTCTTGAATTGCTAAGCAATTATTGCTTTGATTGCTGCAAGGTAAGGACACATCCTGGATGTCGCCGCTGGTGTTTAGCAAACGTGCCGGCTGAGACAATCTTGGTGCCATGTCAACTTACTAGAGAGAAGAGAGAAGTGTTTTACATCCTTTGCCCAGCCTCAAGTCTGATGGATGTGCCAGGGTATGTGAACCCTGACAAACTGATGAATGCGCTAGAAAGGATTGTACTCATCATGGGAATCTGAAAGTCAACTCGCTTGGACCTTTTGGTTCGTCTTATTTATGAAATTTAGGTCGCAGGCTTTGAGCGACTTCAAGCGCTGCGATGAGTCCACAGTTATCATCGAGAGTTGATTGACGTCTATTCGAAAATGTTCTATTGTTTACAGACCGCCTTTGGGCGAAGAAAACTTGTGCACCTTGCTCTATCTTCTAGCATGGATTCGTAGCCGAAAGCACTCTGGCTGCCAAGAAGGCACGAGTAACCAAACGGTGGGTCAAGTTGCGTGGTCATCTCCCCTACCACTCGATCTCATCATCATCGCGTGACTGCAGACTCGACAGGCTTCTGTTCTGTGCTGAGGGAGCCTTCCAGTGCGTTCTGAGACGAGGCGGGCCTGTGTACATAGCTGCCGCCAGCTCTCTGATTGCCAGCGTTGTCTTTGTATACTTTGCGGCCGTGTTCCCGCAAGTCAGTCTTTGCTCGCGCTCCGTTCGTGTTCTCTGGCAGAAGACCTGCTTTTCTTGTCCTGATCAGCTGCTTATGCTTGCAGATTTTAGCTTCCGACAGCAGACTTGTTGCAGCAGGCCATCTGGTCAGTGGACTGTTTTGCTTGCTGAACATCATTTTCAACTATGTCCAGTGTGTCATCACAGACCCTGGCAGCACTGAGATACTGGACACGTCAGTAAGTACAAGAACCACAGCTTTCTCGTCACACACCTTTTTGACTGCAAGTCAGCCTTCTAAGGCCCCCAGTGTTGCTAACATATCAGCAAGTTGCCTGATGCTTGCTTGTACCTGCCGGATTGTCACATGCAAGTGTCATCTGCCCTGTGCTGTTTAGTGTCTAGAGCAGTTGAGCTAAGCATACTGTCCTGACATGCAGGGATACCAGATGGTTGCGATGCAATGTCAGCGGCGCTGCAGAAGGTGCCGAAAGCCTAAGCCACCTCTGGCACACCACTGCCACATCTGCAGCAGGTCAGCTTCCATGTGGCTGCTTCACTGACTGCTTTGCCATACTTGTAACAGTGCACTGCCCTGAAGCTGTTTATGACGCCGGAGTCCAGCTGACTAGATTGCGCTCCATCTTTTGCACATGATGCTGCATGCAGCAAGCATGTGTTGTGCACATGCACAGGCATGGAACACTCGTGTCCTATCACACCTGTGATTAGTCACATTGTTGTAAGTTTCACATGGTCTGGGAAGAGCATGTCTGAATGCATGCAGCCTGCACACACTCACATGCAGATTTGCGTGCTTGGGCAGGTGGCTTGCCCCACCTTCAGGTTGTTGGCTTTCTCAGCATCTCACTCTTGATCACACTTCTGATGTTACACTGCACTGGCTGAAGCCCTATCCTGTAGTATGCATGTTTCTCTGATGGATGTGTCTGCTCGCTCATCCTTGCATGGGTTTCCTTGTCATGATCATCATGAAGTCCTCAAGGTCTGTATGCGCAGCAGCCTCAGCACAAATGTGCATGACAGCATAGCCACATGCCAAAACTAATGCAGCATCAGCGTCAACCTCATGTTGAGAGTTCTTGGACGCAGATGTGTATTGCGAATGGACCATCACTGTCCCTGGATGAACAATTGCATTGGCTTCCACAACTATCGCTTCTTTGTGTTGTTCACCTTCTATCTCTGGGCTGGATCAGCGTACTCTGTAAGCTCACTAGCAGCGCTCTGTTCAACTGCCTGTGCTCCTTTGGCCTTGCTACCTCATGTGCATGTTTCAGCATGTGCTTCTCTGATGACATGTTATGCTCTGCCATCTGCACACTCAACTGTGCCTCCTTCTTGTGTGCACACATGGACCATCACAGCTGTAAGCATGTGACATGTATGCAACACAGGCTGCTGTTGAGTGTTGCTGTTTGAAGGCAATAGATGGGCGCTTACAGCAGCATTGACAGCATTTCCATCACCTGTGTATCAAGCTGGCATGTACAACGCTGCTGAATATGCATACTTGTTATGCAGTTGTCCATTTGTGCGCTCACTCATCTGTTCTTCATTCTTTCGCTCACTCACTCACTCACTCATTTGTTCATTTGTTGCTCGTTCGTTCGTTCATTCATATGTCAGGTAAGGATAGTCGTGACAAGCTCCCTGCATGGGGTCATGTCTTGGCAGTCAGCGCACTAACAACAACGTGCACTCACAACAATGTGCACTAATATGTTTTCCAATCAGCCATGTGCTGCGTAGGCTTGGATGCTGCTCTGGGAGCTGGGCCGCATTGGCAGGATGTCCCAATTCCACATGGGGGAGGCCGTCTATCCCTATGCCCTGCTGGTTCCTTTTGTGCTGTCTGCTGCAGTCTCAATTGCTTTGACAGCGCTGATGGGGTGGCACTTCTTCCTCATATGGCAAGGCCAGGTGATCTTGCTGTGATGCAACAGCATGCCAACAGATGCCGCAATAACAATACTAATAACAATAGTAATGATAATAATAATAATAATAATGCTTTCCAGCTCATGATGATCTAGGTACGTGCGGGACAAGTCTTGTCTTTCCAGAGCAGTCTGTCTTGCGCACCTCTGCAAGGTTTACCAATTCGATGAATTTGACTGATAGTCAGGGCTAGGCAACCACGTCGTAAAGGTGTACCTGTAACAGATACCCTTTCAAATCTTGGACTCTGACTGTTAAGGCTGCCTGCGGACTGGTTGATCCCACGAGGACTGTGCATCTTCCCACGGCATGCATGTGTTTGTATTGTCCCCCTGTACCTTACTGCGCGAACGCACATCTCGGGGCCTTTGCTCCTAGCAGTCTTGCATGTTCAGGTCACGCATGCCTACTGCATCAACACACTTTCTGGTGTTCAGTGTTCAGCATAGGTATCACGTTTTCCCACACTGCTCTGTCAGCAAAACAGCAGTAACCCAACAGTTTGTCTGTCACATGATATTCACATTCATGTAGCTGGCATGCAGAGCACTATAGACATGCTAAACTTCTGGAGGGATAGCAAAGAGGCCAAGGCCCAGGGAACCACTTTCATTCACCCATACAACTTGGGGCTGAAACGCAACTTTCAGGTGATTGGTCATGTTTGAGCTTGCTTGCCAGTGCAGCATTGAGGCTAGCTGACGCTTGGCACCAGACTGGCGCACATGAGTGTTGTGAAACGCGTCCCTTGACTTTTGCAGCTAGGCTGCCATGTACTCGCTGGTCCTTGCAGCGTTAATTTACATACAACATTACTGCTCAGTGCTGTCAGGTATACACACCACTGCTGCGCTGTTCAAGCTTAGCATACACACTGTTGACGGTCGCTTATCACATGTTTGCTGGCATCCAGGAAGTGTTTGATGTGAGTGGACACAGGCTGTGGTGGATGAGGTGGATGTTGCCATCAAGTGCAAAGCGACGTGGTGATGGCATATTCTTTCCAACTATGTATGACAGCTTACAGGTCCAACCTCAAGACCTGGACTTGACACCAAGAACAAGGCAGCACATCAGCGAAGTCCTTTCACAGTCAGACAGTTCTGCTGTTTAGTCCAGATGGAAAAAGGAAGTAGTCCCAGCAAATGTATAGTAAACAAACAAAACGCATGAGCTCCGAATACTGGCTTTCTTGTATAACTGCCGAATTTTAGGCTTCCTGCAAGATAGTGCTTTAATATCACTGTGGCAATGAGTACTGCTCATTCGTTCATTCCAATGTTTGGCCAATTGCAACTCAGGTAATGACAGCAGGACACAACAACTGATTCCACAGTGTCGGGAATGCATGTGTACACTCTGGTCATATATGTGCTGTATCATGACTTGTGCATCACTTGTTGGGTTTGGCAAAGAAGCTAGATATGCTGCGCATTGTTGATGCCTCCTTGGCCATGGCAATTCGTTTTGCCTCGTCTTTTGCTTCCTTGGCACGTTTTTTGGCCAGCTCTTTAGGGTCAAACCGCAGTCTCTTCTGGCCAGGATTGGGGAAGCTGTCTTGACTAGACTGTGCTTGTGAAGACTGGTTCTCTTCACCTGACATGACACAACAAAGCTAGCCTGACATCCCTTGTGCCCAGAGCATGCTGACTTCCGAGAACTGGCAGCAATACACGAATCACATGACACGGACTATTCGTGGTGTTCCTCATGCTATGATGATGTAAGCTGATCAGCTCTATACAATGATCAGCACTTTCCCACAAACTAGTCCAGGGTCATATTTGCAAGGATGCATTATTTGTCAGAGCTTGGCCAAAGTTGCCTGGATCACAGGCATTTCAACTCCACCTGCAAAGCAAAATGCTTGTCTCTACCACAACAACTATGATCCAGGCATTTCACCGGGCTGTGCAAACCAGTGTATCCTTGGGGACACGTGTCTGAGATCCGATCTATCAAGAAAAGCAACATGCTTGTCTCTACCTGATGTAGGCACAGCATAAATGTCCCTCAGTTCTGCAAGCCAAGACTCCTGGACGTACTCAGCCAGCATAGCAATGCAGTATGCGGCAAGCTGCACATTGTCCATGTCCTGAAAGGCTTGCCCCAAGGCTGACTCCTTCAGACCTTGCTGTAGCCTGTCAACTTTGCAGCACAACCAGCCCTTGACCTACACAAGTGCAAAATTTGATCCCAGACTTGGCAGTCGCTCCAGAGAGCGGACAAGCTAGGCTGTCATGCCTGGCATGTCTCATGTTGCAACAGGAGACACAGAGATACTTAATGTGCCTTGGCGTCACATTAAGTATGCTACTCATTGTTGGCATGCATGTGTGATGCATGGTAGCAAACGATATGCATCAGTGACAAGGGTTGTTGCACCTCAAACGGCTGTGAATTTGGCTTAGCATAACAACATTTCACTGCTCACCTTTGTATTGTTTAGACGGTAAAAGCTATCTGCATCAACTTGTCTCACATCACAGATCAGTTGTAGATTGAAGGTAACACATTGAGCAAGCTTTGGCAAGTCTTGATAAGTGTCTGACTTCAAAATATGCTCCAGTCCACAAAACATGCCAGAATTGTCTGCTGTCTGTATTGCACATCACACAACTTGGCGACAATTGCCTAGCAGTGACTCTGCAGTAAGATTGTAGCAATAAATCAACATTCCTCTTTGTACACATCACGAAGGTTTGCTCATGAACTTTGAAGTAGAACAGTATATGTAATCGTCCTGGCTTTTTGTCTCCTGGTTGCTGATGTGTTTACCTGCTGAGTGGCTGTGGCCAGCAAGGGCAGTAACACAAAGAGAGGATCACAAGGTGTGCCTAGTGTCAAGCTTCCATCTGCAGCACTGCATACTGGTCAGAAAGCTTAACGTTACAAAGTGTATGTTGTCACTACAGGTGTTCGATTCAAGCTTCATCAATCACAGAAGTGACACTGAAACTGCGTGAGACACGGTCTGTGCAAACAAAGTTTGCCAAATATACCCTGTATGACCATATTTCCCACAAACCAAGAGCCATATTCAGGCTTGAACCAGTTGATCTCCTGAAAAGTCTTGCCTTGTATCAAGAAGCATGCTTGTTGGCCTACAGTCACTTGGCGCTGCTCGATGCGTCCCGAGAGAGTCGTATGTTTTCGAAAACCAACTTACAAGCATACCAGTGGCGGGGTGTGGTAAACAAAGCTCTGTGTTCCATTCAGAGCCTGAAGCGGTGCCTGCGATAGAAAGCTTCGATAGCTTCAGGAGTCAAAGTGAGTGGACACATATATATCATACCGTGCGCCACCGCTATGCTGTAGTCCATCAGGCAGTCAGGTGATCCAGCTGAATGTTGGACGACCTTCAGCCCGCTGGTAGTTGCGATTACAAAGCTCCAGCTCCCTCATCAGTCGAGTGTCTGTGCAAAGCATGCCTTCTGGTGTAACATAAAGGAAGTCTGTTCGATCACGGTGTGCAATGATCAAGACACTCCGTGGTTCCGGAGCTCTGCTGTAATGCCGCCAATACAGTCCTCGCACGTTCATCCGTCTCTAGGCTCGAGCGTTATTTTTATAACGAGAGGGCTGCGGCCCTGCCATCCCTGCGCTCTACCCGCGGATAAATCAGCAGACATGTGTCAGTCTAGCTCAGTCATATGATGTTGCTCAGCATGACACTCCCGTGCAACACTGGCAACGCTGCAGTGTCTAGGATGGCTGTCACGCACATGTTGCCTACGCCGCAGATTACACCGCTCTCAAACCTGCTCACACGTCATCAGCTGCATGTGTTTTCCCACGTCAGAAGTTTCTATCACTGTGGAGCGTCAAGCAAACGATCGCTAACATGCCAAGGAATGTTGCACAAGGCAGCAGCTTCAAGCTCGATTCGGTCCCAACACCCGGCTAAGCTGGCCGTGTTCGTCTCTGGGGGAGGAAGCAACTTCCGAGCCATTCATGACGCCATCTTGTCGGGCCACATTCACGCTCAGATCGCAGTACGTCTGAAGACCAGATGTCTAGCTTTCTGTGCCACGACAGCAACTGATGGCCATGCTTATTCTGATAGGTTGTTGTGAGTGATGCACCAGGATGTGGTGCATGGGCCTATGCCAGACAAGCTGGCATACCTACAATCTGCTACCCACACTCAACAAGGCCATACCTGGACATGCCAGCAGACGCACCCCCACCCTTAGACACCCCTAACCTCATACACATGTTGAAACAGCAGCTGGGGGTGGATTTTGTCATCCTTGCTGGATATTTGAAGGTGAATGTGGCAACTTTGCAATGCACAGCTTTCTGCTGGCAAACACTGTCTTTGCCATCAGTCTGTAATGTTGCCAATCACAAGTTGCAGACCTCTGACAAGCTATACCGCACATGTGTGACCAGCGCTGATTGCATCTGATAGACAAGTGCAAGAAGCCTGTAGTGCTGCATTTTCCGGAGATTGGGCAATGCTTGGTGCATGACCTACATCTGCTGTTCCATGCAGCTAGTCCCTGCAGCACTTGTGAGAGAGTACAAAGACGCAATGCTCAACATCCATCCAGGGCTGTTGCCAGCGTTTGGAGGCAAAGGGCTGTATGGACTCAGAGTGCACAAAGCTGTGATAGCCTCTGGAGCACGGTTTTCAGGTGCAACAGTGCACTTTGTGGATGAGGAATATGACACAGGACCTATCTTGGCTCAGGCTGTTGTCCCAGTCAACCCGCATGACACACCTCAGATGCTGGCTGCCAGAGTGCTACAACAGGTCAGACTGAAGCTTAAGCCACGTCGCTGTCCACTCACTCAGAGATGTCCAATGCAAAACTTGCATGCGCACAGCTGAACTACTCAACACAGCCCCCGCATCAGGATGCAATCTTGCAGAGGCTTGTGTCTGCTGCTTGACTGTTATAGTGCAGGAGTCTGTCTTAAGTGTCACAGCTGCTGTCTGCTTGGGTGTTGCAGACGTCTTGGAACGTCCTCAAAACCCAGCAGGCATGAGACATGACCCAGTTGGAGTCATCTGGTTCTTCACAAGCTGTAGACAATGTCTATGTATCCTGACTGGGCTGTCACCATTAAACGCGCAGTGATAGTTGTTGTCCGTTTGACAATTTGCTCGTGCTTTGTTGTGCAGGAGCATAGATTGTACCCCACAGCTGTGGCAGCATTGGCAGAGGGCAGAATAACATGGCGGGAAGATGGCATTCCAATCATGTGGACACCACACTAGGGATGACGAACGCGAATAGCTGATGCTAAGTCAAGTGAATCAAGGTGTAACAGGGTGTATACAATGACTTAAGGGGCATCTAATGAGGGATTTAGCTTTACAACGCCAGGCTCGATGGCAACTCCAACTGTACATCGTGTGGTGGCTAGAGCTGAGGAGACCGTTGGTGCAGAAACATAGTTGCAAACGCGTGCATCATCCTCCGGAGGTTGCCATTCTTGACAGAGTCTCACAGCATGTGTTGCACTCCAACATGAAATCGATCAGCCAGCTACTACAGTGTACTCTTTTCAACATTGCTGCAGCATGAACGCTCTTACTGGCTGCCGAAAGAAATGATCCACTGCTACATCAGCGTTTTGATGAAGCTCATATTCCATGACATTTGGAAGTGGTTGATATGTGGCACACGCTTGTGTGAAGGGTCGCCCCTTCTAATGTGCAATGGGGATATGTATTCGCCTAAATGACTACAGCAACCATCCTACTACAACGATGGTGTTGGCAATGCAGCAGGGATGTGGTACACCGTAATTGAAGCGCTGCACGTGCAGTTCACGGAGCACGTCCCCAGGGGTGTGTGTGGGAAGTATCTCACTATCAACTACTTGGGTACAGCAGCGCTGCAGGGCTTACGCACACAGGTTGTTGGTGTCCATAACAGCTCAGCCCATTACATCACAGCG
>JAABUW010010564.1_pt1 | contig 10245 bp, 13 predicted proteins | sample 5560081 | NCBI WGS metagenome assembly JAABUW01 (sample SAMN10711882, study PRJNA513363) | rock metagenome | isolation source: Antarctica rocks | place: Antarctica: Victoria Land, Knobhead sud | reverse complement strand
CCGAGTGGCGTCTGCTCCTATCATGAGACCAACAGCCTCATAGAACATGTGTATTTGGTGCGTCTCCAAATCCTGAATAGTGCCGGTCAGCTCATTCAGCAGCTCTGAAATGAATGTCTCTTGTTCGCCAATCTGCGTTGCACCAGAAGCCTTAGAGCTCGTGTGTTTGCAGCTGCACCTATAAGCTTTGATGCATGGATGTACGAGAAGTGCACGATCAGCTTTACTGCAACCCAATTTGCATGCCAGAGCAAACCCTTGTAGACACAGCAGAGTCTTGCCATAGCAGAAACGCTGAAGAAACATGCTTCTCAGATGCCTTCCATCATCCAATCAGCATTGAAGTTGCAATAAGGAAGGTTACTGATCAGAAGCTTTTGCAAAGGCTCTTGCCAAGCTGATTCGCACCAGAAGCAACAAGCTCTTGCGCATGCTGTTGCTGCCAAGGGTGTATTGCAGACTCAGCAGGAGCCTGACATGATGTCCGGTGCTACACTTGCAGATGTGATTGTCAGGACAGCAAAACATGCACACCTGGACTTGTACAAACTTTCGTTTGCACTTGTGACAGATCTTGAGGAAGGTTTCACACGCCATGTCCTGGACGCCTGGGTGAGTCTCATGCATGAACTCAAAGAGCTTGTTCACCACGGTCTTCAGGAACTTCCAATGGTTGCGCAGGAAGCGTGGATACTGGCCCACCACATACCTGCAGGAAGGGAGCAGCGATGAGTAAAGGCTTGACATACTGTATGCATGGTCATAATCTGTTCATCACTTTTGTCAAAACTGATCGTTTCTTGGCCATTGTCTTGTGTCACCTGTCTTGATCTTCAGCACGGTGAACACCACTGTAAACCAAGGGTCGGCGACATGACAAACGTATTGAAACACTAATGTTGAAATCGCACTCGGATAAATGTAACAGCTGTGCATACGCACGGTTAAGGAGCATTGTATCAAGGACGACTTGAACACTCTCAATTGCTGTAAGCGCAGTTGCGAAGTGCAGGCAACAACAGGAAACACCAAGAGACCAACCAGCATTTACATGTACACTCGTATCTACTGAGGTCGCAGTGGACCTTGGCGGCCAACACGACAAGATATCTAAAACAACTCCACACATCTCCCCAATGTAGTTTTTACAGTCTCCAGGCGCGTCTGAGTTTAGATTTTCACTGTCAGGTGGACGTTTCGTGATTGAGAGGAGCTGTCTGCGCCTTTGTGACAATGTTGTGTTGTGTTGGATGATCAAGACTACTGCAGCCTCAGCAAGTGGGAGACCAAGTGAGAGGCTCAGTGAATGGGAGGCAGAACAGGGCTGTTGACCCGTTGTTGCTGCAACATGTGAGGAATTCTGGCTTCCTAGTTATCACAAAATGATGCGTGTACTCTTGACAACAAACTGTTGATCAGACAAGCTCATATGATACGGAAGGCAGCAACAGAGTCTTTGTCGCATAACATGTTCCCAAACAAGGCAGCTGTGTTGTGTCTTTGCACATTGCAATGGTTGAGTTAAGACACATACACAAAACTAGCATCGTGCAGAGTGGTAGTGGTTGAAATGATAGACCATGTCAATGGCAGCTACACACAACCAGTCTGGCATACATGGTTTATCGGTTCATGCTTGCTTTGTCTACTCATGTGCAAACTCCCAACCTGCTAAGGCTACAACTTCAACATCTAACAGACATTGCCAGAGAGACAGCAGAGATGTCTATGCCTGTTTGAAAGTGTTGTTGGATGACAAAGACCATTGCAGCCTCAGCAGATGAAAGGCAGATGAGATTGACAGGGCTGTTAACCCATGCTTCTTATGAACGCTGGCTGCCCAATCGTCACCGAAAGGATGCTTATGCTGCTGATGCTGGTGACCAACTATGCTGTTTGGCTTTCAAGGGGACAAGCTCATATGATGATACAGGCGACGACAGACTTGTTGTCCTTTACCATAGTGATCTCTCCCACTTTTTTTTTTGGCAGATGCAACCCAGTCACATGCACTGAGGCTTTGCACACAAGAAAGGTCATCAGTCATTGTATGTGGCCTCCCATGCTGAGCCTCAAAGACAGGAAATGTAGGTTGGTCGGCTGATTGATCAGTAAATTGATTGTTTGATTGATTGCTTGCTTGACTGAATGACTACACTGATGTCAGCAAGGACTCACATGATGTTGGAGGCAATGACAGCCTTGTTGTCCTTCCCCCTGGTGATTTCACACAGGTTCAGCAGATCTCTGATGACCGTCACCAGGAATCTGTTCTCCTGCTCCTCCAGCATAGACCCACTGATGGACCCGATTGCCCAACAGAGGGTGTTGAGCCCGCTCCAAGACAGCTCTCGCCCATTCTGAAGCTGGGACTGCAAGCAACAGCAGTAATGGCTTTGAGTGCCAAATTGAGCCCAAATGCCTGACACTGGGTCTTGAGAAATTGGTCCAGAAAAAGCTCTTGCCCATCATGAAGCTGTCTAGGACTGCAAGCAACAGCCACCAGACTGCAGGTGCAGATTTGACAATCTGATGCATTGTGTGTGTGAGGCAGAAAGACATTCACTGACCCAGCTAGGGCATTCGGGATCAAAATGAGACGGTTTTGGCCCATGCTGCAACAGAGACTGCAAGAAAGAATTACTGTCCTTGGAGAGCAATGCTGAGAGCGGGTGTCAGGCAAAACAGCAAAACATATGACATGACTCAGAATGGTGGACCCTGTTTTGAAACAGCTATAGCCAATTTTAAGCAGCGATTGTCACAAGCTGCGCGACTAAAGCTAGTACCTATGTCTGTGTTTGCTATCCACAGTATTCATGTACATCACCACCTCAGAAGGAAAGTACACAATTCTGCAGACACAACGCTGTGACAGCTCAACAATGCGAGCATTGGCTGTTCTATCTGTAGATGCAGCTATGTGTTCCAGCACTGCAGTCTTTCGTCTTCATGATCCAAGCTGCTGAGGCCCAACAAAAAGCATCCCTTAAGCAACATCAGCATGCAAAGCTCCAAAGCCAAGCAGCGTACAGGTTACTTTCTGACCTGCAATCGCAGCTGTTCCAGCATTTGGTGCTCGGTGTCCTCATGGCCCAAGTTGCTGAGGTAGACCAGCGTCTCGTGCATGGTCTTGTAGCGTGCCAAGGTGTCGGTGTCCTTCATGGTTTCCCGCACAATGTTGCCATTCTCATCCTCCACAACAATGACCTCCTCGGGCTTCGCCATGCGTGCAATCATCAGCCCACGCAGCTTGGACAGGATACCGTTGTACAGGTTCTTACGGCTTGGGGTCTGCAGCAGGAACAAAGCCACCTAGCAAGACTTTGTTTGCAATCCTTACAAGAGCATGTTTGCAATATGGTAATATCAGGCCTTACAGGAATGCACAAGACAGGCTGCTCTGGAGAGACAAGACTTCTCCTGCACGTACCTAGCTCATCATGACCTGGAAAGCGTCACAAGTATTATTAACTTACTTATCATTGTAATAATTATTGCAACCCTATCAAGAGCCTGGTTGCAATCCTAACAAGAGCCTTCACAGCTGCGTCTGCATAGTTGGGAGACCAGTGCGTCGTTCAGACACTGATGCAGGGTGTAGAGTTGCTGCAGCAGTGCTTTGTAAAGCTAGCGACACCAAATGTGACACCAAATGTGATAAGGACTCAAGCTGGCTGTCCAGGTAGAGGATGCTGATCCAGCTGTCACTGGAGACATTGTTTGGACGTGATGAGGGCACATGGAGGGCATGTGATATCGACGATTGCAGGGCAGACATGCACAGCAGGTCTGGCATAGTTCCACATCCGGATTACTTGTCCTGACACCAGATGTAGACTGGCCATGCTACATAGCAATCAGCCAAAACAAAAGATCGCTGCAGCAATGCAGTCAACGAATGCTTTCATGCACTGCACTCCCAAAACAGGATCTCAAGACAGGGAGCAACTCAGGACTGTAGATACAGGAACCCAGGGGAACACCCGCTGTGATGAACGAACCAATGAATGAGAGAACGAACAAACAAACGAATGCATGTATGTATGGATGGACGCCTGATCAAATGAATGAATGAATGAATGAATGAATGAATGAATGAATGAATGAATGCATGCATGCATGCATGCATGCACGCATGCGCGAACAAATGAACACTAATGACGCACCGTGGATATGGGTCCAAAGGAGAACTGCGCATTGACATCAGTGGTCTGGGAGGTCGTGTACACATCCGGCACAAACAGGTTCCAGTAGTCCAAGCAGATCTTGAGCACCTCATCAGCCTCAACATACGAGATGTTGACCACATACTGCAAGCCCATGATCAAGGCTTGCTGGTTCTCATGGCCCTTCTCCATGATGCTGATGTGCGCCTGCGCCACACCAAACATGAGCAACAAAACGGCAATACATTATTGAGGTCTCGCGTCATATGTGGACCAGAAACTGCAGGCCCATAATCAGGGCTTGCTGGTGCTCATTTCCCTTCGTCGTGACGTAAGCCTGCAGCACAATGTTGTGTCTCACATGCTGTCTTGATTACATGAAGCAGTCCCCATGGCATGCTGTCCCTTCTGCATGATGCTACTATGGGCCTGCAGCACCAGCCAAGCTATTCTGAGTGGTTACTGCTAATCATTGAAAACTGGTACCAGCCCCAATGCCAAGGCATGCTGATTCCCACTGCTTTTCTTCATAACCAGAATGCTTTGAAACGTGTTGTGGCTGTTCCTGAAGATACAGCAGTGATCAAACCTACAGAGGTGCAAGAGCCCATGAGGTGCTCAGATTTGGCAGCTCAAAGCGCGGACGTTGCAAGGATAGATTTAGCATCCCGCTGGCTGTGGACCATGCGGCTGCCACACAACAATGGTTATGATGTAACGGTGGGCATCGCATGGTCTTATCAGTGTGGGACTGAAGCTCTGCATGCTGACTGATTTCTTCCAGCACTGCTTTGCTCATCCTGTGCAGCAGGTATCCAATGACTGAAGGCAATACTGGCACTACTTGCTAAAAGTGGGGTGTGTCTCACCTTCAAGAACCCAGTCAAGAAGATGGCCAGGTTTTGGACAAACTCCTGCTCGTCATCAGAGCCCTGCTCATACGCCTTGGGGATGTCAGCGGTTATTGGCAGCACTGTGACAAGCTGGTTCATGAAGATGACATACAGCTGCACAAACTGCGCATCTGCTTCAGGACCCACAGACAAGCTGCCAATCTGCAGGTCAAAGTGGATCATGTTGGTATAGTGAAGCTTGCAAACTGCTGCCAAGCGTATCCAATGAACACTGGCTGTTGCTTTGTATGCACTGAGATGTGTACAGTAACAGCATAAAGTGTGACTGAGACACCTGTTGCTGGATGAACCATTGGATGTCAGTCTAGACAGCAGTATCTGATGCCAGTTCATGGTGCGTTGTGCTACATTGTATGGATCACTTCTCATTGGCAGCTCAATGGGACGTCATTGTGCATGCTAGACTATGCCGCTTACAAGACACACCTTGCATGCCCATTTAGAAATGACAGGTATGTGAGCTTATTGACCTGTTTGCATGACACGACATGTTTGTGCTGATTGCGCACAGTGGAGGTCAAAGCAGCAGCACAGGTCATAGCTTACCTCAGTGAGACACTGCAGCGCCAAGTTTCTGAAAGCAGGCTGCGGGAACAGCTTGAGCAGAACCTCAACCAGGTTGGACTCAAAGACATACCCCAAAGGCACCCAGGAGAGGAATGCATACAGTGTGCCAAGCGTTGCTCGAATAAGATCTGGCTTCTGAGATGCATTCAGCACAAAGAGGCAAAGCTCATGGATCAGCTTGAACTCTGAGTTGAGAGAGTTCTTGAGATCCTTGATCTTGGCCTGAGTCATCTCGCCTCGTGAGAAGTCAAATACCTCCTCACTGAGAAGCTTCAGAATGTGCATGCTGTTTTCACAGAGGGTCTCGCTGGTCTTGGAAGCACCCACAATGTCTGTCACAAAGGTTGGCCACTTGTGAGGCCAGTCCTGTTTCAGGACTTGGACTAGGATGACATTTAGCTTGTTCAGGAAGACCTTCTGCCTTCTGAAGGTCTGATCATCTGAGGACAGCTTGATGATCAAGTTTGAGATGTAGTTCTTGATCCCTTGCCTCTGCTCCTCTGGTAGAGCGCCCCAGCGAAACTTGATTACACTTTCCAGAATCTGCAGCAAGGATCCTAGTTGTGGCAATAAGCGGCTGTTGACATCAAGAATCTGCCAATGCACAGCCACTGCTAAGATGCAGTGGAATCAAAGCTTACCTGGAGAGCAAAGAACTTTGTCTGCTCTGTTGTAGAACGCTCAAGGATAGTGTCAACTTTGGTCCACGCATCTGGCTGTGCTTGCAGCTCCTTCAAAACTGCCTCAGCAGAAGTTCGCTGCACGAGTACTTCATCTGTTAAAGCTAAAGCAGCCACAAACGACTGCTTCTGGAAGATCAGACGAGGACGTACAGATCAGTGCAATCACTCGACAGGCAGCCGCAGTGATTAGACACGAAACACAATGCAACGGGTTTATCAGCCGATGTTGACAGGTTCCTGCATCTGCATCACTGACATTCACAACTGTCCTGTATGCGTAAACGGTGATGTTGTGATGCAGACAGCCTGCACACCTCTTGGTTGGAACCTGCCCCGTAAAAAGCTTTGATGGTTGCGTCCAGCAAATGTACATCAAAGGGCTGCTTGAAGTCAAGCAGAGGAGAAGCAGGCGCCACCGGCGCTGCCATGTTAGCAACCTGCTGGCTGCTGTCAGTCCAGTTGGAACACCTGTCAGCACGGCATTATCTGCCAGATGTGTTGACAAACGATGCTTGCTTCCCTTCAGTTGCAACGCAAGATTCGAGAGTCTGTGACAGCAATCATAGCAGCTCGGCGATTAATCAGGCCAGGCCAGGTAGACGGGATGAACGGGGATGGAGAACGGCAGCCGGGGACAAAAGTAATGCAAGGCTCGGGGATTTTGACATTCTAGTTTGTTGCCTCCTGACCAATTTGCACAACCAGAACAGACAAGAGTCTGACAGCTGCGGAGCTTTTGGCTTTTTCGCTTCCTTCTGTTCAGACTGCCTAGGAATACAGCCTGTGCGACACATTCCTGCAGCGTCTGGGACGTGTTGGCCTCTCTGTACAGTTGAGCCAGCTTATGAGCAGCTTGAGAACACTTCCGCTGCTGCTGGTGTCCGTGTTTGGGATCCTGCACTGCTTCAACGGAGCCATCGCTTACAGTGCGCACGAACCGCATCTTCCTCAGTCGCTGTCAGGTGTTCCACAGTCAGTTGTGTCCCTGATCACTCGTTTCTGGGACATCTTTGGTCCTGGAGGCAAATTTCACCCAACCGCCTTTATCGAATCCAAGGGCCACCTTGTTCTTGAGGGATTGCTCGTTCTTGTTATCCTATACCTTTTTTTGCAAAAGAGCTTCAACCCCTCCTTCCAAAAGCAGCTTCAGACAGAGCTTACAGAGCAGGCAAGCACTCAGCTGACACTCAAAGACTCCCTGCATAGTGGCAGAAAGACGATGCCAATGAGAGCACAAGGGCTTCTGACAATTCTTACACAGTGCAGGAAATTGAGGACCTATGCAATGACTGGCAGCCAGAACCACTGTTCAAAGCAGCTACAGACAATCAGCCTGATTATGATCCTCCCGTCATCTCAGGGTAGCGCTCTCTGGCTTGCATGTGCAATCAGCCAGTTTGTGATGGTTGCCTCTTGGCTGATTCAGAAACTGTGGCACCTCACACTGTTCTGCTGACGCAGTCCACCCACCACCTACATTGTAGCCAATGGTAAGAAGGTGCTCAACATGGTTTCTGCCAACTTCCTTGGGTTTGCTGGGGACAAAGCTATTGAGGTGAGCACACAAGGCACCAATATCACAGCTTTGTCTGCAGCACTGGTCTCACTATTTTGCATGCAAGCCCATCATCATCAGAGTTGATGTGAGTCCATGCAGCGCGCCTTGCCTAACCCAAATGCAAAGCTCCATTTCTGGATACAGGAAGCCTGTGCAGCAACGATCAACAAGTATGGTGTTGGCTCATGTGGGCCAAGAGGCTTTTATGGCACCATTGATGTCCATCTGCATTTGGAGGAGCACTTGGCAAAGTTCATGCAAACACAGGAGACTATCATCTATGCGTATGATCTAGCTACTGTTCCCAGCATTCTGCCAGCCTTTGCCAATGCAAAGGATATCATCATATGTGATGAGGTCAGTGACTGCACAACAAATCATGAATGGCAAGGTGCATGTTTTGCATAGCGATGTAAGTGGTTTTGAGGACAGTATCTGTGTTACCGACCGGAAATGCTCGAGTCTTGTTGTGGTGTCTGCACAGCAAGTGAGTTGTTGGTCGTCACATGTCACACAAAGTTGTCTATGCCTGCTGCGCTTTGCACTTCAAGCAGGTACCTCAATGTCTACATGTCCAGTACTTTCTGCAACATCAGCACAGACCCATCACATTTATTTCTTCTCAGATTTACTCTGTCAAGAGGCAGTGCATCGTTTGGTATCTTGCAGGCGGCATGCTTTGCCATTCAGAATGGTGCAGTCCTCTCGAGGGCCCAAGTCAGGTACTTCAAGCACAATGATGTGGCGGATTTAGAAAGGATTCTAGAGGAGCAGGCAGCAAAGGACAAAAGATCCAAGTGCGCTCTAACTCTTGGTGCTTTTGACCTTTTGTGTGCAATGCTGTCTTTGTTGTACTGCATAGTATTGTATATCGCACAACACAATCTTCCTTAGAAAGTATTACCTTCATGATTGCCTTCCTCCATTGCTGCTCTTCAGGCAGTGTGGCATCTGCCAGTCAGCAGACACAGCTCAAGCGAGGCCGACGCTGTTCGCACACAGAAAAGCCTAGTGCCACCAAACAATCAAAGAAAATGAAAGAGCCTGAACATGACTCTGCAGGCTGCGGCTCAACCGCCGTTTCATTGTGGTTGAGGGCATCTCACAGAACCTGGGCGACATTGCTCCCTTGGATGAGATCTTCACGCTGAAGGAGAAGTTCAAGTACAGGCTGGTCCTGGACGAATCACTGTCCTTTGGGGTCCTGGGTGCAACTGGCAGAGGCGCTGCTGAGCACTTTGGATTGATGCCTGGCCAAGTGGAGATTGTTGCAGCCTCCATGGGTAGGCACACTTCTTAGACGCCAAAGCTGGCTTGCAGAGTAGATATCAGGCATATGTTGACGTACTCATTGGCAACAGTACGGACAAGCTAGGCTGAAACGGTTGGCTCATTACTGCCCACCTGTCATGAGGATGTCCCCAGTTCTCATGGAAGCAACGCACAACCAGAAAAGTGCAGGGGAGGCAGAGGAGTGCTGATGCGCTAACGCAAAACAGCTTCTCAGCAGTTGCTGGCTTTTGCACGCGCGCATGCATGCCTTTCTCTGCCTTTACCTTTAGGCACACTGTTCCTGCCCCTTAGTGCAGCACAGAGCCGTTGACTAAGTGACGCAATTGCAGGCAACTCACTGGCGTCCATTGGTGGGTTCTGCGCTGGAGACAGAGACATTGTGGACCATCAGCGGCTGTCTGGCCTAGGCTACTGCTTCAGTGCTTCCTTGCCACCTTACCTGGCAACAGGTGCCATATGCGCTTTGCAGCGCATGCAGGAACAGCCTGAGCTTGTCCTCAGAGTGGCTCAAAATGCCCGGCGCATGCGAGAGCTGTTGCAACACATTGCTGGTCTGAGTGTAAGTTTCTACATGGTGGAAGTGCTGTGGTGGGTCTTTGCTTGCCAGGTCTACTTTGTCAGATGTACGCCTACATGGTGACACTGACAACAAGCAATGCACACATGAAGAACCAGACCCAGCAGGTGGCGTTCCATCTGATGCAGCCACTTTGGGATTGGTTGCCTTTCTGAGTCTGCAGCTGGAATGCTGAGGTGCCTGCAATGCATGCAAGAATAAGGATTGCGTCCTTTCCTTGCAGGTGCATGGTGGCCCCAATGACAATGTGTCCCCAATTATTCATGTGCAGCTTGAAAAGCCTCTGGAGACTATTTGGCAGGGCAAGGCTCTGCTGCAGCGTGTGGTAGATGATGCATTTCAAAATGAGGGAGTTTTGTTCACAGTCCACCGTCTGTCAGATTTGGATAAGGCATACAGCAAAACACCTGCCAGCATCTGTATTGCTATTACAGCCCAGCATTCCCAGGCTGATATGCAGAAAGCTGCAGATGCACTACAGAAG
>JAABUW010010563.1_pt1 | contig 10245 bp, 11 predicted proteins | sample 5560081 | NCBI WGS metagenome assembly JAABUW01 (sample SAMN10711882, study PRJNA513363) | rock metagenome | isolation source: Antarctica rocks | place: Antarctica: Victoria Land, Knobhead sud | reverse complement strand
TATCGCGATCACTCGCTTTCAGTCGCACCACCGAGAGCTCCGAGACTGGCTTCCATCATGGCGCTCGCACTCCAGCCAAGCTGCAAGCTGCACACGTCTTGCAACAGAGGCTTGCTTCAAGCTTTTCAGCGGTGTTCCATAAGCGCACACCCCAGACGACCACAGACCCTTTCTGTTCAAGGTAAAGTCGTAGCCCTGTGCAATACATTCGTGTGCTACAGAAATGCAATGTAATTGTTGACACTCACTTGCCGTGCAGCTTCGGGCCGGACATGTCAGTTGACTGGCAAGAAGGCAAACAATGGGTATGTTGTGACTTTCTCCCACAAGCGGAACAAGAAGCTGCAGCACATCAACTTGCAGGAGAAGAAGGTGTACTGGCCTGAAGGCTCTCGATGGGTTAAGCTCCGAGTGTGTACAAAGGTGAGCAGACTGCAGGCAATATCAGCTCCTCTTGTACTTGCAGCAACATACCACGGAGCAAGAACTCCTTGCCTGTCAGCTTGTTGGTTTGTTCAACAGGAATTGCATCTGTCTGCAGGCACTTAAGACCATAGAGAAGAAGGGCTTGAATGCCATGGCTCGTGAAGCAGGCCTGGACCTCAGCAAGCTACCTTACACAGACGTCAGCAAAAATCGGTTAGAGTATCTAGCCAAAAGAGAACCAGCCCCGCCTATGCCACGCAAGATTGCGTTGAGACGGATGAAGAACCCAGAAAAGTTGGCAGCTTCCAAAAAGAAGCCTCTTGTTGCCAAGTACTTGTTGGGCAATAGGGTGTACCTAACTAGAGACGACTAGGCTTGCTGAGCATGGGAAGAGGAACAGTGGATGCACAGTGCTAGAGTCAGTGGACCAACAGCTGCATGTTGGCAGTTTTGAATATTTTAAGTCCCACAAGATGTTGAGATGTTCTACTTCAGCAATTGCCTTTTTTGTGGTGCTGCGCTTTCAGTCCATTCTACGGTTCATTCTGCCTGCTGTTTTGTGATGCATGACTTGTAATATTGTTGTTGGTCAAAGATGTCCTGGCAATACTGCTGCTTCATGTGGCGTTCAGTTGGTAGGCTGGACCCAGATACCAATTGGCACATCTGGGGTGTATGCTCACTAAGGCATCGCTGACCAGCTTGTGTTAGGTCAACGTCTGATCTTTGGAACACTTACGCGACAGAAGTCAGCTCAGTGGTCACCATTGTCATTGTGTCGCACAAGTCAGACTTGTGCTTTGATTGTGATGGACGTGGCAAAATATTGGCTTGTAGCAAAGCTGGCTCTCAGGGGGTTGTGTGCAGAGTGCCAAGAGACTTTCAGCCACTTTCCTTTGATGATTCCAATCGCATTTGTCAATATATGTCCTGAATTTGTAGTGTCACAAGCCCCATTAGTATGTCACAGCTGTGTTCTGAAGCTTTGCTACATGGCCAATCACGAGAGCATGCAAATTCAACAAATGATTTGAGCATACCACCAATAACAAGCAGTTTGTCTGCACGCTGCAATTCACATTCTGTTCAATTACGCCTGAACACAGAGTGAGTCTTAGCATTTGACCAAAGAATTAGCCAACAGATGGTATGTCTGAGATTGCTTGATATGCAGTACATTTGTTGTGAGAACTGTAAGTTGACGCATGCCCAGCTTACATCAGTACAATGGGAGAATTCGCATTGAGGCAAGTAAAACCATTTCCTCACGTAATCATGACATTGTCAACTTTTGTAGTCCAAAAACACATATGCATGACCAGGTAACACTCATGATAATGTGTCAACATATAATAGTGTGAATCTATATACCGGTAGCAAAATTAGAACATAGTACAAATGCATTAAAATCAATAAGAATATATGGTCTACTAACAGGACGGTTCTGATTGTCACTGCTTGGCACGTTGTGACCAGCTCAACCTGACAAAAGCAGCAAGAGTGCTCTATTATGATGTAGTCCAATGCAATTTCATATAAACTGTGCACATAGGCAACAGCTGCAGAGACACAGCACCACAGTAGATCTAGAGATGACTGGGACACCAAACCCAGACAGCCTCCATGATCTTGGCTCCTTGCTTCTTCCTAGTGGGCGCTGCTGTTCTTTGAACTGCGCTGCCACACTGTTGTTTCTATCTTCATGCTCAGCTGCCATGGCAGTGCTGCTTATTTGCTTCTGGGATACAGGATCCCAAACGTGTGCAGCTGGTCTGCACACAGATGCCTGTCTTGAGGACGCCACTTGATTTGAACACAATACTGCCGCTGCTTGCTGCTGCGCTGCCGCTGAGTTGTTCCTATCTTGCTGCTCACCTGTCTGGAGCTGCTGGCTGCCATGCCAGCTGCATCATCTGCTGTGTGGCCACACCTGGCAGGGTTCTCTGACTACAGTCTAATGATAATAAAAATGTACAGGCGTTCCAGCTAATCGTTCTTGCCAGGTACCTACTATGTGTGTCTAAACCGCCGGCGCAACCAATTAGTTCCGCCGTCCGCACTGCAATTGGCAATTGGCCCTTGCGAGGGCTGTGGCCCACACAACCGCCCTGTGTTAGTCACGCCCGAATCCAAAAGATTGTCGTTGTTCCCAACTGTTCGCTCCTTTTTGTCGCTGCCAAAGCTATGTCGGAAGACTGCACAAGTCGCCACTTGGCAGTCTTCCTGGGCTTCGGTGTCATTTGTTCAATCAGTTGAGGCATGCATTGAAGTCGCACAGATGACAGGCTGATAGGCATGCCGGTACCGTCAGGAGCCGCCCAGTGTTACGGAACCGTTCTTTGCTCTGGAGACAGAACATTAGCAAAGCAGGTGAGTGTCAATTGCCAATGTTCATGTCCGGAACGGCTTGGCCCGTACGGTCTTATCGGCTGCTTCCGAAACAGTTGTTGTTGCAATAACTTGTTTCGTTGATGCTAACGACACCCGCTTGCCTTTCGCAGGGGCCCTTGGCGTAGGTCATGTCCGCGGCAACCAACACATCAGGGTTGCAGCGTCCTATATCCCAGACAACTGGAGGAAGTTTCGTACAGTTTCGTAGACATGCAGGGAACAGGCGGATGCATGCCGCTGTCGGACCACGCTACAAAGCCGCACAGAGTCCTCAAATGTCTCAAGCAAACTGGGGTGTTGGACCTGCACATCGAGAAACAACTAAGCTGGCAAATGCAAGGCTGGTGAGGCGCTCAAATGTACATAGGTAGCTGAGAGCATGCAGGACTAGTAGTAGGGCACTCATGGGTCATTGATTACATCGTCCTGTGAACTTTGTTATGCGCACTGCTGCTGCAGAACAAGGAACAAGCCATGTCTTCAGACACTGCCAAGACAGATTGCAAAGAGCCACAAAAGGTGCAGCGTCCAAATGGTCCACAGCAAATCAGAAACTACTGTATACAGAAAACAAATACCTTTCGCTATGACTTTAACGCTCAGGCATTGATGAGGCGCCAGAAACGCTTGGCAGCCAGTCAGCCTGCACCACCCCCAATGTTTCAGCAGGTGACTACAATGGCTGTCATAAAGCAAATGCTGATACAATGATTACCAGACCCATTGTGCACACCTGCCTCATTACAAGCAGCAGGTGTTGTATGCTGAAGACCTTTGTCGCATTTGCTTTGTGCGGCGTCTTTGATGATTATCATTCACTGCCGCAGGCACAACTGGCTGGTGGCAAGCACCAAGTAGGGCTGCAAGCCAGCAGCCCTCAGCCTGATCGTTTGCAGCAGCAGGTCAAGCAGAGTCAGGCTGCCAAACAGGACACTGAGCAGCTGTACGGTGCCTTTCTCTGCGCCGCTAGGGATGAGATAGCTGCTGAAACAGAGTATGGTGCATACTCAGCATCTGCTATGCAACTCAAGCTTGCATGGGGTTGCCAAACTGAGATGCACAATTGTCCTCAGCCCTTGATTCAGCCATATGGGTGGTGTTGGTGCAATGCATTGACTCATATTCATATTCTGGTGCTCAGCAGAGTGAGTGTTTGATGTGTCACAACTTGTCAACATCTCAATCCAGTGCTGCTTGAGAGTCATCATGCCAGTGTCTTGCCAAGTAGAGTACACAATGCTTGCTTAGTCAAGCTATCTCAGCACAGAGTCCTGGATGACCATTTTTGGGGATGGCTTTGGTTGCTGTTGGACAAGGGCTCATCTAAGCAGAGGATTTATATCATATTTGCTGTCTGCAGTGCAAAGTTGATGGCAGAAGAAGCACTGGCAGCTGAGCAAAGTCTTGCTCACAAGCAAGGTCAGCCGTACTGAAGCAAAAGCATTGCAGTCCACACACAACCTGTGCACACCTGTATTGTCCGGCACTGTTGAGACAAAGAGGCTGGCTTGATGTCTAGTGTGTTGTTGATGCACAAATCCAAGATTGCCACAGCATGTGTGCAACTGGCATGTGCTGATGCAGAAATCAGGCTGAAGTCTGTTGCCGAGCATCAGAGACTCCTGGAGACAGAGCTACTAGAGGCACATGCAAAGCTCACCTTAGCTGAAGACAAGAAGAAGCAGCTCTCTGCACAGTTGATCACCTGCAAGCCTAGCCTGAAAATCAGCAGCTGAGGTGAAGATGCATGCTGCAAAGGTAGCTGCTGTGTCTCATGGTGGCCATTTGCTGAGTCTGAAGCTACTGCCAGACTGTTGCATCAGGCTATGACTGATGGCACAGCACGACAGCACTATGTACACTATGCATGTGAGTACTCATGGAGCTAGCCTGACACAAACTGGCTTGCCTTGAGGCATATTTGTGTTGCTCTGCAGGCTTTGTGATTGCAGATGCAACAACCTGAGGAATCAGGCATGTACAATACTGGTCAGGAGATGACAGTGTAGGGCCAGCTGTAGACTCAATACACCAAGGTTCAAAGAACCCCCCTTTTCAGACTATCAGTTTGTCACCATGGCAAGGTCTGCATCAGTTTCGAATTTGTTCAGTGCCAGCCAAAAGAAGTGTGTCGTGTTTCGTGGCATCAGTAGTCCTGTGGGGGGTTCAGTCAGTGAATAGACTTGTACACTGCAAAGTGAGATAACACCTGCTGCTTACAGTCACAGAACTAGAAACTCACGGGAGGCAGACCCAAAACAGCAATGAAGCTAGTGCTGCTGCGTTGCAAGTGGCTGAATGTGCTTTCCAAGCTGGTACAGAGACAGCTGGTAGTGTGAGTTGTGCACAGTATTTGATTTCAAGTGGTGAGTGTGAGGCCTGGGCTCTTGCTCCAGCATGCCACAGACCACAATGCATGGTAATTGTAAATGAGCGGTACGCACAAGAGGTGACTGCAAACAAAGCAAAGACACCCAAGGTTTTGTACTGGACAGGCATGCACAACGAACAGCACTACGGCCATTGTAATGACATTGTGTGACATTGTGTGAGAAACATACGAATGATGGAATTCAAAAACATCGATTTTTCAGCATGTGTCAGACCCTTGTCCAACAGGCCTTGAAACATGTCGGCCTTTTCCAATGTGACTCAGTGTTTGCAGAAAATCATGAGCATCAAGCAACAGGAGGTTGAGCAGGTTAGCTTGAGAATCATGAGTACTCGGCCACCTTGACAGCAACAAGCTGGCATGCGATCGCGATCGGGCTTCAGAGTTTATTTTAAACAAGCTGGCATGCATGATTTCAGGCATGTTGCACTAAAAATAGCCTGAGGCCATCCTGATGTGGCACTCAGGAATTCGGATTGCAGCACAAGCATTGCCGACACCATTGTCAGCCTACATGTGCACAGTCGAAGCCAAGCTGCTGCAGGCATCAGATGGCACCACATGCACAATTGCAATGCAAGCAAGAATGTGAAGATGACAGGCAGCAGCACATAAAAATGTGTATGATGTGAGCATGGCTAAGCAGCCAGGTCAAAGTGTCATGTTGCAGGCAATGTTGCCTTGCTCTAGGACTGCTAATGGCAAGTCCAACTCGGTCAGGCACTCCGCAAGTTGGTTGTCATTACTTTGCAATTGCACCATGCCAGCTCTCAGCTGAGACTGCAGTCTGAGTGGGCAAGCTGAAGGCCTACTGCCTCGTTTTCGCTCAGCACTGATACTTGCTGCAGGCAGTGACAACGCTGCAGCCTAAGAGCATTGAATTTTGGAATGCATCCATATGAGGGATTGTGCAGCTTGCTCCGTGCATTCCTGAACTCTGCAATCTCACTGTCCAAAAGGACAAACCTAAGACTGGTGGTGGATGAGGTACAGACTTGAGCACACCTTGGTCACAAACACCTGCAGGGTTTGTGCACCCTCCCAGATATACTTTAGCGCCACTCCTGACACAAAGGATTTCACTCTGTCTCTGGCCAGGATGCACCTATGACAGCGTTGCTATGTACCACCGGTGCCATGCCATAAGCAGCAGTGGGATTGCTAGGTCCCTTGCTGCAGTCGTTTTATTGTTCTGTATGTTTGTGGTAGGTCTCTTCCTACAGTTGTCTTTATTTTATGTACACTTGAAATCATGCAGTCATTCCCTCTCCTTGATAGGAATTGAGCTAAGATCAACTTACAACATTTGCAGATGCTGTAGTGCACGCGAAAACTCCAGCACGGCTGCACAGTCTGAGAAAACTTGAGAGCGTTTGGATCAGGAAGGCTTTGGACTCTTGAGCGGTGCACGACAGTTATTCTTTGCAAGATCAACATAAGGACCATATGCCTCTGTACACCGACATAGTAGTCTTGAACGACTTTTGAATTGACACGAGCTGTAAAGGCCTTTCAACATGTGGAAGGCCTGGGGTCGCATCGCGCTCAAGCTGACCGCTTGTCTGTCGCTAGGGTCAAACCGTGTCCCATACCTGGATAAGTCACAAGTGCGTGTATTCAATTCATATACGTCAACTTTACATAGTCATCTTGTGCCCACTATTTGCCTGCCCATTGCCTATAATCGCCCATTGCCTATAATCACTAAACCCCTCTGCCCACTATTTGCCTGCCCATCGCCTAAAACCACTAAACCCCTCTGCCCAATTTCTGCCTGCCCATCGCCTATAACACCAAATCCCCCTGCCCATTGTCTGCCTGCCCATGGCTTATCATCACAAACAGAACACACAAAGCTTCATGCTGTCTCTGTATATTCAGCATTGGCCAATCTTCATGGACATGCTTATGCATCCTCTGGACCAAGGTACTCAGATATGGTCACAATGTCTTGCATAGTCTTGCTGTACTGCACCAAGGTGAGATGCTCCTGGGAAGCAAATGCTTTGCTGTTTGCAACGTAAGCTCTGTAATCTGGCGCTCCAGGGTACAGCACATTATCAGCAACAACCACAGCTCCTTTTGTGAGCAAGCCAGAAGACATCAGATACTGTAAGTCCTGTTTGTATAAGTGTTCCACATGATCAAGGAACACGAAGTCCACTTTGTGCACTCCTTTGCTGCGGAAAGCCTGCAAATGAGCTTCAAGTTAGTTATAATGTGTGCGGCATGTCAGCATGACAACTCTGTACAGGAGCCAATCTGAGCCTCAGCAGTCTTGACGATTTGGCACTACTGATATGGCAAATCAGCAGTCACACTCAGCAGCAGTCAGTACTAAAGTTGCAACACTGCTGTTGAGAAGCCTACCTCTGTTGATGTTTGCAGAGTCCCCTGAATCACTTCAACTTTGTGGCTGACTCCAGCATGGTCTATGATCTGTTTTGCAAGCTGCACATGTGTTTCATCAGGATCCATGCTATACAATTTGCCTTCTGAGGGCAGTTGCTGTGCTATGCGAATGGCAGAGTAGCCAATGTATGTCCCAAGCTCAATTGCTACCTACGCAGAAGGTCCCACTCTGTTACACTCTGCATGTTGAGTGGTTAAATCAGCATCTGTTGCTGTGTGGGGCAACAAGTGAGCTTGGTTGTAACTTAGCGGCACTAAACCATGTCACCTTGGGCTGATGTTGTTGGATGGCAGAATCCAAAATAGCACCTTTGTGATCACCTATGTTCATCAGCCACTGAGTGTTTCAGGCAAACTGGTCAATGATATCAAGTACAGCTTGAGGGTTGTTTGGCTTGCTTTTGCGTTTGACCAGTTGCAAAAGCGCATGTTCTGCAGGAGCTTTCCTCTGTAAAGTCGCCTGCAAAAAACAGTTGACTTGTGTTTGACTTGCAAGACACTATTGCAATAGTGTGCATATGTCACGGCTCAGCGCGCGTCAAACTTCGAAATGCTACACTGATGTCGGCGACTAGGATGACATACAGCTAGCCACACATGTAACCCCCATTTACAAAACTTCCGAAGTCTGTTATAGCTAGCTAGCGAAAGTTCGTTTAACCTGGACGCGAGACATCGTAATCTGCAGAGGCAGGGCTCGGGGCATAATAGCCGCAAGCCAGAGGAGATCCGAAGAAGCAGAGCCTGGCTCACTTTACCGGTCCTCGCCAGCGGCAACGGTGTCTGCCACTATCTTATACAAGTATACGCCTGATGACAGCTGGATAAGCATTACTGATCTGGATAATGACTACTTTGCAGTAAGCCCATACATGACTCAGAGAACAGGCATGTGATTCACACGGTGTGGACAGCGCAAGACAAGTCCATTGCTGTCATGACATTCGGAGATTAATCGATCGCTAATTGGTGCATCGCCAGTTTAATTGGCACGTTCCGTCCCACTTGAGCCTTGACTACGTCAGTACAGCCCATGTTGCTTCCAAGATGCGGCAAATACCGAATTCAGGAATCTCTAGACAGCAGGCCGAACAGTAAAGTTTTCACTGGTGAGTCACGGACCAGAATGATGGATCTGCAAATGCCATTTTGCTGATTATCACAGCACGTCTTTTCTACAGGTGTTGATGAGGAGAGTGGGCGGATGACGGCCGTCAAACTGGTGTGAATTTACGCAAGTTCCTGCCGTGCGTGTCCAAGAACCAAAAACTTTAGCCAATGAACTCGTTGGCATGTACAGGAAGAAACCCCTTTCAGGGTCTCCATCCCTTCTCTATGAGTCCAAGCTATTCAAGATCATCAATGGAAAAGGTGAAGGTCATGGTGTGTCCTGATGATGCTTCACTTGGGCAAAATAGTCATTGCTGGAAGCAATGCCAGGCCTCAGACCAACTATTCTCGACTATGGCGTGCAACATCATGGCAGCCAGTGCTACAGCTTCATGGTGCTGGAGAAGCTTGGTCCAAATTTGGCAGAACTTCTGAAATTTTGCGGTGGAACCTTTACCATTGCCACTACCTTGAAGCTTGCCATACAGCTGGTCAGTATTGCTATGCTGGCCATTGTCGTGTTTGGTTAGGCGAGACATAGTGCACTTGTTTGTATGTGTACCGCCTCTCGATGGCACAGGGCCAATCTTTGGAGATTCTCAGCCTTTACACATGCATATGAGACAACCACTGGACACTGTTTGAGTCTCTTATGCTAGCACACCACGCTGCAGTTCATAGGCAGCTGCCTTGTCTTCAAGTGTGTGACTGAGCATTGTTACTGAGCACAATGGGCCTTCACGGCTGACTGGCATGGCTGTGTGATGTTGCAGATCACAGAGACAGAGCGCTTCCACGAATGCAGCTTTGTGCATCGAGAGCTGAAGCCTGATAATGTCGTGATGGGTGACAGCTCTGAAAAAGACAAGCTGTTCTTGATCGACCTAGCATTGTGCAGAAGGTACAAAGACCCCAACACCCACGAGCACGTCCCATACAGAGAGTACGTCAGCTTCGTAGGCAACCCCATATTTGCAAGCAATAACAAGCTCACAGGCACAGCGCTTAGCAGGCGTGATGATTTGGCCAGCATATCACTGATGCTTGTCTACTTTCTGAAAGGCTCACTGCCATGGTCAGATATCTCAATGTCATGGGGAAGATCTATTGACCACTGGATTAAGAGAGTCAAGGATTGCAAGCTGAGGTGCTCCCCTGAGAGGCTGTGTCATGGCCTGCCCAAGCCCGTCCTTGATCTCATGAACCATGCTTCCTCCTTGCCATTTGCAGCCAAGCCTGACTATGAGACCATGCGCCAGATGTTTCAAGTTTCTTTCTCCAACATGGTGAGTGCCCAGTAAGATGCACAGTAAAATGCACAACATTGATGATAGTATATGAGACTGCAGGAATGCTTTGCACAGCACATGACATGAGCTGTGTCGGAACCCATGTACCTGAGTGAATACATTGCGTACTCACAATGTCAGCAGCACTGAGTGATGTGGAGGATGTCCAGCACAGCTTGATGCTGCACTGTGTTCATGCAAATGGCTTTCTGCAATCCTGCAGGC